>JAABUO010005664.1_pt1 | contig 14476 bp, 14 predicted proteins | sample 5559291 | NCBI WGS metagenome assembly JAABUO01 (sample SAMN10711878, study PRJNA513372) | rock metagenome | isolation source: Antarctica rocks | place: Antarctica: Victoria Land, Finger Mt sud | reverse complement strand
GCGCCCACACCCTTCGTGTGGGACGGCAAGCGGCGGCGCCGCCGCGAACGGGTCCGCCAGCGCCGCCTGGGCGGGTCTGCGGCCATCCTGCCGGAGGGCTACTCATTTGCGGCATGACCCACTAGCGACGTCTCTGGGCGCGTACCCACTGGGACCGTCGACGCCGCGCTCCGCTGCGAGACCGTCAAAAACTGGGGGAGGGGAATGGCGGCTGAATCTGCCATGTGCGACGCTACCAGGAAATCGGTCCGCGCTACGGCTTTCTTGTCTTACCAGAGCTCGCCCTCACGCCACTCGGCGGTGATACAAACGCCGACGTCAAGGGCGGGCGTGGAGGGCGTGCGCAGGATCATGATCTCGTCCTCGGGTGTGGCCACGAGACCATGAGTCGTACGGATGGCGGTCGGCCCGTGCCAGGGCGTCCAGCCCAACCCCTCGTAAAACGCGCTATAGGTCGGCGACAGCGCGCCCACCTCGTAGCGCGCGATCGCGGCAGCCAGACGCCGCATCACGACGCTACCAATGCCCCGCCGTTGCCGCGCGGGCGCGACAGCCACGGCCTCCACGTACGCGGTCCGCAACGGGGCGAGGCCGTCCGGTTGGAGCCAGCGCGTCACCCAGCAGGCATGCCCGACGAGGACTCCTTGCCGCAGCGCGAGCACATGCGTGGTGTGGGGCAACAGCGCGAACAGATCCGCGAAGTCCTCCTCGAAGGCCTGTGTGCAGAGCGCGATGATCGCACCCCGCCACTCGGCCGCCAGTCCGTCGGCAGGCACGACAAGGAGGGATAGCCCGTCGCCGCATGCGTTCTGCCCATCCACGCCGCAACCTCCTAACACCTCAAAGGACACCCGCCACCTCTAATTGGAGCGGTCACCGCCAGCGTCATCCGCTCCTCCGATGCATCCCGACGACATAGCATCCGTGTGAGGGGGTATGCACCCCCAGCCCGGCTTCCCGTGAGGGGTGCCCTTCCCGCCCTTCCCATCACGCCGCTGTCCCGTGTAATGCGTGTTATCCTGGATAAGCCAACGGATCGCCGACGCGTTGACGGGCAATTGCCACAGCCCACGCCCGGCCCATTCCTAGATTATCTTGGACAACGATGCGATGCTATCGCTCGACACGCTGATCGACGCTTTCCTGGCGGCCACGCGGCACACCTACGCCACGGAGCGGCTGCGCGCGGGGGTGAGCCTTGCCGCGGGGCGCAAGCTGTTGGGCCATCAGAATGTGCAGACGACGCTGCGTTATGCCGAGGCCGACCTGGACAGCGTCAAGCGGGAGTTGGTCGCGGCGCGCCGGCGGCAACGGGACGGATGAGGCATGGCGACCACGCCGCCACGGCGCGCCGCGTCGACGCCGCCTCCATCCACGGAAGGCGAGGTAACCATCTACCACCTCCGCGCCTGGCTGCGCGGCAAAGGTATGCAGATGAACCAGCAGGTCACCTTCCTCCCCGATGGTGGGGACGACGTGCGCGACCTGCCGCCCTACCTCAACCCGCAGGCGGAGCACCTACTCGACTGGTTCCACCTCACCGCCCGCATCACGGTCATGCGCCAGCACGCCAAGGGGCTGCGCGCGAGTGATGGCCTAGCGGCCGCCCCGGTCGATACTACTCCCATCAGGCCAGGATAGGGGCTATGTCCTCCGAGTCAAGCCACCCCAGGATGCGCCCCCGAACGCGGGCGGCGGCGAACGCGGGCCAGCGATCCCGCTCGGCCGAGTAGTCTGCCAGTGCGTCCTCGAAGCGGCGGAAGGATCCCCGCCCACCAAGCGTCGCGGCAAGACGTTCACGCACGCGCGTATCGCGGATGGCGCCCACGAAATCCTCCATATCCTGGAAGCCGTCGCGCGACCCGGCGCGGGGAACTTCGATGTAGCGCGTGCCGAGTCCCGCCTCGACGCGGGCGGCCTCTTGCAACAGATCCCACTGCCAGGCGAGGACGCCATGCCGTTGCAGCGCGTCGGTCGGGGCGATGAGGGCGCCGCCGTCCCTGCCGCGCACGCCGTCGCCCTCGCCGACCCGCTCCAACAGGCGCCACATTTCGTCGTCGACCGATATGACCTCGCCGGTCTCGACGTCGAGGTACCAGTGGACCCCCGGCAAACCCTCCTCAAAGGCGTCCCGCAGTTCGCTCAGGTCCACGAGCAGCACGCGTTTCATCGCCGTACTCCTCCCACGGTATCGTCCTACTGTATCGTCCTGCCCTATCCCTGGGGTATAGCGCGGCGTATACTCTTAGTGTAACCCTGGGAGGTTGTGAGGTAGTGTAATTCGGTGGGGGCGCGGTGAGAGCTTGCCGCTTCCCCATTGACCGTGTCATTGCCCAGAGGTACACTCCAGCGGCAGCCCGTGTCGCGGCATATTTAAGGATACGTCTAATGGTCTTCTACCCACTCATCGTCGCCGTGATCTCCCTGGCTTTCGGGGGAACCGTGCTCGCGCAGTGGACGCGGCGGCGACGGCCACAGCAACTTGTGTGGGGCGTCGCCCTGCTGATGGCCGCCGCAGCGTCCTTCGCGTTCGTAGGGTTCCTGTCCGACGGGAGCGAGCTCCTGTTCCGCCTGTACTACGTGTTCGGAGGCCTCCTGATGGCGGCCTACCTGGGGATGGGCAGCCTCTACATCGCGCTCGACAAGCGCGTGGCCGACCTCGTACTGGCGGCGCTCGTCATCGTGAGCGCCCTCGGGGTCGCGCTCATCCTGGTCGCGCCTATCAACGCGGCGACCCTGCACGCGGTTCAACATACGAGCGGCGCGGGGTCGAACGTGCTCAAGCCGGGATTGTGGCTGCTGCCGCTGATCCTGCTCAACATCTTCGGGGCGGCGGCGGTGATCGGAGTCGCCCTGTATTCGGCCTTCAAAGTGCTGCGGCGGCAGGCGCCGGGCCGCTTCGCGGCCGCGAACGTCACCATCGCCGCCGGCACGATCATCATCAGCGCGGCCGGATCGGCGGCGCGCCTGGGGTCGCCCAACCTCTTCTGGGCCACCATGGCCGTGGGCTGGGTCGTCATCTTCGCCGGCTTCCTGCTCACCACGAGCGTCGCTGTCGTCGGCGCACGCGGCGAGCGCGAGGCGCCGGCCGGGCGGAGCGCCGTATCGGTCTAGGCCGAGGCCCTGACCGCGATATACTCCTCCAGCGCGGCGCGCCAGTGGCGGGGACGGGGCGCGCCGGCGGCCTCTAGCCTGGCGTTGTCGAGGATAGAATAGTCGGGACGAGGGGCGGCCGCCCCATAGGCCGCGGCCGTCGTCGGGCTGAGGTCGGCCGCCACGCCCGCCAGGTCAAAGATCGCCCGCGCGTAGTCGTACCACGAGGTCTCGCCCGCCGCCGTGCAGTGGTAGAGTCCGTACGGCGCGCCGCCCCGTGTCAGGGCCAGAGTAGCGAGGGCGACATCGCGCGTGGCGGTCGGGGCCACGACCTGATCGGCCACGACGCGCAGCGATTTCCCGGCCGCGGCGACCCGCAACATCGTCTCGACGAAGTTGCCGTGCCGTGTGGAGCGCCCCGCCGGGCCGAACAGTCCGCACACGCGCAGCACGTAGTGGCGCGGCGCCAGCGCCCGCGCGAAGTGCTCGCCCGCCAGTTTCGAGGTGGCGTACGCCGAGAGCGGGAGCGCCACGTCATCCTCGGTGTAGGGAGCGGCCTTGGCCCCGTCGACGACGTAGTCGGTGCTGTAGTGGACGAGCAGGGCGTCCGATGCGGCGGCCTGCCGGGCCAGCGCGCGCGGCCCATAAGCGTTGACGGCGAAGGCGGGCGCCGGATCGGCCTCGGCGTCGTCCACGCGATTGTAGGCCGCGGCGTTGAGGATAACGTCGGGCCTTGTCCCCTCGACGGCCGCGCGCACCGCGCCGACGTCGGCGATGTCGAGCTCGTCGCGTCGGCGGCGTTCTATAGTATGCCCCGCCTCCGCGAAAACAATGGCGAGGTCGGCGGCGAGTTGCCCTCCCGCCCCCACGATCAGGACGCGCATGTCGTATCGACCCTCCACATAGACCTTTTCACGCCTTGCACTGTACCACGCGGCGCGACAACCTCCGCATCGGCGCCACCGCGTAGGCTCGATCACATGCACGTCGCCGGGACTGTGGGCGCCGATAAGCATTAAGGCTATCCGCTCGTCGCGGGCGTGTCGAGATCACGCTGTAGACGGGCCGCCACGGCGGGATGGGTGTGGCCGTCCACCAGCGCCCTCACGGCGTCGAAGAACTCGGCCCGTCGCATACCCATCGCCTCGATCCGCACGGTCACCATGCCTTGCTTATAAGTCAGGGTCCGTTGCGTGCCCTGCGAGCCGGCAGGCGACTCACCGTAGGCGGCTCGCACGGGCGCGTCGGCGACGGTGAGCGCAAGCGTCCGGCTCGTCGCGCCGGCGGGCAAGCCGTATGCGCCCGCGGGCGCCTTTAGAACGACCGCGACGGCGAAGTTCTTGCCCGCGAAGGGGCCATACTCCGGCGTGCCGGCCAGGTAATCGTAATCTATGGAGACCAGGGGACGATTCGGCGGCTGCGTCAGGTGCGTGAAGATGACCTGCCGCAGCCGCAAGCCGCCCGGACCTCCCGAGAGCAGGGGCACGGGTTCACCGGGGCGAGCGACGGCCTGGGCGACGCTCAAGCGGTCGTAGAGGGGCGTCAGCATGTGGGCGGACGCGGGCGCCTTCAGGGCGAACGTGCCGGCGGGCACGCGGGCGAGCGGTACCGTGTCGCGTCGTGTCGCGCGCATGCGTGAGACGACGAGCGCGTTCCCCTGCGTGTCGACGTCGACGCTGTCCGCGCCGCGGATAGCGTACGTCCGCGCGTCGATGTACACGCGGTACACCTGGCGCGCCAACGCGCCCCGTACCCGCGACGAAGCGGCCGGCCCCGCGACGGTGTCGATCCGCTCGACGATGTCCACGGGCGCCCCATCGAGCTTTTGTCCTTGCAGGAGGCGGACATGGGGCAGGGAGCCGTTCCTGGCCGCGAGCACGAACCGGCGCGGGTCGGTGATGCCAAGCGAACCGTCCGCCCACGACGATATCCGCTCGCCCTTGTATAAGGAAGCGGTCTCGATCGCGTTGCTTCGCGCGCCGTAGACGCGCACCTGTTGTCCTATCTGGAGGATAGTGAAGACGAGGGCGCCGGTGATCGTCCGGGCCGCCGACACCTGCCGGCCAATCGCGCCGCCGGTGTCGAACTGCGTCCACTGGTCGACCGTGAGCGTGATGGGTCCCGTGGCGAACTCCTGCTGCCCCGTACCGAACGACGAGCCCTGCCCATAGTACATCGTGCCCGTCTCATGCACGACCTGATCGGGCGCGACAAGGAGGTGGATAGCGGCCTGGCGCAGGATCGTCCGCGCCGAGGCCGGTTGCGGACGTTGCACGCTCAGGTAGACCGCGGCGCCGCCGAGGGTGAGCGCCAGGACCGCCGCGACGGCGGCAAGCTGTGCGTAGAGATGTCCGGCCCGTCGTCGGGGCCGGCTATATAGTGAGGTCGTCGATAGTGAGGTCGTCGCCATTGGTATCGTCCTGTTCTCTTGTGGTTCGACAGAGACGCCGTGGGCCCGCACCAGCAGCCGTTCACGTAACTCGTCTCGGAAACGCTCATCCCGGGCGTCGAGGCGCCCGAGCACGCTCAGGTCGCGCGCCATCGCGTCGCCAGGGCGGCCGGGACCGCCGCCGGAGCCTGGTCTATTCGTCATGGGTGTACCTCCGCCGCAGATCATGAAGAGCGCGATGCAGGGCGACGCGCACGGCGGCCCCGCTCTTACCGACGACGCGGGCGATCTCGTTGGGGCTCAAGTCCGCGCCGTAGCGCAGGGCGATGAGGTGCGGTTGCTCCGGCCGCAGGTCTCCCACGAGGGCGCGCAAACGGGCCGCGCGCTCCCCCGCCAGGGCTCGATCTTCAGGGCCAGGGTCGGGGTCGGGCAGCAGCCCGAACAATTCGTCGGCGCCGGGCGGCACGCGCGCCTCGCCCCCCTTACGGTACACGTCGTACACCGCGTTGTGGGCGATGCGGAAGAGCCAGGCGCCGACGTTACCGCCGCCCTCCCCCGTGCCGTGGAACGCGCGTATCCCCGCCAGCGCCGCCGTGAAGACCGCGCTGGTGACGTCTTCACAGGTCTCGCGGTCGCGGATGCGCAGGCGGACATACCCGTGCACGCGCGCGAAATAGCGGTCGTACAGGGCCACGAAGGCGGCCGGATCCCTTTGCGCCGCGGCCACGAGATCCGTGTCCGCCGTCGCGGGCCGCCGGTCCGCCGTGCGCTCCGGCGGCCCGCTCCGCGCCACCTCTACCTCCATACGCGCCCCATCGACGGTACCATCCTCTCATTGTAGGCGTCGGTTCATTGTAGGCGTCGGCCGTGGGCGCCCAACACCTATAATGACGGACAGACGACGCGAGCGTTACAACGCACGACGTACGACGGTTGAGCGTGGCCGACGGCGCCGGAGCAAATGAAGTAGGGAGGGAGGCATACTTCCTGCCCCTCACGGCGGCAGGCGCGTCGCCCCCATGCGGCGGCGCGGCTATGGGCAGGGAAGGATACGTTATGACAAGTCAAGCGGCGCCGCTGGATAAGAGAGGATCGGACCCCGTCTCCTATGTCCGGAACCGGCTGCGGGTGCGCGCGATCAAGCAACGGGCACTGAGCGACCTCGACGCCCTGGCGCTGCTGTTCGAGGACGACGGGATCGTGGACGACGGGACCGTCGCCGGTCGCGTGCGCGCCATCCTGCGCGTCACCGACCGCTGGACGATACGCGGGTTGCAGACGGGCATCCACTTCGGCGACACCGGGTTCAGGGGCGATCAGAAAACGGGCGGGCGCGGCTTCCGCGACCCCTGGCCGTCGAGCCGCAACCAGGTCGGCCACTTCCTGACCGCGCTCGGGCTCAAGGTCGCGCCGGAGATCGTGGCGCGCCCCGTCCCCATCCTGGGCTCGGTCCGGGCCATCGTGGGCGCGCCGGCCGGGATGAGCGACGCGGACGTGGCGGTGCGGATGACGATCGGGCACGAAAAGGCGGCCGACCCTCCGACGGGGGCTGACGCGGCCAGGGCCGTCCTGGCGGCCGCGACGCGCGCGTACGACGCATCCAAGAAGGACGGAGAGTCCGCGCTTGAGCGCGACCGCCGGGTCGCGCGGATCATCGTCGCGGAGACGCGGGGCCAGGTAGCGGGTATCCTGGCCGAATTCAGGGCGCAATTCAGCGCGACGACCGACGGCGACGTCGTGGCCTGGCACAAAGCCCTGCGCATGAGCGCGAGGGGGAGGGGAACGGCGTTCGATACGCGCGCGATCGAGGGCTGGCGCAGCCCCCTGCGACGTATCAAGGTTTCGTCCGGCGAGGGGAACAGCATGCAGGACCTGCGCCTGAGCCTGGTCGGTTGGCGCCTGGGCGAGCTTATTCAGAGCGGCGCGCTCGACAGCCGCGGCGCGGTCGGCGCCTGGCTCAGGGCCACGCTCGGCGCCGCGCCTTCGCCATAACTATATAAACTTGCGGCGGATATCCTCAGCCGTTACGCTACGACTGTTGCCCCGGCGCTTGTCGTTCTTCGAGGTCTATGTGCGTTTCGCCCTGCGCGCGCTTTTAAGCGCGCTCGTCGTCGTGCTCTTCCTGCTCCTGGCGCCTCCGATCGTCGGCGCGCCGACGATCGCCTTCGAGTTGCGTCTGGCCGTCGCCGCGACCCTCAAGCGCAACATGGCGCGCTGGCCCCCCGTCATCTACCCAAGCCCCGCCTACGGCGCCCCGTACCTGCGCGACTCGTTCTGGACCGCCCAGGCGCTCGGCAGCAAGCGTTTTTCCGTACAGGTCCTCGCCACCTTCGCCGCCGCCGCCCGCCCCGACGGCGATCCGCCGACCTACTTCCTCAACGCCTATCACGGGGCGCAATATCACGAGGACGAATCGGCCGCCCTGCTGCTCATCTGGGCCTGGCGCAACCATGTCCTCTACGGGACCAATCTGCCCCGCCCCCTGGAGCAGCGCGTCCTGCGCTATCTGGTCCACCACACGCGTCAGGGCTTCCTGATCACGCCGGTTGGCCGCTACGGCAGTTGGTGGGACGCCTACCGCCTTCCGGCCCCCGCGACGCTCGCCTACGACCAGGGGCTCTACGCGGTCGCCATGCGGTGCGCCAAGCTCCTGGGGCTTACATTGCCGCGCCACGCCATCGCCCGCGCGGAGGCGGCCTACCGCGCGCTCTACAACCCGCGCCTGGGCTACCTCACCGTCAGCACGCGGCTCCAGGCCAGCGACGCGAGCGCCCTGACCGGCGAGTTTCTCTCCCTATGGTTACTCAAGCGACCGATCCTGAGCGACCACATTGTCCTGAGCACGCTCCACCATTTAACCCGCTGTGGAGCGGGCTTCCGCGTGGTGGCGCTGCCGCATGTCGACAGATACCATGGGGCGGGCTTCCCCCCGAGCAGCTCCCTCGGGGTTCCGGGCGACTACCAGAACGGGGCTTCCTGGCTGCTGTTCGACGCGCTCTCCTTGGGAGCCGCCGGGCTGCACGGTCTCCCCAATGCACGGGCGCTCCTACAGGCGCGCCTGGCCGTCGAGTTCCGCACGCGCCCCGTCCTGCACGAATACATCCGCACCAACCCGCGGCTGCCCTACTACCTGGCCGAGCCGCCCTACCGCGACGTCTTCTCGTGGGACATCTTCGTCCTCGTGATCGACCGCGCTCTGCGGGAGCATATGCGCGCGCCCGCGGTGTAGTCGCCATCGTCCCCGTGCCCCCATGCCCCTTGCAAGGGTAAGTTTGTCATGCGAGAGGGAGGGGTGAGCAGTGTCGCTGCTCACCCCTCCACACGTGCGGGAACGCGGAGGGCGACGCCCTCCGACCCTCCCTCTCGTGTGACAAATCTACCCCTAAAAGCCCCCATACTCCCGGCGCCCGCGCGGAATCCCGCATGCACAAAAACGAGTGTTTGCCATATCACTTAGAAGTAGCTATACTATTGTGGTGGGCAATATAGGCCCCAGTATTCTTTCCTCGTCGTCGTCTTTTCCTCTCTGTCACCTGGGTTGGCTGTGGGATCGCGCGAGAGCCGAGACCCTGACGTGCCTATAACCCCGTTCAGTTCAGCGCCACAGGCGCACATCGAGAGGATCCAATGACGTACAGCGACCAGACCCTGACTTGCCGCGACTGCAACCAACCGTTCGCCTTCACCGCTGGTGAGCAGGAATTTTATGCCGAGCGTGGGCTCACGAACACCCCCGGCCGCTGCCCTGAGTGCCGCGCCGCCCGTAAAGCCGGCGGTGGCGGCGGCTACGGCCGCAGCGGTGGGTACAGCGACAGCGCGCCGCGCGAAATGCACGAGGCGCGGTGTGACTCCTGCGGCGGCGTGGCGCGCGTTCCCTTCGTGCCCCGCGGCGACAAGCCGGTCTACTGCAGCGATTGCTTCAGCAGGCAGCGCGGCGCGAGTTCCAGCCGCTACTAGACTAAAACCTGTCGGCCTACCGTAGACCGATCGCGGAGACCCCTCGGAGAAGCGTCGTTGTGCAAGACACGACGCCTCCCCGAGGGGTCTCTTTTTTGCGGGAGTGAGAAAGAGTACGCTGTTTACCTTCTCTGCCAGAAGGCTCCTGGCGTCAGGCATGGCAGCTGAATGGCGTCCCTAGAGCGCGCCAGCGCGACTCATCAGCTTGCCTCGCACGCTATTTGCGTGGCATACTACAATATGCGTAAAACCTTCAAGTACCGCTTGAATCCGACGCCCGCGCAGGAGCGCGCGCTGCACGCGACGCTCGATGAGTGCCGCTGGCTCTACAATCGGCTGCTTGAGGAACGCAAGATGGCCTACGAGACGACGGGCACGGGGCCGACGCTCTACGGCCAGCAGGCGGCCTTCGGCGCACTGAAGGTAGCGCGCCCCGCGCTCGCGGGCGTCCATTCCCAGGTCTTGCAGAATGTGGCCGTCCGGATCGACCTCGCCTTCCAGGCGTTCTTCCGCCGGGTCAAGGCAGGCGAGAAAGCTCTCGGCTACCCGCGCTTTCGTGGGCGTGAGCGGTACGACTCGTTCTGCTACCCGCAGTCCGGGTTTACGCTCGACGCCGACCAGGGACGCGTGTTTCTCTCCAAGATCGGGCACGTCAAGGCGGTGATCCATCGCCCGCTCGACGGCACAGTCAAGACGTGTTGTGTGCGCCGCACTGGCGCAGGAAAGTGGTTCGTGGCGTTTTCTTGTGAGGTCGAGGCACGCCCGCTGCCCGCGACGGAGACGGCGGTCGGCATCGACGTGGGCTTGGAAAAGTTCGCCACCTTCTCGACAGGAGAGCAGATTGCCAACCCCCGCTTCTTCCGGCGGGACGAGCGTGACCTCGCCCGTGCCCAACGGCGGTTGAGCAAGGAGCCCAAGCCAGCGCGAGGCGAGCGCGCGACGCCGGACCGACGGAAGCGGCGCACGGTCGTGGCGCGCATTCATGAGCGTATCGCCAACAGGCGCGCCAATTTTGCCCATCAGGAGAGTCGCAAGGCGGTCAACGCCTATGACGTGATCGCCGTCGAAGACCTCTCCGTCAACCAGATGGTCCACACCCATTGCCTCGCCAAATCCATCCACGACGCGGCGTGGCGGAAGTTCATCGCCTACCTGACGTACAAAGCGGAAGATGCTGGTCGTCGCGTGGTGGCCGTGAACCCCGCCTACACCTCGCAGACCTGCTCCCGCTGCGGCCATCGCGCCCGTAAAGAGTTGTCCGACCGTGTGCATCGCTGCTCCTGTTGCGGCCTGACCCTGGACCGGGACCACAACGCCGCCCTGAACATTGTAGCTCTGGGACTACAGAGCCTGGCGCGAGCCTAGAAGCTCCCGGCTTCAGCCGTGGGGAGTAGTCACGCTTTCATCGCGAGTACAAACGGGAGAATTGGGCCGCCCCCAGCCTCTCGCAGCACTTGCGCGACCACGGTCAGCGTCCATCCGGTGTCGGTCTGATCGTCGACGAGTAGGATCGGCTTGCCGGCCAGGCCCGGTAGCGCCGCGGCGATCTCGTCGGGCACGTGGTAGGCGCCGTAGACGGCACGGAGCCGTTGCGCGCTGTTCGAGCCGCCCGTGTTCGACGCGCCGGTGTGGCGGACACTGCCCAGGTAGGGCAGACGCCCGATCGTGGCGAGCCGGGCGGCGAGGCTATCGACGAGCAGCGGTCGGGCGCGGGAGCCAATGGAGACGAACGCTGCTGGCCGCTCACCCCACTCCCAGGCGGCCAGCACCTGGACGGCGGCGCGGAACAGGTCGTCCGGCACGTCGGCGTCAGGCCGATCGGGCGCGAGAACCTCGCGGACCCGCGGCCCGTAACCAAGATCTGTACATCGAGCGATGGCGCGGCCTGGCGAGGCCATCCGCTCGGCGGGGATGCGCCCCGAGAGCGGCACGCCGAGCGCGGCCATCGCGCTCGGCCACTGCCGGCGCGGATCGATCGTGACGCCGGGACGGGCGAGCCGTTCCCGCGCCGCGCTCACGGACGTGTCGCTGATACCGGTCGGGACGCGCGCGCCGCCGCAGTTGTCGCAGCGGCCGCACGGCTCGGCGTACGGATCGTCCAGCTGCTCGCGCAGGAATTGCATGCGGCACCGGTCGGTGGCGATGTAGTCGCGCATCGCCTGCTGCTCGGTCCGCCGGACCTCCGCGACCTTCGCGTAGCGGTCGGCGTCGTACCGCCAGGGCTCTCCGGTCGCCTCCCACCCGGACTTGACCCGACGAACCGCCCCGTCCACGTCGAGGACCTTGAGCATGGTCTCCAGCCGCGACCGGGACAGATCGACCCGCGTCTCCAGCGCGACGGCGCTCACCGGCTTATCCGACGCGTTGAGCGCGGCGAGCGCGGCGCGAACCTGCTCCTCGCGCGGGAATCCGACCGACGCGAAGTAGTCCCACACGGCCTGGTCTTCCGCGCCGGGCAGCAGGATCACCTCGGCCCGATCCACCCCGCGTCCGGCGCGTCCGACCTGCTGATAGTAGGCGATGGGGGAGGATGGCGCGCCGACGTGGATCACGAACCCGAGGTCGGGCTTGTCGAACCCCATACCGAGCGCGCTTGTGGCGACGAGCGCCTTGACCCGATTGTGGATGAGGTCGTCCTCGGCGGCGACGCGTTCCGCCTGCTCGGTCTGCCCCGAGTAGGCGGCGACAGGGTAGCCGCGTTCGCGCAGGTAGGCGGCGACCTCCTGGGAGGCGGCGACGGTGAGCGTGTAGATGATGCCGGCCCCCGGCAGGTCGCGCAGGTGGTCGGCGAGCCAGGCGAGCCGTTCCGCCTGGCTCGGCAGCGTGAGCACGGACAGGCGCAGCGACGCGCGGTCGAGGTTGCCGCGCAGCACGAGCACGTCCTCGTCCTCCTGCCCCAACCCGAGCACCTCGGCGACGTCGTCGACAACCCGGCTGTTAGCCGTGGCGGTGGTGGCGAGCACGGGGATCGGGGCGGGCAACTCGGCGAGCAGGGTGCGGAGCCGGCGAAAGTCCGGGCGAAAGTCGTGCCCCCAGTCCGAGATGCAGTGCGCTTCATCCACGACGAGCAGGCCACAGGTGGCGGCGAGCCGCGGGAGCACGTGGTCGCGGAAGTCAGGGTTGTTGAGCCGCTCGGGGGACAGCAGCAGCACGTCGATCTCGCCGCGCTTCACCCGCGCGTACGTGTCGGCCCACTCCTCCATATTCGTCGAGTTGACCGTGGCGGCGTGGATCCCGGCCCGCTGGGCGGCGGCGATCTGATTGCGCATCAGCGCCAGCAACGGCGAGACTATAACGGTCGGGCCGGCCCCGGCGGCCCGCAGAAGCGCCGTCGCCACGAAGTAGACGGCCGACTTGCCCCACCCGGTCCGCTGGACGACGAGGGCGCGGCGACGGTCGGCCACGAGCGCCTCGATGGCGGTCCACTGGTCGTCGCGCAACCGGGCGTCGTCTCCGGCCAGCGCCCGCAGGCGCCCCTCCGCCCGCTCGCGCAGCCCGACCCGGTCGATGCTCGGGAGGGTCATCCTACACTGTCTCCTTCCACCACGTCGTTACCACCCCTCAATTAGCGTCGGCCAGCGCGGTCATTCCTCCTCCCGCATCGTGGATGCGCTTTCGACGTCGAGAGCGTTTAGATGGGGCTGCGCTCGCGGACGGCGCCGCTCATGCCGAGAGCACGGCGCGCGCGCACGAACTCGACGACTTGCGCGCCCAGGGTGCGTAGCAGCGCGGCCGTCTGCTCGTCATGGACTTTACCGTCGCGCAGAGAGCGCGCGGCCTCATGGACCGTGACCCCGAGGGGGGTCGGCCAGGCGCGCAGGGCGTGCGCGATGTTGCGCAACGTATCGACGGTCTGGACGGTGGCCTGCACGCCGTCCCCGGTGGAGAGGACGCCGACGGCGCGCCCGTCGAGGTAGGGCAGATCGTCGTCGGCCAGGGATTGGAGGTAGTCGATCGCGTTCTTGACCGTCCCGGAGACCGTGCCGTGGTAGGCGGGGGAAGCGAAGATAAGACCGTCGGCCCGACGCGCCGCGGCCAGCAGGGCGTCTATGCGCTCCCGTCCGCCCGCGCCACTCGCGCCACTAGAGTGCGGGCCGGGGTAGAGCGGCAGATCGAGGTTCCCGGCGGTAAAGACCTCCGTTACCGCGCCCGCGTCCTCCGCCCCGCGCAAGGCCATGCGCAGCGCGGTCTCGCTCTGTGAAGGCTGCCGGAGCGAGCCACCCAGCCCGAGCACGCGGATCCGGCCCCACTCTCCCTGGCTAGACGCGAATCTCCCGCTATCGGTCATCAATTTCTCCGCCGCTATGTGACATACATGTAGTATAGAGGGCGCGCCGCGCCGCGAGGCGCCCTCCTCGTCCCAACTCGCCACGGGGGGCGCCGTCGCGTTCGCGGGCGCACAACCATTGCACGCCTACGATCGCGTCCCCGCGAGTGTCCGTCGAGCGGCGAGCGTACGCACGGCGTCGAGCGCGCGGTCGATCTCCGCAGGGGTATTGTAGTGGACGGGGCCGACGCGCACCGCCCCACCGCGCTCCTGTAGGCCGAGACGCTCCATCACGGCGAGGGCGTAGTAGTTGCCGCTCCACACGAAGATGCCCTCGTCGCCGAGCCGCTCGGCCACCTCATCCGGCGTGTAGCCCTCCAACGTGAAGGCGACGGTCGGGACGCGCTGATCGAAGCGGGCCGGGTCGGTCACGCCGTAGACCGTGACGCCGTCGATCGCCCGCAGTCCCGCGATGAGTTGCTCCCCGAGGCCGCGCTCGTAGGCCCCGATCGCGTCCATCGCGCTGAGGAGCCAGGCGCGGCGCGAAGGCTCATGCGTGGCGCCGAGCGAGGCGAGATAGTCGACGGCGTTGGCTACCCCGGCCAGCCCCTCGAAGTTGCCCGTCCCCGTCTCCCAGCGGTAAGGGATGTCGTCGCTGGCGGGACGCACCTTGTAGGGGCGCAGACGCTCGAGGTGTTCGCGCTTGCCGTAGACGATGCCGGCGTGCGGGCCGAAGAACTTGTACGACGAGCAGGCCAGGAAATCGCAGT
>JAABUO010005662.1_pt1 | contig 14481 bp, 17 predicted proteins | sample 5559291 | NCBI WGS metagenome assembly JAABUO01 (sample SAMN10711878, study PRJNA513372) | rock metagenome | isolation source: Antarctica rocks | place: Antarctica: Victoria Land, Finger Mt sud | reverse complement strand
CTGTCCTGCTGCCCCCAGCCTTGATGGTCCTGCAGCCCCCACCAAGCTCCCCCCCCGCCCCACCCCACTACCCAAGCTGCCACTGCCACTGCCACTGCCGCTATGCTGCCGGCTCATGCTCAGCTGCTGAGAGTGACTCAGTGCGGGAGCTTGAGAGTCCAACCCATAACGGAATGAGGATGGCTGAGTATGCAGAGCCGGCACAGGGGCAGCTTTGGGAGGGCGTTTCTGGGCAGGACCCATGTCCTGATGACTGATGCCTATTGAACTTGAAGCAGGATTGGCGCTCTGGCTTGCACCCATGGGGATGTCGTAGTCATCTGACATGTGATGCGTATGCTGAGAACCGACATGAGCCAGATCATTGCCTTCATTATCGTCATGATCATGATCATCATCATCGCCATATTCACTTTCAGAAGACAGCTGGAAGACGCCTTCAATAGCATCCTCAACTGTGAGCGTCCTTTTCAATGCCTGCAGTGCAGAGAAAAAGGATCACTGCAATGTATTGCTTGCCTGATACAGCTTTAACCTGGAGCTCTGAACAGCTGTAACCTCTGTCAACCTCTGTGTAACCTCTCTCAACAGCTGTAACCTCAAAGAGACACGATCATGTCTGTATGTGAATGACAGGTAAACGCAAGGACCACAGGACAGCAGCTACTTTTGCATGCAGCCAATCATCACGTGTGTTGGCTGCATGTCAGTCTGTGGTCAGCTGGAGAGCAGTATTGATGACAGCATCTGCAGCACTATGTATTGCATGTTGTCAGTGATGCACATCTTGAGACAGTCCATGCAGGGCAACTTAAAACACACATACACGGGACACCATTTTGCGATTGGGCACAGGATCTGGCACATGCAATGGCTCACATGAGACAGCATGAACAGCTGTATATACTCAATTGGCCGGAAGCAGATTAGGGAGTGCTCATTTGCATGCAGGCACATTCAACCCTTCAAGACGCTTGTAAACTCTGGCAAATACAAGCAGGACACACGATGCAATCAAGCACATGCCTGGTTGAGGAGGGCAGCACACCTTGCGTGCCTTCTGGTAGCTGCACTCTGTGAACTCCATCACCTTCAGGATCTGCTCTTCACGCTGCCTCTTCGCAGACCGCCGCTGCTCAGCAACTGGCTGCTTTCCTGCCTCCATCACTGACCCCAGTTGTGACCCCAGTTCGGACCCTGGCTGCGCGATTGCGGCTCCCCTGCCTTGGACCCTCTGAGATGCTGAGTGTGAGAATGGCTGGAACTCTGAATATGGAGGGGGGTCTGAATAAGCCTGTGACTGATGCAATGACTGGCATAAGCGCTGGGCTAAGCTTGGCTCTTCTTCATCAACTGTGAGGGAGGTGCTTGGGTGTGACAGCAAGCCAGTCTGCAGTGAGCCCACCCGAGCTGTATTAGGGTTCGGTCTTGCACTGACTTTGGGTCTGCCTGAAAAAGAGATGCGTTGGCTAGGGTCAGGGCTGTTACTGGGGCCTTGAGGCTCAAGAGCCCTGCCCCTATCTGAGTTGCCCTGCAGGGAGGCTGGGGTGCTGCCATGCTGACTGTATGCACCATGTGATGCATGTGACTGGTTCCGGAAAGCCTGTGAGGGGGGTCTGGACGGCGCTGCTTGGGGTATCACGGGGGCTAGAGCTGGCTGGGACATGCCCTCAGCCCCTGAGGGCATTGGAATACCAGGTATACGCCAAGTCAGGCGGTCATTTGCCACAGCATCAAGATAAATCCTCAGTGCAAGCTGCTCACCCTGTAAATATACTATGTACAGCTGCTGAGTCATGCTACACAGATTGCATCAGCCAATGGGTGCTTGTCTTCATACTTGCTGTGAGTGGGCTTCAATACAGCAAAGCTTCAGGCAAAGGCACAAAGCCAAAGTGGATTCAAGCACAACACAGTCAAGACTGGCATGAGATGTGAGTGATCAAGGCAGCATCTGTCATACCATGTGACATATGATCTGCCACCTGCGCATGAGGCTAGTTGCTGAGAGCCAAGATGGCTGCTGGGTCACTGCAAGCAAGGGGAGCTCACATCAGGGGTGAGCTTGATCTTCTTGGGGTTGGAATACTGTACACATAAGGGAGGCTCTCTATTGCACATGGTTGCAAAGCAGCTCCATCCATCATAGACGAAGCCTGCAGCTAAGTACAGGCTGTCAGCATGTACAGGTCTTGCTGCAAGCCTCAGTCAGCATACCACTGCATAAAAAAAAGATTGGCTGACAGGTATGGACGATTTGCGCATGGCAGCGCCATGATACTTGCTAAGTTTCCAATCAATTGTGGCCCTGACGAAGGAATGCAAGAAGGACTGCAAGGCCTGTAGCCAAGCTGGGGGCTTTCGAGCAACAGCAACTTACTTAGCGGTTTGATGCAAGTCAAGAAACGTGCCTTTCATGTCATGCCATTGGGTGTTCATGCAGTGAGATGAAGAGTGATGTCCTTTGTCAGCAGGCAACAAGCAACCCAAGTGTGTTGGTTCGGTACACGGGCAAACAAAGGTCAGATCCAAGCAGCAAGCTTTAGAATCAGTCTTGTGTGTTGGCATGAGCTGGTACAGGACAACATGGAGAAGCATACCAGTTGGGGGGCCCCCATGGTAGCTGGTGACCCCGCCGCCCTTCATGGGCTTGGCTGACAGGCCGCTGGCTTCTGCTGTATCTATCAGCTCTGTCTTTGTCATGAATGTCTTGGACCCTCGCAGATGCTGCATCAAAATGTACACTCAGCAAGAGCTTCTTTGCTCAGCTTGCAGACAGTTGGCAAGCATAGGATATCTGAGATACACATTGCCAGCCATGCACATGGTGCTTGAAGTGCTCCCAAACGCAGGTGATCTTCAGGGATTGTGGCTGGAAGAAAGTGTAACATACAAATTCATACATGCAGCATGCTGTCTTAAGAGGGAGTGATGCAGTTGGTTCTGTACAGGATGCAGCCAGCAGTGTATCTATGTCTGCATGAGGTTGTTGCTGCCTAGTCGGAATACCTACAGGGTGATTGACTCTGTATGGTAGGCCAGGATGCAAATGCAGATCAACACAAACATGGCCACAACACATGGCATCCCACAAATCCTGACTGGCATGAGCAATTGATTGCACAATGTGTCAGAGCAACAAGTCTGAGACAACCCACTTGGCTGTGCGTCTATTGTATAGATGAAGGTATCATGTGGGAGTGAGTGAGCAAGCAAGCAATCTGCTACAAGATCACCTTTACGAGCATGAGCAGGAAGACCCAGTTGGCTGTTCCTGGCCCAGGAATGTACTCTTTCATGGCCCTGCTTGTCTTGCTCTTCTTCCTGCCAGCCTGGCTACCCAGTTCAGCATCTGCAAGGGTGCAGCAGCATTACTAAGCAGGCTAAGACCCAGCAGCTGCACTGGTACATGCAGCTGGTGTAGCAGCCGGACAGCCAGACATGCAGTGGATGTGAAACTGGTGAGGGTGTCATGCACTGATCTGCGCAGCGCTGACACCAGATCTGCATATCTTAATTCTTTTCACACAGTTTGGCAGATCACTTGCAGAGACATGCAAATGAGCCGGTGATATGATGCACAGCTTGTGCGCACACTATAAGGTAGGCAGACCCAGTGGTGTGACCAAAGCGGCTGTGACCCTGGACTTGTATCATGCTACAAAAAGGTCACTGCTAGCAGATGCAAGGCACAGGCTGCTTGTGCATTGTACCCTCATCAAGCAGTGATCCTTATTCACTACGCTGCAGTCATGAAGTACCACGCAATATTGTACAGGCAACAACAGCACAGCTTTCGACATGCTCAGCGACATGGACATGCAATTATGCAGACAGACAGACAAACACAAGATCTGGTCAGAAGCAACACCTTCCTCCCCTGGGGGAATGCCATTCTCATCACTAAAACCCCCTCTGAGAGGGTCAGGCCCTGCCCCCCCTGTGCACCCATGCCGAGCAGCGGCTACTGCTGCTGCTGCCTTCTCTTCTGCCTTCCTCTTCTTATTCAGCTCCTGCCATAGCAAAGTCAGATTGCAGCGCTTTAGCATTGCTCCAGTGCAAGCTCACATTGGCTGCTGCTTTGCACCCATTTTGTTTGGTTGACCACAGCAGGCAGGACCTTCCGTAATGTCGTCTGCATTGCATGTAGGAATGGGTCTCTCAATTTGCTGCACTGCATAGCAGACGGCTTACAGTGACAAAGATGAGCAAGCCAGCGGCCAAGCCTGGCCAACTTTCAGCAAGCAAATGGTGTTTGCCTTGTGCCAGTTGTTCCCCTTGCAATCAAAGGAATGTACTGATAGGACGATGCACAGCAGAGCAATCTGGCTGACTAGTTTCTGCATGGAATTGATTGAGAGTCTGGCACGTTTGAGCTGTGGCTGAGCTTTGCATAGTGTCTTCCATGCAGTCTGCCAGTCCAGGCGTCAACTATATCATACCTTCACCCTTTGCTTCTCTTGAGCTGCTGCTTGTTCCTGCCTGTTCTCAATCTCTATCTCTTCTACAGATGGTGGCGCGGGGGGAGACTCTAACCACAGATTGTTTTGGATCACCTGAGTACATACATCAATTGGATTGCTGACTGCAAACAAGAAGCTATCAGGCAAGCCTCTGTTCGTGCCAGCTATGTTGTTGCAGCATGCATTGTAGCTGACGGCGCTGGGCCTCATTGGGATTTAGCTTTCAAAGGGGGGCCAGATGACGTGGCATAACATTCAGTGACAACACCGGCTGTCAACTCATGCCCATTTCCATGCCATTGCTTGATGGTGCCAGCAAGTGAATAGATAATGGTTGGTATGATCTGGCTGCTCGCACAGGAAAGAGGATAAGGTTGTGTCTGTGCTTGTACAAGCGGCAAGGGTGCATACCCCAACAACAGCAGAACCTGTCCCTTTGAATGCCAGGAGATGGGCAGCTTTGTAAACGCGCGAATTGTGTGTCTTGACGTTTTTGTATGTGTTTCTGATAGCAGATAGCATAGTGTCTTTGCTTTGGCTCTGCTCTGCCTCCCGCTCCAGGAAATCCTTGCAGTACCTGCAAGCGGTGCACCATCACAATAGCTTACATCACGCAATGTGGTATGGCCCATGACAAGTCAGACAGATGAGGAGAGTGAGCCAAGCAGCTGAGCATACCCCAGGAAAAGCACGAGCTCCAAATTTCCAGGACACCTGCACTCCTGAAATGCGGCAGAGTCATTTTCGACCGCATCTCTCGCGCGATGCGCAAATGCTGCGTATTTTCCGGACATCCTATTTACAACGACGAACTGCTCACACCCTTATAGCCTCTCTGCAAGAACACTGTCAAGCAGAGATCTCGCTGGAGCACAGTACAAGCATCATTGTTGATCATGGTACTCCTATGAACAGGAGGAAATCACGCAGCATTTCAGGCACAAGCGGTGACCCGTAAGAATCACTTTCAGCCGCTGCGGGCTCTCGCTGCGCTCAGCTGCACAGTCACAGCATGTCGTGCGTTCAAAATTCCCGCGTCTGGTGTTGTTTCCTTAATGCCCTTGCAGTGCAGCGTGAAGGCTTTGTTTGCTCTTTCTCGACACATATGTCCTGCGCATGTGACGGTAACTGCAGATGGCTGACTTGCAGTGACTGAGCTTTTCCACATTGGCGCTACAGTGTCTCACCGCTGTCCGGACGAAAGTAGGCCATGGCGTTTCACATGCCGGTCGTGCAAAGCTTGCCTGTGCTAAGAGCCAGCTTTCCAGAGCCGATTTCAAGGTGAGAATTCACAAGGCAGATGTTACAAAAGCAGTCAGGAAAGCCATAAGTCAACCCAAGTTCTTACTGACCCACAGAAAACCCACCTCGACCCTCGAAGAGGTTCAGGTACAGGTGGCTTCACGCTTTGGTGGAGGCCGTGTGGCGCTGGAGGCAGCTCGTCACGTGAGTGCTCCCTGCCACAGTAACGTGTGCTGTTGGCCATCCTAGCAGCAATTCCTGCTTCTGTCAACAGGCTATCGGTGCACAAATAAGCCTTCAGCAGGGCCTTTCAGAAGCCAGTGTTGGCGGCAGACTGTCAGCAGCAGCTGAGCACCACAACTTCAGCAACAGTAAGGATGCCAGTCTTGGGAGGACAGGCTCACCTGGCACACGCAGACCCCCTTCTCCAAAATGTGACCACATGTTTCGCTTCCAAGGGCATTTTAAAGCACCAAACAATCCAGACCTTCCTGAGCAAGAACAGCAGCAAGCTGCTGAGTGCAAGCAGCAGAACGTTGCGAGACAAGGGCTGCAGGCGCTAGCACATAACAGCAACAGCGGCAACTCAGATGCGGTAGCCTCAGCTGTGCATGCAGCCAGCAGTGGACAGGCCATGCTACAGGGCACAGACAACGTCCAAAGCACTGCTCCAACAGGCAGTCAGCAGGAGGACGCACTCATTCCAGTTGGCTATGGCATACCGCAGCGTTCCAATGATGTGCAGTCTGCAACAACAGCACATCAGCGACCAGAGTCTGAGTTTCGGCGTAGTCACAGCCCTGAGTGGTATGATGCCAGGTTCAAGCGCTATGTGCTCAGGTGAAGCTCAGCGCATCTTGTACAACAACCTGGAGGCTAGAGCTTGCCTTGTAGTCTAAGTACCTGCACCTTTTGGGTTTGGCAGCTGTATCTCCTGGTTGCATGCTCCCGGTCGACAGAAGGAGGACCTTTTCTGCAAATCTGTTGAACTGCGTGTGAGCAGGCACATTCATGCCGGTTTGCAAGCACGCCTGTTGGTACACAACCAGCGGCTGCATGCACAAGATGCTCTGGTACGTGCAATCAGCCTTGAGTGAGTTAGAACTTACAAGGTTGTGCAATACTCTGACTGCTGACGGTTGAGGAGCCCATTCTGCATGCAGAAGTCACAAGGAGAATGTGCCGGAGTACCGATTTTCCCAAGCCATGGCTGAAGGGCCTCAATCCCCTTTACGCCAGAGCCTGTTTAGGTGCACCACTGACTTTTCATCTGCTTTGCATTGCCTTTGTGATCACAGTGAACATGAGCCTATATATCAGAGAACACATGTACCAACACACTGCCTGCCAGCGTTGCCAATCATGCTCAATTTAGCCTGCTGACCAATGGTCCAGGTACAATGCGAATCACAAGCCGTCCAGTATACTGTTCATTGAGGAGTAGATCAAGCAAGCAGAACCTACGGGCAAACATGGCAACTTCTCCTCAAGCAATACACCAAGTTGAGGTCACAGGTTGTCATGACATATATAGTTGTGCAAAGGGAACTTTTGTTAACATGTGTCTGTTGTGTGCGCAGCTTCAGCAAGTTGCACCCAGCTCTGGCTGATAAGCATTACCTGCGTACCTCTGAAGAGAATCAGCGCATTCACGATGCCAGATTCCGCATGCTGCAGCACCAGCAGTCACCACAGCATGGACAGACAGCCAGGCCCTCAACTGCTGATGGAGGCAGAGGCCATTCAGCAGGTAGCAGGAGCAACAGCAGCTGGTCAGCTTTAAAGCAGGTGTGTTTCATGTAGATCAAGCACCATGATCGTTGATGGTTGTCTGCCAATTCAGCCATATGCTAAGCGTCTGTGACTCATTCTCTGCTGTTGCGCCACAGCATGTCTCTTGCAGGCCAGGACAATTGCAATGTAGTCCTTCAAGCTGATTAGTGATGCAGACTCGCTGTCATGACAAATTACTGTACCTGATATGGCAAATCACTGTACCTGACATGACAAATCACTGTACCTGACATGACAAATCACTGTACCTGACATGACAAATCACTGTACCTGACATGACAAATCACTGTAGCTGACATGACAAATCACTGTACCTGACATGACAAATCACTGTACCTGACATGACAAATCACTGTACCTGACATGGCCGCACCCTTGGCCTCAATGCTGTTTGTACAGGGACAGATAAATGCTCACAAGCACAGTTCAAATCTACAATCTAAACAGACAATCATTGGCAGGCCATACGGCCCTATTAGCACTTGTTTTGCTTGAGTACACTTGTTGCCCTGTCCAGTTCTAGAGATGATGCTTTAGACCCAACTGACAGACACTGCTGCTATCAGTGCTACTGACACAAGGTGACTGCAGGACGCTGAAGCCTTAAGGCACCAGTCACAGGAGGTGACTCACCGTGCCAGGGAAGTGATAGCTGCCAGTGAAGCTGCCAGCAGCCGCCTCAGAACTGGCAGTGGGGTTAGGGCCCGTCCTAGCAGCGCCCCTTTCCTGAAGGGCTCCTCCAGGCTCAGCCCTGCTGACCAGGAGCACATCTCAGACTTGGAAGCACAGATAGCTGATTTGCAGACTGCTGTTGAGGTGCAATATGATGTTGCCTGTCAAGAAACAAACAACAAAGTCACTGGATGACGACTGGCATCCTGCTCAGGAAAGGGGGCCCTCTGTTGCTGTTCATGAATTCAGACATTACCTTTGTAACTGTGCTGTGTCTTTGGCCATCTGGTTGCACTGATGCGTTTGGCACCGATTGGGATCCCAGTCAGTGACAGTAGGACTGCCTCTGTGCACTGATGTTGGGGTGGTTGCTGCTGCAGTTGCTGCTGCTGCTGCTGAATTTTAAGATGGAATGTGCTGTACAAAACAGCACTAGTTACAGACAATTGCTGTGATGGACAGACACACAGGCAGCAGCTGGCAATCTAGCTGATCACTGCTATGCTGCCTTGGCAGGTGCTCACACACCCTGATGAGCAAGAGAACCAGTCAGATACAGATGCTGATGCAATTGTGGCGGACATACTGACCATAGCTCACAGTCCAGTCTTTGACAGCGTGCACAGCAGGCATGCTCGCCGCAGCCTAGCTGATCACTTGGTTGAAGAAGCAGAAGACTGGCAGGTGCCAGTGAGCGAAGAAGAACGGCTGAGGATTGCCAGCGCAGCATTTGACGAACACAGGTGTGTGTGCAAGTGAGATCCACCCTTGTTGCGAAGCCTGTGTACCGCCTTTGGGCTTGGAGGTGGTTGTTGGCTGCTGCTAGCAAACAATTGCTCACCTCAATGTATCAGCTCAAGCGCTATGTATAGTCAGTTCTGAAGCCAATCAAGAAGCGCCACTGCTGCCAATTAAGACTTACCTTACGACTGGTTGGCCATTGGAGGCTGCCAAGTCACATATGCTGCACTCACTACCATGATAGCGAGTCACTCCTGCTAGTGGTCATACCCAAACTGCAAAGCATAACCTTTTTTGCTGGCAGACCTGTTATCTTGCTTGCCAATCCTGAAGACTCGACATGCTGCTGCTCAAATGCTCGTTGTTCCGTTTGTCATGTCTCAGAGTCACCAACTCTCAGAGTCACAAAGCCAGGCCGAACATCAGTGTTGCTGTTTGTCTGTGGGTAGACCACGCTACTAAGCTTTTGTATGATGGCTGACAAGGAGGCGATGATGTCATAACTTGATCTTATCTGAGCTGCATTGCCAACAAAGCAGCACCTTGTTGGGCGGTGCAGAGTGAAGACAGCTAGGTCCTGAGCCTCCTATGTCATAGTCATCTTGAAGGCAGCATTGCTTTGGCCATTCCATATGCAAGAGTGTCATGGTGTGAATATGGCATACAGGTGGCAGGAATGGGATGCAGCGACAAACGAGGCCATGCTCAGAAGAGCCCTGGCAGGGCAGGCCCGGTATGGCTCCCCTGAAGCTGGCTATGCCTCTGACCTTGAAGAAGATGAGAAGAAACGGTGAGCATCTTTTGCAGTTTATCACTGCATGCACAACGCCAGTGCCATCATCACTGCAGCCAGCCTGTGGCTTTATTGCCCAACAGATTGGCTGTATGGCAAGGCACTTGACAATGTTTCTGTTGCATCACTCACGCAAACAGCCTCCTGGGTGCATTGGTACCACATCGATGCTGCAGTATGTCTTGGCCATAGCTAGAGTCAGAACATGCGCGAGTCATGGGCTTGTCAGGCATAGCTTGTACCCTTGTTGACACTGAGAAACACATTTGGCTGCTTTGTACAGCTGGTGTGAACAAGCAGTGCTTGTTGCAGGGAGGCTGAAGATCAGGAGCATGCAGGAACAGATGAGGCACAAGGTCATCAGGTCAGGCAGCAACATCATCAACTCCTGCATGACATGTTTGCATGTCTAGTGATGCTAACTCATTGCACCTGCTTTGATGTGCATATATGGTGAATTCGCATCAAATTGAGCAGGCTGGTCTGTACAGAACTGATCCAGCAGCTGGCGTGTGCACGTCTGTCTGTCATCTTCTCACCAAACCCAAGCTGCTTCTGATGGTCGCTTGCAAAGCATGTTGAGCACTGCGGTCGGAGCACTGCGGCACAGCATATAATGCAAGTCAGCTCTGTGCAGTCGAGTTTGGGGTCCACTTACACCCATGATAAGAACGTTGCCCAGAAGTGGGTCATCTCTGACTGGCTTGTGCAACTCTACAGTCAGAGTGGCATGTTTGCTCATGGCACAACACCAATAGCCTCTTGCTTGGAAGCGTGTCTATACTGCATGTCAGTACTGCCAAGATGTGCGCTGCTTGCATGAGTCTTGATAACCTACCACCGCAGAAGACATGTATGTGGATGCACTTGCATAAATCAGTGTGTGACAGGTTGGATAACATAACGATCGGTGGCATGACTTGTAGGTTGGATGGCGCACTGAAGATGAGTGGATGGATGAGTATCGTGATGCATCCAGCAGGGGCAATAGGCAGCATGAGCCTTCTGTCAGGCCAGGGATGGCACCTGAAGAAGAAGCGCTCATCCAGCAAGCATATGTGCCCATCCTGTACGAGGACCTGGTTGGTCAGCAGGGCCCCATAGGGCGTCTGGCAAAGCCCAGGGCAGCTCGCAGGGGCCGCCACCAGCGGCCCTTCACCCCTACCAGCCCTCGCCCCATGGCATTTGAGCTGCGTGCTCAGTCACGGTCTAAGACCATCATGCAGGTTGGTACCAGCCAGAACCAGCTGAGGTTGATCTCATGGAACTACATCTATGTATCAAGAACCCTGCTTCAGGAGCCTTGTATATGCTGTCACAGTATACCCTGTGTCCAGACAAGAAGGTCACAGCCGTTTCACCATTTTGTGTCACAGAAGTCCAGACTGGGTAGCTTATCAACAGCAGCTGGTTGTGCATGCTGTTGCTCTTTCTCTTGCAGCCTAGGCTGGAGGTGTGCAGCCAGATGGCATGTGTTGCGCTACGTAGCCTGTGACAGACCTGTGCTTTCACACACATTCAACAGACTGCACACTGGCTGACTGATCGGCTACATCTGCAAAATCAGCAATTGTCTACCAGATGCTTCAGCTATCTGGCTGTGATGATGAAGGTGAAGATGGAGCAGGACATGGCAATGAGGCAGGCAGAAGAAGAAGCCATGAGGCACCATCAATTCAAGGCCAACCCTTTGCCCAAATCTACCACAGAGCCCAGGTGAATTTATGGCACACAATACACTCTGTCCATGCTGGCGTGCAACTTGCATGTGTGAATATGTTTGTGCGCGCTGAGCTGTGGTCATCTGTTCACATGGAATGCACAAGCCAGATGCTCCTTGACCTTCTGCTGCCCTGCTGTACTTTAGGTATGAAAACATCAGACGGCAGCAAGCAGCCAAGGTGAGGGAGTCGCATGAGCGCAGCCTGCAGCTGCTCAAGTCCCAGGAGCGGCCCTTCTCCTTCTATGGCAAGGCCCTGGCCAAAGAGGAGGCAGCCAAGCAGTACAAGCCACCCACTGCTAAGGACTTCCAGAAACCCTTCAAAGCCAATCCCATACCCAAGTCCTCCCTCGAGGTGTGAAACTTGCTGACCTGATCGAGCATCCTGCTGCGCCTGGCCTGCAGCATGTGTTGTGTGTTGCTGTGCTCATCCTTTTCTGCACACACTTTGACATACTATGAGAAGTGCTGCTGTATGGTCCATGAAAGGACACTGCATATTCGTTTTGGCAGCCAGGCATTACCACAGCCAACCTTTGCACCTGTGTTTGCAAGGCGTGCACAAGCAGTAAGCTACATTGGATGAATGCACAGTCTGTTGTGTCAGTCATGACCTGTCATTCTTCATGCTGCTCCCAGGCAAACGCTCTTGGTGCTGCAAGATGCACATTGGATGCAGCCTGGCCATTACTGTGAATCTTGCATTCATTTGTTTACTCAGTCATTCATTCACCCATTCTTGCTTTCATTCATTCATTCATTCGTTCATTCATTCATTCATTCATTCATTCATTCATTCATTCATTCATTTGTTTACTCAGTCATTCATTCACCCATTCTTTCATTCATTCATTCAAAAGGTGTCACCCCCTAGGGTCAGGTACACACAGCCCTGAGTGACTCCCAGCACACTAGATGCAGCGGTGGCAGAGTGTGATGCCTTTCCTGAGTGTGAGCAGAAGTCGTCTGTCTAAGGCATACTTCTGATTGTACTCAGGAAAGGCATCATGCTCTGCCACATTGACGCACCTAGTGTGCTCTCAGAGTTGTACCTCATACAGGGAGCTATTCAGTACTATAGGTACCTGACCCTACAGAAAGACTCATGTTTGATGAACATTTGAATGCAAAATGCACATTGACGGCCAGGCTTTGCTCAGCATATGACTGTTGCTGGATCTAAGTCTGACTGCATTTGTTGCTCGAGTTGGAGGTCTTTTGACTTGCAGGAGCGGCTGGCTGAGATCAGTGCTGAGAGAGCTGCCAAGAAGCTAGCGGCTCACCAGGCAGCTGAGCAGAAGCTGAAGGAAGCTGCCATGCCTCCCCGCATGCAGCTGGCTGCTCAGGTGGACTTTGGTCGCTGTCACATGACACTATCAATGCATTGTGCCTTCACGTATGCATGCCCGCAGCATGACATGGTCAATCACTTATATTGCACTTCATTGTACCACATGTTGCCAAGTTATGGTTGTGTCTACAGAGGGCAAGTGTAGAGGCTCTGCCGATGCGATGCAGCAGGTGGGACTGATCAAAGGAGCTGCAAGATCCTGTTTCTAAGCGGCATCAACATGTGATGTTCTGTGTCTTTGGCCTGGTGATGTTTGCTGAGCATATGCGACACAGCAGATCTGAGCACGCAGCAGTCTTGGGGGCTGACCCTTACCCCACTCTCCCCATTGGCTGGGCTACACCAGACGTGCCAGCTCGCCAAGCAGCCTTCATGACACTTCCTGTATTGACTTGACACCTGTACAGCTCTGATGCTCGACAATGAACGAGAATGTCTTGCTATGAAATGCAAGCACACTCATGTTTGCTGTGGCATGGGCTTGACATGTCACATGCTTTGCAGAGGAGTCACTCACCAGAGGGCAAGCTTGGAAAGGGCCGCCATGCTGAGAAGTGCAGCAAGAGATTTGAGCCTGAAGGCAGGGCTTGTGGGCGGCACAGCCCTGTGCCCAACTTCCAGCACCTGCACACATCCTGGGAGAACAAGCTGGCTGACTGCAAGGCCAGCAACCGCTCTAAGTCCACCATACCCGAGGTGAGAGCCTCTGTCATGAATCCAAATGCTGAGCAATCAATGCTGTTTTGACTCACGTTGTAGGGTCCCCAGGGCGTGACCTCGTTGCTTGCATATTGCGTAAGTATGGGCGTTGCCATACTGCAGACACACAAACGAGGGCTATGGAACATGTCCCTCCTGCAGCGATCACCATGTGTCACCCCCTTGAAGTGCAACTGGCACTAGAACTTATCATCAGTCCTGCCTGATTGACTGTGTGTGCCTTTTGGCTGCCTTCGACTAATCCATTTGCATGAGCACATGCTGCTACCCAGCCGTTTTGAACATTGTGGTTAGCTGGATGCCTGTCGATTTCAGATGATCGCCACTTCAAGCTCAGCAAGTTGTTCCTGTCGAAACAGGATCCTCATCTGGGTGGGGACACAGTGGAAGAGGCAGAGGCAAGGAAGAAGCATGCAGAGGAGCGGCGGCAAGAGGCTGTTCAACAAGCTGCCTTGGACCAAGAGCGTGGGCTGGAGATGCGCTGGCCCTACATCTCGCCTCGTGGAAAGGTACAAAAAGACTGAAGGCACACAATGAAGGCGCACGAACACTCTGTTCTATTCTTGATACTTGTCCAGAGTTGTGCTGAGATTCCAACTGCAGCAAGCATTCTGTGGCGCTCTCATGCATGCAGACAAGCTGCTGCTGAGACTCAAACTGTGATCAGACGATGACAGCGCTGTGAACAAGCAATATGACGCCATGTGAAACGCCTGTTGTCACACATGCAAGATGCAGTGGGCCTGGATTGGTGCATCAGTGTAGTGGTGGAGGATGGGCAAGAGATCATGCAATGAACAGGAGTGCAATCCTAGGTTGTGAGCTGAGTGCATCAAGACACAGTCGTGCCTGCCCCAATGGACATCTGGCATCAAAACTCTGCATCTGGTCATGCAGGTAAAGCCAACACCCCCACCTCACTTCAGCCCTCCCCCCAGTGTCTCACCCCCAACCAGGGCCCAGCAGCTGCGCTCAGCAGCCATTC
>JAABUO010005661.1_pt1 | contig 14481 bp, 19 predicted proteins | sample 5559291 | NCBI WGS metagenome assembly JAABUO01 (sample SAMN10711878, study PRJNA513372) | rock metagenome | isolation source: Antarctica rocks | place: Antarctica: Victoria Land, Finger Mt sud | reverse complement strand
TGCAGCATAGCTTACGCAGTTCCACAATGTAGAGATGCCTGGCTATGACCACCAGGCAGTATTGAGTTTGGCTGCGAAACAGGCGTTTCCCAAAAAAGGTAATGTTTCTGTGTCCCAAAGAGCTTATGGGAGTTTACCTGCAAATACATTCTGGCCCAGCAAGCTCCAGCTGTTAGCTGGGCTGTGAGGTTGCCCTGCAGACTTCTGATAGCAGTCGCAAAGCCCAGTTGTGTCCCATGCCCTTTCTCCACCTGATGTGTGCCCAGCAGCAGGTGCTTGCACAGCTCCTCATGCACCAGGGCAGCGTGCAAAGCATCCACAGTGGCCGCTGCCGCTTCTGGACATGTGCTTGCTTGATAGCCTGCATCGCACATACCATCTCACTGATCAATGAGCATCTGCAATTTGTCCTTGCAGTCGGCTACTGCAGAGAGCTGTCATGTTGAGTATCAGTCAAAGCAACACTTGAGTCAGTTCTCAATCCGTCACATACGAGCAACAATCGACTGTATCTATGTACTTAGGTGCATCTGACTCACGATACTGAACAAGTTTGAAGTGAAGAAGCACTCACAGAACATGCTCCACAGCCTAGCAACTGTCTTGATCTTGAACTGCCAATCCAAATCATAGCAGGCGTCACAGCCATGGCATTCAATCTTCTGCTGTCTGGGCAACCCTTTGGCCTTTCCCTTGCCCTTTGCTTTATCCTTCGTTTGCTCCTTTGCAGCATGAGCCCGTGTATTGACCGTCACAGCCAAAATGGATGGGTCCCTCCCTAGTCTCCTAACATAGGCAAAGCCCATGTTCTTCAATGGCTTCGCCGCGTTCTGGACGGGAGCCCAAGTCTCCAGCAAAGGCAGCAAATTTGACCTGCACCCATTTTGTATGTTCCATGCTCTCCTTGCGATGATGCTGATCTGACAGAATTACGTCTGGAGTCAAGATAGCAAACTCTGGCTTAGTGCAGGCAATCCGCTGAGGAAACAATCACTTGGCAGGTGGCCGCCAAGCACATACAGGGGTTATGATCTGAGCTATTGCTGGGTCGCGCAACTAAGCTAACATGCCACATACACTAGAAATTCAGTCTGTGCTGTACATGCATGTACACAGAACCTAAGCCGGATGTTGCATTGTGATGTACCCATTATAAGCACGCATGTAGCTTACCTCATGAGCTCAGCAACATCAAGCTTCAAGTTGGGCATGTGACCACCAATCAGATTACTAGTCATCTCCAAAAGCTCCGTGCTAAGACGCTGCACATTGTTCCTGCCTCCATCCTGGTTGGCTTCCTTATCTCTGTTCCAAAGCCATTCATGCGTAGTCTGCACCTTGTCATGTGTCAGCTCTATGAAATCCCAAGCAGCAGGGGTGGGGGTTGGAAGGGCTTGGGTGGGGTCTGAGGGTGCAGGGCTGCGCACCAGCAGCCTGTTGATCATCTTGGCCACATTAGTCATGCGTGGCACAGGGTCGCCTAATTCCTTGTAATGCCACTCCTTGGGGTACACCTCCACAACTGCAACATAGCAGACATATCACTGATTCAACGCTGACAATTATGGCACGCAACCATTGACCTCATCGGCACCTTGGTTTGGGCTGAATTCGCTATCTATACGTTTGACGCAACCTGTTGCTCACAATCTCTGGTATTCAAGATTGGGCATCAACAGGGCAACAAGTTGACGCAAGTACTTTGCCTGGCAGCATATGCATCATGCATGACAGCGTAAAGCATCACAGCGATGCACAGCGCAGAGGCAGCATAACACAACATGGCTCAGCACTGCACAGCACAGCATGACACAGCGTGACCACAGGACAGCACAGCACAGCACGGCATGACACAGCACAGCACGGCATGACACAGCACAGCACAGCATGGCAAGCTAAAAGAAAAGGCTGCCACTTCCATACCTTTGGCGTGTACGGCTTCCTCTTTGAATGGAGACGGTGGACAGAGCAGGTTTGCTATGCGATGCACAGCTTGCAGGCGGACTAGCAGAGCCTCTGTTGAGTCTACCAACTCAGCTGGGAGCTTGTGTGACAGCAGTAGCCCGATGAAGTCAACAGCCTTGTTGGCTGCTTCTCTGCTTATACTCAGGCTTGCCAATACAGCCGTCACAACGCCTGCACTAAGCAGCAGTTGATAACCAACAACAGGATCATGGGGAGCCAGGGACTATTGGCCATATGGTCACACATAATGTATGATACAGCTGGGAAGTGTGATTGTGATTTTTTCATAATCAGGGAACATCATAAGTGTAATGTTCAGCCCAGACAAGTGTGAGATGTTGAGTTCCTCAGGACTTGCCAGAAGAGCACAAAGACACATCACCCAAACTTCAGCACAGACAAGTGCCAGATCTTCAACTGATCAGGTTTGCCAGAAGAGCACAGCGAAGCAGCACCCAAATTTGACACAGACAAGTGTCAGATCTTGGGTTACTTAGAGTTGCCAGAAGAGCACAGAGTGACAGCAACCCAAGCGCACCTGAACCAGCAAGCTTGACAGCAATGGTCTTGTGACGATTCAGCCTGTTGATCGGATGCAGCGCATGAAAGACGGAGCAGCAACAGATTGCTCCAACAGAAGCTGTTTCCTTGCTTGTCTTGATCAGCTGTTTGAAGACTGGCAAAGCCAGTTGCAACACTAGCACGGACAGTTTCTGCACATACAAATGGCCATCCTCAAGGCTGAATCCAACGAACTCCAGCGTGCCTGAGCTGGCGTTGTCCATGCCCTGCATCTTGGAGCAAAGTGTGGTCAAGGCTGAACAGAGGAGCTCCGTGCTCTGGAACACAACTTCATTGTCCTCTGATGGAAGACTTGACAAAATGGATATCAGCTTGATCAGAAGCAGCGCAGATCTGAGGTAGGTGATGTAGCCGGCAGGCACTAAGGACATCAGCAAATCCCGGTCAGAAGGTTTCCCGCTAGGCTGGCGGGATCTGATGTAGTTGGTGCAAGATGTCACAGACTGCATGGCAGCAGTCTTTGGGTCGTCGTCTAGGTGATGCATACCAAGAGCATGCATGTAGGTGTCTAACAGCAGCATCAGTGGTCTGGATGGCTTGCTGACGCTTTCCCACCAATAGATACGCCGGGTACTGTCATTCATCATGGCATCTGGAAGAGCATCTAAAGGTGCCACAGACACAAAGGCATCTAGTTGGTTGTCCATCTCAAGCAGAGACCAACCACATTCAGTGGCAAGAATTTCTGCCAGATGAAGCCATAGCTCAGATGTGCCGTGTCCCATGTTACTTTCCGCTAGATTGAGCCGCTGCCAGGCGCTGAAGGCGTTGGTGCACTTGAATGCCACTGTCAGCTTAAGTGTCGAGGTCAAGTCAGGCTCCACCTGCGGCAGGCACATAATCACACGCTTTTTCGGCTCCAGTTTAGTCTGCTGTACGTACTGGTCCTGTTGGCCGCACACCTGTGCAATTGCTTGATCTGCTAATGGCACCCCGTTGTGGCTCAGCCGGCAAGTCGCTGGATCGAGTCCGTGTGCTTGGCAGAAATTCCTAAAGATCGATCTAGTCGAGACGTCATCATCGACTTCTTTCAACCACAGTATGTTGTAGTCCTGCGGACGGCATTCAGCAGTGTGTTCCGCCGCAGCGCTAAGCAGAACAAGTTGTCAACAAACAGCGCATACTGCAGACCTCGAGCTGCACGTCCACATCTCGCATTGTACCGCCTGCAAGCAATCAAAGTATTCCACTTGAATTCCAATTGGTCGCGCTGACCCTCTGTCTGCAGCACCGAAGAGACACTCAAAGGCAATCCGCCGGAGGGCTGCTCTTAAGCCTCGGTGCCTCGGTGCTCACGTCGTTGCTCCGAACCCAAACTTGAGATTTCTGCTGTACACCAACACTCGCTCAATTTCTCTTGTGCTCCTTGCAGTATTTTTCATTGAGTTTGCACCGCTGGATGCGGTCGAGACACCGCCATGGGTCCCTTTGCGAATACTGTGTGGTATTCCACTGTTGTGCTGTAATGTGCTGGCTACGGTGACGTCTGCTTGCTGTAGTCGGGGTATGTCCGCTGGCCACTACTTGACAACCCTAGCACACCAAGCAACACAAACAGTACTCAATCTTTTCAGGGTCTGCTATGGTGCGTTCATCAGGAGATACAGCGCGCTCGTCAGTTATTGCTGGACAGGCTGGATTTATGCCTACAGACTCTTGTCCTACCCCTTTGAGGTCTGTGCTGACCTCTTCCTGCGCCTAGTCACGTTGATAACCGATATTGCACACATTTGCAATGCTGCTATCAATTGGTGGCTCAGTTTTGCACTGACTATCATCACAACACCAAGGAGGATGACTTGCTATGCCTTAACTAGCTTCAACGACGTCTGCCAGCGTTTCAACACATGGGCCCACATCTTCCTTGACTTGTCCTCACGTGCTCGAATGATCTTCTTTGACATTTGGACATTTGGACTAAGCCATTGCAAGCGCGCCGTCCTGTGGACTCTGCTTTGTCACTGCTGCTGGAGGCTGAAGCCACATACTGTACGAGCTGACTTGCCAGGGTTGCTGGCCGCCAGCAGCCTTACAGTCTACAAGGTGGGTAACTCAAGAGCTCTTGGCCTTGCTGGCCAACACATGCACACAAGCATAGAGAGGCAGCTGTGCTTCTCTCTTTTAAAGCTCTAACCTGTGAATGCAGTGTCGGGAAGTCATCACACCAAAGGGAGATCCAGACTCCGATAGGGTCAAACAGGCGGTAAATCTCTGCACGCACTGTTCCGTACAGCTGCCACAGTGACTGTTCTCTGTACAGTCTTGTTCCATCACTGCTGACAAGCCGCGTGCTTTGCGTAAGGCACCGGGTTCCTGTCATCGAGCTAGAATGTCGGGCACCGAGCTATCAGGTGTTGAGGTAAGCTGCCTGGTTCTACTGCTGTCAGTTGCCGATTCACATCGCGTTGTCCGGTGAGGCGCACATTGTCAACGTCAAGAACGCAATGGAGTTCTCGTCTGATTGGTGCTGATTGCCTGCTGCACAGCTGTTGTTGAGGCTTTTGCAACAACAGAATTCTCACAGGAGAACCTGGCCACTGAGGTGTGTTTTATGCCTATTTCCATTGCTTGCGCGATCTGTGCACTGATATGACTTTGAATTGTCTGCAATACTCTGGCTGCCTGAAACTGTTAAAAGGCAAATGTGTATGCGGCTTCCTTATGCTTCCTGCTGTGCTGTAGGACCTGGTCCAAGCTGACATCCACATCAGGTGCAAATTTGCACCTGATTTGGAGTCCCTTCATAATCCAGTTTTGACATTGTCAAAATGCACTGATAGTACCTGGTTCAAGTAAGATGCCTGAAACATAACGTCAGAACAAGAGCGCAGAGACTTGTGTGTGCCCCCTGATATGGAGCTCCAAATAAGGTGCCTGACACAGGATGTCGGAACAAGTGCGCAGAGACTGGACGATGAAGGGACCTCGAGTACACATTTCGTGCACTCCAATGCATTTACAGCTGATGATGCGTGCCATGTTGCATGTCAAGTTTACCAAGCAGCATTGCAGCAATTGTAAAATGCACAGCAGAATGTACAGCTGCAGGATGAGCATGCTTGCTCCTGCAGGCCTCTGAGAAGGAAGCTGGACAGAAGTCCAGCCTGAGGGAGGGGCCAGCGATTCAACAAAGCCAGCATGGCCACGTTGCTGGCCGCCCTGGCACAGTGCAGCGTGCAGTGGAGCAGCCATCTGCTGCTGTGCACCCACAAAAAGCTGCTGCTGTCATCACAGAGGCACAGGTAGGGATCCCAGAAATACCTGCTGCACTCCCAGAGGACCGCCCTGAAAGAAAGAAAAGTTTACGCTTTGCAGCGAACATAACGGGAGCCTCCTAAGGCAGCAGCCTGGAGCTTAGAGGACCGCCCTGTCTTTGCAGCTGACCGTCCTACCATGCCAGCCATTGCCAACCAGTTGCACACACAACTTGCTATTTGCATCTACCTCAACATACAAATAGCTCTCGTTGTCTGAATACGTATACTGGCACAAACAGTCTGTGTGTGCCAGCAGGCTTATGCCAATGTTTGCTATGGAGTATGAGTAACCGCAATGCTGCTCAGTTTGGCTGCAGGCTTGCAAGACAGTGCTAGATGGTTTTGGTGCTCTGCATGTATGCCATCCAGTGCAGCTTGCTTCAGTCCGAAGAGCTGTGTATGTCTGCAGGTTGCTGAATGCCATATCAGCAAGCACCACATTGCAAACCTTTTGTATGAAGTCCTAAGCATTTTGCTGTCACTGGTGCCTTCAGGTTGTGCACCACCAGTGCAGCCACTCAGGGCTGACAAACTCATGAATCCAGCTCCTTCCTCCATGTGTGCAAGGCGCCGAGCTTTCCTGTCGAGCCTGAGTAGAGCTGGACCAACAGCAGGGCCGGTAGCACCCCCAGCAGCACCCACCTCAGTACCTGTTAGGCCAGCTATTGTGGAACCTACAGTTACACCCTCAGCAGCACCTCCAGTGGCAGCCAAAGCTGCAACAACACCTCCACCAGCAGCCCCGGCAGCCGCAATAACAGCCGCAAACTCAGCCCCTGCAATGGACTCTCTTCCAGAGGAAGATGAAGATGAGCTGCAGCAGAAGCAGCAGCAGCCACACTGGCAAGTAGTGCAAACTGTGCTCAGGCCAGCAGCAGCAGTTTTGGCCTTGAGCTTGATGAGGACAGTGCCCGCCTTGCTGAGTACTAAAGAAGTCTTAGCCCCATGCAAAGTGACAGTGACTTGGATCCTGATTGAACAGTCAATGAAAACATACGGTGACAGCCTTTGGCATTTGTGCTGTGCATACCGTGCTCTTGTACTGCTGCAGCAGAATTGTTTATAGCTACTTAGTCTTCTGCAGAGTACTCTTGTTTCAGCATCCAAGGCAGAATCTAAATTAGAACTTCGCAGCGTCACAATGCTGTCAAAATTCATTCAGAGCTCCGAAACCAGGCTGTTGCAGCATAGCATGAGTTGCAGGGTTGCTAAGGCTCTGCCACGAGCTATCAGACTTATTGTCTGGCCAAAGTTTGTAGTTTTCTTCTTGCACAGAGCAAAGCAGCATTTGCTTACTTGCAGTAATGCTGAACGTATGCCATCCTATTCTCATTCAAAGCAGCATTGACAATGCAGCATATCACTTCCTGAATTCGAATTCGAATTGTTACATCCAGAAATGTGTCCCCAAAGACTCGTTGATCTGCAGAGCCTGATGAAATGCCTGGATCATACAGATTCAAAGTCAGCATGTTACACACATCAACAGACTGGTGGAGGTACATTGCTAGCTGCTCCAGATCTGTGACAACATAGCACTGCTGCTCCAACAGTGTTACACCTATTGAGGCTTAGCAGGTACTAGAGCATGCAGCCTGTACCAATCAACAGGTATAACTCAGAACACAGCGAGATGGCATTCTAACAGCATAGCGTACAAAGCACTATTTGATTTCTCTGCTGGGACCAAAGTATACGCAGAACTCATACAGGCAGAGATACAATTGAGCTTCAGAGCAGTTGTGCTGGATGTGCTGCCACACCACAGAATCCAAATCTGAAGAGGCAGGCACTGAAGGTATATTGTAGAGAAGCTCACTATGACAGGACATCTCGCAGAAATATCCATCTCATCAAAGATTTGGGGCTTCGCACTTCAATTGTGCTCTTCTTGCTGCCGCTGCTGCTGCTGCTGCTGTTGAAGCCAGAGAGCTGTGCTCTGACTGAAAAGCTGCTGCGTTGCAGGGTCAGCTTTGGCAATGCTGGCTTCTAGACTTCTGAGTTGCCCATCAAGACTGCGACGTAATGTCATATTACAAAGACATACAAAAAGTGTCAAAAGCAGTCAGGGCAGGTATAGCACATATATTACGTCCTTGTAGGGAAGGAAAACAAATGCATAAAAGTACTTACTTGTCAATCTGTCCAGCAATGGCCAATTCATCAACTGCTGCATGTGATGAGGGGTTCAGCTGTTGTGCTTGACCTTCCACACGAGACAAAGCAGCAGTTTGCTGCCGGAGCTTATCAAGCTGTGCACGAGCCTGAGGATCTCGACCGCCTTGTGCCTCCTCCAGCTGCATGGCAGAACAGCTGCTCATTGCGCAAGCTACACAGCTGTACAGCACGACGTTTTCTGCTAGAGAGTCAGATCACTACTTGATACAAAACACCCGTCGCATGCGTAAGTGTTATTAGCGCAGTACCTCACGAAGTGCATCCTCCATGAACTTGAGCATGTCCGTGGAGCTCGTCAACGCTGGCTGTGCCCCTTCTCCGACCTTGTGGCGGTCTTCGAGCATGTGTGGATAGGTGTTTGTGCAATACTGCCAACTCGCAGCCGGGTTGCGTGTGCTGTACGGTACGACCAACAGAGTCCAGCCTAACCATGATCATCAAAACGGGAGATAAAACGACAACCAAGATGAATACACCCTTACGTTTCCTTGATGAATTGGATCTCAGATACACGTCCCCAAGTATGCCACCCTTACGTTTATGCAGCCCACAAAACTGGCCACAACAGCAATACACTGATGGAGAACATATGGTGCAAATTCACAAGCAGACGTTGGTCTCACAATCTTTGGTTGCAATGTATCACAGCAGAACCTGCCAGCGTTTTGAAAATGCACAAAAGACACAGATAGACTCTGTGAGGGGCCTTGCAAGGTCCATTTGGTCAACATGAGAAATGCCAACACCACCTCAGCACCCTGGTCAAACATGATTGCCCGTTCAGTAACATAGCGAATCAAGCAGCAACAAGGCAACAGAATCCAGCAGGGTCCCAAAATGCTCCCCATGCTCACAACAGCTGCAGCTGCTTAGCACTTTGACACAACCTGCCAGTGCACAAAGAAACAACAGTTCACCCCATGCTCAGTTCAGCATAATATGACAATGCTGCTAAGCACTGTACAGAAAACAAGTCTATGTTGATGGACTGATTATAATGTACAAAAAAAGGTATACTCACATGCATTAGTTTCCACCACACAGATCAGGGCACCCAATGCTGCAATCAGTTTCACCACACACCAATGGTGCCATCATAGGAGCCAGAAAACACTTTGCCTTGTGCAACTGCCAAGACACGCACAGCATCATCATGGCCCTCACACTTCTTCACACAGCGAAGGGTTTCCAAGTCCCAGAACCTCACTGTGGTGTCATATGAGCCAGACACCAGGAATGTGTCACCAACTGCCAGTGCCAGTACTGCTTCTCCATGGCCTTCCAGAACCTTGACGCATTCCAAGGTGACAATGTCCCATACTCGAATGGTCTTGTCCCAGCTGCCAGAGAAGACATACTTGTCCCCAACTGCCAAAACCCTGACATTGTCTTCATGGCCTTCTAGGGTCTTCAGGCACTGCAGATTGTCTGAATCCCAGACCTTGATAGTGGCATCATCTGAGCCTGAGAAAACCCTAGTAGGACTGGCTGCCAAAGCCCTTACTGCGCCGCTGTGACCCTGTAGGGTTGCTAGGCACTCCAGGCTCTGAACATCCCAAACCCTGACCGTTTTGTCATAGGAGCCAGAAAAAATGTGACCCCCAGAGCAGACTAGGGTTCTCACAGGTCCTGAGTGACCAGACAGGGTTCTGAGGCACTGCAGGGTTTCTGAGTCCCATACTTTCAGTGTGCTGTCATATGAGCCAGAAAACAGCCTGCCCTCTGTGACTGCCAGGGCCCGGACTGCATCTGTGTGACCAGTGAGGGTTGTGATGCGCTGTAGGGTCTGAAGGTTCCACACCTTGATTGTGTAGTCATAGGAACCAGAGAACAGCTTGTTGCCAGCAACAGCTAAAGACAGCACTGGTCTGGCATGGTCTTCTAGCACCTGCTCACAGCGTCTGGAGCTGATGTCCCAGACGCGGATGGTTTTGTCTGCTGATGCTGAGAAGAGCCTGTTGCCCTCTACCTCCACAGACCAGACAATCTCATCGTGACCCTGGGGCAAGCAGCATACCTGATTGGCTGACATGGTGACAATTCCCCATAATTGCACCAGACAATATGCTTGAAGACCTTGGTGTGCTATGTACATAGCCTGTGTCGCTGTGCTGGAGAGAGAACAGATAGCCAGTGGCACACAGCAAAGCCAATGGCATGCATGCAATGTGACCCCATGAACAGCCGGATGCAAGACATAATGACATAGAGTTGATTGCAGGCTTGTGATGCACTGCATCATGACTCTGTATCAACATGTGCATGGCGTGCTGACCTGCAAAATATTGGTGGGAGCAACAGACACCTCCTCCTCGGTCTTGTACAAGGTGGTGGTGTTTATGGCAGCATGAGGCTTCACTTCCCGATGCAACATGGGGACCTTGTTGCTTGTTGCCCATTCCTGCAACACCATTGTCAGCATATTACTAATGTACAGAGCATGAAAGAAGTGGGTCTATGCAAGTTGACCAACTCTGCACATGCAGACTTTGCTGGGAGCAAATTAGCTGCAAGAGACGCTTGCTGTTGGCCAGAGCACCAGTGGGTAGTAGTGAGATTGCTAGGTTAAGATCACCTATGACCCAGTGGTTTTGAGGCTGTTATTTTGCGTAAGCGCACATGTGCTGCTTTACCTGAATGGCGTTCCTGAGAGCAAAGTTGGGGGTCAACTCCAGATGACGCAATCTCATGCCAGTGACAGGGCAGGTACGATTGCCCTGCTGCAACCAGCGCTCAATGCAGACTCTGTCATAGGTATGACCAGTGGCAACCATGACAGGGTCATTCATGAGCTCCATTGAGATGGGACAGTAGAAGCTGCTGGGCGCAACTGGACCTTTCTGGCTGCCATCCGCTGTTCTTCTGGCATCTGAGACAGCCAGAATGGGCCTGCGAATTTTACAAAGTAATTATATGCAAGCTACCATGTAGAAACACAGGCCTGGAGTAGCTACAAAGTCTTGCAGGTGCACACTCACTCAGCAGGCTCAGACTGCAAGTCCTGCTTCTCCTCAAAAATCGGTGGAGGGGTCGTGTATGCCGGTGAGTCCGGAACACGATGCTGGCTCTCGCTGTTGCTTCGGTTCAAGAGATTTTTGAGGGCCTTCATCTACGCAAAACGTCCTGAGCACCGACTATACAGGCTAGCTCGGAGAGTGTAGCTGCGCGGCTGTCTTACACGCAGCTGCCCAAATTAATCAATTATCACAGATCGGTGCTTGTGGCTAATGTTTCCTTGCAGCTGTGCACGAGAATTGCAGTTGGCAGAGTCCTTAGGGAGTGTCAGCCGAGCAAGCTGTGTCCGCTAAAAGACCAGATCGCTGCGGTATCGACGACTTTTCGAGCCGACCAACGACGCCTCTCACATATCCAGACGGCGTCAGTGCAACCTTCCGCGATGACAGAGGCAGAAACAGCCGTACGAGCTCTTGTCAGCAAGCAAAGGCTCGCGACCAAACGTGCTTTAGATTCTTCAAATTGTTCGGTAGGGTTTTGAGTTTTCATTCTGCAGGATCTGGCTCAAGCAAATCTGCATGACATCCATGCCTACGAACCAAGTGCCTGCCGGTGCAAAGGAGCATCAGCAATAACAGGGCACAGGTAGTTACACCACTGGTTGTTGGCGAAAGTCAACAAACTTCTTTGCATTGTGGTCTGCGGAACATGCTTCAACAAAGCATTCACTTGCAACAGTAGTAGAGACTACAACTAAGCATACATGCATGCAACAATGAGAAGGAGCGTTCATGACTCAATCTTCTTTCACACTGTCATCGATTGTGCATTTGTCAAATAGGAAAAAAATCTGTGCCTGGACTCACCAAAACATGTCTGCATCAATAGTGATACCACCAACAACCCACGTTTGCGCACTGCACTTTTTAAAAGACGCAAATAAAGCCTTCAGCACATGACCACTGTGACAGCAAGTTTATCACATTCCAGGCATGTCATGATAGGTCAATATGTATGACTCAAGTCAGCAAAGGCGCGTTGCAACCTGTATGGAGCCAGCAGGTCCTGTTCCTGCTTATTTACAATCTCTTCAGATACTAGCTTGCCCATCAGAGGTGCTAGGGTTGCACCGCTATGCATGACAGCAACGTACAGATTTGGCCATTGCTTGGTGAAGCCCACTATGGGGTGTGCATCCACAGGGTAAGGCATCAGACCTGCCGTCACTTGCTGCGTTTGTGCTTCAGCAAGCTTTGGAACCAAAATTGCTGCTGCTTGGATGACCTGCAGCACTGACTGCCTCTGATGTTCCATCACTACAGAGAGGCTTCACTGCATGCGACACTCTGTTCCCTTATGACGGCCTAGCGACAATGCAGCAGTAGGCTTTGTGCCATTGTTATGATGAGCATTTGTGTGTCTGCCAGTCCACTGGGCATGCCAGTCTTGATGAGTTGCAACACTAAGATGCACCATGCTTTGCTGTTTCTCATGTCACCTTTGACCTGCAGATGAGACAACTGTCCTTTCCAGATCTACGGCTTCTCCTTTGCTGTAAGCAAGCAGCGTTGACATGTACACTATAGGTGTTGCTGTACTAACCTGCTTGGAAACTGCTTCAGTAGCTTCCTCTGGACGGTCATCACCAGCGAACAGAGAGATCATCACATCCCCATCACGCCGCTGCACAATGAAGATTGTGTCTGCATGCACAGCGGATTCAAGCTGCATCGCATCACATGTACATGCAACCATGGCTGTTATAGGACGGCTCAGACTCATGAAAGTGCTTGATGTGTCTGCAGCCCAGCAACAGCACTGTGACTGTGCCATGGACCTGGTGACTTCTGATTGATGCGGCTATGTTGTGACAGCATCAACTCACAGGGGACATGCAGTCTGAAAAGGGCATCAGCTAAAGATGTGACCCAGAGCGGACTACATGACACAGAGTGGACTACAACCGACACCAGGTGACTCTGTGCAACTGTCTCTCTCCACAAAAATGGAGTTCAAAGCCTGAGGAACGGAATTTGCAGATTATGTTGTTTTTTTGCATGTTTTTTTGCATATTAGGAACATAAAATTGTGTATGTATAGTGGATCTGTAGAGGACAGCAAGAGCGCTTGATGCATACCGTTCACAAGAATGTGTTTGAGGATAGGCTTGAGGGGCTTTGTGATGACTGTGACTGTGCGAGGCTTAGCAGTGAGAGGCACTGACAGCCCCAGTGGCTTAGTCAACTCTGGAATGCCAAGAGGAGCTGCCAGCACCACTACATCTGCATGTAAAGTCTTGCCAGGAGTGACTACCCCTACAAGCATTACCACAAACTTATTGTCATTCCCTATGGTTTTGCTGCATGCATACAGGCAGCAGTGGAAGTGTCAGAACAATGAGGTTTGCAACAGAGACTTCTTGAGTACACTGTGCAAGTTGTCATGACCCAGGCGGTGATGATGACTGCAACCTGTTCAGCACACTCAGAGCAGCAGCAGCAGCACATAGTGTTCCCTGAAATGCATGCAAGCTGGTGTGCGGAAACAGAATCTTGTGTGTGCATTGAATGCACCAAGGTCCAAAATGCCGTTTCAATCACTGCAATGCTGGGGTCTGTTGCAATGTGTGATGATGACGACCAAGGCTGCCCTGAGAGGGCCAAATGTTACATTCATGGCTGCTGTAAATGACATACCTGTGATGTGGGCACGAGACTTCCCTGTCTCTAAACTTTGCACAGGATGTTCGTACAGTATAGATGCTCCATTTTGCTCAGCTTGCTGCAGGAAGAATTTCACTGCTGACTCTGGATATGCATACCCTTCACAGCACTACTACAACATCTCATCATCTTAGGCAAGCCAGCATGCTGGGGGGGCCAGTATCAGCAACATATCAGCAACATATCAGCAACATATCAGCAACAATGCATTTCTGTAATTGCAGTAGTTTGGGCAGTAGTTTGAAATGTACAAGCAGGACTGCCAAAGACAAGACAGTTCAGCACCTGACAGCCATGCTGGGTGTTGCTGACTTGTTTTTTGAAGATTGAAATGGCTTTGCAAGTTGTCATGTCATGCTGCACGATCCTAGTTGCCAGTTGTTAACCTCAGCTTGCAAAGCCAGCATAAGTGGCAACAGCTGCGCATATGACGCAGTGGCTGAAGAGCTGATCTGCAGAGGAGGCATTCAGTGCTGCCCAAGCATGCAGGGCAGCATGATGTCTGACTACACAGCAGGTTTGCAGCTGCTGCATACCTTCAGGCTTGTACATTCTGGCACCACCTTGGCAGGCAGCATCAGACAGTTCTGGCTCTTCTTGTTTCAACTGCTCCGGGGTGAGGGGCGAAGAGGGGTATGCATTGTCCCCTGTGCGGTCGTCATCAAGGATGAGGCTGCCAGGAAAGACGGCCAGGTCTGGATATTGGCCCCAAAGATTCATGCTGTGGAGGTTCAGATCTGTATGAGCAACCTGATGGTGTTTGATAACTGCAAGGATTCATTTCACGAAGATGTAGAGAGGCATGCTGTAGAGTTATGATG
>JAABUO010005660.1_pt1 | contig 14482 bp, 26 predicted proteins | sample 5559291 | NCBI WGS metagenome assembly JAABUO01 (sample SAMN10711878, study PRJNA513372) | rock metagenome | isolation source: Antarctica rocks | place: Antarctica: Victoria Land, Finger Mt sud | reverse complement strand
TCTTGCCAGTCCCAGGACTGGTTGCCAATGGGCTGCACGTCTTGCTCATGCTCACAGCTGACGCGCTGCACCTCCCTGGGCATGGGCACCACCACTTCCAGGCCCGCAGCTGCTTTGTCGCCTCCAAAGTCGGCTCTCACCTTGATGAAGATGACCGCCTGCAAATGCGCAGTCACCAGTCAGCCAGGTACACGCTTCTGACACACATGCTTACAGCAAGGCTGCTATCACATCGACTGGCAGCGCCACCCTTACATCCTCACACATGTGCATTTGCAAATCGGAGGTGCAGGGCAGGCTACACCCTTAGAAGCAGTCGGTTGATACAACCACTTGCAGCACTGCTGAATGCACTGAGGGCGTGGCTAGCTATGCACTTGTGCACCAAGCCAAGACTGACAATAAGGGTGCATCATGTGCAATTTCAGTACCTTGTTGGTGGTGTCTCTATCCTCTTCAACGGTCGTGTATACCTTGAAGGGCGGTCGGAAGTCGTACGTACTCCTGCAGACACCTTCAACTCATGAACTAGATGAAATAAACTGCAGCTACCTGTCTCATGCTGACTCACAAGGGGTAGCTTCTGTGCAAGCATACTAAGCTAGAAGCTGTCAATACCTGTAGTTCATGAGAGCAAACTCGCCATCAGGCGGCTTCAGCTCTAGTGTGCGCTCAGCATCAAATCTGTCAAGTGACACGCTTTCGTGGAAGTTGCAGTCATCAAGCATGACCACCTCACTTCCATAGCCTCCGCCAAAGTTTGAGGCTGAGCCTCCTTCACGACGACCAATAGCTAAATTGTCATTGAGAGCCAGGCAAATGGCTGGGTTGCCTGCCAGATAGCTTTTCACCTAAATCAGCAAGCACTCACTTAAGCCCAAAGCTCCAAGATTATGATAGCTGATCATCGTGCTCAGGTGATGTGAGTACCAGTTTAGTCAAAGCAGACCATTCATGTGCCCAAAGAATTGTACGAGTGACAATTTCTCTTTGGGCGGCGCAGCAAGGCATGCTACTACCTGAATGGCTCCATCTATCTGAGATGCAGTGACATAGCCTGTCTGGTTGAAAGTACAGCTAATTCTCTCAACAATGTCAACAAAGATCTCGTCACGTCTGCCGCCATCAGTGCGCTGAGTGTCTAGCACTGACTTGATGACACCCGTCGGGCCTTTGCCAACCGTGTTGAACAGAGCAGAAGCTGCTGCTTTTCTCTGCATGCAGACCACACATCATCAAGCGTGTTCTGGTTTGTGTCATGACGACTGCTGCTCAATGCTGCAGTTGGCTGCGATAATGCGCTGCAGCACACAGCAGTGACAACTTACTGGCTTGAGAATGGTGGGTTCGTTCAGAATGAACTCTTTTAAGGCTTCTGAGCTGCTGTTTTGAGGGTATCCATAGTCCACCACTTCATCCAGAAGCTCATAAATCAGAACAAAGTTTTTGCGGACAGCTTCCTCACTAAACAGTCCACAGTAGTCCTGCATTACAATCAGGTCTCAGGAGAAGTCATGTGAGGCAGCATGGACTGTTTCATGTTACATGCACATGCTTTGCTAATGCTGCAGTTGTCATTGTGTGCATGTGTGCATGCCGACTGTATACCCACCTTAATAATTCCTCCAACTCTCCTGAGCAGCTCTAGAACAAGAGAAGGTGACACGTTGTCCCTGGTTGTGGCCACCAGCATGACTCCTCCATCCTGCAGTAGTGCTATGTTTTGTCGGTATGCTGCCAAATCGCTTGCTGACATGACAGCTGATTGAGGGCTGTGGAAACAAACCTTCACATGCAAATAGTTGACGCCATCCACATGAAAGACTGGGGGCGCATCTTGCCCATCTCCATCCCAGAATTTGACCTTCCTGTAGAAAACCTCTGAGCTCCCCTACAGCCAGGACATAGTTGAGCTGAAGCATTTTTGAGCTGCAGCTGCAGCTGCAGCTGCAAAACCTGTGACTACCTTTGGCACGTTGCCCAGATAGTCCCGGGTGATGACGGTGTCTCCTCTTGGTGACAAAATAAAGAACTGAGAAATCATGTATTGCAAGTGCTGCTCACTGGTGCTTTTTCGCCCCTCGTAGACGCCTCACGATAAATGCTACAAAGTGATGCACAACGATCACGCTGGGGATGAACAGTACAACCGTCGCGACAGCAACATACACGTCCGTCAATGGCATAGGCAGTTCATGACCCAGAACTTTGTCCTTCATCGCGTTGGCAACAAGCAAAACATCACAGATCAGTCAGCATGCATGCTGTCGGGGGGTATCGTATCGTCGCAAGACTAAAAATGATATGTATTTGCTGCGATGAGGAACTTTGCTTTGATCCGATCACGGAAGATATCAAGGTCACGCATAGATGAGTGTGTGAGTGTCTGCACTTCAACCATCGAGCAGTGCAGTGAGCGATTGCATGATTGACAATTGCTAGCAAAGATCTGCACTATTTAGCATTTGGTGCCAATCCAAGCAAAGTAGCTGAAGCGCGCATTGGTGACACAGACGCTACTTTCAACTGGAACGTGAGATAAACAGGATGGCTTTGTCTCATGCTCGCTTTGCGATTGCGTCCACATGCCCAACTGCCGTGCACCATCCCAAACAGATAAGCTTGACGACATGCTCCAAGCGGCCGGCAGCGAGCCGGCCATTCGGTGTTGTTTTGCCCTCAAGAAAGCCTGGTAAGCGTTGCTGTGCCACGGCAACCGAATAACGCAGTTGCAGATCGCGTTTGGTCCTCTGCCCTGCCACCGTTTCAAACAAGTCATCAAAGATCGCTCTGGCGATTTCCTTCCAGTGACTCCAGCACCTGTCGACTCCTGTAGGCAAGACAATATGCCAAGCAGCCAGCGGTGATCAGAAAGACTTGAGCATCGATGGTGTCCTTGGCGCACTGGCTGAAAAGGTGGGAACCTGCACCTGTACAACCCGTATGCATGTTAAACACATAACGGACCAGAGCTTTGTGTTCTGCAGTATGAGAATGCACAGAACAAGCCAGCTGTGGCTGCCTGGGCCGGAGGCGCTGTTTTCGCCATCTTCTTTGCAGAGTGGCTCATCCACAAGCCAGGCTTGAACATTGTAAGTCTTGCTGCACTTCAGGCTGATCCCTGCTATAAGAATAACTGGCTGAATGACAGCTACCGTCTTCAACTGCAGCTTCTGGGATTTCCAATCCAGTTGTTCGGCTTGCTGCTTCTGCCTGGAGCCATCCTGAAATACCTAGTGGAAAAGGAGAGTCCAGCTGATGATGTCAAGGGTGCCCTGGTATGTTTCTTGCTCCTCTAGTGCCAGTGACTTTGCCAGGGGAGAAATTGCTCAAGCTTCTGACTGCATTGCACTGATGGATTTTGTTGCAGAACAAGCTGGCAAAGCGCCTACCTGGATTAGAGAAGGAGTCATTCTAACTCATTCCAACTCAGCAATCACTGATCAGGTCCTGATTCACCCGTTTTTGCACTAGTACAGCAAAGCAACGTATGAGACACAGCGCATCATTATCGAGCTACAAATTTTGGTGTTACGTTTAGTGTCGATGTGGGTCAGATTGTATGCGATGGTGTGTGATGAAGCAGATGTAGATTGAAAGCGTGACACGCATTGACACTACTTATTCGTGAGCCCAACTGTACAATGTCATGTTTGACGCGAAGAGTTTAGCAGGGCCATGGCCAGTGCTATGTAACCAATACCTGCATGCGCGACACATCAAGGGTAAGTGTAGTAGCTACAGTAATCATAGCCGTAGTACCCACATCAAGGGGAAATTTTGAAACCATTGCAGGGCCTATGTTGTACATCTGGTACGACATGTGGTACAGCACTGCATCGCGACTTGCCATATCGATGACCAGGGTACGCAGCGATATTACAAACCCCCGCACACAATTAGTAACTTTAATATGTTTCGCACTTTCCGCACGACCCTTTAACAGTGCGTCAGTATCGCAGAGTGGGAATTGCACTGAATTACGCATATCGCAGTATCGCACAGTGGTATCGCAGCCAGATGATGGGCGATCTCGATGTCTGAAAGTGACGTCAGCAGCAGTGCATTTAAGTCTGGAGCAGTAGGCAAGCCGCCTGATCCTTGCTGGCAGAGTTTTGAGAAAGTATGTGAGCCCAATGCTCTTGGAGAGCTCATTGCACAAGGCAGCAACAATAGGCTCCATAGGAAATGTCGTGGCTGTTCTAAAGTGTTAAAGTCATGTAAAGTCAACGCAGGATTGAACAGTCATGTACAGTCAAGGCAGCATTGAACAACGTCTTTGGCTGATAAAATTGCAGTGGGTTCACACAGTATTGTGTTTACACTAGTGTAAGCAACGTGTTCAGTGACTGACTGATCTGTACAGTGTACATGTTTGAAGTCAAAGCTATTCCAGACGATCCAACTTTTTTCAAGGTGGGATCAATAACGCAGGAATATCGCAGTATCGCACAATTAGTCATTATTTCCGCACGAGGGCAAACAATATCGCTGCGTACCACACTGCCAGTGCTGTGCCGCAGGTCCGCAGTCCGCAGTACCCGCAGTCCGCAGTACGCGCGGCGCAGTACGGCGAAGGACCCCCCGTTCTGCGGGTACTGCGGTTGAATATTTTGTGGTATTTATTCATTTGAAATAATTCATTTAGTTATTATTTGATACTACACTTGCTGATTCATAAGTATTTCCCTCTCAAACAAATCAGAAATAAAATATTTGGGAAAAAAACTTTCTTTGCTGAATTGGAATGCCCGCAATGAAAGACGTCGAATGGCACCACTCTGAGTTTCAACAACACAGTGTAACTCGCCGCATCACACTGCGGTACTGCGGCGTACTGCACGCAGTGCCGCAGATTTCGTCGAGCGTACTGCGGCACAACACTGAGGCTAGAACACCAGATTCCGATCCCAGATTCCTTGGAAGCCCAGCAAATAACATGCAGGCAATTTACTGCTCTTCAGTTGCGAGGCGGGCTGCAGCACAGCGTTTACTGAGCCGTGGGTACCCAAGTGCTAGATCGCAGCTATTCCGTTTTACGATTTGCTTCGTGGTCCTTCGCGATGGTGTCTTTGCCTGCCTGGCTCAAGTGCCGTTGCTTCCGTCCGAGCTTGCGCCATGATGACGACATTCCAGTTCAATACCAAGTCAGTTCATCAGCCGCAGATGCACAGGTTTGGCCCTGCTAGCTGCTGTCTGTTGACTTCGCAATACTCCAACACCTCGTGACCTAACGACTCTTTCGTCGCTGTTGTTTTATTCCAACAGCCCGCTGATAGTGTCTGTTGAGTTTTTACAGGGCTTTCGAACCGACCAAGTGTCAGGCGCAGAAGCGTCTACTGGTGTTGCAGCTCGAGAGCCCCTGCCAAGGTGTGCAACCTTTCACTTTTCACCTCAGGGGCACCTTGAATGCAGTCAGATACACAAATGCTGAAAATGGTCCTAGCGAATTTGAAGCTACTTTGAAATTGCTACCTGGGTCATTGAGCTCACAGCCCTGGCACTGTGTCTTGCAGGGCTGTCTCACACCCTGGTAGGAAGGTGAAGAAGGAGAGAGCCGCCGAGCTGTTCAACAAGAAAACTCCCATCAGTACTGACAGCCCAGGAGATGTTCTGCCACAGCAGCGCATTGCACCAAACACATCCACCTTCACATCAGGGCATGTGGTACGGTCTTCTCAGTAATGATGCACATCCTGTTCGCTAGCAGGCACTGTCTAGCAGTGAAGATGCACACACAGAACATGATACTACAGGGCTTGAGCTAGCTGACTTTGCAGGAGGTGGCATCAAGGGTTCACAGCATCAAGGCAGTATACCTTTCCAGGCAGCATTCAGCCGCCTCCTCAATGTCCCTCTCACCTCGCTTGTCCAGCGACTCCCAAGCCACTGCTGCTGCTGCTGCTGCTGCTGTTGCTAGCACGACAGGGCTGACTCCATGTGACATCGCCACCGCTGCTGAAACCTCATCTGTCAAATCCTCCTTCTTTCTGCCTGCACCAGCCTTGCCCATGTCTGCTTCTGCAGCTGCCCAGCAGCCCATGACTGGAGCTGAGTTTGATCCTGAGCTTGAGCTTGATCCTGACATGTTTGTCATCAAGGATCTGGATTCTGGGAAGAAGTATGATTTGCAGCAGGTAAGCGATGCCTACATTGCGTGCACAACTTGCTCGCTAGCACTTCTGCTATAGCCACTTTCTCATGCTGCTGTTGTTGTGAGGCAAGGGAGTCATCCCTACTGATACTTCAGCATCATCCCAGCCATACGTTACATGGATGATGACCAGTTGGGCTGGACACAAGAATGGTGTCAATGATGTTGTCTCTGGCTTGTGCAACGCGGCTGGTGTTTCGCACATGCCACATGACATACATCTGTATGGCTTGCACTGATGGACATCATAGTGATCTGGTGCTGGGTGACAGTCCCTTGCGATGCCTCTGCCAGTTGTCTTACTTGCACGTCAAAGATGGCAGTCATGTTGCAGGGGCTTGTCATCAAGGATCTGACAACAGGGCAGATGTACGGCTTGGACAAGACCTCGTCAGATGCCTGTGGTGAGTCCACTACTCACCTGACTGACATGGCGAGTGGCCGCAAGATCACTCTGGATGAGTTCAGTGGGGTGCTGGGCCATGACAGCACCTTCACCTCTAAGGTACGCTTCCACACCTCCCTACTGGGCATCAGGGAGATGGCCCCCTCTGTTGGAACTATGATCCAATGGTTTTGTTGACCGATCTGTCCCTTCACTCTCTCCCTCTTGCCTACAATTTTTTATTGTAAGCTGGAGTATGGCTGACGATCTAGCCACTTTCCTATGAGCGTCTGTCAGATCACCTCAGCTGCATTTCAGACATGGACAAGGTGCAATCTACAGAGTGTTCTCATGTATCTCAAAACCTCAGACTCACTGTCCTGCCCTGTAGCAGAGTGTTTGTTGTCTGCAGAGGAGCAACATCAGGACGCCGCAATCCCGCTCCTCAGACACACCTCCCCTTCACCAATTGCCTACTGCAGCCACCAGTGCGCCTAGCCTGGAGCCAGGCCTACAGGCGCCTGCGCATGGCTTGAGTGGCTCCCCTCCTTCCCGTGGAGGGCAAGCTGACAAGGATGGCAAACAGCAGCAGCCTGACAGCAGGTTCCCCCACTCCAGGTGTGGCAAACTGAGCCGCTGCAGCTAAGGACACAACCCCTCTCATCTGTAGTGTGTACTGCATGTCCTGACAGCTGCTGAGCACTGCACTATTGAGGTACATTGGCATGTCAAGGTGTCCATTAGTTTAGTTGTTGCCCCAAGTATGACTACCGTCCAACATCAACAAACCGCTGCACACATGCGCGAAAGATACAGTGTGCAAAGCTTCTCTTCATGTGCACCATCCTCATATCCCTTGAATGCCTGCAGACTGAAGGCTCCTGTTGTGCATCACACACTGGGCTTGATACGCGCTGAAACAATGAGCACTTGATAGAGTTTGGCTGTCACGATATAAGCTTGCATTTTAAGCTTGCTTGCTACAGCATGTTGACACTGAGGCATGCTTGCAGGTCTGTCTCATCTGCGTCATCAGGTGAAGGCACTCCTGCTGGCCAGTCTGTACCTGACCCCAAAAGGCCAGGCTCTGGGTCCTTCACAAGGTCCAAGCCAATGGGCGAGCGCTTCACACTGTGGTTCATCAGGCAGGCAGCCAAGAAGTGAGTGGCACCAGGACCTGGACGCTGCAGTGAGCTTGTCATGCGGTCATGTGTATGAACAGCTCAGGTTGCGGCACCTGTCTGACACTACAGCATGGTGCATTTCTTGACATGCTTTGCCCAGCCATTATGACGTGGTTGCTATGTGCCGTACAAAGAATGTACAGAAACTCATGTGTATTCATGTATACGGGCCGACAATTCCTTGCTGTCATAGATTGAAATGCAGTACTGTGTGTGGCAGAGATGCGTGATCCTGCAACAGCAACTGCTTGCATCTTCAGTATGACGACATATCAGAACAAGAAAATACAAGGTTCAGACTAGCATTTTTCATCTGATGCAGATTTTCACCAGAGCAGCAAAGGCAGAAGGGTTCAGATGCTGCTTCAGCTGGCACCCCTCCCAGAATAGAGGTAACCACACTCAAGCTTGCAATTGTGTGTTTGCTCACAGTGTGTGTGTGCTGTATACAACTACTACCGTGCATGCTGCCAGTGCTTGAAGGACAGCCATACTATGATAGACACATACATATGCATCATACTGTGTGAACATGTCCAGATACGCATTGATCAACCACATTTCCACACAACAGCTTCTGCATTTACCTTTGGGTCACTAGCGGACAGTATGTTGAGCACTAGCGGACAATATGTCGAGCACAAATTTTGCAGCATGTATTGACTGCAAGGGAGTTGGTGTTCTGCAGGGCATCAAGGCAGAGAGGATGGGCTGGGATGAGTTCTCAAGGTATGAGTATCTGAACCCACAGGGCGTCCAGGAACTCAGAGCCCAAAGACAGGCATCAGGCTTCACCTGACTTGCAGAGTCATTTCCCCAGAGTGTCGTTTGCAAGTCACGTCCACAGTCAAGCAAGCAGTCAAGCTCTGGGTCTAATCAGGGGGAAGCCAGCGGTGGAGGTAGGCATGAGAACAGTGGTGAAGTCATCAGTGAAGGTGATGGTGAGATGCTTGAACAGGTCTATCAAGTACCCTAAGATCAACTCAAAGTCATGTCAAAGGTAAAGGGGGCGTACAACCAGACGATTGGTGGCGCAAAGGTCTTGTCTCAGTATCCAAGCTTGGGTGAGCCCAAAGGCAACCATGTATTTAGTCACTTCTTCATCAACGTTTTAAGGACAGATACAAGAACTGTTGAGCAATGACTTGCTTTCTTCCTTGTTAGGTGGTGCTTGTGTGGCAAACTGTTACACAAACTGACTGACTGACTGACTAACTAACTGACTGACTAGTCGTAGTGTGCGTAACGCCAGCTCCCTTAGCCTGCCCTAGGGCCCTAGGGCCCTAGCGCCCAGGGCAGCTACTTATTTCAACAAACCTGCCGCGCGTGAATCCAGCTGCAAAAGCTGTTCCGGACTCAGTAGTATGACCGTCATTGTTGAAGACCTACGCTGAACCTGAAGACCGGCGGTACCTGTATCTGCGCACCTTCGCCGCTGCAGCACCAATTAAACAGCTTTCGTGAAGTTGTATACACAGCCCTGTCGCGATCGAATCCATCGAAGCAAACTATTTACACTGTGAACACCTTCACGTTACAACATGATGGCTGCTGGCGCCATGCAGCGCACGTACGAGGAGGTACGACTGCATGCATGCTGCTTGATGCACACCGAGGCTTTACACTGGGGCGTGTCGCAAAGTATTCGTAATGAATATATGTTGCATCCAGGCGTGCAAATTTATTGAGCAAGAGGATGACACAAAGTACAAAGTCAACCTGGGCTTTGTACCTAACATGCGTGTTCCTGGCTATTTTTATGTCAACGACCGGTTGAGAAGTCTTATCTTCGAGGAGCTGCAGCATGCATGCCAAAGAGGAGGCCACGGAGGCTTCCTCCCTGCTGTGCAGCAGTTAGCAAACGTAGCTGGCTTGCCAGGCATTGTGAAGGCAAGTCTGCTGCTCTACAAAGCCAGCTGCAACCTGCAAAGCCCGGTGCCATTTTAATGGAATGTCCTGCTCATCTGTTGCAGAAGTCCATAGCATTGCCTGATGTTCACTCAGGATACGGATTTGCAATAGGCAATGTTGCAGCTTTTGACATGGCAGACCCAGAGTCAATAGTGTCCCCAGGAGGAGTAGGATTTGATATCAACTGTGGGGTGCGACTGATCAGGACCAACCTGGTAAGCAATCATCATGCCAGTCACCTGATCGAAAGCAGCGTTGATGACTTCAGAATTGTTATGTTTGTAAACTTGGACATTCTGCGCTTGGCAAGATGCGGTTGCAGGCATTGCTTTCTCAGCGCTGCTCTGCATGTGAAATCTCAGCAACGCTCTACACATGCCGATATGTAGCTTCTCCCTGCAACAATGCGTTGGCATGCAGCCATTAGTAACACTCACATGGTGATTGCTTACTGGCAGATGGAGGCAGACGTGACAGATGTAAAGGAGCAGTTGGCACAGACCCTCTTTGACCATATTCCTGTTGGGGTGGGCAGCCAGGGCATCATCTCCACCAGTGCAAAGGACTTGGAGGCAGCCTTGGAGATGGGCATGGATTGGTCCCTTCGAGAGGTCAGCCCTTCACCATCCCTGCCTAAACCCTGAAGGTGCGCCTGCCTTTGTCATGTCATGCTGCCTTCATTGCACGCAACAACATCTCTTCAATGTTCTGGGCATGCGGCATGACTTTTGCTGCATACAAATCTATGGTAGTAGCATGCCTGTTATCACCAGACTCGAATGCCACTCTCTGTTCTGGCTTTTTTATTCAGTGTTCAGATCAGATCAACCATCTGTTGACATGTATACAGACTATGTGTGTGAGCTTTTGCTCTCTCATCAGTAGTCTCATCAGAATGCACACAGCCCTGCTCTATCACAGCAGTACAGCAGGCATCCCAGGGTTGTCATTGGCATTGGACAAGTTATGTGTGGTCCAGGGGTATGCCTGGGCTGAGGACAAAGAGCATTGTGAGGAGTATGGACGCATGCTGCAGGCTGACCCCAGCAAAGTCAGCCAACGAGCCAAGAAACGAGGTTTGCCTCAGGTCTGTCATCTGCATCAATTTTGCATTCTGCTATAGGGCCCTCAGCCAGCAGCAGCAGGAGTTGCTCTTGCTACGCATCTGCTATGTGTGTCTTCTGCATATCACACAACCCCCCTGCTGCATCTGTTAGGAGGCTTTCTCACTTGGGTATTATTGCTGGCAACACTTGCCTGTAGTGCTCGAGCATGACCAGCAGTCTGACCCTCAAGGCAACATATGCTCAAGACAGCTGGTGACAAGGTGCTAGTGATGGCAATGATGGCAGCATCCAAGACAAATTTTACAGATGTAGTTCTGAGGACCTTCCAAGGCCAGTGAACTCAGTTACAATACACCTGAGCCATGACGCATGACCAGCCTATGAAATGTGAGACAGCGTGTTGTGCCCAGCACATCTTGATTCCTACTACAAGCAATGCCACACAGTTTAGCATTCCTGAATGGCACTGCAACCTCAGGCATCGCACAGCAGGATGAACAGGGTTTGTTACATAGTATGCAATGTTGTTGTTCAAAGGTCAGGTTGTAGCGAATAGGGCATGCGCTGTACAGCTGTCCTGTGTCAATACTGCAGGTGCATGCATCACATTCAGCTGTATGCAATATAGAGTCAAGGTATGGAAAGAACTGTGTCAATGTGTGTACACATGCAGATGGGTACCTTGGGAGCTGGCAACCACTATGCAGAGATCCAAGTAGTGGAGGAGGTGTTTGACAAGGCAGCTGCTCGCAAGATGGGCATTGACAAGATTGGACAGGTGTGCATCATGATACACAGTGGTAGCAGAGGTCTAGGCCACCAGGTAACATACATTGCACCCTTTTGGTCATTATATCCTTGTCACATGCCATGCTGATGAGACCCTGCATGCTTTGCGCAATGATGCATAGTGCTGAACCTCTGCGTATCTATCAAAGGCTTGTGTATGCCTCGCCGAGGTACGTTTGCATCAGTGCCTTCATGTTCTTGATTGATTTGGCACAGGATGTGCATCATGTCATCATGAATGGGATGGCATGCCACAGCAATACCTGATCTATCAACATCTGGCTGATGCTCACTTTCAGCACTGACTTGCGACAGACCAGCAAATTGCGTTTGAGTGCAAGTCTGACACCCTTCCTGCCAGGCAGGTTGTCGCTCCAGAGGTCTCCCCGCTCAACATGTTCCAATACAGGTGACAGGCTTGCATTGATTGCAGGTAGCAACAGATGCGCTCACAGCCATGGAGAAAGCTATGGCTCGTGACAAGATTGACACCAACGACAGGCAGCTGGCATGTGCGCGCATCGCCAGCCAGGAGGGGCAGGACTACCTGAAGGCCATGGCCTGTGCAGCCAACTTTGCATGGGTGAACCGTTCCTCCATGACCTTCCTGGTGCGCCAGGCCTTTGCCAAGATGTTCCACACCACTCCTGATGACCTGGACATGCACCTGGTGTATGATGTCAGCCATAACATTGCCAAGGTCAGCATGGCCTTCTGCGCTCAGGCTTGCACATTTGTGACCTGCCTCTCATGTCAGCCATAACATCGCCAAAGTGGAGCATTTGAAGATTGGCTGGTAATCTGACAGCCAACATGTTCGGCCATGATGACTGTTTGGACTCAAAGCATTCGATTGGAATGTTGCCTGATTTGTTTAGTTTAGTCATGATTGGCCTAGTTTACAAGGCATACACCAATGGTTGCCGGCATACATATACATTCCTGCCAAGGCTAAGGCCCTACCTGAGGGCTAAGGCCCTCACGGGGGCATCGGCTCTTGTGTATCCTGATCGGCATGACATAGCAGCATGACATGTTATTGGCAGTCACAAATGCAACTTTTGCAAGGGCATCAAGTTAGATGTCTGATGGCAGACTCACATCAGGAGCTCTTCGTCATGTCACGGACCTGGTGTCTTTCTGCATCAATTTCATGCTATGCCAGCCTGTCATTGTCAAGTGGGGTGGACAGGTGGAGGAGCATATGGTAGATGGCAAGATGAAGCAGCTGCTGGTGCACCGCAAGGGGTCCACCCGAGCCTTTCCCCCTCACCACCCCCTCATACCCGTGGACTACCAGCTGACAGGGCAACCGGTCCTCATTGGTGGCACCATGGGCACCAACTCTTATGTGCTCACAGGTGCACCACACCCACCTTCCCTTGCAACACTGAGGTTGTTGACTTTCAAACTGTGTTATACGTGCAGCATGCTGACCTCCTGTGCATTTTGGCTGACAAGCTGGTGAAGGATGACACTGATCGCAGCTTCAAGATCTTCTACACTTGCTGATGAGTTTCCCCTGTGAGACAGGTCATCACAGGCGGTGCATACTGTGACATTTTTCTTGTCAGCTTACTATTGTAAATTATTTTGTCTCTCTGCAGAAGGAGTGTCATGCTTTGTGCTGCTCCGCAACCCTCTGTCAGATAAGCTGAAGCCATGTGCAGACTTACTTTTGAGGTGTTCCCTATGCAGGCTACTCCATTCACTCAATGCATCTGACAGTGCCTGTTGTGCTTTCAGGTACAGAGCAAGGTATGCGCAACACCTTTGGATCAACATGTCATGGAGCAGGGCGCTCGCGCAGCCGTAACAACAGCCGTAACAAGCTAGATTACCAGGAAGTACTTGATGCCTTGAAGACCAAGGGCATTGCTATCAGGGTGGCTTCTCCCAAGCTTGTTATGGAAGAAGCTCCAGAGTCCTACAAGGTACTTTACTCTGGCTTGTATGCTGACAGTGAGTGCCCGGCCGCAGCTTGTGCATACAAAACGTCGACCGAGCTCTCAACATATGCATGTGTACAAGATGCATGTTGCATCAGCTTCAGTGAACACCCATAGGTGTAAATCTAATATAGTGCACACAACAGCATGCTAAGGGCTGCTGTTGCTATTGCAGTCCTGCTGCTACAGTTCATGCGGTGTGTGCAGGACGTGACAGAGGTTGTGAACACGTGCCATGAGGCTGGCATCTCCAAGCTGGCTGTGAAGCTGAGACCCATTGCTGTGATTAAGGGTTGATCAATCAAGATGACATAGACTTGCGTTTGCAAACCTGCTGCAAATGCCAGCTGTTTGTGCAGTGGTGCTATGTTGAACAAAGTCACAAAGTGGAGATATCCCTGTGGCAGCTGCAGACATCAGAATAGGTCAGCCGCACAAAGTGTGCCAATGACATGCATGCATGTCAGAGTTACATCAGAATGAGAGGTCGGAAGCTGTCGGTAGCACTTTGTTTTGGTTGCACTTTGCCTGAATGGCAGGTGAGCAGCGCAGTTTTCGACACAATCCTTGATAGACTGGACGTCAGGTACACATTTACAAGGATGCACTGATCTGTCCAAGCCTACGCAGATTAGTGCATCCTTGGAGACACATGGTGAAGTGTAAAATATACATGACTTAAGGAATAAAAGCAATGCAGCGCAGCGGTGGTAACTGATTGTCAAGATCGTGTTTTTTTAGCATCAAATGACAACAAAGGTGATTATGACGTGCTGTCACAACAAGTCCATTGTGGAGGAGCTAGCGCATAACCCAAACTTTGTCAAATGCTGCAGCTGTGTATGGCAAGCCACAACTTGCTTGCAACGTGGTAAACTTGGTTGAACGACTTCAAAGTCGTCCGTGCATTGCAGATCCTATCAACTGGTCATGACATGCTTAGTCTGTGGACACGAGGTTGCATTGTGCAGCAGCTTTCAGACAATGTGTGAACTAGACTTGCATCACATTGCTCTAGGTTGGACAACCATTCTGCTCAGCCT
>JAABUO010005657.1_pt1 | contig 14487 bp, 20 predicted proteins | sample 5559291 | NCBI WGS metagenome assembly JAABUO01 (sample SAMN10711878, study PRJNA513372) | rock metagenome | isolation source: Antarctica rocks | place: Antarctica: Victoria Land, Finger Mt sud | reverse complement strand
TCAAGTTTGGACTTCTTTATTGGGCTTCTTTGACCAGGCCACCCTGACGCGCCAGCCCGGTCAGCTCCTGCGTGAGCTGCTCATAGCTGAGCGCGGGCGCAGGCGTTCGGGCCACGACAAGCGCATCGAAAGGCCGCAGCGCCGCCGGCAGCAGAAAGTGCCGACTGATCTCGCGCAGACGCCGCTTCAAACGGTTCCGGTCATGGGCGCGTTTGGCGACCTTCTTGCTGATGACGAACCCGAGCCGCGAACTTTCGGGTTCACGCGGGGTTCGAAACCGAACATACAGCACCAGGTTCGGCGACGCCCAGGAAGCCCGGCGCTTGTAAATTGCTTGAAAGTCTCGGCTGCGCTTCAGGCGAGACGCACGCGGAAGCATGGTTAGATGCTCTTAGGAATGGTCACCGTGTGGGTGACGCACAGCCGGTAGCGGCCTTTGGCGCGGCGGCGCTTCAGGACATTGCGGCCGTCGGGCGTGGACATCCGGTGGCGGAACCCGTGCGTCTTCATTTTGTGCCGAACTTTCGGCTGGTAAGTGCGTTTCATCGTGCGTATCCTTTATCGTATTCACTTTAATCCGTAAATCGTTGGCAATTATAGCACATTCCAAACGTGTTTCGCAAGCAAAAATCCCGCGCCTGCTTCGCCGCTTGCTTGACAGGCCCCGCCCGGCATGATATACTGGAACATCTTTTCCAATAAGAACATCGTTTTTCGGTGGGAGCAGACGATTTATGGCTGGCTGGAAACTACGCAAAGACAAAATCCCGGCAGAAACACCCGACGCCGCAGAAGCACCCGAAACAGAAATTCCGCAAACAGAAATTCCGCAAACAGAAGTCTTTCAGACGGAAGTCTTTCAGACGGAAGCCGCCAACGCCGAAGCGCCTGGCATGGCCTTTGAAACCACTCATGCACGATCTTATGACCTGAGCGAACCGGCAGAAACTAAAGAGCCGGGTTTTCTGGATGCTGTGCCTTCTTTCTCTTCGTTTGATTCCGAGCCGGAAGTCCATTTCACGGATTTAGACTTTGACAGTGACCCGGAAGACCTTAGCGCAGCCTCTCATATTGGGCATTCCGACAAGTATTCCGAACATGGCGACGGCCCGCTGACGCTCGTAGATTATACGGAACCCGAAGCCGCGCCGACGGGGTTCATCCTGCAAGGCGCACAAATCTTCGCGATGCCACCGCCGGAGATGGAAGCGCCGGACGCCATTGAAATGCCGCCGCCGGTAGAAATGCCGGACGTAATTGAAATGCCGGACGTAATTGAAATGCCGGACGTAATTGAAATGCCGCTGCCCGCAGTGGAAGCGCCCCCTTCTGTCATCGAAGCCGCGCCGCCGGTGCAAACCCAAGAAGCACCCGCAGAGGATTTCCCGGAGCGGCTGCGGACCGGGCGCTTTGACCGGAGCGAGCTTGCGATGCCCGCCCCCGCGCCCCACTTCGGCATTCCCACGGTCTCCCCCTTCGTGCTGGACACGCCGCTGACGTCCGCCCCGCCCGCCGCGCCGCCGCAGCTTGTGGTCCGGGTCGGAAGGCTTTCCGCCCCGTTTGCGCTTGCCAAAGACGTGACTACCATCGGCCGCCCGGACAGCGGCTTGCACTACTACCCGGATGTGGAAATTGAGATGGACGACGCGGTTTCCCGCCGCCACGCCGAAGTGGTCAAGCGCGGCGACAGCTATTATTTAGTAGACACCGGCAGCACCAACGGCACCCTGCTGAACGGCGAGCGTCTGCCGCCCCAGGAAGAGCGCCTTCTGGCTTACGGCGACCGCATCCGGGTCGGCGACCGCACGGAAATTACGTTCGAGTAATGGATCTTTGAATGACCGCTTTAGTCGTCGCTCAAAACGTCGCCAATCTCTACACGGAGCCGGACACGGCCTCGGAACTCGCCTCGCAGGCAGTTCTTGGGGAGCGCGTGACTGTCGGTGAAGAGCGGAGCGGCTTTGTGCGCGTCACCACCGAAGACCGCTATGAAAGCTGGCTTGAAGCGCGTCTGCTGGCCCCGCAAAGCGACCTAAGCGACCTGCTTTCCACCACAATCGCCACGCTGTTTGCGGACGTCTATGCCTACGCCGATGCTCAGTCGGAGATACTCAACAAACTCACTGTCGGCACCCGTGTTTCGGAAGCGCGGCGGCCGGAAGCAGGCGGCTGGGTTCCCGTCCGCCTGCCCGGCGGTGTAGACGGCTGCATCCATGAAGTCCATCTCAGCCGCACTCACGAGGCGGACGGCTTCAAGCGGGCGGAGGAAAGCGGGCTGCGGCGCGTGGACATCATCAGCGCCCTCGGCATCAACAGCGCCGAGGCCGCCAAGCGCTTGATTGGGACCCCGTATTTGTGGGGCGGCACGACGCCATTTGGGATAGACTGCTCGGGGTTGACGCAGATTGCCTACAAACTTAACGGTATTCAGCTTTTGCGAGATGCGGCTTTGCAGTTTGCCGACAAGCGGTTTATGCGTGTGGAAGAAGGGCAATCGCTCGAAACGGCGATCTTGGACGCAGGGGATTTAGTCGCGTTCAGCCGCCGGGAAGACAAAAACCCAACCCATATCGGCCTCGCGCTTGGCGATGGGCGCTTCCTGCACTCACGGGGCGGACGCGGCGTGCGGGTTGACGACTGCGACACGGCAGAATACTCAGCGTCCTACCTCGGAGCTGTTCGATTGTCTCCGGACACCGATTTTGGAATCCAGAGCGCGTAACAGCGGCTTGCTTTCAATAAAGCGGGTGAGCGAGTGCCGCTCGCACCAGATTTGCAGCCCGAGCAGCGCGGCCACAACAATCGCCTGCTCCCAGCGCGAGAAGAAAATCGCCCCCGCTACTCCCAGCACCGCGCCAAACGCATTGGACCCCGTATCGCCGAGCATCACCGACCCACCGGCATCCAGCGGGTACAAAATCACGGCAAACGCCGCCGCCGCCCACAGCAGCAGCCCCGCGCCTGCCGCGTGCTGGCTCAGCAGCACCGCAAGCAGCGTCAGCACCCCTACCCCAAACCCGAACAAGCAGCGGCCCGGCCGCAGGTCCAGCAGGTTCAGCGTGTTTGCCGAAAGCGCGATGAGAAGCGCAGCCAGCCCAGCCGTCCAAAGCGGCCCCGGCGTCATAATCAAGTAGCCTGCGACCAGGCTCAGCAGCCCGCCGCCGATGGCTTTGACCGCTCCCGTCGTGACCCGGCCTGACCGGAGCATCCGAAAATGCCCACGAAAGCCGCCGGTGCTTCGGTCGCCTTTGAGATCGTCCAGCAGCCCCAGCCCGCCGAAGCCGAGCGTCACCAGAAAGTAGACCGACGCCAAACTCGTTCGCCAGCCCTGCGCCAGCGCCTCACTCCCATAAAAAAACTCGCCGCCCAGCACAAACGCCAGGCCGGCCACCGACGGAATGCGCCGCCCGAGGAAGTTCAAGCGACGCAAATCAAAGCGCCGGACCAGCCAGACCGTCCCGCCGAAGCCGAAGGCAAGCGCCGTGAGGAGAATCAGGTATTCAGGCCAGGTCATAGGTTTGTAGGGGCAGACCCCGTGTCTGCCCTTCTTCTTCTGCGTATTCTTCTTCTGCGTATTTTTCTTCCGCGTCTTCAGAAGCCGGACATAAGAAAGGGCAGAAGAAGAAAACGTAGAAGAAGGGCAGACACGGGGGTCTGCCCCTGCGGGGTCAAGAGGACGGAGTTACTTGCTCATCGCCAGCGGCACAAAGGCGCGTGCGCCGAGGGAAACGGCTTGGGCAATCCGCTCGGCGACTTCGCGGAAGACCTGCGCGTAAGGGCCGTTCGGGGACGCGACCACCGACGGCATCCCTTCGTCGGCCTCGGAGCCGATTTCAAGCGCCAGCGGAATGCCGCCGAAGAACGGCACTTGCAGGGCTTCCGCCGCCTGCGACCCGCCGCCATGCGAAAACACATGATGGCGCGAGTTACACGTCGGACACAAAAAGTACGACATGTTCTCAACAATGCCGAGAATGGGAACGTCGAGACGCTTAAACATCGCGACGGCCTTGACCGCGACGGCGGCGGCTAAATCCTGCGGGGTCATCACGACGACCGCGCCCGAAAGCGGAATGTTCTGGGCCAGCGTGAGCTGCGCGTCGCCGGTGCCGGGCGGCAAATCTACAATCAGGTAATCAATCTCGCCCCACTGCACTTCGCGCAGGAACTGCTGCACGGCTTTTGCGACCATCGGGCCGCGCCAGATCACCGCCGAGCCGCCCGGCTGCAAAAAGCCCATGCTCATAATCTTGACGCCGTACTGCTCAATCGGCAGCATGACTTCTTTCTTGTGGTCCACTTCCGGCTGACGGTCTTCCACGCCCATGATGATCGGGATGGACGGGCCGTAGATGTCGGCATCTAGCAGGCCAACTTTGGCCCCCATCTGGGCCAGGGCGCAGGCGATGTTGGCGGACACCGTGCTTTTGCCGACGCCGCCTTTGCCGGACGCGATGGCGACGATGTTCTTGACTCCCGGCAGCGGCTGCTGGGTGGGAATGCCCTTCCCGGTGTTGGCCCGAACCACGGCGGTCATTTCAATCGTAATCGTGCCGACGCCGGGAATGCTCCCGACTTCTTCGCGGCACATGCGCTCGATTTCTTCTTTTAACGGGCAGGCCGGCGTCGTCAGCTCGACCGTGAACGAGACGTTGGGGCCGTCCACGGCGACGTTTTTAATCATTCCCAGTGTCACTAAGTCTTTGCGGAAGTCCGGGTCTATCACGCGCCGCAGTGCGCCAAGCACTTGCTCCGGCATGATTTGTTCCTGCGTCACTGGTTCTGTTGTCGTTGGCATTTCGGGTACAATCCTCACAATTCATTATACCCGAAATGTACCATCCCCAGAATCTACCATCCCCAGGAGGCTTTGTTCCATGTCCCTATTCAGCCGCGTCCGGACCGGCCCCGCGCCCGGCTCCAATCGCTCTGCACCGGGCCGGTGGTCCTGCATGCTCATCCCTGCCGTGGACCAGGCCTACTCCAACCGTGCTTTAGAGATGGCCTACCGCCTGGCCGAAGGCACCCAGACGCGCATCCAGCTTGCGTATATCATAGAAGTTCCGCGCATTCTGCCGCTCGACGCCGCCCTGCCCGACGCCGAATCCGTGGCCGCGAACGCCCTCAACCTGGCCGAACGCGCCGCCGTTCCGTATAAAGTCCAGGTCGAGTCCGTCATTCACCGCACCCGCAAGGCCAAAGAGCGCATCTTGTCGCTGATTACCGAAGAAAAAGTGGACCTTTTGATACTCGGCGGCCGCCCCGACCGTCTGCGCGGCCTGTCCAGCGAGATGACCCGCGAGCTGTTCTTCGCCGCCCCCTGCGAAGTCATCGTAGACTACATCGCCAACGAAAAGTGATGAGATTGGAGAAAAAGCCATGCTGGAAGACTACTTTGATGTTTTCACGCCGGACGACATCCGCCTGAAAAACAGCCGCATTGGGATTGAGTCAGTCCTTTACGAGTACGTCCATCGCACACAATCGCCGGAAGCCATTCAAGCGGCTTTTCCCAGCCTGTCTTTAGAGCAAATTTACGCAGCAATTTTGTATTACCTGCGGAACAAGCCGGTAATGGATCATTACCTTGCAGACTGGCTGGAGTTCGGACGCCAGGCAAGAGCCGAACAAGCACACAATCCGCCCCCGGCAGTCGTCCGCCTCCGGCAGCTTCAAGAAGAAACGGAAGCGTCCGGGCTGACGACGCAGCAGTATTTGACGCAGCGGCAGGCGCGAGAAGCGGCAGACGAACACCTGGCTGCGGCGTGAACACATGCCTCTGAATTACCTGCTTGACGAGCATATACCGCCGGCCTATCAAAGAGAAATGCTCCGTCAGGAACCGGCGCTGGTTGTCTGGAAAATAGGCATCCCCGGCGCACCGCCCCTGGGGACGCTTGACCCGGAAATCCTGCTCTGGTGCGAGGCAAACGACTTTCTTCTTGTGACCAACAACTGTAAATCCATGCTGGGACATCTTGCCGACCATCTCGCGGCAGGGCGGCACATTCCCGGCATCCTGACGGTGGATACGGCCCGCGACATAGCGGGAAATCTGGAGGATTTGCTGCTGGCGGCCCTTGCCGCGCAGCCAGATGAGTTTGCCGACCGCATCGTTTATCTCCCCTTCTAACTCTGCCGCCCCCTGCGAAGTCCTCGTCAACTGCATCGCCAACGAAAAGTAGCAGTCCGTGGCCTCTTTGCGCTGCTCAGCGAGGCGGCTGTCTGCGGCGCGTTGGCCCAGGTTCATTTGGGCTGAGAGCGCGGGAACGGCTCCATTTTCAGGAACATTCCGTGCTGTTTTAGAAACGAAGCCAGCCGTGCGAACGCCTGCGCCTGCGCCGCTTGATCCGAGAAGCCGAAGGGCGATATTTGGAACCGGGTGCCGTGCGGGAACTGAGCCAGCTTAGTTTCCAAAGCCAAAAGCGTCGGAAGCGAGTGATACTGAACCACCTGCCAGGGACCGGCGTCCTCGGAGCAGGAAATCCGAACAGTCTCCGCCCAATCCTGCAAAAAGCTCGTGACGTTCCCCTGCGCTTCTCGTGTCACGCAGAGCTTGTCCAAAGCCTGAATCTGCGCTTGGTTCGTCAGCCAGCCCGGCGCAGTCGCAATGGCGTTAATGAGCGCATATTCTAGCTGCCCCGGCTGCAGCGCGATATGGGCGTCGGTCGGCTCGATTTGGTCCGCCTTGCCCGCCCACTGACGGTGCCACTCCCGCAGCCGCGCCCAAAGCGCCGGTTCAGCGACGGCAGAGCCATATGCGCCCAGCATCTTGGCGGCGTCGGCGGCGACTGCGGTGTCCGGGTCGTGCAGATGCAGCACGGCCAGCCGCTCCACCTGCGGCCCGGACTGAAGCGCGGCGACATCGGCAAGCACAAAATGATAACAGCCGGTGTCTTTGCGTGCCGCCAGCGCGTTTCGCATCTGCGCCGCGCCGTAAGCGGGGTCTGTCCGCAGGAAATAAGCCAGCAGATTTGTCTGAATGTCGCAGTCCCACTCTCCGCCTTTGTCCCCGTAAGCCGCTTTGACACGCGGCAGGATAGATGCCGTTGCGTAGCGCTCGACCAGCCGGGACACGTCTGCATCATTCCCGCTTCCGCTGCTCAGAACGCTTTCCAGATTGGCCGCAAGAACGCCGTCTAAAGCGGGCAAAGCACGGTCCGGCAGCGAGCAGAGCGTCGGCAAATCTATATGCGGATGGCGGCTTTTAATCTCGGTCAACAGCAAAGCCCGGCCTTCGGCGGGAGACAATTCCGTTAAACGGCGTAGGGCTAAACTGCGCCGCTCCACAGCTTCGGACCCTTCGGCGGAACCCGGATCGGCATTCGGCGGCGGGGCGGCGTACAGGCGGCGCAGGATCGGCAGCATGTCCGGCCCGCGCAGCGCGGCCCACTGGTAGCCCAGAAGGTTATCCTGCTGCTCGGGCGTCAACTCCTCAAAGACCGGCACCAGCGCCCGAACCTGAGTCTGATGCTCGGCCGAGTTTGGGCTGCGGTAATCCAGCCGAAGCAGAGCGTAGAGGCTGGCAACACGCGCCTTGTCGCGCTTATTGGGAGCGGCCGCTTTCAGGCGTTCCCGGTCCTGCTCTTGCAGCGCGGTCAGTGCCGCAAGCCGCTGCTGAAGCAAATCCTGCCGTGCTTTTTCTTTGGCCGGGTCGCCGGCGACGTAGCGCGGGACAAGGTGGGTGTACGCCGCTAAAAACTGCGCCTGGGCCAGATCGTACACGAACTGCTCGGAAATGGGAAAGTCCGGGTCAGAAATGCGGCGCTCCATCTCCGAAACAACAAAGCCCGGCTGCGGGAAGCCAAACAAGCCGAGACGGGTCTGGAAATAGGTGCGCGTGTTGGCGAAGTCGAAGTCGGAAAAAGTGCCGTAGCGGGCGATCATTGCCCTCGCCGCATCAGGGGTGTCCAAAAAGCGAACCGTGCGGATGGCGGCCTGCTGCACGGCGTCGGTGCGCGAGTTGTACCCCTGGGCGTTGTATAGCGGCAGCGCGGCTTGAAGCGTCTGCGCGTCCCAGACTGGGTCATCGGGCAGGACATCGAATTCAACAGCGTTAGAAGTCACGACATGGCCTCGAAAGAACAAGTCATCATGGCGCTTAACCGTGTCCGTCACTCGCCCGCTTGTCAAATAGACGCGGTAATGGCCCGACGCATCAAAGCGCAGCCATTCGTTGAGCGTGTACGAAACCGTCAGCGGCTTGGTCGTCAGCGGCTCAAAGCGCGGCCCCGGCCCGCTGTATGCCATGCCGAACTCATGGTCGTAGTAGACCGGCAGCGGGTCCACAGATCCGGCAGTGTTGTCTGCATGGAACGAGTCATTGCCCCACTCCAAATCCCGGCTGCCGTCGTCGGTGTTGAGGTCATATTTGCCGGGCAAGCTGCTTGCAAAGACCGTTGAAAGCGGAATTATCTCGCCGCGATGAAACTGCGTCCTGCCGCCGGGCAGGGTGAGGGTCACAGACACGCCCGGCGGGTTCGCCGCCGCCGCTTTGAGCCGCGCCGTCTCAAACGCCGTGTCGCCGAACGCGGGGACAAGCCGGAAGCCAGTCAAAAGCAAGCAGACTGCGGCTAAGAGGGCGTTTCGGTAGATCATACAAGTTCCTCTTTTTACTCCGTGTTGCTGCATAAATGCGCTCTGCATAAGAGCCCTGTCCTTCAGGACATGGTTTTTTGTTAGTTCCAGCGACAGGGTAAAAGGTTCAAACCCAGCCACTAGGGAGACTTCAGATTGCGCGGCTTCGAGGCGCTTGACGAATTGCCTGCCGCCCAGCCGCTGCCTTTGGAAACAGTCCGGCCTTTGCCGCCACTGACCGCAGAAGCGCCGCCAAATGCGGTATTGTCATAGCCGCCGCCTACTGCGGATGCGCCGCCGCTTGCCGTGTTGCCGTAGCCGCCGCTGATGGAAGATGCCCCGCCGGTCGCCTTGTTGGCGTAGCCGCCGCTCACGGAAGCCGATCCCCCGGCAGCGACGTTGGCATAGCCGCCGGTCACCGACGCATACGGACCGCTGACCGTGTTTTCTTCCCCGGCGACGAGGCCGCCGAAGCTGGAATAGCTGTTGTGGTCTCCCACAATTAGGTTATGGCTGCCGGTTCGGTCCCCGGCTTTGGCGGGATCGGGGGCGTTGTAGCCGATAATCAGGTTGCCGAGACCGGTCAGCGTCTTGCCGGGAACCGGCTGGCTGCTGCTGTCCGCAGTCCCGTCACTGGTCGAGCCGCTGCCGCTGACGATATGCACATTGACGCCGGTAATAGTCAAGTCCGTGCCGGAAACACTCAGCGGCGCGGTTTTCGCTTCGAGCGCGTTGTTGTCTGCTTAAAGCGCCGCTATCTCGACATCATCGGCGTTTAAACGAGCAACAAGAGCCTCCATAGCGGCATTGGGATTTGGCACGGGCTGCGCCTGAGCCGGATGGCCCTGCGTCAGCGCGAGAACGCCGAACGCGGCGCAGGAGCCAGCGAAAGCAAACAGCAGGGACTTGAGGGACATGGAATTCTCCTACGGGTTGGTAACGGCTTGGGGAGCAGCGGTCGCAGGCAGCAAAGCCAGCGCGGATTTCACGGCCCGGTTATGCGGGTCGTCTTGAAGCGCCGCGTCAAGAAAACGGCAGGCGTTGCTCGTGTCACCGGTCAGCGCCGCGCCGATGCCGCGCGTGAGGTCGTACTCGGCCTGCTGACTTTTAGTCCGGAGCGGCGAAGACGGCGCGGTTTCTCGAAGAAGCACGGCGGCACGGGACAAGTCTGAGCGTTGTCCCGACTTCAGCAGCAGGACGGCCAGGCCGAGGCGCAGAGCGTCATCATGCGGCGCGGCGGCATGGGCCAGCGCCATTTGCTCCAGTGCGTCGCGGGCATAAATCGGCTTCTGCCGGCTGATACAATAATCTGCGTATGCCAGCACGATCCGCAGGTAAATTTGCGAACGATGACGTAGCTCGCGGCGGCAGGCGAGAGCCAGCAAGGCGTCGTCGCCGGTGACTGCCGCAACGTGCATCTGGTAATCAATCGCGTCCTGCTGACGCGGGTTCTGCTGCAACGCCAGCCGCTCCGACTTCTGCGCCCCTTTCGGGTCGTAGCAGAACTGGAACTGCACCCAGGCCCGCGCCGCGTAAGCGGACGCCGACTGCGCTCCGGTGGTAGACTGCGCGACAGCCGTGATGCGGCGCAGCGCGGTTTTTGCACGGCGAATAGCCGCCGGCGTTTCCTTTGCCGCCGCCGCAGGGCTGGTATAAAGGTTGTAGTGAATCTCCACATAGGAATAATCTATCGTCGGAACCATTGCCTGCGCGTAGGGATCACGGGGAGAAAGGTCTGCGGAACGCTGGTAGTCGCTCAGGCCATCGCGAGAAAAGAACTTGCCCTGGAACTGCGGCAGGCTCATGCTGCGGAAGTCGCCGCGCACCGCCCAGACCGCCGGGTTTTGGGGCGCAAGCGAAACGGCTTTGTTGTAAGCTGCCCCTGCCTCGCGCTCCCAATGCTTTTCAGGTTCAGTCTTCGGCGTGGCTTCCGAAGCCAGAACGGAGCCAAGCGCCATCCACACGTCTGCGCTGTTTGGCGCACTCAGCGCCGCCTTCCGCAAGTATGCTTCGTATGCTGCCGCATCGTGAATTTGCCCCGACGCTCTCAGCGTTTGTCCATAGCCTGCAAGCGCCGCGCCGTCATGTGGCCGCCGGGCCAGCACGGCGCTGTAAAGGGCTTCGCTTTGCCGAAACGCCGCCGCTGACTTCGCAGGTAAACCGGCGCGGCGATAAAGTCCGCCTAATGTCCGGTACCGAGCCGCGTCTGCTGTGCCGCCAGTCATTTGACGGCGTACCGCCACGATTTGTCCGGCATAATCAGTTGTCTGCCTTGCCAGACGAAAACCTTGCCCCAAAGAATAGCCTATTCCAAAGTTTGACACTTCCATCTTGGGACTAAGTGTTGCGCTTGGGAACGGCAGCAGACGCCGCAGCTTTGTTTTTGCCGCAGGCGTCAGCGGCGTGGACTGAGACTGCGCGGCGGAGGGGACGGCAGCGGCAGCCAAAGCGCCGAGCAGAGCAAACAACAGAGGCTTGCGCCGAAACAAGAAAGCGGGCATAAGAAAAGTGGGCATGAGGTCCTCTTTTGACAGCGATTTTGCAAAGTAAGTGTACCCGAAATTACACCGGCAAATAAAAAGCGGAAAATCTGTTGCCTAAGAGTGAAAATATGCCTACTTGGCATGATTTATGATATAGTACAAACGACAGCCAAAGAAGTGAATGAAGGAACGACTGGCCGAAACCCACTGCCCGGCCGCTTTTTGTTTTCATCGTTCTCGTCTTATTTCACGCAGAAAGGTTCAATGATGCTACTCGCACGAATGCCGTTCCTCGGCAAGACCGTCCCAATTCTTGGGATCGCCGCGCTTGGCCTCGCCGCCGCGCATCCTGCCGCCGCCCAGACGAGCATCACCGCCGTCACCTATTCCTCGGCGACGCTGGACACGTACAATGCCCAGTTCAGCCTGGGGTACAGCTTCACCACCAGCAACGCGCTGGACGTCACGGCGCTGGGATACCTCAATGACGGCGCAACCGGGGCAAACGCAACCCACCAAGTCGAGATTTACCAGATCACCGGCGGCACCGTTCTGGCTCCTACGGCCGGCACGGCGCTTTTTGGAACACCCATCTCGGTGACGACGACTGCGGCCAGCCCCGCTTACAACACGTTCTCGTACACGACGCTGACCCAGCCGGTGCTGCTTGCCGCCAACACGCAGTATGAGATCGTCGCCAGCAACAACGGGAACGGCTACGGCATCAACGCTCAGGGCGTGTTTTACGGCGGCGGCATCGCTTACGGCACTTCGACTTACTCCTCAAACCAAACCACGCCGGTCTTCGACGCGGGTGCCTTTCCCGACAACAATATCGGTAACTTTGGGCCGAACTTCCAGGCGAACATCGTTTCTCCCAGCGCTGCCCCCGAGCCGTCGCAGTTCGCTGTTCTCGGCTTCGTCGTCCTCGGCATCGCCGGTCTCACACTCAGAGCCGGCAAGCGCCAGATAGCTCTGCAAGCCTGACTCGCCTTAGACGACAGAAAAAGCCCGGAAGTGCGATAAGCGCCTCCGGGCTGAACTGCTTCGAATCGCGAGGCAACTCTTAAAGCCGCTCCACGCGCACTTCCCCGCCTTCCACAAACCTTATGCTGATTTTGCAGCCTTCCAGAAGCCGGAGGCCCATTCGCGCCTCAATGCCTCCCGCAAGAATGTCCACGGACTGCGCCTCGCCCGCCAGCAAAACCTGACCCGGATGCACCGTCGCCTCGATCCGGCTGCCGTCGGGGAACTCCACCATGCGCGTTCCCGTCTGCGGCAGGCCAAGCGCCGCCACTTCCGCCGCCGGCAGCAGCAAGGCTTCCCCAAACCCGGTAGACAGCAGGCACAAGACTTTCGCCTCCCGCCCGTCCGCCCCCTGAACCACAACCGGGACCATCGGGCGATTGTCCGCCCCCACTCTTCCAATCACCATGTTTGTGTCTCCTTTTCTGCCGATTTTCCGTGCTGAACGAAAGATGCTTTCGGCCACCTATCCCGTATATCAAGACGCCACTGCCCCTCTTCCAAATGTGCTTCAATCGGAAGCTTTTGGCGGCTTCGCGGCACAATCCGGACTCGCGTCGGGCTGAGAACATGAAAGTCGCAGTCGCGGGCTGCCGGAAACGCATTCTGTCCGAATTGTGTGCTGAGGGAACCTCCTTTATTGGGAGAGCCTGTCTTCTCGTAGGCATCGCTCAGCGCAATTGCGCGGGACAAAAACTGATGGCCCTGGAACGCAAATGTGGGAGGAAGAGCGCCCGCTTTTGTTTGGTACGACTTCTGCACCGCAGCCTCCTGGGAGCCTTTTGGAGTATACTTCAGCGTCAGTCCTCTCAACGCCGACACCGTTAGGTTAAGGGTGACTCCCATCAAGGCCGCTGATTCGTTTGAGAGGTCTCCGTTCAGCGCCGCCAGATTTTTCGCGTTGTGAGCATGGTTCAGGACCGCCGTCGCCCCTTGCAGCGGCGTCACCGCCGCCGCAGCGACCGGCGCAAGCGGGGCGGAAGATTGGGCAAAAGCCGGGAAAGCCGTCAAGACAACGCAGGCACTCCACAGACAAACGCTCCACAGATTGGCGGCAGGGCAGTAATATGATGAACGCATTTCTAGCCTCTTTTCGTTTTACAACGCCGTTATGGTGACAATTCCGCCAGGCTTGATGTCCGCGTTAAGTTTGTGACCGTCCAGCAGGCCGGTTCCCAGCAAGGGCTGGTGACCGGAAGCAGGCATCGAGACCTGTTTCTCAGCCCCATCCCAAATGACATGACCCAAATAGCGAGGCACCTTTACGCGACTGCCATCCGCAAGACGCATTGTAACACCCTCTGTCTCAAGAAGGCCAAGCCGCTCTACAATTTCCAGCGGCAGCAAAATCGCTCCGCTAAAACCGGTATCTACCTGAAACTCAACATTCTCCTGCTGACCATCAGGCCCATGAAGTTACAGCGTGACAAGGCACCGTCGGCGCGGGTCTACAATGCCTACAATCATTCTTGGTAGCCCCCGCCGACAGTATAAGCCGCCTCATCTCCGACACGACGTAAATAAATAACGGCATCAGGATGCCGGGTTCGAAGACGCTCGCTAGGAGTAAGATCGTCAGGGGCGATCTCGTAATCACCGGAAAGTACATCAATAGCGAGAAAATCGTCAGAGTTTTCGTTGCCGCTCAGGCGAGGCGCAACTTGTTCCTCGAAGATAGTCTGCCCTTGATCTATGGTGCTGGAATACTTCGGCTCAGTAATCATGATTTTTCCTTCTACAAATCGAGCAGAATTACAAATCCAGCAAAATCGGCAGGATGAGCGGGCGGCGGGCGGTCTTTTATACAGGATAGTACCAGGTTTAGCGCCCTAGAACCGAGTCCAGAGCCTTCAGGACATCTTCGAAGGCTACTTGACTTAGCCTGCCGTAAGGCTTGATGATTTCTCTTTGACTGAGATTGTGAAGTTTGTCGGCACGGATGAGGCTCCGCGCCGGCAACGATCCCACTTCCATGTCTACCGTGTCAATTACTACCCCGAACATACCGATACTCAGATTGGAGGTAATGGTCGCCACCAGCATATCCGGTGATTGCCGGAGATGCACATCAGACGACAAAATTAACACAGGCCGCCGTTTAGCCGCACTTAAATCCGCGTAAGGAACCGCAATCAGCACAATGTCGCGCTGTTTAGGCATTATTCCAAATTTCATCGTCAATGGGATTATTCCAATAATCCATTGTTTTTGCGGCCAGTGCTCGAAGCCCTTCTTGGTCTTCGCCTTCCGGCTCACGCACCAGCACAATAATTTCCAAAGGCGTTCCGGGATTAAGGGAAAGGCGCGGCAGGGTCACTTCTCCTTCCGCGCCGACTTTCGCTTTATAGGTGAGCGCTTTCATCGGTTTCCTCTTTACAAATTCAGCAGAATTACAAGTCCA
>JAABUO010005655.1_pt1 | contig 14487 bp, 16 predicted proteins | sample 5559291 | NCBI WGS metagenome assembly JAABUO01 (sample SAMN10711878, study PRJNA513372) | rock metagenome | isolation source: Antarctica rocks | place: Antarctica: Victoria Land, Finger Mt sud | reverse complement strand
ACCTGCGCGACATCTTCCGCCAGGAGCGCCAGAGCGCGATCGTGACGTCCGCGCACCAGATCCACTGCGGCGCCTTCCCCTCGCTCGCGCCCGCGCCCGCGCCGCCGCCGCTCGCCGTGCGCCGCCGACCCCCCGGCCATCACCGCCCCCTGCGCCAAGGCGTTGTGGATTGCTTTCTCTTCCTGTACAGCCTGCGCCTAGGCGTTGTATAAAATCGAGCTCCTTGTGCAGCCGAGGCTTGTACGAAAACGGGCTTTGTACAAAAACCAGCTTCTTGAGCAGCCTGCGCCTAGGCTTTGTAGGATAAAGCGCAAAGTGGTTTGCAATAGCAGCGCCGTGGCGCGAACCGCACCTGGTCAGGGGTGTCGCATGCAGCGCCTGGCCTGTAGGGGACAATGTACTGGCAAGCACAAAACCAAGTCCTGCGCTAAATTGATGATGGGGCCGCGCAGCCGTACGGCGCGCCCGGCGCGGCGCCGGCCATCGTGCGCGCGAGCGCGGGCAGCAACGCGCTGTGGGTGCGCGTGGCGGAGGGCGGCGGCGCGGAGGACGCGGTGCGGGCGGGCGTGGTCGACGCCGTGCGCCGCCTGCTGCCCGCGCTGTCCATGGACGTGCGCGCCGACCTGCAGGTGCGCGGCACGGCGCCCCGCCCCCGCCCGGGCGCGCTCACAACGGGGTTCGGAGCCGCGCCGGGCGTGCCGCAGCATCTCAGGGCAGTCTCACGGGCGTTGCTCCTGTGCACGATGGGCGTGCATGACGGGCTGCCACTAGAGTGCGTGGCACATAACTGGCGCGCTTGTGCTCAGCTGCGCGCCTGCTGCAAACTCGGCAGACTGCGGTCGCGCGCAGGTGCTGACGCCGATGCGCAAGGGCGCCGCGGGCGTGGCGCAGCTCAATGCGCAGCTGCAGGCGCTGCTCAACCCGGGCGCGCCCGGGCGCGCTGAGCTGCCGCTCAGCGGCAGCGCCGCCGCGCCGGTCATGCTGCGCGTCGGCGACCGCGTCATCCAGGTGCCGCGCCGCGCTGCCTGTTCAGGCTCTTGCGCGCGCCCCCCTTGGCATCATGCACTGCTGTGCGGCCCTTTTCCGGCAGTTGATCGCGGCTCGCTCTTGCCGCCACGCTCTCCAGTGCCGCCGCGCTGCTTCTGTGGCAGCCACGGGCGCGGCCCTGTCCTGTATTCCCGGCGCCTGTGCTTGTGCCGCAGACTGCACTCGCACACCTCTGCATGCCTAGTGCGCTGCAAAGGCCCTGCAGCACGCGAGTCAGCATGCGCGGCCAGGGCGCAGTCTACCCTACCCACCCCTGTATACTGCAACAGAATAACCCGACACGCCTGGTTTGACAAAGGGTGTGCACACTCAGAGCCTTACCTTCCTGTCCTGCGCGCCTGGGCGGCTGATCCCCGGGGCCGGGGCCGCGCGCCGCGCAGGCGACCAACAATTACGACAAGGACGTCTTCAACGGCGACGCGGGCTTTGTGGCCGAGGTGGACGCCAAGGCGCGGCGCGTGGCCGTCGAGTTCACGCCGCTGACGCGCGGTGCGCGCCCCTGGCGCGGCCCTGGCGTGGCCCTGGCACGACCCTGTCCTTGGCATGATCCTGGTGTCTTGTCAAGCTGGGCGCGACGCGTGGTTGCAGACTTCGCGCCCCTGTCGCGCGGTGCGAGCCCTGGCATGACCTAACCGTAGACCCTAGCATCTGGCCAGTAGCGCAGGTCGCGATGGCCGTCTGCATGCGTGAGCCTCCAGCGCTCCGCACACCACTGTCACGCAAGCGCTGCCATGCGAGCGCCGCCTGCGGAGCGCCCAGCCCAGGGCGCGCGGAGCCAGCGCGGGTGCGGGCTCGAACGTACCCGTGCGCGCGGGCGCGGCAGGCGAGGAGCCGCGGCGCGTGCAGTACAGCGGGCCGGAGCTGTGGGAGCTGGAGCTGGCCTGGGCGACCACGGTGCACAAGGCGCAGGGCAGCGAGGCGCGCGCGGTCGTGCTCGCGCTCGCGCCCTCGCACCGCCCGCTGCTCACGCGCCGGCTGCTGTACACCGGTGCGCGCGGCCTGCGCCCTGTGCCCAGCACGGCGCCTGCGCCGCGCGGGCGCGGGCTGTCGTTGTCGGGCTGCGAGCTGCGGCGCAGAGACTGTCCTTGCATCGAGCACGCTCACCTTGCTGTTGTAATGCTGGGCGGGGCTGGGCCTGTTGCTGCTGCGGGAAGGCTGTGGCAGCCCTCGCAAGCAGCACGCTCGCTGCTCGCGCCGGACGCTGCCGGCCTGCCAGACCCGGCGCTCCCTCCGCACGCCGCCACAGGCCCCGCCAGTGCTACGCACTAGTCAGTAGTAGTAGTTATCTAGTCTGTGCGGCGCAGCGCCTGAGGCGCACGTGCGCGCGCGCGTGCAGCGCTGACGCGCGCCAAGGAGCTGGTGGTGGTCGTGGCGCCGGAGTCGGCCATCCGCGCGGCGCTCATCGACGCGGCGGCCGACACGCGCCTGTCCTCGCTCGCGCCGCGGCTGCGCGCGGCGGCCGACGCGCTCGGCCTGGCCGAGCATGAGCCGCAACGCTTCGAGGCGGTCATGATCGACGCGGCCGGCGGGCCCGCGTATGACCAGCCGGCGGGCGCCGCCGCCGCCGCCGCCGCGCCGGCGCCCGCGGCCGCGCCGGCCGCGGCCGAACAGGGCGCGCTGGCGAGGCCGCGGCAAGTGCTGGGCGGCGCCGGGCTGGCGGCGCACGCGCGGGTGTGGACGGGGCACGTGCGCGCGCCGCGCGGGCACCTGCCGGCGGATGGGCTGGGCGGGCGCGCGGGCGAGGCGCGGCGCTACGCGCCGCTGGAGGCGCCGCACCGCGGCAAGGTCCCGGTCGCCGCGTGACGCGCCCGCCGCCGCGGCGTTGCCGGAGGCTCCGGAGCTCCGGAGCTGCGTGCGCGGACCGGACAATGGCTGAGCAGGGGCCTTTTTTAAATGAGGCCGCCCTGCATGTGCATACCAGCAAAGGTTCTGTCCTCTGGCAGGTTCTGCCGGGGCAAGGGGCGTCGTTTTGCGCGCCCAATTTTTCCTGTCAAACCTGGCACACCGACCCCTTTTTCCTCGTCAAAGTGCCGAGTGTGACTCTCGCGTGTACCATCACCAGCGCTGACGTGTCATGTTTGCATAAAGTATGGTTTAGTTGTCGCGTAGGCTGTGTGCATGAGAGGCTGCTTTTTGCTGCGCCGCGTTCTGTCCTGCTCAGCAAAGTGTGGGACCGTGCTCTCCCCTGAGCAGCCGCTGCGTATAGAGAGGTGAGCACTGCAATTGTAACGAGAGGAATGTTCTGACTCTTGGAAGTCTCACTAGGTCCGCCAATGCGCACGCACTGCTTTGGCTATGGTTGATGACCTTGGCTGTGTGCAGAGGGAAGGGGGATCAAAACGCTATGGAGCCCGTTGTCGCCATGGCTGTAATGACGCACGTGCTGGCCCGCGATGCCAAGGCTGGAGCAGGCCCCGTTCATCGCTCGGTCCAGCTTACATGCCAGGGACCGACGGCCACCGCACGCCCACCCAGACTATTCGTTTCCGAGGTCTTGCCCTGAGACCCTGCCACCCCCACCCTGCGGATCACCCCCGCGCTCACTTGTGATGCAAGAACACGAGCGTGAGGCCGAAGAAGGCGGCCATGGTGGACGCGGCGGCCGCGTAGTAGGGGTAGGCCGCCGTCAGGAAGCGCTCGAACTCGTTGTGGCGGAACGGCCGCACGGGCACCTGCGCAGCCACCCCATGCACTGTGAGCGGGACATGCGCACTGCGCAGCACGACGCGGGCTTGGGGCCCGTCCCTCCTTGGAAGCAGTGGTGGTGGTGGGCCCTGCTTGCAAGCATTGCTCAGCAGGGCGCTGGGACCTGCCGTGAGCCTGCGACGTGCAGGCTCACGACGGCAGCCAGCCGCCGCATGCCAGGCATACGAGGCCAGGCAGACCTAACGGACGGCATCACGTGGTGCCAAGCGGCGCGCCTGCTGCTCCAGCTCGATGGGCGTGTAGCCCATGCGCCGGTGCGCCACGCGCAGCTTGAACACGCCGTACACGTCCGGCGCCTTGAAGCGCGCCGTGAAGGTGCCCTGCGGCCGCGGCGCCATTCCCACACATTGCCTACCAGCTTCATGATGACCCGCTCTGTGTGACGTACGCCAGCCATTATGAACCTAGTATGGCTGGAACACAGGAGGTGTGCCAGTGTGTTGTGGAGGAGAGCATATGCACTTGGGCCCCTGCCGCGGTGTGCAACACCATGCACAGCACACATGCTGAGGAACAGACCCGGTGGCAACTATATGCTTCGCTGCCCCTGGTCTTGCTGCCAGTCAGTAAAAAAGCGCAAGGATCGTGCAGACAGGGTGTCTGCTCAGCACGGTGGGACAAGCGGCTCACCTTTCCGTTGTGCTTCATTGCGATGCGCACGTACGGGTCGAGCATCACAAACTCCAGCTGCACGTCCGAGGCCCTGGCGGCGAGGCGCAGCGTGCATCACGGGGCGGCGGCATGGCTCACGCGCCCGGCTCCCCGCGGAGCCTCGCCGGCTCCGGCCTTTCAGACATGCAGCGGGGCTCTGTTGCCCCACTCCGGACCACTCCGCAGCATCTGAGCATGTCAGCGGCAGGGCCGGCCGCAGCATGCAGGGGGCCCCAGCGGCCTGCGCCAACGCGCCTGCGCACTCCAGTGCACCACCACAAGTTACAGGCCTTGCGCGCCCCGGGCGCGCGGCCCGGGCGCGCACTGGTACGGCACCCACGCGCCGCCGGACAGCTCCTGGATGTCCAGCTCGACCGCGATCACGTCCGTGATGCGGTACCAGCGCGGCTGCGGCCCGTCCGCCGGCGCGCCCGCATGCCGGTGCCGCAGCGCGCCCGCGCGCAGCACGCCGCGGCCGTGGAACGCCCAGCGCGTCAGCTCCGCCGCAAACGCGGCATTGCCCGCGCGCTCCGCCCTGCACGGCGCGCGCGCGCCGCAGGCGCTCGGAGCTCGGGCAACCTGCTGGGGCGGGGCCTGCGGAGGGGCGAGCACGTTTGCGCGCTGCGCCGCGCACATGGGGCTGCTCAGCGCACGGCTCCGCAGGCAGGCATGGCACTGCTCGAGCGCCTAACCCTGCGCGCCCGTCGCGAGCACCTGCGGCGACAACACAAAGCGGCCCGGCGCCAGCAGCCCAGCGACGTCTTGACAGCGGGCTGCTGGCCATGCCCATCCAGCACTTTCAAAACAAACGCCGTGGCCGCCTGGGAGCCGGCCTGGCGGCAGGCACTCCTGGGGCCGCCGCGCCTGGGGCCCTGCGCGGCGGTGTCCACGGGCGCCTGCAGGAAGCGGTTGCTGAACATGTCCAGCGAGCCCGCCACCGCCACGCGCGCGTCGTTGCGCGCCTGCGCGCACAGCCGCCCGCAGCGCACACATGAAGTCCCCGAAGGGCGGCGCTTGCCTGGCTCCGCTGTCGGAGGGCGGCAGCCGCATGGCACGCTGTGGAACCTGTGCGCTATGGAAACGCTAACCTAATAAATACCCTAAGAGCCATGAAGCCTACCGTATAGAACGCACAGCGCGGCGCCTCATGCGTCGCGCATGGAGGACATGCTACATCCCACAACGCGCTTGCCATGACCCGGGCCTAGCCACCGGCAGAGCCCCTGCCGGACCGGACCGGGATCGTCTGCACAGCAGCCCGTGCAGGAGGCCTGCACGGCACGCCTGCACGACAGCCGCGAGCCTGATGTCGCGCTGGGCTCACGACCGCATGACCCGCACAGCATAGCATGCACAGAGGCCGGGGCGCGCGCGCGTGACGGCAACAAGCGCGACGCCGGCGCCTGCCCCTGGACATGGACCCTGCATGACGCCAAGTACACGAGCCCGGGCGAGCGCCTGCACAATGACGGCGAGCCCCACGTCGGCGCCGGCCAGCGCGGCGCCGTCGGCCAGCGGCCGCGCGGTGCTGCCCGACACCGCGGTCTCCGGCGCGTGCAGTACCACCGCGGCCTGCCCGCAGCGCCCGTCCCCTCAGGCCGCGGGGCAGCTCAGCTGCATTGCCTGCGGTCCAGCTGCTCTACACCGCCCGGGATGTTATGAAGACAGGGAGAGAGTGTTGAAGAACACGACCGTGCACTGTGGTGCGTCACGCTGGGTAAAGCAGGCTCGCCCGACACGGTGCAATGTAGTAGTGAAGGCGTGTTGTCACATGACCTTCTGTGCTGATTGCAGTGCAGTGCACCGCTCCCAACTGGGAGCGGTGCAGGCCCGCTCCCAGATCATGAGCTCACGCAGGCCATGGCGTTCCGGGCTCAAACAGAGAGCGCCGTGCGCGGGCCATCAGGGGCCGACACTCCGGGATCAAAACAGCCTTGCTGGCTGGGCCCGCCCCCCTCGCACCAGCTCGCTGTCGGCGGACACGGTGAGGCCGATGCCGCGGAACAGGACGGGAGCCTGCGCCGAGCGCGCCCGCCCGCTCAGCCACACGACGCGCACGCCAGCCGCGCGCGGAGCCTGCTGTGGCCCGTCGAGGGCGGCAGCCATGCGACACGTGGGCAGCGCTGTCGCCGCAGCAGCGGGTGCAGCACGCAGCGGCCTGCCAGGGCTAGCAGCGTCCTGCCTGGGGTCGCGCAGGCGCATGTACTCTCAAACTCAGGCTAGGCGGCGCGGCGCGCCTGGCCATCGAAGTCGCCGAGCACGGACCTTGCGGGCACGGTGTTGTTCGTGGCCACCACGCTGTGGTCGCCGGACAGGCCGCGCGCGTAGTCCACGTGGTCCACCACCGCGCTGCTGCGCGGCTCCAGGTCCACGCCGCAGTCCGCCGCGAGGCCCCTGCCGCCCGGCTCTGCATGAGCATGCCCGGCTGTGCATGAGCGTACCCTACCCTATCGTAACCTAACCCATGAGTTGAACCTAATCTACGATCGCGCTGCTCCGCGGCTCCAGCCGCAGTCCGCTGCAGTCTGCCGCGAGCCCCCTGCCGCCCAACTCTGCCTGAACATACCGCTCGAACATGGCCAGCAACCGCGCTGCTCTGCGGCAGCAGGTCTGCACCGCAGTCCGCTGCCAGGCCCCTGCCACCCCGTGACATAATGGGCAGGGTGGGAGACTTCTAGTCTCTTGCCACCCTCGCGCCTTGGGGAGACGGGCAGGGTGGTGTGCCCGCTCCACCGCACCGCAGTCTCCCAAAAGGAGAGCGAGGCGGTATACTACCAGGTCTGCCTGATGCCTGGGCTGCTTGCGGCTTTCACAGGCACAGTACACCAGAGCGGTCAGTCGGGAAAGTTGCTGCTGGATATGTGGCGTTTTGCGGCTTCCCGACTGTGCTGGGGAAGGGCTTAGTGGTGTGGTAGGCGGTGACATTCTCAGCCTGCCTGTGTTTTCGCAGGCGGCGCATGGCAGGCCTATCAACGTGCAGTGCATGGCACACAGCCTGGCAGCGTGCGCGCCTCATCTCATCTGATGCGCGCGAGTCCACCGCCAGCAGCAGGTCCCGGCCGCTGTCCACAAAGTCCAGCAGCTGTCCCGCGTCCACAGCGCCTCCCAGCTCTGCGGCACCGTGCAGGCTGATGCGCGTCGGCAAAGTGCAAGTGCCAGCGGTGCCCTGTTTGCTGCCCGGGTGCGTGTGGGAGGCTTGTGCAGCACTTGAGCTCTTGAGCTGACACCCGGGTCGGAGTCGAGCCCGATCAGGCCAGATCACTCCCAATAGCGCTTAGGATCCAACCTCTCCTGCACGGCAGGTGTGCTGTGGTGCAGCAGCAGCACAGGCAGGGACCTGGTGGTGGGCCGGGCGCACCAGCGACGCTCGGGGCAAAGACAATCAGCTTGTCATACAGCCAGTCGTCCCACTCCCGCAGCCGCAGGCCCTTGCCGGTTGCCAGCTTGAACTCCAGGCTAAAGCCATCCTGTGCCAACGCGTGGAAGTATGCGCTGTGCGTGTTCCTGATGGTCAGGTCCTCCAGCAGTACCAGCACGCGCGGCTGCGCAGTTGCGGCAGCGACCCGCAGCAGCAGCAGCAGCGGCACCAGCCACCGCACGTCGGCACGTTCCATGGTTCTTATTGAGCCGGTACTTCCTCTAGACGTTATGTGAAACAACTTGACGCCCGCGGCATCGGCCAACATGCGGCCGTTTACGGGCGCTGCCCTAGCTAGGCTGCGCAGCACGGCCAGCACGGCTCGCCTTTGGACTCGGGATGCGCCAGAAGATCAGCGCATTCGCAGCCTTGCCCTCTCCTGTTCAACCAAAAGGCACTTAAAATTTGCAGCAGGCCACCGCGCAAGGGTCAATGTGCTGTCCAAGAAAACAATTTTGCATCCTGGCCGCTCTGGTGAGCTTTGCGGCTGTGCTGTAGGAGTTCACAAACAGTGACACAGAGTGCGCACGCGGCCCTGTACAGGAGGCACCAAGCCTTTTTGACAAGGGGAAGTACGGACCACAAATCCTTGGCTTGTACTATGTGGCCTTGTTCAGACACGGCTTCCAAGCGCTCAGGTTTGCGCAGTGCTTGCACGGGTGTTCCGGGAGCTGCACACAGTCCCGGCAGCGCTTGTTTGCGCCGCTCTTGACGCCCGCGTCGCAGCGTTTGCGCTTGGTCCCCGGCGCGCCGCCGGGCGCCGGCGGCGGCTCACCGCCTGGCGGCGGCTGACCGCCCGGCAGCGGCTGCACGCCCTGCACGCCCCCGGCCGCTGGCGCAGCGCGGCCCTCATCAATACTGAAAGCTGCCGCCCGCTGCGCGGCCCGCCAGGGCGTTCGCGGGGCTGCTGCCGTCGCCCAGGGGCCCAGCCGCCGCCGGGTGGTGAGCCGCCGCCGGCGCCCGGCGGCGCGCCCGGGACCAAGCGCAAGCGCCGCAACGCGGGCGGGAAGCGCTGCCAGGACTCTGCGGTTTGCAAAAGACCTGTGCAAGAGCTGCTCAAACCTCAAGGTGAAGGAAGCTGTGTCTGCACAAGGCCACAATCCAGCAGGAGCCGGCTAGGGCTGTCGTGGATGTGTGAGTGTCTTTGTGAGACACACGGCTCTATGCTGCATTTGTGTGACACACGGCTCTTTGCTATATTCTTACAGCGTTTGCGCACTGAGTCTCCCCTAATAAGGTCTGCTCATCAGCATCACTGACGTGTACGCTTGCTCATCAGGCCAGGGTGTGCTCCATCAACCTCGATGTGTCTATACATGGCCACGAGCAGAGTGCATTGCTCGAGGTGCCTGTAAAATAAAGACTGATGAGCATCTGACTCGTGGCGTGTAAATTCATGAGGCGGTGATGAGAGCACCACGTTGGGTCATCTCTGGCACACCAACGCGTTGCATCATCACAGACACCACTGCATGCGTGCATGCATGTCTGTCCTGACTTCAAGTCCTTGGCAGCGCCCATGTCATATAGTGTGCCTTTGCTATGGTAAATGCTCACACTGACTTCATGCCCTTTGGACGTCATTGGAGCCTGTCTATATCTTGACCAAATTGCCAGTCTTTCAATGCTGGAATGGGACAGTTCATGCAGTGCATGCAGTAGCATTCGCTGATCATTGACATATGCTTACTTTTAAAGCACGCCTGCTGATACGCGTGGGTGCCGGTACACAATGTAATACGTCTGAAAGCGGATTGTGATGCCTATGCAACAAAGGCTTCCAGCCTAGGCAAAGCAGTGCAACCCTAGGACATGGGGTATCAGCAAGAGGATGAGGCGCGATTCTGCTCATCGTGAGATCGACTTGCTTGGTGAGCCGTGGACTGGGCAGCTCTGCCGTGTACCAGCAAGCAGTTGAACGGGTCGTAACACCAGGTGCGTGCCTGATTGCGGCAGCATTGGCAGGTGCAGAAGCGTGGGAACATGTCGAGACTGCGTATGAGACTGGTTGCCGTCAGGTGTCCAAAGCGTGCGTTCATGGTTGCCCAGCCGTTGTTCGGTACTGTTGTTTCAACCCTCATCGCCAATGCTGGTCCCAGCACTTCTTAGGAGCTGGAACAGGTCACACGCTGAGTTTAACTAGCTCCCAGCCTTGCCAACACGGGTGAGTATGCAGTGATAGCTTGAGATAAGTGCACGTTTGCAATCTTTGCAGTCTGGACGCAGGACACTTGCAGGCTGAAAGTAGACTTGTTTGACGCGCCATTTGTTTCTTTGAGACTGCCAGCGCCCTGCTGTGCACGGGCCTCCCTGACAGGCAAGGCGCCGCGCTACGCACGCGGCAGTGTCGCGAGCCTCGTGCCAGCCCTGCGGTCTGCCGGGCAGCTAGCCTTCCTGGAGCAAGCGTCTGAGACCAGCGTGTGCGTCCCCAGGACGCAGGCTGCCGCGATGCCGGCCTTCCTGATGAACAAGGCGTTCCTGGGCGCCTCGGTGGGCGTTCAGAATGGCAGCAAGACCGTCATGGCGAGCGCTGCCAAGGTCGTCAAGCGGGCGGCCAAGGGGGCTGCCAACAAGGTGGGCGGCCTGAAGCAGACTGCCGGCTACCGCCGCAGCCAGGGTGCGCCACTGGCTCGTGCGCCGGAAGCAGGACAGGGGTGCTCAGCAAGCAGGAGAGGTGCTGGTGCTGCTGCTGTCAGAAAGGCATGCCGTATGTGTGCCTTGTCCAGGTTGAAGTCTAGAGTTGATGGACTCTCCATGTAGAAATCAGGCTTGGCGGTGCTCGTAAGGCGTGGCAGGAGGCCCACCCCGCGCCTTGTGGGGTAACTGAGATGGGCTCGCGCGCGCAGGCGACGCGCTGTGGCTGCCCAACACCACGCGGCCCGACTGGCTGGACGGCTCGCTGCCGGGCGACCGCGGCTTCGACCCGCTCGGCCTGGCCAAGCCGAGCGAGTACCTGCAGGCGCGCCCCCCCCAGGGCCGGGCCCGAGCCTGGGCATTCCCTCCCTGAGGGAGGCGACAGTGCCGCCCCGGCAGCCGCAGCTTCCGACGCCCTGGGCCTGACCAGGCCCTGGGGTGCACCGGCACGCCCGCCACGCGACCTGGCGGCGGCGTGCCTTGCATGCGTGCCGCCGGGCCCGCTTGGTGCCTGCAGTCGCGCCGCGCAGCAGGGAAGCTGTGTTGCAGGGAGAGCGCGCTGCATGAGAGCCCTGGGATTGCCGCACTTGCGGGCGGCGAGGGCGCTGCTGCCGTGCCACGCGGGCTATGGCGACGGCGAGACATCACTGAAGGGCCGCTCACGCGCCCGTCACCGATGGTGTGTGTGTCGTGCGGCAGGTCGACCTTGACCAGAACGACCAGAACTCGGTGCGCCTACCTACGCACCATAACCCCTGTCTATGGACAACCAACTGTGGGGGCAGTTGCCTGTGGATGCTGTTTGAGCGATGCCGCCCTTGCATTTGCGTGCGGCTAGACTGCTGAGCCATGCCGGTCCCACTCGCATGCATGCGGGCATCGGCAGAGATGCATGCGCCGCCCGCCTCATCACCCGGCCTGCTGCAGCGGCTCAGGCGTGGTGCGCGCCGCAGGCGATCAACAAGGCGGGCGCGATCCTGGGCACCTTCACGCCCGGCAAGACGCAGGCGCGCACATGAGATCGCCAGGGAGCCGTGGGTATCTTCCAGTAATATGAAGCCCAATGCGCGGTGTATGGAGGGTGTTCATCGTGTGACGTCGGGAGACTCTCCTCAGCCACGCCGCCTGCTCTAGAGTGCAGGGTAGTAAGCATTGTGGGTCCACCTTCAAGAGGCTGAGTGGCCGGCGGCACCGCATTGGCGCTCTTGCCAGCAGGCGGGCGCCTAGCAGCGGCAGCTGAATCGCACAGCCAGGCGCGAAACGGCGCGTGCGCGGCGGCGCGCAGGTGAGCAGCGAGACCGCGCTGCAGCCGTACAACGAGGTCTTCTCGCTGGAACGCTTCAGGGAAAACGAGCTGATCCACGGCCGCTGGGCCATGCTGGCCGCGCTCGGTGTGATCGTGGCCGAGGCCAGCACGGGCGTGTCCTGGTGCGCGCCGGCCGGCGCTTGTCTCACGTAGTGACAGGGCTGCAGGGCTGGGTCAAGGTGTTTGCAGAGCATGGGCGGGTTCCTTGCGAGGACAGGCCGCCGCTGTCTAATGCACTGACAGCGCTGCATGCTTTGCGCTGGTGAGTCCTGGCCCCGTTGGCTCGCCGCTCTGGGTACCACGACGGACCTGCATGACGCAGGGCTGCCTTTGGCGAGCGAGTTGAGCCTGCAGGGCGTCAGCAAGGGCTACTAAGAGCAGGCAGACGTGCGCGCATGTAGAGTGCTCATGGTGCATGCACGCACCAGTCGACCTACCTCTTGGACAATGCAAGCGCTGTGCAATGCAGAGCAGTGAGAGGCTGTGCCGAAGGCTGCGGGTGAGTTTGCGTGTGCGGCCGCGCCTGCCCGCGCCCCATCCCATAGCCCCCCGTACCCTGCCCTAACCTAATTCTAATCCTGTTACTTTTGCCTTGCCTGTAACCTGAACCCAGAACCCGCCCCGCTTGCCCTGCAGGGTGGACGCGGGCAAGGTGGAGCTGGACGGCGCGCAGTACCTGGGCTTCACGCTGCCGTTCTCCATCAGCCAGCTGGTCTGGATCGAGGCGCTGCTGGTAGGCGGCGCGGAGGTGTACCGTAACGGCGCCACCGACCTGGAGGAGCGCATCTACCCGGGTGCGCCGAGCCCTGAACCCAGCCCTGACCTTTACTCAACCGAGGAGCGGGCTCGTTGGCTGAGGGCGGCCGGCACGTCATGGTATCGCATAGCACGCAAGCCCCAGCTGTGAGTGCACGGCGAGCCTGGCCGCTAGCAAAAGCAGCAAACCAGGCGTCTACTGTGCTGTGCAGGCTCATGGCCCTGCCGCCATCTCAGCTTGCACACCCGTAAAGCACATGACAGATTGCAGCAGAAAAGGACAAGCCTGGAGGGTTCCAGCTGGCGGGCATGTGAGCTGGAGGGTTGCAGCTGTTGGGCATGCGACAGTAGGGGCCCTGCGGCTGCGAGCTGAGAGCGCGCGCGCGCGCAGGCAACTACTTCGACCCCCTCGGCCTGGCCTCGGACGACTCGCCGCGGACGGCCAAGCTGCGCGAGGCGGAGATGAAGCATGGCCGGTTGGCCATGGTGGCCTTCCTGGGTGCGCCCGCCTGACTTTCACACCGAATGTGCCTGTCTCAGGAAACGATGTGTCTGGTCTAGGGCTGGCAAAGGGTGCATCCACATCAGGTTGAGCATCAGGAAGTACACCATGAGGAGTCATGTTAGGCCTGAAGCATGTCATGCGCGCAAATCCGTGCGCTCCAGGACTGCTATGCATGATGTGTAGGGACGGCCAGGTCAAGCATGCCGCTCTCAAACGGCCAGTTCTTGACCCGCAGCGCGCCGCCCGTGCAGGGTTTGCCGTGCAGGCGTTCTACACGGGCGAGGGCGCGCTCGGGTCGCTGGCAAAGTTTGCCGCCAACTTCAGTCCCCAGCTGGCGGAGAAGATCGCTGAGTTCTGATGCGGCTTAAAACCCCTAGGGTTCTGAGGGAGCTTGGGGCCCTACCCCACTCTGTGCTTCCCCGGTCTGTGTGGCGCCCGGTGGCGCTGCTGCGTGCGCGTGCTGGTGTCTGTCGTTGTCTGTGAGGTGGGCGGGGGCGGGGTTGTCGCGCGCGCCGTCTGCGTGCGCAGCATGCCATGAGAAGATAAAGAGTGCAAATCGCCACGAGAATATGAATGCAAGTTGCAACGAGAAGATAAAGAAAGCAAGTTTTGGCAGGGTGCGGGCGCGGCTGTCTGCCCCGCCTGTTGCGGCGCCGACGCCCATTGCGGCGCCGGCCCCCTGCATGTGCGCGCACGAGCCTCGGGTTTGGTCAGATCTGGACTGCTCCTTGCTGCAGACATGTGGTTTCCTAGCGCCTGCAGGCCCGCGCCTCCTGTTCAGGCTGTGCGCATGTCTGTGTTTCCTCAGCGATGCAGCCGCCGGTGGCGGCTCTGTAAACATTCACAGCCGGATGAGTGGCAGGCGCTGCTGCTCTGTCCCCTTAAGCAGAGCAAACTCGGTGGTAAACTCTGCCAACCAATGCAGCGTACACTTGCCTTGTAAGAAGCCTGGCGGATGACATGCAATAGATTGAAAGCATGGGTTGAAAGCCTGCCTTGGCCTGCAATGTGATGACTGCGTGCTCCATGCTGCAAGGCCTGCATGTACAGCGTGCTGCAGAGTGCTGCCAAGTGGGGCGCTGTGTGTGTGCAGCGCATAACGGGACCGAGCCGAGAGCGTTGGCCAGGCATGACACACAGAACTAGTGTTAAACAGCATGTACTATGGGGAGTGCCATGGGCGGCGCACAGTCCGACCACCCTAATTCCATGCCGCCCAGAGCTATTCACAAAACTGCAGTTGCAAGTTCATGCCCCAGATACTTCACATCTCGCACCGGAGCTGCTACGCAGCTGCGCCCGCGGCAGGGCCGCGCCGCCCGGGCGCGCATGCGCGCGCGCGGGCGGGCAGCCGCCTGCACGCGCGCGCAGGAGCGCCGCTCACCATGGCCGAACCTCACCCCCCGAAAGCCCCCACCCCCCGCCGCGCCCCAACTACCTATGCCTTCGCGCGTGGCGCGCCCC
>JAABUO010005654.1_pt1 | contig 14491 bp, 22 predicted proteins | sample 5559291 | NCBI WGS metagenome assembly JAABUO01 (sample SAMN10711878, study PRJNA513372) | rock metagenome | isolation source: Antarctica rocks | place: Antarctica: Victoria Land, Finger Mt sud | reverse complement strand
AGAGCGTTGGTGACACAGCAAGGTGGATGGTGCTTCTGGTACCTGGTTTCTGACCAGGCTGAGCTTACCTTCGCACATTTCCGTTACTCTTTAGGAAATGACCGCCCCAGAGGAATTTGAAACTTTCCGAAATAGCTACACTAAAAGGTGGCCCACTTGAGGATACATGCTTTTCTTTTAGAACCCACACTATGAGTGTATTGCTTGCAGAAATTCACATCAGCTGATGCGGCAGCTTGCTGACAGAAAAAGTCGGGCTCTACAGGGCTGACCTAAACTGCAACAAGCTCATTCCTACAGCATTGAAGGGCTTGTGTGAGTGATGTTGCTTGGATGACGCAGATCGCAGTGATGATAGCCTATAAGAGTGGCAGCTGTGTCTGCAAGACCAGGGGGCTCAGGGCTAGGCCTGCTGGTGAACTGTCAACATGCAACCTTGAGGTCCCCATGCGACCGGGGGACAACCTGGGGGCAACCTGGGGGCATCCTGGAAACAGCCTGGGGAAACCCGTGCAACCTGATGCATGTGCACCGCTTGATCTGGTCAGGAGTGCACATGCACCTTGTGGCATGGGAACCTCCAAACTACGCTCGAGTAGCTTACTAAGCAGCGTCTGACCTGAGAGTAGCTGGGCAGCAGCTGTCAAACAAGGGGCTGACTGTACGACTAGGCAGCAGCTGACAAAGCAATAGCTGATCTGGCACCAGCTGACAAAGCAGTGGCTGATCTGGCAGCATCTGGCTAGGCGCGTCCCTAAAGTTCAGGTGGTTTGGTGATGTATTGTACTGGTACATCACATTTCTGTCAAGATCTGCATAATCAGAACTGCCATGAACTGTAACCATGTGGTGTCTTGCAAGTCTGTGCACACTGAGTCTGCACAAGCCCAGTAAACCATCAATCTGACAGCACAAAAGACACTTTTGAGGTGCCATAGCTGTCTTTGCCATCCCACCTCGATATACAATTAGCAACTAGCATCATCCTGTTTGACGCAACAACAGGTCACATGCACGGCACATCTCTGCTACCTGGCTTCATGTATAGAAGAATCACTGAAGAGATGAAGAGGAGATTGCAAGAAGCTGCCAGCGGACATTGCACTCCAGAGCTGCTGTAGCAATATGCAGGAGCCATTTACAGAGGGGAGTGATACAATACATCAGTGTGTCTTCAGCACACTCTGTACTGTAGCAGAGCCGGCTTCAGTACAGAATGCACAAGTGACACATCATTGCACCGTCTCACTCTACTAAGTCTACTAAGTCAAGACTTGTCCTGCACGTACTCAGCTCATCATGAGCTGGAAAGCGTTATTATTGTTGTTATTATTATGATTATTATTATTACCATTATTATTGTTGTTATTATTATTATTGTTATTTATCAATAATATACTAAGTAACTGGCTCCCTACACACGAGACAACCAGGATTCAGCGCAACTCAGCCAGCGCGTTGCAAAGCAACAGACACGGCGACTATGAACCTATGCTCAGGCCCGCAAAAGTCCACCAGAGCGCCTGTCCAACCAGTTTGATGGCATTCATGGCGCCTTGTGCAGACAGGAATGTCATCAATGTGGTGCGCACAGGCACTCTGGAGCAACATGGCCACCCAAAACCTGCCAGCTTCACAACCAGACAATGCGTTTGAACAGTTCAAGCCTGGAATCAGGTACAGCAAGACCCTTTGTGGCTGGCAGAGCCTATGAGCCCCATGCTGTGGCTGCTGTGCCTTTGTGTTTGATACAAAGGCATCAGGTCTTGTCACATAGCCTTGGGGTGTTTGATATATCTGACTGGTCATGTTGATGAGGGCTTTGTTACAACATCAACTTGACTGGTCAAGTTGATGGTGCAACACACTCTCGTCATCAGACTGGCAGAGATTTCTGGTGTGAGCGCAGCCATGGATCCTTCTGCCAAGATAAGTGCGTCGAGCAGAAGTTGCTGTGATGACCTCTGTTCAAGATAAGTTTTTTTTAATGTCATTCAAGGGGATCCTGCCGCCTGCACCCATCTTGGCAGAGGACGGCAGGGTCCCCTTGAACGACACAAAAAAGCCTCTGTTACTGCTTTAGCAGAGCATGTCTGGGGTGCCAAAGGGAAGGCATGGCTGTTGAATGCTGCTGTGCTGGCAGTGGACCACACCCTGTTGCGCCAACAGCACAGGCTTGTGAACCTCTGGTGTGGGGCACGTTGATATTTTCCACGGACAACACATCAGGTGTGGCTTTTCAGGCTGGTCTCGTCGGGTGACAGCATGAAAGACTACTTCTATTGCTGCATAGTGGGGTGTAATATAGCTCAAAGCTCACAGGGATGCACTGCTCTGTGCACTTGTCCTACTCTAAATCCCTGAGCCCCTACATCAGCAATGCTATACACAATGGTCCTAGAACCCTAACCTACTGCTTGAACCAGGTCACATGGTGTAGCGTGATGACGGCTGTCAGCAAAGTTGCTCGTCAAGACCCAGCAAATGCTAGGTTCAGGAGTAAATTAGAAAAAAGCATCATCCAGCCGCAACTCACTTTCTGTTCCTACATTACGTTATGCACCCAGCGTGCTTTGGACAATTACAAAAGAGAGCTGGGACTGGCAAACTATTCACCAGCTCAGTGAGCATACTGACAATCTGCTGCCGCTGTCGACACTGCTGAAGCGTCAAGATGCAACAGGGACTGTCATGCCTGCCGCGCTGGGTATGTCCATAGATACAATTGTTGCAGTAGATGTCTTGATATAGGTCTTATTGATTTGAGACCATCAGTAGTTTGACGTGAGGTCATTATTTACCTCTGTCAGCATGTGCAGAGATATGCACACACACAGGGAGTGATCTCAGCTGTGGTCCCAGATCTTCAACATAAAGAGTCCTGGAGACCAAAAATTTCAGGCAGAAAGAGCTCACCTTCCAGTCAGGGATGTCAATGTAGACAGCGTCCTTGTCATACAGTAGTCCGCCCACATCAGCCATTGGCGCATACAGCAGCCGCTCCCGTTCATTGAGACCCCTCTTCTTCAGGGTGCTGGGCAGGGGACATGGGTCTGTGAGTGCGTCCACCTCCTCCACCTGTAATGCCAAAATATGTCTCAGAATGGTCACCTGCAGCTGTGTTTGGTCTGTCTCAATGATCTGTTTGTTAGCGTGCAATCTCAACATGCATGGTCAGAAGACAAAAGCACGGACCTTGCATGTTGAGATTGCATGCTAACAAACAGATCATCGAGACAGACCAGCCACAGCAGCAGAAGCCTACTTTGTGCGGCCAAGAGATAGCCTGCAGATGCAACTGCTACAGAGGAGCTCACTAAGGTTTCTTCGTATTTGCACAACAGCAAAGTTACTCGATACATCTAAGGTCCTGCACTCTCAGATGCCTGAAACAGATTGCAAAAAACTGAAGAGCATGGTGTCTACACCACGTATTATTGCAAAATGAGATAAAACAAAATAAAGATAAGAACAAGAATTCACACTTTCAGATATTCTGATGGGAGCCTTTTCAGGCAACATCCCAAAGCTAACTCACTGTTGCATCCCCAACGCCCGCAATGTGGACTCTGGCATTGCCCTTCAGCTTGGTCCCTCTGAGGTAGCCATACACCGCAATCTCCCGGTCACACTTGGGGTTCATCCTGATGTCGTCCACGGGTGTGATATCCTGCATGCATCACAGCCGCGTTCAGAGAGAGGGAAAAAAACACATTAAACAAGTTTTCCTGAGCTGAGAGCATCACTATGTGCAAGGCTGCTGCTCCCAACATTGCTGCTGAGCTGCAATGAGCTCCATGGCTCAAAAACCATGTTGTTGTGTCAGAACATGCACTGGGTGCGCATTGCTTGCAGCTGCAAGCTGTCAATCATGCGCTAATGGGTGTGCATTGCTTGCTGCTGCACAATGTCAATCACCTGTACCATGCAGCACCACACTGTGACATTGTAGTATTCCCAGTGTTGTATCCAATACAAGGATTGTCACGTGTAACTGCTAGATCTACAGCAGCTGAGTGGTCAGAACAGCAGGACTAGCCAGAAGCACTACCTCGAGTCTGTCCGTGAGAAGGTAGGGATGCGCCATGCGCCAATTGAGGGGGCGGAATTTCATGACTGAGATGAACCTGGCCAGGTTTAGCACCTCCCTCTTCATGTATTTGCCATTCTTCATGCCGCTCAGGTAGAACAGCTTTGCCCCTGCAGCCACCCAGCAGACATCATCATCAACTGTTCAATCAATCTGTCGCTCAGATCACAAACCCACCAAAGGCATTGCTGTTCATATGTACTGGTGTGGCTGAAGAGAAAGCCATCCCTGACTAGGTTGAACTCAGGCAAAAGACCAACAAGCCAGCAACAAAGTAGCTGCAGCTTTCATCATCCACAACAGCAGAATGATCACATACACATGTCCTTTTTAGGCCTGCAGCACACACATGTCACATTGCAGACAAGTAGGATGTAATGGGTGTATGCCTTGGTAGATTTCAGCCCAGAAGCGGTGCTTGAGAGCCTTCTTGGTCTTCTTCAGCTTCTTCTGGTCCTTGAAGCCATCCAAGTGAGTGAGAACCCCCATCACCTTGGGAAACCCATGCACCTGCAACATACATGTAGCATGTCAGACCAGACCCACATGTATCAGATCCACATGTGTCAAACCCACATGCAAATTGTCAGACCCACAGATGCCGGACCCAAGTGCATGTCAGATCACACACATTACCTGTGTACAGCAAGCTCCTGTGAGTACTGAATGATGGGTCTGCTGTGCAGCGCTGCTGCAGATATAGCGTGTCAAGCAATCATACATTCGCAAGCCGTTAGAATGGCAGCAGCAATCTTGCACAAGTCAGATATGCAACAGCTGCTTGGTGTGGCTGGGCGCACCTGCAGGAGGTTCAGGAACTCAAAGGTCTCCATCTCAAAGCCAAAGCCGCCATCCACCATGAGCAGCACCAGGTCAGCATACTTGGCAGCATCGATCATGCCATGCAAGTCCTGCAGCCAGGCAACATTGATGACATCAGTCCCAGCCATGCGTCAGTGTGTAACAGCAGGAAACGTGCAGAGGTGGATGGGCATGTGAGCAGGATCGGCAGTGATGTGACCCTAGTCAAGGGCCCTCAAGGTGCTGTGCAGCATTGGCTTGGATGCTGACCTTGATAAGCGTTGGACCATTTGCAGTGCATGAACATGATGGGACACGGGTGTAACATGCCCATAAATGCTGTTCTGGCACAGGCCTTTATGTGTTGCTGAGTGCACAGTGTTGCCAAATGCATGACCAAACTTGCAACACCCTGACAAACACCCATGGGTGTGATAGATTACACAGGTTGGATTTGACACAAACCCACCTGAGGACACTCCACAAACGTCAGCCGCCTAGTCTTGCCTGATACCACTGTGATAGGTCCTTTGACCTCACTCAGGTTCTGGTTGACATAGTGCTTGATCAGGTTCTTGATCAGAGTGGTCTTGCCAACGCCAGGGGGGCCATGTACAACCACCACAAAGGGTGGTGGCTCTTCAGGAGTTGTGTCCACAACTGGAACTGCAGACAAGGATTGGTTGTGAGCTCTCAGTACTGACAGACATTGTTGCACAGCATTGTCTCAATGGCAAGAACCCATCACGCTGCTGCTTGGGGCAGTGATGGTTACAACGACAGGCAACAGGAACTGCATGATGCCTGTGATATGCAACACCGACAACACGCAGTGTAGTCTCTTGTTGATGCAGCACACACCATGCATACGCTTCTGGTCTCGCTCTGCAGAGCGAGCCTGCTGCAACTTGGCCTTGCCACGCCCGCTGAAGACGAAGGCCTTCGGATTTCTGGCTTTGGCTGCAGCTGCATCCTCAGTGTTGGAGGGATCAGCTTTTCGGTTTGCTTTGTCTGTCGACTTTTTCTTGGCTGCCTTTTTGACCTTTTTAATTTTCTTCTTAGGAGCAGCCTTGCTCACAGCCATCTGGGCCTTCCGAACACTTCAAGCGGCAGGCGCTGCGCTGCACCACAAGATCTCCAAAACAGCAGAAGCCTGCTCTCGTGTGGGTTCGCAAGTGGCTGTGGCCTGATGAGGATCAGCGCAAGCAGGTTTGATGCACCACCGTCACCACATCTCTGCAACTGCCAACGCAGCTATTCCGAGTGCAGCTGACCTAACGACAGTATGACAGCATGGCCGCCGCCGGCCTATACCGCGCTGAACGTCTGAACATCAGCGTTGTGCAAGCAGGCGGTGCTGCGCTGTCGAAGATTGTGTCTTGCCGTGAAGTGCAGAAGGCGTGAGCCTGGAGAAAGCTGGTTGCTGCACCAGCTGACTGCAGCATTGTCAAAATGTTGAATATATATGTCTATTTTTCAGTGTCAGACATGAAATTGGCTTTCATGGTGTAGTTGGTTACCACATGGCTTTAACACAGCCAAGGTCTCCAGTTCAATTCTGGATGAAAGCATTTTTGCTGCCGGGTAAGGTTCAGCCTTCCATGGTCATGATGCTAGCATCCCTGCTAGTCCTAGCGCTAGGACTGAGGGCCTATTTTAGTTTGATCCGCTGTGCCTACATGTGACATCTTCTTGCACCTATGCAGCTCATGGCTTTCGTGAGCCTCAGGCTTAAGTCCATTGTAAACACGCATCAGCCCAGTTCGAAGCAAGCCTTAAAAAGCTCCAGAGTTGGTCTACGAACTAGCTAGTTCGCTATTGTAGCACCGTATAATACCACTGCACCACACTGCTCATTGGGAGTCTCATTGGAAAGGCTGTACGAGCATGCTGTAAGCAACTTCATTGGCATGTGACGAGTGAAAGTCTGGAAGCAATTGTAAAGGCATCCTTTTAATCACATTAACAACTGCAACACCTGTGTGACGGCTGCATAGATGACCCTGGAGCACACTCCGAAACCAATCGAGTTGTCGACCTCACGTAAGCGCGCTGGATCGACGAAGTCACTTTGGTGACCGGTGCTGCGGTTCAGGCAAGATCAAGCATCTCGATTCAGGCTTGATCTGTCGTGCTTCCGCTGATCGGTGGCCTCCCCTTGGGTCAGCGCCGAGACGATTGAGGTTTCAGTCAACTTGCCAGCTGCAGCTGCAGACGTTCAGAGCTTCCCTGTGTCTGTGCCTTGCGCCGTCATCACAGCTCCGTTCTTCCTTGTTTCGCTGCTGCAAGTTGTGACATCGCGGCTGAGTAGACCAGGTTTGTCAACGAAAGTTGCTCTTTTTATTCTGCAGATTGCATCACACTCACCTGACTTCACCTGTGGCTTCTCTAGCTATAGGTTATGCACTTCAAGAGTTGGGTTGTTTGCAATTTTGAACGTGCTCCGCTGGTTCTTTCGAACTGATTTGTCTTTGAGCTAGCTCTGGTGTGCTTTGTATTGTCAGGCATGCTATGCAAATTCTGCCATCTTGTTGCTGTTGTGGCAAACAAGCACCATTGCTGCTGCAGATGCAATTGAGGGCTCCTTGACACCAACAGATGCTGGTGCAGCCAACAGATCGAAACGTTCATATTTTGTCAGCCACCAAAGACCTTGCCAAAGTAGGGCAGGCAGACCAAAGCAGCACATAGCAGTGCTTCTCACACACTCTTTGCAGCACTAGTGCAGTACTGCTTTCCAGCAGCCAGCCCTGAAAGCCCCTTGTTACAGCACCAGGTGCTTCAGCAGTTGCTGCCTGATCTGACGGCCTGGGTCTGTGCCTGAAGCGCTCAGTAGCCAAACACCCTAGATCACGCTGGGTACATGCAGCAAGCATTATTGCAACCTCAGGCTGAGACACGCTCCATAGATGCGCTCTGTACCTGTGTCCAAATACTCCTTCATCTTGCAACCGTGTGTGATGCTTTGCCATTGACATTCCCCTTGCCATCTGGAGCCTCGGCACTGCTTGCTAGCGTTCATTCTTGTCTGTCCTTGTGACACTGCCAACAACGCTTACAAGGATGTCACTGCCAGCATATGATCTGAACTACACACTTGATAGGTATCCTGTCCCTATGACAAGGCCGCCAAACAAGGCCACTGGCATGTCGGTAAGCCCTGCTGTCTGTTGCATAACTTCTTGGCATCCCTGCCCCACCTGACCCAGGTTTTTTTTTGCAGCCTTCCAAAATGCAGCTGCTGACTCACCTGCTCTGCAGCAATGTCAGAAATGCACAGCTCCTGAGATAATGTGACAAACTTTTGTGCTCTGCTGGGCTATGTGATGTTCCAGCTGCATGTTGAGATGCATAGGACTGATCTTTGCAGCATTCACAACCATGCAAAGCAAACATCGTAGTGTTTGTGTGCACAAATTCTTTGGCTGTGTGCATCATGCTGTTCTTAGCGTTTTCAGTATGGCTTTTGTCCTTGGCACAGCTTGCATGGCGTTTTGCATTCCAAAACAAGCTACAGCAATACAGCCTTGTGACATGCTTGTGTTTCAGGTCATGACCATCTACTCAGTGAATTATCCTTGACAAATTGACATTTGTGGATTGACATTTGTGTTGCAGACATGCGTCAAGGTAGTGCTTGGTCTCTTGGCAATTGCGGTGGTCGTTGCAGCAGTCATAGGAATCGTGGTGGGGGCTCAACACCATGGCCAGTCTACTGCTGCAGCTGCTGTCACCCCTTCTTCATCACTGGTAAGCACTTCCCGACCCACCCTCCATGTCTTGTGCTACACTGTCGTACAGTGTGTAGCGCTACAATCTGGCTGCATGTAAGAAGGTTGCAGCAGGCAGCGGTCTGTGACACCTACATCATCAGTTGCTGCTGCAAGTATCTGAAGTCTTTGAGGCTATCATGCACATCATTGCAGAGCTGCATACACCCAAAGCAATGAGGCAGAAATTGTGCTGCCGCTCACCAAGTGCAGTCCAGCATCTCCAAGCTGGTTGTTCCACTCAATACTTTGGTTGTGTGAGGCCTTGTGACTAGCAATGGGCTGTATGATGACAGAGCCTCGCCTGCTTGCAATGCCTCTGCTCTTCTTCTTTTACCTCCTTGTTTGCAATCCTCTGCAACTTCTGTGCAGCACTCTTGCGCATATGGGTAAGCATACTGGTCAGTGCAAACTGTAATGTGACAAAGGGCTGGGCTGACACCAACGTGGTCTGTGCATACATAGTGCCTGTGGCAGGTTTGTGCTTGACAGGAAGCTTGAGTGATTGCGCCATGCAAAGCCACTGCACACTCACAGTCATCACGCCAATTTCTGTTCAAGACCAATTTCAGGCAAAGCTTCTCATGTGATGGACCAATTCTTTTGCGGATGACTGATGGCTAGCTGCTGATCTGACATTGTGTGCGTGCAAACACAGGGCTCATGCAGCAAGAAGGGCCTGGTCTATGACTACTTCTACCAGTACTGCCCGTCTGTGACGCTGACCAACTCCAGCTACTGGCTCAACTTTGATGCTGGCTTTGACAGCTCATGCACAGGTTGGCTTCAGACACACAATCACTCACCCTTGCATGCAGGGATGAAGACTCTGCCTGCTATGCTTTGCTGCTTCACGCAAGGCTGAGTCAGCGCAGTGGCTGTGTGCGCGCAGCTTCTTTGCCTGGCCTTGATGTGTATTGCTTGCTGATGGTGCTGCACATGGCTGTGCAACTATTCACATCATGCATGTATATGCAGCTGGATGGTAGAGTATAGCTATTGGCTTGCAAGACGTGCAAAATTTATCTGACATTGTGTGCATGACATATGCATACCCTTGCTGATGCACTGTTGGACATTGTGGCTTGCTTACTGCGTGCTGACAGCAAAACCAGCTTACTGTATGATGCAGATCCAAACGTCATTGCCAGGCATCAGCCTATGGTAGTAAGCCCTGACCGTATTCACTCCAGTTACGACACCATCAGGTCATTACCCAGCTATGCCATGCCAGCTTACCTACTCACCTTCAACGAGCCCAACTACATCTACAGCTATGGGACAAGCAACGACGACACAAATGTGTTAGATCCTGCCACCGCTGCAAGGCTGTGGCCACAGCTGATGAATTACTTCAATCCCCTGGGGATCAAGCTGATTGCCCCCAGTGCAATCAACTGTGGAGGAGACCCTTACTGCCAGAATGTGCCAACTGCTGCAGGTTGGCTCAGTGCATTTCAGACGGTGAGGTTGCTCCCAATTTGTTTTGCAGAGCCAGCATCTCTATGCTCTCCATCCTCTGCAGTTTGCCTGACGCCTGTGTTATACCAGTGATGTGCTCCTATGTGGAGAGACCATCGTGCTTGTGTCCAAAATGTCAATCTGTGCGGCTGCATGTCAGGGTCAGCGTCACCTGCTGCTTTGTCAAGTTGTATTTGAACAATTCAAGCACATGTGCAAAATCTGACTTCAATTTGAGCATTTGCAGTCCACAATCTTCACACCCGTCGCAGAATGACTGATTGTTTGCCATGGGTCATCACGACTAGTACATTCCTTGGACCAGTCTCTGAACCTAGACACTGATGAGTCATATACATTGACAGTAAGTCCCACAAGTACTGTGCATGCATGCACTGCATGCATGTTGGCAGAGCCTGCGTCATAAGTTGGTACAGCAACAGCCCTTGCCAACAGCTGTGGGCAGGCTAGCATGGCTTCTTCACATTGAATGGTGTGCAGGCGCTGACCAACAATGCATCAACGGCAGGTGCATGGGACGCCATCCACGCATTGAGCTACCACACCTACACAACCAACTTTGAGTCCATTGTAAATGAGACAACCAGCCTGTATCAGCAGTTTGGCAAGCCCATCTGGGTCACTGAGATTGCTTCTGGCTCCAACTCCACCATGGAAGCTAATGTCCAATTGATGGAAGTTTTTGTTCCTTGGGCAAACAGTCAGTCTTGGATCGAGCGCTACTTTTGGAATCAAGCGGTAAGCGCAGTTGTGATTCTGAGGTGTTGTCCAGCACTTTACCATCTTTTGGGTCCAGAGCCAAACTGCAAGCAAAGGCATGTGTGTCACTGAACATACTTCTTTCTCAGGGGTCAGTTGTACAGCAGTCTATTGCTTTGGTTATTAGTATGTTGTGGTTCCACTAGTGGGTTGCTACAACTGCATCTGGTGTGATGCGTGTCATAGCTGCCTGCAGCATTAGCCTTGGGAATGATGCATGTCGTCGTTTGAGCATGGCAATGCTGGTGCAACACATGTGTGTTCTGCATGTGGCACTGGTTACAGCGGCTGATTACATGGTGCTCATCAGCAGGCAAAACAACAGCAAGCTGACAAGCTGTAGCATCTGTTGCAGACACCCCCTGAGGGCACTGATCCCAACATCCAAAACAGCTACATGGTGAATGAGAGTGTGGGTGGGAAGGGCAACGGGACACTTACCCCCCTGGGTCAGACCTACACCAGTATCACTTGCTGATGGCCAGAGTGTGACCAGTGCATCAAACTTTGGCTCTTGCTGCAGCCTTGTTTGTGACTCAGATAGCACTGTCTTCATGGACAGAGCACAATGGTGTTGTGCCTCAGGAGGTTGTGATGCTTGTTGGCTGGTCCCGTCTAAGGGACCGTCTCTGAGCATTGTCACGAAGATGTTTCAAGCCAGTTTACAACAACTGCTATGAAGTAATTTAGCTTGTTGTTGGAGGCTCAAGTGCATAGGGAGGTAGTGGGCATGTGCACTTGCCATCTCAAATTTCATTGATTTCATGTTACATGCTGCGAATATATCACATTTTACTGTATACAGTATACACTTGGTACATTACACAGTATACGATATACACTGGCTTCCTCATATCCAAGATTTATGAGATGTACATTGGTCCAGATTCCTGCTCTGACTTTCAGAGCTGCAGTCAAGCTGCTGTGTACTTCTGACTGCATCCTGCAGAAAGTTCACTTGAACATGTGCACGCTATGCCTCACAGACTCCTTTCATCCAGATTGCTTGTGTCCCTCCAGATCAACCGGTCTACAGGTCAGGTCACAGTGTCTCTGCAATTGCTTGGATGGTACATCCCTCAGAGTCTTGTATCTGCTGTACTGATGTATGAGTTGGGAAACTTAGGTAGCAAAACGATTGGTAACTGGGGTCAGTCTGCCTTTCTGTACGAAAGCAAAGCAACATATGTAAGATTTGCTTATACTGGGGGCCAAGTCTCTGAAACACCCACCCGGCTTTTGCCTGTCACCATCATGCACGCAAATTTAAACCGAGGCAATGCATCAAGCTCAAACTTTGGCGTCGTTTTTTCCTTTGAATGCAAGCATTACACTCCAGCTCAAAAGGTACTGATCAGATAGATTTGGAACAACCTGTTACCTTGCTGTCCTGTGAGGTGCGTCAAAGGGAATTCCCTGCCTGAGCCATTCAGCATGCAGACGCTGCTGATGTCCCTGTGACCCATTACTTATAGTGTTGTCCCCAAAACGCTGCCAAATGACAAGGTCGGCTGTTGTCATGCACCAATTCAATGCAATCACACTAGAGATCAGCAGCATCTACAGCTCTGTCTATACTGTTCTACTTCACTTCTGTGGCTCTTTTGCCAATTTGCCTGAAAAACACTGCATACAACATCTACTTCGTCCCACTACTTTTTAATCATCTTCTGCAGAAGAAACACCGTTCTAGGACTTAAATTCTGGATGAGCCACATGTTCACTTGCTCATACTATGCACATTCAGGCTGGATGGATTGAGACCTAACAAGCTGAGCTGTGCTAGCGTACCCAAAAAGTTTGAGTGTAGCAAGCGTCTAACAGAAAAAGAATACACTTTTGATGGAAACAAACAGTGAAACAAGGCTGGCACAGTTACATATACATCCCGGTGCATTGGGATGTACAAATGTGACCCTCATGATGGAATTTCAAAGTCATGGCAGAGGGGTATATTGTCTCCCATCCCTGATCACGCATGACATAGAGTCTTTCTATCATCGTTGCCATCTGGGAATCTGAGTTGACCACATGCTTGCAAGCAATCCACGCCCTTGCCGTTTTTAAAATTCATTGATACATGCTGTTGACCCAACAATCGTCTTGCAAGATAATGAGGCAACAGGCACATCAGACTGCATGCTCTGACATTCTGTCAGCCAGACCAGCAGTGACTTCACAGGAGCTGCTGCTGTCATCAGCACCTGCATGTGAATCTTCTGTCACACATGGTCACGTATGTGGTTTCAGCTCTCTGATAAAAGCATGACATTCAATGCAATGTAACCTGAAGCACACTCTTGACAGAGCACATGTGCAAAGACCCAGAACCTCACACTGCAGGACTATATTCTGTACAGAAGGCACTGATGTTCTGAGCCCGCAGTCACACAGCATGCATCATTCTGGCTTGATGTGTGATGGGCATGCAGTCACTCTGGCTGAGCTGAGCACCTGCTGTATCTCCTACCTGTGACATACTACAGTCTGCTGGCAGAGCGCTGAGAGCGCTGAGCCTCATATGACCTGCGCCTTGGGCTGCTTGCGATAGCCTCATATGACCTGCGCCTTGGGCTGCTTGCGGTAGCCTCATATGACCTGCGCCTTGGGCTGCTTGCAGTAGCCTCATAAGACCTGCGCCTTGGGCTGCTTGCGGTGGCAACATTAGAAGGCATCTGTGATGTGTGCAGGCCTGAGCCATTCTGCTGAGAGCCCATGCGAGTCAAACCTCCAGAAGCAGTTCTGACCGGCTGTGAAGCAGAACTGTTGTCAATGTCTGGCGGGTGTGGGGGCTTGGCATTGGAGGGCGGTGGGGGTGCTGCTTTGGTTGAGCTCTGAAGGGCATCTGGGGAAAGCTCAGTGTTGGAAAAGCCCTGAGGGGTGCCTGCATGAGGCCCAGTGCTGAAGGAGCGCTCACGGGCAGTTGGGTGAGGCATGACACTGTTGTGACGCTGAGGGCCATCTGAGGCTGGCCCAGCATTGGGGTAACCCTGCAGGGCATTTTGTATCAGCCCTGTCTTGGAGCTGTTCCCAGCATGACGGCTGCTCTCACGAGGCTCTGTGTAGTGAATGCTCCCAGATGAAGCCTCCGGCGTTCGCAAAACAGGCACATCAGCAAACGGGCTCTGCTGTGTTGCTGGTCTGGCCCTGGTGTCAAAGGGGCTCTGCCGTGGAACTGCCCTGTAGGCAGAGCTGAAGGAGCTACTGCGTGGACCTTGGGAAGAGACTACAGGCAAGCTGTCAGTCTGTGCGAAGCCCTTGAAAGGGCTCTGCAGTTGCGGCGCTTTGGGACTGCCCTCACTCAGACTAAAGCTCTGCCTAGACTCAGTTCCTGAGTGGGCAGGCTGAGCATGCTGGTGGTCAGGAACTGCACCCTGAAACTCCAGGCTTGGTGTGTCAGGGTTTGGCACCACCCCCATGGGGCCTGATCCCAACAGCTTGAAATCTGATCCCATGACCTTGGGGTCTGAGGCCAGGCTGTGGGGATTTGAATCTAGCCTGTGCGGCCCTGCCAGAGACCCCACAGATGTCAACTGTGGGTCTTGAGCCTGTAAGCCTGAGCCGTAGGGAGCTGAGCTGAAGCCATCAG
>JAABUO010005652.1_pt1 | contig 14493 bp, 10 predicted proteins | sample 5559291 | NCBI WGS metagenome assembly JAABUO01 (sample SAMN10711878, study PRJNA513372) | rock metagenome | isolation source: Antarctica rocks | place: Antarctica: Victoria Land, Finger Mt sud | reverse complement strand
CCGCAACGCTAGGTTTTCTCCCGTCGCGGGCTCGGCACGATCACCCGCAGCCACGAGGGGCCGGCGGGAGGCTCAGCTCGGTCCGGGACCTTCCCCAGACTGTTCGGGCCTCGCCGCGTCCTTGCCGCTGCGTACCAGTCGGCGTAGATCGGTGATGGGTATCCCGGCGAGCGCTGCAAGGTCTGGCAGCGGCAGCTGCGCCCTCGCAGCTGTGACGACGGCACCAGCCTGGCGTTCGGCGGCCGTCAAGTGCTCGCGGGCTTTCCCGACCTTGTCCCAGGCTGCGGCTACCGCTAGCGCCGCATCCTGACGGCCTCTGACTTGCTGAGCATGCTGTGCTCGTACCGCGGCCCGGATCTCACGCGCACTGGCCAACAACCCCACCCCCACTAAGGTATCTCCTGCCGGAGATACGAGCTTGACTGCTCTGGCGCTAGCGCCGGGGGGGGTGGGCCGGGGTGGCGTATGTGACGCCGATCGGGTCTGCTGCGGCGCAGGTGGAGTACCGGCTGACGGCGCACCACGGGTGCGGCCGGCCGGAGGTGGAGCAGGCGAGGTTCAGCTACCACGCCGACGGCTCTGAGCGGCCGCTGGTGTGGACCGGGCGGGGGCTGGCCGATGTCGGCATCACGGCGGGGTCGGTGCTGGACGAGACCCAGTTCGACGCGGCGCGGGCGTTGATGGCCGGGTTGGACCCGCGTACGGGTGAGCGGCTGGTGGAGCCCAAGCTGGCGGTCTTCGACGACGCGAAGGTGGCGCTGGCGCCGCTGGTCCACGCCGTCGAAGCAGCTGCGGTGGCGCGGGGTGTGCACCCCGACGGGTTGTTCGTGTCGGTTAAGGGCGGCCGGGCGTACGGCCGTGCTGTCCGGGCGGTGGTCAACGACGGGGACGGCGCGGTGCTGCGCGCGGACGACGCCGGGCGGATCGCGGACGCTGCCGGCCTGGACGTGGAGGCGGTGTGGGGCGCCGGGGTGTACGCGGCGGCGGTGGGGAACCTGACTGAGGCGCCGACGGTTGCCGGCCCGGACGGCAAGGGCGTGGAGCGGCTGGTGCCGCGGCGGCGGGTGGTCGGGAACATGGGCTATGACGTGTCGTTCACGCTGCCCAAGTCGCACAGCCTGCTGCTGGCGTTCGCCGACGAGGACACCGCGATGGCGGTCGAGGCTGTCTACACCGCGGGGGTTGGGGCGACGTTCGACTGGCTGGAGGGGCAGACGGCGTACGGGATGCGCGGCCACCACGGCGAGGGCAAGACCGCCCAGACCGTGCGGGGCTCCGGGTTCTTGGGCTGGTCGATGGTGCACCGCGCCGCCCGGCCGGTGGGGGAACGGATGGTGGGCGACCCGCACTGGCATGTGCACGTCACGGTGGCAAACATGACCCGCGGGAGCGACGGCGGCTGGTCGACGGTGGCGGCCGGCGGGCGGGACCTGATGCGCCACGCCCCGGCGGCGGACCATGTGCTCAAGGCGCTGGTCCGCCGCCGGCTGGTCGTCGAGTTCGGGGTCCAGTTCGCCCGCTCCGAGCGGACCGGGGCGTGGGAGGTCGCAGCCATCCCCGACGCCACGTTGCGGGCGTTCTCCAAGCGGGGCGCGTCGATCGAGGCGATGCTGCGCGACCTGGGGTTCGACCCGGCGCTGGCGACCCGCCGGGCCGAAGACCTGGCGGCGGCACAGACCCGGCACGACAAGACCGAAGCAACGGCGGCACCGGATGCGACGCTGCGGTCGATCTGGCAGGCCGAGGCCCGCACCCTGGGCGTCGACCCCGACCGGCTCGCCGCCGCGGCGCTGCCAGGAGCCGCAGTGCTGCCGGGAGCAGGGGCGGCAGTCAGCGGACCGTCCGCAGAGGACGAGCAGGCTGATCGGCAGGCCGAACTGCTCGCCGGCGTGGTGGGGCGGCTGACCGATCCCGAGCACGGTCTGACCTCGGGCCGGCGCCGGTTCACCCGCGTCGACGCCCTGGCCGCGGTCGCCGACGCGCTACCCGCCGGGGCGGCCGACGTGGCGGAGATCGAGGGGCTCTGCGACCGGGCGCTGACGGCGGCGGGGATCGTTCCGCTGCCCGACCCGCCCGGCGCCAGGCAGACGCTCGCACCGGTTGTTGGCCTCGAGCGCGGCGCGGCGGAGCAGCAGGGCGAGGACGGGCAGGTGCTGGCGGCGGCGGGGAACGCGGCCCGGCGGCAGATCGGCGCCGGGCACATGGCCAACGCGGCCCGGTTCACCACCGCCGACGTCGTCGCTGCCGAGCGGGTCATCCTCACGGCGGCTGCCGGTTCCGGGCCTGGTCAGGGCGGGCCGCGGGTGATGACCTCGACGGCGGCACTGGCCCGGCAGGCGGTCGAGGCCGGGCAAGGGTTCGCCCTGTCCGGCGAGCAGGCGGCGGTGGTCCTGCGGCTGGTCACCAGCGACCGGATGCTCGATGCAGTGCTCGGGCCGCCGGGGACCGGCAAGACCACGCTGATGCGAACTGCCCGCACCGCATGGGAAGCCGAGGGCTACACCGTGGCGGGGGCGGCGACGGCGGCGGTGGCGGCGCAGAACCTGCAGCTCGAGTCCGGGATCGAAGCCCGGACGGTGGCGCAGTGGGTCCGCGAGATCCGGGCCGGCGACGAGGCCCGGGCGGCGCTTGCCAGCGGGCAGCTGACCGACCCCGGGGTGCTGGCCCAGGCGCAGCGCGACGCTGCGCTGTCAGGGCTGGCCGGGGTGGATGTGCTGGTGCTGGACGAGGCGAACCTGACCGACGACCGGGACCGCGCCGCGCTGTACACCGCCGCCGGCCGGGCGGGCACCAAGCTGGTGGAGGTCGGGGACCCCAAGCAGCTGCGGGGGGTGGGCTGCGGGTCGCTGTTCGCCCGGGTGCATGAGCTGGTCGGCGGGATGGAGCTGACCGAGAACCGCAGGCAGGCCGAGCAGGACGAGCGGGCGGCGATCGCCGCGTGGCGCGACGGCCGCTACACCCAGGCGCTGTCCAGCTGGGCGGGCCGGGGCCGGCTGGTCGCGACCGAGACCGGTGAGCAGGCGGTCACGGCGATGGTCGCCAGCTGGATGGACCAGCGGACCGGCGCCCCCGATCCGCATGCCGAGATGCGGGGGGTGGTGATGCTCGCCGCCGCCAACGACACCGTCGAAAGGCTCAACGACGCGGCGCAGGCGGTCCGCGCCGCCACCGGGGAGCTCGGCAAGGAGCACGCCTACGAGGTCAAGGCGGGCCGGAGCGTGCGGTTGCGGGCGGGGGATCATGTGCTGGTCCGGCTGAATGACCGTGCGCAGCGAATGCACGAAGGCCCCGATGTGCTCAACGGCTACCGCGGCGTCGTCGAAGCGATCGACACCGGCGGCAGTGTGCAGGTCGCCTGGCAGCAGCAAGGCCCCGACGGGCACGACACCCGCCGGGCAAAGCTGTCCCCGGAGTTCATCGGCGGCGGCGGCCTGTCCCTGGCGTATGCGATGACCGGCCACAAGGCCGAGGGGCTCACCGTGGCCGCGGACTGGGCCCTGCCGGACGGCACCCGGCAAGGCGGGACAGTGCTGGTCCACGCCGCCGGGATGGACGAACCCGGGCTGCACGTGGCGACCAGCCGGCACCGCGACAAGGTGATCCTGTTCGCCGGCCGCGACCAGCTCGAGACCCCGGCCGACACCCACGACCTCGGCACACCTGCCACCGACCAGCAGCTCGAGCGGCGGGTCGTCGCCGGCTTGGCTGAGCAGGCCCGGACCCGGTCGGCCACCGCCAACGACACCCCGGTCCACGACGACCTCGGCCGGGGTGCGAACGGCCGTGCGCCGGAGCCGGGTCTGGAGGACCTGCGAAGGGCGGTACTGGGGCCGGTCGAGGACCGGCCGGCGGCCGGCCCTGCTGCGGGCAGCGAGCAGGAGGGCAGCGAGCAGGCGCGGCGCCGGGCTGCTCGGCGGCGCCGTGAGCAGGCGCTGCGGCAACAGCAGGGGCGCGGCCCGCGCATGTAGCGCCAGCGTGCCGCGCCTGGTGGGGTTGCCAGGCTCGGCCGGTCCAGTCGGGTCTCCGCGCCGAAAGCTCGGCGCCGCCAGCGGGGCTACAGCCCGAGGTCGGACCGCAACAATCGGACCTCTGTACGGCGGGATGCGCATCGCCTGGCTGGCTCACTCCACCGACGCAAAACGGCTATTACTGCACCCGCTCTGTAGAGCAATGACGAACGGAAGAGCAAGAGTGGACAGCGCACCGAGACCAGGCCGGGGGCGGATCCGGTCGCCCCGCCGTTGCGTTCGATCGAGCAGTCGGCTGGTGTTGATGTGAGCGAGGTTGCTATCCGTCCCGCTGCTTAGGCGCTACTGCCGGTCAGGCGCACGGGTCGCCTCCTGCTGCCCGGCGTCGTCGAGCAACGGGGCCAGCCGGTCGGGGTCGGTGGTGTGCCCCGGCTGGGGCGGTCTGTGCCTGTCCTCGCACTGCTTTTGCTGATAGGTCTGCCGCAGCCGCAGCAGGCATGGGTGAAGCAACCCCTCGTGCCACTGAGCCAGCGCATCGCTGGGGTCCTTGGCCTGGTCGGCCTTGGTTGCTGCGCGCCAAGAGGTGCGCAGTGCTGCGAGCTCTTCGACGACACCGCGGTGCGTCGGCCAGCAGGGCAGCACACTGCGCGAGAGCAGCAGGTCATAGCTGGTGACCAGCCAGTCCACCCAGCCCGCCAGCTGCTTCCAGTCTTTGCCGGTCGCCCGGTCGGCCCACCCCTTGGGTTCGGGTTCGGCCCCAGGTTCGCCTGCCGATGGCGCTGGCCCGCGCTGCTGGGTATCCCGCGTCAACTGTCCGGGTTCGGGTTCGGGTGCCGATGGTGCCCGCGGCGGCTGCTCTACCCGCGCCTGCCCACGCTTGAGGTCCTTCACGTCTCGGCGGACCTCCACAGCCAAGGTGCGCAGCAGCTCCTCGACCTGATCGAGCCGGCCGGCAAGCTCGCGGCTTGTCTGCGGACCTGGGTCGCCCGCTGCGTCCGCCCCGCTCACCGGGGCGCTGCCGCCCTGGCGGCGATGCGGCGTCCCTCGGTCCCGCGGCGCTGCGCGTCGAGCGCCTTGCCGTCGGCGCGGTCGAACCACGCGGTCAGGCGCAGCAGCACAGCGGGGCTGTTGCGGTAGATCAGCAGGCCGTGGCCGGCGGGGATCTGCCGGGCTTCTTCGGCGCGCAGCACCCGGCGGTCGGTCTGCTGCTCACTCGCGCCGGTCGCCCGTCCGCTGTCGGGGTCGTAGCTGGTGGTGGCGCGGGTCAGCTCGACGTCCCCGACCAGGGTGGCGTACCGGCTCAGGGTGTCGGGGTCGGTGATGCCGCCGAGCAGGATCTCGGCGGGCATGTTGTCCAGCAGCGTGTTCGCGCCGTCGGCGCCCCACCGGCGCCGGGCCTGGGGCAGGGACTGCAGCGCGAGCACGAGTTGCATCCCGAAGCCGCGGGCGTCGGTGGCGAGCTCGACGAGCTTGGGCAGCGGCGCGACGTTGGCGATCTCGTCCCCTGTCAGGCGCAGCGGCGGGTCCAGCCGCCCGCCGGGCAGGCGAGCCGCGACCGCCTTGGCGGTGTCGACGACTTCCTGGAGCAGCATCGCGCACAGCGGCGCGACGTTGGTCGAGGCGTTGGCGTCGCCGACCAGCACCAACGTGTCGGTGCCGGCCACGAACCGGGCGACGTCGAAGCTGGGAACACCGGCGCGGGGGGTGACCCAGCGCAGCACGCTGCGCAGCGCCATCGGCTCGATCGCCTGGGCCAAGGTCTGCCGGGAGGAGGACACCGTCTCCTCGGCGCCGGTCGCGACCGAGCGCAGCATCCCGGCCCACAGCGGCTCAGCCTCGGCCACGGTGGAGTGCCGGATGATGTTCTGGGCCTCTTCGGCGCCGTCGTCGAGGTGCACCGCCCAGTCGATGACGTCGGCGATGGGTCGCCCGTCGAGGTCGGCGGCGTGCAGCAGCCGGGTCAGCGCCGAGGCGGCGTTGGCGCGAAAGAAGCTGCTGTTGGTCGAGGACCTGTCATCAGCGCCCAGGCCGGCGGCGAACGCCAGGCCGCGGGAGACGGCGGTCTGCCCGTCGCGGCAGCCGGCGACCGGGTTCCACACCATTGGCTCGGGCCAGCCGAGCCGGTCCAGCGGGTCGAACACCCACACAGAGCCGAGGTCCTGCCGGGTTGCGGCGATGACGTCGAGGATGTCGGCGCGGGTGCAGGTCACCACCAGCGCCCCGGGTGCGGACAGCGCGGCGGGGATCATCACCTCCACCGACTTACCGGCCCCGGTGGGGGCGATGACCACCGCGTGGTCCTCCAGGCTCAGCACGACCGGCTCGCCGGTGGTGGAGGTGCCCAGCGGCAGCCCGACCTGCTCCACCGGGATCCGCTTGCGCTGTCTTGCGGTCAGGCCGGGCCGGGTCTGCGCGGCGCTGGCCCGGGCCCGGGCCACCCCGAGGCCGTCGCGCACGGTGCGGTTGTCGGCGAAGCCTTTGCCGCGGCGGCGCCGCGCGCGCCACGCCCCGAAGGTGAACGCCGAGGCGATGAAGCCGGCGAACAGCACGACCAGCAGCACCCCCCACACCGCCAGCGTGAGGGTGGCGCTGGCCGGGTGCGCGCCGGCCAGGGCGGCCAGCGGCCGGCCGCGGACCAGCGCCCGCAGCGTGACCTTCAGGTCGGTCAGGCCGACGCCGTCTGCGGTGAGGAACACCGCGGCGTGCCAGGCCAGCAGGGCGCTGCCGGCGAGCAGGCCCATGGTGATGTTGGCCCGGACCCGCCAGGAGACCAGCGGCGCGCCCTGGTCCTGCCGGCCCAGCGAGGTTCCGGTCAGGCTCACCGGCCGCCCCTCCCCCGACCGCTGTCCCGGCCGGCGGCGACCATCGCCTCGTCGGTGTCGGTCAGCCCCCGTTCGAGGCGGGACCGGACGTGCTCGACGTGGATCTCCCGCCGGTTGCCGATCTTGAGCAGGTGGTGGCCGTCGGCCAGGTTCGCCAGCGTGTTCCGGGAGCCGGGGTCCAGGCCGTACAGCCGGATGACGGCTTCGATGTCGTCGTCGCGGTCCTGGCGGTACAGGTGCACCGTCTGCGCCTCCTTGAGCATCGCCACCGCCGGGTCACCGGGCGGGATGTCGGCGACGTGGTGCAACGCGGCGATGTTGGACAGGCCCAGGCCGCGGGCCAGCTTGGAGTTGCGCTGGAACACCCTGCCGCCGGGGCCGCCGACCAGGTCCCAGCCCTCCTCGGCGATGAAGTTGGTCCGCAGCCCCCGCTGGTGACGCAGGGTGCCCAGCAGCCACACGTTCGCCACCGCCATCACCATCGCCACCGCGGGGCCGTCGTCGGGCAGCTGGGACACGTCGAACACCGTCAGCCGCTCCGCGAGACGCACATCGGGCGACGTGGGGCCGTCGAACAGCCCGGACAGCTCGTCGCCGAGCAGCGCGGACAGCAGGTGGTGCACCCCCAACCCGGCCTGGTGGATCCGCTCCCGGGCGGCAGCCGAGTAGCCGGCGTACTCCGGATGGGACCGGCCGAGCTGGGCGAGCAGGTGCTCGAGCAGCGGCACCACCCCGTCGGCCTCAGCGCGGGCCAGGGTCGCCCGGTGAGCGGCCCGCAGCGCTGCCTTCTCCCACTTGTCCAACCCGGCGCCGTCGTTGGCGAGCTCGGCGAGGGCGATCAGCAGCCGGGCCTGGCCGGCAACTCCCGCGCCGGCGAGGACCACCGGGTCCAGGATGTTCAGCGTCGTACCGCCGCCGCCTAGCACCATCCGCAGCGGTTCGGCTCCCAGCTGCCGGCTGGTGTCGCAGTACTCCCCCTCCCCTCCGCGGTCCTTGCGGTCCATCACCACGACCCGTCTGCCGCGCAGGATCAGCGGCCGCAGCACGTAGACCGTCTTGAGCAGCGAGCTCTTGCCGGCGCCGACGACCCCGATCACCACCACCGCCGGGGAGGTGATGACCCCCCGTTCGTAGGCGGTGAACACGTCGTGCGCCACCGGGGTGTTGGACAGCCGGTCCCTGCCGACGAAGATGCCGTAGGCGTCGGTCGGGGCGGCGACCAGCGCGGTGTTGAGCACTTGCGCCTGCCGGGTGGACGTCAGCGCCGGCAAGGCGGTCGGGGCGTACCAGCCGCGGCGTGCCTTGCCCGGCGAGCGGCGCGCGACATAGCCCTGCGGAGCCGGCAGATCCAGCACACCCGGGTCGCGCGTCCCGGTGCTGGCCCTGCGGCTGCGCGGCCAGCGGCGGCGACCCTCGGTGCCGCTGGCTGCGGGGTCCTCGGAGCCGGCGGGTGCCGGCGGCGCAGCGAACGGCGGCTGGACGGGCACGTGGGCAGGCAGGTGCGCCGACAGGTGCGAGCGACCTCGGTGGCCGGCCCGGTCCAGGTCCACTTCGACGACGCTCACCCCCGCGGCGGCTGCCGGTTCGACGACCCGGAACGGCAGGTCCAGCAGCGGCTGGGGATGCGGGGGGCCGGGGTCTAGCGCGCCGGGGGCGGGACCGGCGTCGGCGAGGTCGGCCTTGGCGCCGTGCCGGGAAGCCCGGCTGCTCCTTCCGATGCCTGCCATCAGATGGCTTCCTTGCTGCCGGAGCCGGTGAGCAGACTGCGGACCCGGGATCCAGCGGCTGGTTCAACGGGGCGCATCCCGCGGGCGATCGGCCAGGTGCACGCCGCCCCGGCGGCCTGCTGGGTGTCCAGCCAGGAAAGGGCGGCGATCCCGGCGTTGCCCGCCGCCTCGGTCACCTTCGCCGTGGCGTCGACGAGGGCGTCGCGGGAGCGGGCGGAGATGGTCAGGTGCCCCGCCCAGCCGGCGCCGTGCTGACCCGACCCTGGTCGCAGGTCCTCCAACCGGGAGCGGGCCGCGGAAAGGCCGGCGGCGAGCTCCTCACTGGTCAGCACTCCTTTGTCCCGCTGGGCGGCGAGGTCGGCCAGGTCGGTCGTCACGTCGGTGCGGGCGCTCCGGCGGGCGTCGGCGGCGGGCACGATCTCGGTCTGCAGCGACAGGGTCCGCACGATCGGGTGCGGCAGCGCTGAGAGCAGCGGCGCCAGCCACAGCGACGTGCGCGGCCCGGTCTCGACCGCTTCGATCGGCAGCAGCGCGGTGCGGTGCCACCACTGCTCGCGCTGCCCGTCGGGTCCTGGGCTGGTGACCACGGTCGCGGACAGCTCGTCCCGGCTCGGCAGCCAGGGGGCGTCGACGTCGACGTCGGCGGCCTGGTCGATCGGCCAGGACGGTTGCTGCATGTGCCGCAGCACCGCCGCGAGCTGCGCCGCGCTCACCGCGGCGACCTGTCCGAGCTTGGCCGAGCCCAGGTGGGAGCGCACCGCGTCGATCTCGGCGCGCATCAGCGTCCGCCAGCCGGCCTGGGCCGGGCCGCGGCGGGCCGCGGCGGCGATAAAGGCGGGGTCAGCGGCCAGCGGATGACGACGTAGTGGCGCTGCATCAGCCCGGAGCGGGCGACCAGGCGGACCACCTCGTCATAAGAGGCGACCAGCGCCGGCGGGGCACCCGTGTCGTCCAGGTGCTCCCACACCCACGCCTCGTGGTAGGCCGAGTCGACCGGCACGACCCGGGTCAGCGACTGGACCCGGTTGGGCAGCAGCGAGGGTGAGCCGTAGCGGGCCAGCAGCTCACCCCAGGCGGTCATCGCAGTGTCCAGGAACGTGTCGGACTCGATGCCGCGGATCTGGCCCTCGACGGCGAACGCGACCGAGAGGTAGGCGTCCTCCCCGGTGGGGGTGTGCCAGGCGATGCCCGGCTCGCCGCGGCCGCGGGACAGCCAGTGCATCCCCTCGGCGCCGTCGGGCCAGTCGCGGTAGGCGTTCCAGGCGCGGACCGCCGCTGCGCGTTGCCGGCGGCTGCGGCCGGCGGCGGCGAGCTCTGCGGGGCGGTCGGCGACGGGGGCGAAGCAGTCGGTGCCGGTGCGGCGCCGCTCGGCCCAGCGGCGGCGCGCCTGCCAGCGGGCCAGCGGCGAGCCGCGGTGGGTGCGGACCGTCGCCAAATACACCACGGCGAGGGCGGCGACGGTCAGTACCAGCCCGACGGCCTGCAGCACGATGGTCGCGACAGCCCCGGCGGCGGCAACGCCGATCAGCCCGACGGTGCGGGTCCTGCCGTGCGAACCGCCGAAAAACCCCCGGCGGCCGCCTTCACCGCCTAGGACGCGTGTCTGCACCGCCACCTCCCGGGTTCTGCTGGGGACCGAGGTCGGGTGCCTCGGCGTGCTCCATGTGCTCAGCCGCCATCTGCCCGGCGGAGCGGGCCAGCTCGGCGGTCGCGCCCAGCACCGAACCGGCCGCCTTGACCCCCTGGCCGGACGCTGCCAGGGCCGCCCCCACCGGAGCGCCCACCCCGGTTGCCGCCGCGGCAGCACCAGCCGACGACAGCCGGTCACCGGCCTGCTCGCCAGCCTGCTCACCGGCCTGCGCGCCGCCGCCCGGCCCTGCCGAGCCGTCCTCGGCCGAGCTTCCCGCCGTCGCCCATCCCGCGGAGGAGGATTGCGACCCGGTCCGCGAACGGCTGCCTCCGGCCCCAGCCGGCCGCGGGCCCGCGGCCTCGGAGGGGCCGGCCCCTCCGGTGGCCTGTCCAGTGCCGGCCGCGCCGCCGCTACCAGCGGCCTGCTCGCCGTTGCCGCCGGGTTCCATCAGCGCCGAGGACTGCACCCCTTGCCCGCGGGGGGACAGCAGCCCGGTCAGTCCGCCGCCGCCGGCGCTTCCCTCGGCTGCGCCGGCGGCCGCAGGTTCGCCTCCCTCTCCCACCAGGGAGGCGGCGCCGCGGGCCAGTTGCGCGGTCTGCGAATCGCCCTCGGACTGCGGGAAGCCGCCGCCCGAGCGGCGCTGGCCCGGGACCGAGACGGCAGGCCCGCTGCCTGCGGCGGACGACGGGCCGACGGGGGCGAACGCCAGCAGCCCGAGCGGGGACAGCGTCGCTGCCAGCAGGGCGATCACCGCTACCGCCAGGTTCGCCAGGATCTTCAGCCCCGGCTGGTCGAAGTTGGTCGACAAGCCGGCCACCATCCGGAACGCGACGCCCAGCAGCAGGAACAGCAGGACGTGGGAGAAGCAGATGCCGACCCACACCATGACAACCTTCAGGCCCTTGGCTCGCTGGCGGGGGTGGACCAGCCACACCAGCGACAGCGGGATGATCGCACCGGTCAGGTACAGGGTGACCAGCATGACCAGCAGCACCACGAAGCACAGGACCAGCGCGACGATCAGACAGAAGAAGAACACGATCGCGACGATCGCCCCGCCGGTGATCCTCGCCGGGTCGCCCGCGGCGATCGCGGCCTGCAGCGCGGTGGTGGTGCCGGTGACGCTGCCGCCGATCCCCCACCGGATGAGGGTGTCGGTCAGCGCCCCGGTCAGCTCCAGCAGCAGGCTGCCGAGCGCCGGGCCGAGGATCACCCCGCCGAAGAACAGCGGGGTGTAGAACCCCAGCGTCTCCACCACATCGTCGCCGGAGACCCGGCGGCGGGCCAGCTGGACGAAGTTCCAGCCCAGAAACGCCACGAAGATGAAGATCGCCAGCGCGAACGAGACCCGGTAGGCGTCCAGGAACCAGCCCGCCGACAGGTCCGGGTGGGTCAACCGCTCCAACTGCGGCAACACCGTCGAGGCCAGGCCGGCAGCCGCAGCCTGCATCTTCTGCGCGATGTAGCCCAACGGGTCCTTCGCGAAGTCAACGGCGGCGGTCACGGCGCCGGCCACCTTGCAGGGAGGGGAATCCTTGAGCCCGGGTAGGTCGCACAGGCCCATGTCAGCAGCCGCCGGAGTACGGGACGCCGATGCGCTGCAGGTCCTCGATCGACCGCTGCGCGGTCCGGTCCTGGTAGTGCCAGGTCCCGTTGACGGCCTTCAAGTACACGGTGCCGCCGACGATCCCCGGGTCCACCGGCGCCCCATTTAGCGTTCCGGTCCCGCCGGCGAGATAGGACACGATCGCGCTGTCGCCGGTGAAGGACTCCACGTAGTACTTCCCGGCGCTGAAGTCGAGGGCGTCCGCGGAGTTGCCGAGGTCCTTGGAACTGGACAGCGAGCGCACAGCGGCGCCGGTCGCGTCGGCGGTCATGATCTGCTTGGCGGTCGCCGCCTGGTAGGCCGGCGCCGGCGCAGCGAATGCCCAGCGGACCAGCGTCGCTGTGAACGACGCCGCGCCGGCCGGTGTCAGCGGTGCCTGCCGCTGCGCGGCCAGGACCGCACCGTCGAGCTCCAGGACACCACCCAGGCAGCCGTCGGCCAGGGTCACCGGGGCGGCTGATGACGCGAGGCTTGAGGGCTCCGGGGTCGGCCTTGCCGATACTGCCGACTGCGACGGTGCAGGCGCTGGGGGGAGCACGATTGTCTGCTCTCGCCGACCGAACACAGCCACCGCGACAGCTACCAGCGCGATGGCCGCGAGCAGCGCGATCAGTACCCACGCCCAACGGGGCAGGCCGCGCCGCGGCGCAGGGCCGGGCGGCGACGCGGGAACCTTGGGGGTAGTCATGAGCCCTTGTCCGGATAGGTCACGGGAACTGGTCAGGTAGTCGTCCGCCGCCATCAGCCGAAGATTGCGATGAAGACGCTGACGATCACGGCGAGGGAGATCAGGCCCCCGAGCGCGACCCCCGCGTTGACGGCCTCCCGTCTGCTGTCCCGCAGCTGCCCGGGGTGCCCACCTCGGTTCTGGGCGATGCCGAGCAGCCCGTGGCCGAGGTAGCCGACCCCGATCAGGATCGCCAGCCCCCACAGGCCGGCTGCGAGCTTCTGCCAGATGGCGGTGTACTGCGCCCCGAAGATCGTGAAGTTGGGGACGATGTTGTTCAGCGGGTTGGTCACTGGCGTCTGCCTCTCTAGCCCTGGCGGCTGGCGATGGTGTCCTGGAGCTGGTGCACCAGGTCGACGTCGGTCGGTGCCGAACCCAAGGCGGTTACGATCGCCGCCGCGGCGGCTGTCCAGGCCCGGGTGGACTTCTCGCTCAGCGCTGCCAGGGTGATCTGTCCGCCGAGCCGGATAGCCGGGTCGAAAGGCACTTCCACCACCGCAGCGACGCCCAGCTCGTCCAGCCGGGCTCGCAGCGCCGCGGCGATGTGCGGGTCCTCCGGGCCGCCGTCATGGCCCAGTACGACAACGACCCGGGACGCCAACCCGCCGGGAGCAGCGACCTCGCTGTCGGCGCGGATGACCGCGAGTGTTTCCTCGACCCCGGCCAAGGCGTCGATCGACACCAGGCACGGCAGCACCGCAGCGTCCGCCGTGCGCAGCGCCGCCAGGTATGCCTCGTGGCCGGGATTGTTGCCGGTGTCGGTCACGGTGATCCGGTAGTAGGTGTCCAGCACCCGCCGGGCTGCCAGCACGTCGCCGGCGGTCAGCTCCCGCCGGCCGCCGACCGAGCCGATGACGTCGGTGTGTGAGCTTTGCGGGGCGGTGTAGCCGCCGAGGGTCCCCGCGGAGCGGACGTCGCCGACACCGGCGAGCAGCTCGGCCAAGCCTCGGTCCGGGTCGCCTTCGGCACGGCGGTTCAGGGTTCCGACCGACTCAGCCGCCTCCCACGTGACGACGTAGCCGCCGCGGACATGACCCAGGATTCCGGCCAGGGTCAGCGCTGTCGGCGTCTTTCCCGTGCCGCCCTTGGGGTTGGTCACGATGATGTTGACGGCTCGCGTCCAGGTAGTCCGGCGGATCGTGGCGATCGCCTCCCGGTGCGCGAGCTCGGCCGGGTCAGGCGCCAGCTTCACCAGCCCGCCGGTGCCCCGGCTGAGCCGTCCTCGCCAGCCCCACTGGGCTGGAGGAGACCCGGACGGCTCGGCGACCGTGACCGGGGTGTGGGGTGCCGGTACAGGTAACTCTGGCGCGGGTGTTTCTGCGAGGGATGGTGGGGTGCTCGCCGGCTTGGGGTCGACGGCGTCCTCGCCTACGCCATCGGTCCGCTCGTGTTGGCCGACCACGAGCGCCCCGTCCCGCCCGTGCTCTTCGGCCTCCCCCCCGACTTCCTGGTAGCGCTGGGCGCGTCGTGCGCCGGCAAACAGACCGGAGGTCGGCTGATCGGTTGTACTAGTCAAGCAATCCTCCGTCGTCAGTCAGAACTATAACTCAGACACTCTGACTGAGAATCCTAGACCTCGGAACAGCAGAAGAGTCAAGGGTTAAGCCGCGTGGCGTCCCGTGTGCGGGGGCGTACACCGCGCTCACCCGAAGCGCGGCCAGCTCCCCTGCCCTCGACACTTCGTCGCATGAACGCCCAGCCTCTACGGTTGACTAGGGCGCCACGGGCCCATGTGGCCGAGCCTTGCCGCTATGACCCCCAGTCCAGAGCTGCTGCAAGGGTCAGGGCTTGGACGGCAACCCTCCCGCTAGCGGTGAGTGCATGAGGACTAGTTGAACGAACGGAGACTGCGATGGCTGCACAGATCGGCTCGTTCGGTCAGGCGCTGCCGCCGGTGCGGCAGCAGGCACAGCTGTGGGACGGATTTTTCGCCGACCACTATCAGCACAACAAGGTCGCCGAGCGGCTCTTTCGCAACGTTGGAGTCGAGACCCGGCACGGGGTCGTCGACCC
>JAABUO010005649.1_pt1 | contig 14500 bp, 24 predicted proteins | sample 5559291 | NCBI WGS metagenome assembly JAABUO01 (sample SAMN10711878, study PRJNA513372) | rock metagenome | isolation source: Antarctica rocks | place: Antarctica: Victoria Land, Finger Mt sud | reverse complement strand
CACCAGCAATAGCTCTGTTACTGGAAGACCTGCCACCTATCCCTGGGACCAAATCCTGGGACTGGGTAGCCTCTTGGGATGCTGACCACTGGGATGAGAAGAGTGGTGCCATGCCCAGTGTGGGCTTACCGTATGTGTCAATGGGGTACTCTGCAAACTTACACTCTGCTAGCTCCCTGCATACCAGCCACTCATGCTGGAGATGATCAGCTTGTGGTGCATGTGCCATGAGTCATCCACTTTGTGCACGCATGAGCTGCATGGGCAGAAGATAGCAAGCAACTGCTGCGTTGGGAAGGGGGACTCTTTGAGGCATTTGGAATCATGACCGACAGAACTGACATCCTGATGGTGGGGTTGAGCAGGAGGGCAGCCTGCAGGTATACGTGTAATAAATTGCAAGTGTACAAGTCATGTATCTGTATGTTCATGTTGCATGAAGTTGGGCTGGTGGTCAAAAGCAAGTGTGTGTACCTGTCAAAGGTTGCAGCGGTGTAAGCGCGCTGGGTCTTGGGCAGCTCCAGCAGCAATGCTGCAACGCTTTGAGCCCATTGAGCCTCCAGTCTCTCCCTCTGCATGAACAATACTTCAAGTTGGATTTCACAGTCAAGCTTCTGTCTTCTGCTGCTTTGAGTTCTGACCTTTATCTGCTTGCTGTTATAGGATTACTCACAAGTGAGATGAGCTGCTTCTAATGTATACGTATATTGAATCACATGCAATGTATGACAGTTCAGCGCGCCAAACACGGATGTCTTTGATTCAAGCAGGCAGATGGACTCGACTTCAAGCCACTCACAGGTACTGCAAAGAGACCCAGAGCAAGGCCAGCACAAGCTTTCTCATGCACTACCATGGAATCCATCATGAAAGAAGTAGCAGTTTTTGGCAGAATGAGTTGCAGGTGTTTCATCTGCAGGTGAGCATGTGATGGCACTCATCATGGTAGCTGTACTTCAAAAGCAAGAAGAGCAAGAAAAGGAGAGTTGACAAGAGAAAGCAACCAGGAAAAAGAGGAAGAAGAAGATGTAAACGACAATGATGCAGCAAAAATAGCAAGAGGAAGAGGGAGATGAAGAGGAAGACTGACCAAGTGGGCAGGCTCAGCCAGGCTGTCTTGCAGCAGAGCTTGCAGTCTGGGGCCAACAGCCTTGGGCAGGGCAGAATCCCAAAAGGACAGGGCTTCAGCCCTGAGCTGGGAATCTGTGTCGCCCAGCATGACCAGCAGGGCTGGTCGCAGCACAGCATGCATAGCAGGGCGCAGCTGCCATGCACTGCGCAGGATCTCAAAGTACTGCTGGCGGCAGTCTGAGCTGCTGTGATCTGCAAAGCCTTGGATTATCTGCTGGATCAGCGTGCCTGCATCCCAGAACACTTTACGCAAATGTGCAGACAAAACCTTACATCCAGGTACAGCAGACAAACGACAAGATGCGCAGGCATAGCATGTGTACATAGCGCATGCTTGGCAACAGACCCATGTGAGAATCATGGGTGAATCATCTATCATAGAAGCCACAGGCTTTGCTCTACAAGCTGGGCAACACATACTGCTGAGCAAGCCACTATCCAACTGCACCATTCTTGGCTGCAGACATCACAAACATGACACCACCAAGCAAAATTCAGTGTGAGTGGTGAGTGACCTGCAGCGGTGTCAGGCTCTGCAGGCAGCAGAGCCTTGACCAGCTGCAGAGCCTTGTTCTGCAGAGCATGGTTGTGCGAAGCCAGCAGTGCTGGCAGCACAGGCTTGACATCTGTCATGAGGTTGGGCAGCTGTGCAGCTCTCCTCTGTAGGATCTCCAGCAGCAGTGACTGCAGCATGCCTGTTGCCCGGGGGAGGGTGTCCAGCAGGGGAGCCCTCAGGGTATCAATCAAGGGCTTGTGAAAGGCTGTCAAACGTTCCAGACAGTATATAAACCTGCGCACCCAAAATCACATACAATGTCACATGTCTTGCAGACAAATAAAGTATCAACCTGTGCAACCAAAATTGCATGCATTGCCATCTGTCCAGCGGTGGTTTTGACGTGAGCAGATTTGCCCCTTGCACTTCAAACCACTGTGCATTGCCATGCTGTACTGTGATTCACTGTGTTGCAGGTGCAGCTTTTGCAGCAGTGTCTATTTAGTCACTTATTGCAAATCAAGTTGTGCGGCAGCTGGGCATGCACTGCTGGGCTTGCAGGCTACTTTGTAAGGAGACAATGTGCTGTAATGCGCCTGACCCTGCACAACAGACTTGCAGGCAGTACGGGGGCAGTGTACCCAAAGGTAGGTACTGTTATCACAGACACCCACCAGGACGTGCGTGGCCTTGCATGTGTGAAAGTACTTGCAAAGCAAATTGCTATGTGTTAGTCTCAAGACAAAGGGACCTATGTTGGTGTGATTGCGGTAATCACTCAGACATTCACGGATGGTTGCAAATCTACACTAGTCGGGAGACGGAGGCCATGACCTACCTATCATGGTCACCTTTGCTGTGGACTCCCAGTAGGACGTGTTTCACCTCCTTCTCAAGCTCCTCTGGTGTTCTGCCCCACTCCAGATGCACTCCCTCCTTGCTTTTCTTGTGGTGCTGAGCCAGGATGACTCCCATGCACTCTCCAGACTGCTGAGCTAGCATCTGGCCCCCTTTGGTGGCTAGGCAGTCCAAGACATGCTTGAGAGCTGTCTTGAAGTCTGGATGTGTCATGAGAGGCTGCGACTGCCCATACATCAAGCCTGCAGGCACAAATGACGAGAAGACAAATCGGTTCATGCTTTATGTGGGCAAGCGCAACACCACATGGCAAGACACATCATGCCTTCAATTGCAGTGAATCAGTTGGCTAGTGCAGCTTATCACATGGTACAATTTGGTATGGCATAAGTTTCTTTTGCCATCCAAGCATATCACCAATGTAGCAAGGCCACCAAAAGTGGACACTGTAGAAACAATGCTTACATAGAGGCTGGTAGGGTCGCTATTGCTGGTATGCTGACTGCCAATCAGGACTTCATGCAGGGAGTCCCTCAGAAATGTGAGTACCTGACCCTTGGGGGAGATACTGAAGAGCAAATTGATGAAAGCACAATTCGTCAAAGTAATGCTAGGCTCAGCACCTCAAAGCAGCAATCGGAGAGCCTGCATCAGATTAGCCTTTACCTGCTGCCAGTGAAGATTGAACGAACGGAATGCAATGCAATAAAGCACCACCGAGCAAAATCCAGAGGATCTAAACCAGAAAGGCTTCACCTGCTGCAAGCAGTTTCATAGCAACACAGCGCTGCTCAGCAGCCTTCCTTTTAGCCCTGGCATCAGGTGCTCCTGAGGAGGGCTTGGGTGGGGTGGCACCCAGCAGGGATAGCAGGGCAGGCAGGGGCAAAGGTACCGCAGCGCGCCAGTGGTGAATGAATGCTTTGATGAGGTTGAAGTTGTTGTTCACAAGCTGACGCTGAGGACTGTAGGCTGCTCGCACCTGCACACCAGCACAGACACGCACAGAGGTCCCTTAGCAACAGCGACAGCAGCTCTCATCTTTGCAGACTTTGCATGAAAGTGCAGGCAAGTAGGTCCAGGGAAAAGCAACAAGTTTGATGAGGTGAAAGTGGGACAGTGCTCCAAACAAGTCAAGCCCATTAGGCCTGAACATCGCTTGTGTGTAACAGCAGCCAATCATTTGTGACAGCGGCGCAACAGGCAGTGATCCATGCAGGTGCCAGCTCACCAAATAGTCCATCAGTGCATCTGCAGCAACCTTGACCTGGGGCGAAAGGCTTGGGGTGGCCTTGTGTAGAGCAGGAAACAAGGTGTGCCAGCTGAGGCACGTGAGGCACACATCCAGCAGCAGGTAGTGGATCCCCTCCTCTGCTGCCTCCTCAGCATTGCCCAGCACTGCGCTCATCATGGCAGGAAACCACTCCGCAGCAAAGTGACCAAACACTCCTGGTGAGGGTTCAGTCACAGAAGCCTGCGAGTTGACACTTGTGTAAGTCAGTGTCTGCCCACTTCCTGCTCGCATGATCACCAGCCTTATGACCATGGTGTGGCTCATTGCAAGACGTTGCTACAACTGCCGCCAAAGCTGCTAAGGTGATTCTTCTCATAGGTGCTGTTGCAAGATGAGTGTTAGTGCCATGGGGACTTGCTGCACTGACATCCTTGTGCCTCCTTTTGGGATGTTGCTCAAGCTTGCTTAGACCAACTGACGCTCAGCATGCATGAGGAGAAAAGCTCTCGTATTCGAACCTTCTGAGCTCTGTTACTCAAATCTCCTGTCATGCACAGGTGGCCAGCCATTGCACCTAGCTGCTACACAGTATTTCAATGGACTTCACAGTGCCTGTCCAAGGCGCATGGGCACTCACTTCACAGATTCACAGTCAAGAACGCTATGCTACGTCCTGTCAAAGAAAGCCTGTCATGCAAACCTGTGACTGGCTTTGAGCTTGCTGCTGTCCAGCAGCCTCTCTTTCAGAATGGCGTCGCTCCACATGCAACACAGCCTTCACCAAAAACAGGCGCACAATCTTGGGCACCTGGCTGGACTCCACCCCCACATGCATGCGTGCCATCCAGTCAAGCATCTGTGCATTGTTGTGAGAGGGCGGGAAGAGCGCCGCTGCCCTTTCTATGAGGTGCACCAGGGGTAGCATGCAGTCATGCCTGTCCAGCTCATCATCCTCCACAGACAGGCTGTCTTCTGGCTGGTCCAGTAACCACGTGTTGGTATCATCCTGCTTTACAAACAGGCACAGATGTCACTATAGAGGTAGTGTATGGTTGCACAGGCGTGTCGGCAGTCTATGGCTGCAAGTCAGAAGCAGTGGTCCATGGTGACAGAGTCTGGTCGCCTGGTTATGCAGGCCTGGGGCTGTACAAACATACACGCCTGATGCGGATGTGAAATGCACATATGTGAAGTGTTCTTTGCAACAGCATGCAAGTCATTGTAGGCCTCACTGCTTGGATACAGCCAAGATGCAACACACAGGCTGAAAACTTCACAGATTGCTTCGATGATATTGATGCTGTTCAAGCACAGCTGTGTGCATTGTTGCATGGCAACAGCATCTGTGTGCTTCACAGATACATGCAAGTTAAGCTGCTAGAAGCCGTGAGTGATGAGGTGACGGTGAAGTGTCAAGCAAAGAGTGAAATGTGCTGTGGAGAGCACACCTGCCAGTCCCCTATCTGCTGGGTGTCAGTGCTGAGAGACTGCTGGAAGACATTGTCCACGGAGGATGTGAAGCCTGCCTGAGAGCCATCCATCAAGGCATCACCTAAATTTATCAGCAAGAAAATCATGTTTTGCACATTTAGCAATTAGCAAGGAGACTTGACACTGATGTGCAAACGCAGATTGGCCAAATATCCATCTGGCTACAGTACCAAGCCTGAGTCACACAGGTGCAATTGCCTATTTGCAGAGAGCATCAAACGCCTACTGTCACAACGTCAACCAGACAGGGCATCAGATGCAGGGACAACACTGTGCTGGGGCATAGACCCACCCAGAGAGTACTGTGAAGCAGAGATCTTGGAAGTGAGTGAGGGCCCTTGACTGGCAAAGCTACCAATGCTGGCAGCCATTCCCAGGGTGCCGGTGGCTGCCAGGCTGGCTGCATCTGACCTGTCAGCCTTGATGCGCTGGGCCACAGCCTTCACAGAGGTGCTGGCGCGCTTGAAGGCGGTGCGCCGGGCCTCGTCCAGCTCCACAGACAACTTGAACTCCTGTGTTGTGTCTAGCAACTCCTTCCATGGACCTGCATAATAACAACAACAGTAGTAGTATGCGGGCTTAGCCAACAGGCATCAGGCATCAGGTGTGTGTGATGCAAGTCAACTCCATCCAGAGACCTGCATGGACCTGCATGTTTGCAAGGAGGTTTGGGTAGCGCCTGAGGGAAGGCAGATGCGCTCCTGTGGTGTTCAAGCACGCATGTCACCATAGCTGAATACATGCCACATGTGCGGAAGATGCCTGCCATCCTTTCCATCCTGAGATCCATTGGCCATACCCCAACTTAACCCTTACTCATGCCTGTGCAGGTTCTGTGCAAAATGGGGTGTGAGGTGCATCGGCAGTCACCTGCTGGGTCGATGCCCTTTTGTTCTTTCAGAAACAATGCTGCGAATATTTTTGGATTGGTCTTCTGGGTAGCTGCCACTAAAGCAGAGCCGCAGGCAAAAGCGGCACATTTTGTTTCCCTGGCCAAATGCTCAAGGTTGCCATCTGAAACGGGAAGGCCGCGGGTATCTGCTGTGGCAGCCTTGATGACTTTCTGATGCACCTGCAGTCAGGCATGCATTGCACCGCTAGTACCAGCCTACTATGATCAGCAGCATAATGCAGCTACACTGGCATGAATGCCATGCCAATGGAAGGACATGCAAGTCTGCTCTGTTGCCTGCTTTGCCCAAGCATGTTGCAGGACAGCACAGCTGTGCCAGTTTGTCATGAGCCATGTTCATTTCATATTTACGTGCTTTGTCATTCCCTGCAAGATGTAGTGCATGTACCAGTTCTCAAAAGCAAACGCAAAAAATTTTGGAACCATTTCTCGATTTATGCGTGTCATCTCAGCGCGAGGGCCATGCTAATCTTCTCTGTATCGTTCCAATTTTAACAGATGTAACCGAAGTGACATCAGACACATCAGATTTCTGACTATATATACATAAACATTTTATGGCTGTTGCGAGTATGGGTTGCAAGACAACCTATTGTCGAGGCTTGCCTGCTCGCCACCAGCAGGGCCCAGGACCTTTGACTTGATGTCTTCGCCATCGATATGCTCGTAGATGTACTGCACAAGTTTGTAAGCACCTGTACGAGCCAGCAAACTTGCTTCTTCGTCCAGCCTGCAGTGCGATCACGGAGTTAAACACACTCTCTGTTCATAGCACGCAGAATTTTGGAGGCACAGCGTACCTATCTGAGGCAGGGTCTGGCTTGCCATTGATAATTCCCAGCAAAGACTGGGCTCGCTCTTGCAACGCTATGTGTTGGAATGGTAACGGTGAATATTTGAGACAAGGCAACAGGACGTAATAGAGGAAGGCTCGCCTGCATAAAAGCATATGGAGCTCAGCAGATTCAAAATGTTTACTTGCACCCCTTGTGCGGACGCTTTGGCTTGCTTGATCAGCATACATCACCTCAAAGGAATAGGAGGCTCAGGTAGCTCAAAGACTTGCTTCCACGCGTACTCCAACAAGCTGCTTGCTTGCTGTTGCCTAGCATCAGCTTCTGTTTGATCTGGTCTGGTTGGCAGTGTACCAGGTGAGAGTGGCAAGTCTTGTGTAGCTGCACTTGCAGTCCTGCATCCAAGCCCCAAAGCTTGTGGCCTGCCTAAGTCTTGCAGAGAACGCATCAACCTCGACAGACCAAATGGCTATGCTTTGCACGCATGGACTGACCTTGGGATGTGGACTTTCCAAGGGGCTGCAGCCACTAGGATCAGTCTGGTCACGAGGGCGTCCTGCCTGACATGCCCTTTCTCCTCCCCCATCTCTTTTAGTATAGGAAGAATAGCCTACAAGAGAACCATTTCTAGCCTTGCAATCCAGCATGAAATGCAGCCAGCAGTCTGCCGTGGGTCCGCCCCATGATTCTTTGCTCAAAAGCCATGTGCAGATCAAGCCGCTAGACGTCTTGTATGGCACATGGCGTTTTCCTTTTGCAACCAACGGCCATCATGCAAGCACATGACGCCTAGGGTGGTGTTATTTTGAACAGAAATCCAGCTCAAAATTTCAGCCAACCAGGCACAGATGGCACTGCCTTGAACATACAACAGATTCAGACCATCACCTGATTTGAGCAGGAATGTCAGTAAGACTTCCACATACCTGTAACAAAGGCTCGACAGACAGTCCACGCTCAGCAGCCGCAACCATAGAGTCCATGATGGCCATAAGCTGCCGTGCATAATCTGTGGACTGAGTTGTGCCTCGCCGCCATTCCCAGGAGCTTGCAGGAAAGGCACTGATTGCTAGCTCCTGAACTTTGTCCGACAGCTTTGTCGCATGATTCCCAGGATTCAGAAAGTACTGCAGTAGTTGTAAAGCCTCCACTCGCTGCTGTACAACAGCAGCTGCTGATGAGCTGCAACAGAGTTTTGGTTTTAGCTGTTCAGACAACAAGCTCTGTCAATGAGCATCTGCAAAGTCTTTGCTGTTCCTACATCTTGACTTGCGAGGAAGCTGAGACTTCACAGCAACTGCCATAATGTGCAGCAATCATATCATTCTCCTGTTGCTTTCCTGGACACTGTTGCACAAATCCTGGCACGTGACAGTATGTGCCATGAGGTAAACACTTTTGCTTACCTGAGGGTCAAAATGCTGCAGTAGCTGTCAAAAATGAAAGTGAAAGAGGGCTGTGATGGGTCTAGCACATGCTGAGCATCAAGCTTCAGCAAGTGCGCCAGCAAGTGCAGGTAAGTCATCCTTTTGGTAACCATGTCTTCACTGTTAACTTCACTGTTGGCACTGGGTACTGCTATGAGTGATGCTAGCTTTGGCAGCTGAGGTAGCAATGCGCTCAGGAAAGACCTGCAAGGTGGCAGGCAGGTTTGTCCACGGCATAGCAACTGCAACAGTTTACTTCTGGCCAGATACACATTTCTCACTCATAAATAACAACTGGTAACAACATGACCAGACTGCACAGCTTCGTGCAACATCAAGCATCGACATTTCACCCTGCAGCATGGATGCAAAGGCCTTGATGGGCTAAATGATAGACTTTCTGCCACCTTAACAACAAGCAACAGCTTGCATCAGCAATCATCTTGAGGCTGAGGACGCAAAGTGAGGCCTGTGTCACCTCTGCCTGATGTCTGCCCTGCCTTGCGCATCTCTGCTGCGCTGCAGTCCCACTAAGCAGCCAGTCAAGACACCCTCTGCCACACGCTGTGCAGCTGTCTGCTGTCCTGCCAAAGCATCAAACAAAGCCCCAGTGCATGAGCTGGCATTGAACATGACCCAGGTATGGATGACGGTCCTGTAGCTTTCATAGAAGCTCTCTCTGCATGAAGGTCCTATCAGCTTGTCTAGTATGGCAGGGGCAGGGATGCCTAAACGCAAGGCCAGGTTCAATGCACCTTCTGCTGCTAGCTGCTGCTGTGGAAGCGCATTGTGCTGCAAATTGGCTGCCAGAGACAAGAACCTGAGCAGCAGAAAATGTGTTTGTGACAGCAATGACATGCCGACATTGTTGGAATGGAGACACACCACCTACAAATTAGTAGATGCTGAGTATGTCATCATAAGCAATCAGCACTCCTCAGCATGCCAGACAATGATTTGTAGAGACAGACTGTGTCCAACTGCTCATGCTTGTGTCAAGGTCTTGGTCAAATCGCTGCCAGCATCACCTAAAGACTCACCGCTGTGGCAAGTCTGCTTTGAAGGAAGCTGGGATGAGGCTTTGTCCCTGGGGCAGTCTCAAGTCAGCAGCCAGGGTCAAGCCTTGCAGCAGAGTGGCTGCAGCAGGCAGGTCCACCCCCCACTCCCAGTTGCCTTGATTGGAAACCAGCAGCTTGCCCTGCCCTTCTGTGCCAATCACAGCAGACAGGCATTGGGCGATGCCTCTCTGCAGGTGTGGGAGCATGTCTGGCCAAACTTGGGCGGCCTCTTCAATCAGCTCCTGCACACAGAGTGAACAAAACATAATTGTCATGGGCCTGTTGGTGTTATCACAGGACAATCCATGTGTTGCTTCTTGTCCAGCCTTCTCTGCAGAACATCACAAGCATCCGTGAACAGAAGAAGGGCAGCATTAGCATCTCACATCGCTGCAGCCCTAGCAGTGCTGTTGTTCAAATAGTGGACACCAGCATAACCTGACCATTGAAAGGCAACTTTGGACATGCACAGAACATTTCACAGAAGCGTGCTCAGGATGGCCTGAAGATGGCCCACGGCGACTGATTTGAAAGGTGTGTGAGGGACCTTGAAAAGGCACATCTGCAGACTGCAACACACCTTTGCTTTGGCTGCTAGCCTTCTAGCTGTTTGGGCTTCCGGGGGGGTTACCCCCAAGTGGGCAGGGGCTAACAGCGCTGCCAAGAGGAAATTGTGGAGGGCCGGCAGGTCTGCTGAAAACATTTCATCCTCCTTGATCTGCATCAGTAGCATTGTGTGAACAACACAATGTCCCATTGGCTCTGTTGATCAACTGCTTTGCTATAGGCCTGCATGCACTGCTCAGACATAGACCATTGCAAGCACTGCAACACTGATAGCCTTTTGCTGACACATTCATGTTCAAACTGTATTGAGCTAGGTCTGATGGTTGATCAAGCCTGTTCCTCATTGTCGTTGTCAGATGTGTCCATCCACAGAGAGTCTCCACCATATGTGACAGCCACAATCAGAGGCGCAATCAGAGGCAAACAGTAGCTGCGTACAGTAGCTGCATATTGTGGCCTACCTGTTGCAGGAAGGCGAGGGCTTTGAATGCCAGGTGCTTGGTGTCACGCTCACAGCCTGTCAGCACAGAACCCTCACCACCATCTGCCGCGGCTTCTGTCAGGTCTGGAATCATGCTCAAAAATTCAAGCAAGGCAAGCATACAGGTTTGCTGGGCTTGCATTCCTGCACCATCAGGCCACTGTCAGCTTTGCCCAACAGGCCACTGTCAGCATTGCCCAGTAGTGTCACCTTGCAATAGGCCATGGTCATTGACCTTTTGTTGATGACAGGAACATAAGCAGCTCAGCTAGAAACGAGGCGCAGTTGACCATGGCCAACCTACAAGAGTATCACACGCTGACAGGCACAACAGTCGTTCTCCATTGCCCCGCATGGGCAACATTATGCATACCTTCAAGGCATATGGGTGAATCTGTTTGCGTGCTTTGGTCAGGAGCAGAATCTCCTGGGCCAACGGGGACATCATGCAAGCAGCTCAGAAGTTTGTGCTGAGCAACCTGGGTGAGATGTGAGCATTGTGCAGCATGAATGGTGTGTTGATGTTTGTTCATGGCCAGGGATGATCACCTGCATCAGCACCTTCATCTGCATCTGCACTGCCGGTTGTGGCTTTTGATGACTTGGTGCTGGAGGGCATGGAGTGACGCAGCTGACTTGGTGTCATGATCTGTTGCTTCAAAGCCCAACTGGCCCAGCTTACTGATGCTTCAACTGCCTATCAACACCATGCCATAATCAATACCCACTCACTGTACATGCATCACCACCAGCTTCACTCAGCTTGTACAGTCAGCACAGCAGTACAGAGATGGTTAGACGCAAGGTGGCATGCTGTCTGCTAACCAACATGCTCATGCTAGACACACTGATACACTGGGCTGCATGATGCTTAGACTGCTATCCTCACGTGCCCTCAGGCTATGAAGCTGACCACGTGGGCAACGCTTACACATATCAAAATGTTATACCTGTATCCACAGGCGCAAGTGGGAAAGGGACATGGCTGCCTCACTGTTCTCCAGCTGACACTGGACAGTCAGAAACTTCTGGATGGCTTCTGATTCGCTTTCAGCATTGTCCTGCTGTACATGCCATTGGAACCAAACTGCCACAGGACCTTTACTGTCATCTGCACTCACACCTGGATCTCAGACACTGCTACACCCGACAGCAATGTACACACAGTGTGCAGTCTGAACAGTCAGACTTGTCGCAACTGTCTCATAAATGGCCACCAGCAGAGCATGGCTGGAAGCATTCCACAAAGCAGGCAGCAGCAATACAAGACTGTGTAAGAGCTATAGTGACAAGGTTGGTGCGTGAACAAGCAAGTGGCGTCAGTGAGTGGGGCGGGGGAGGTGGGTGAGTGAGTCAATAGGTGAGACTGTTGGGTGGGTGGGTGAGCGAGCGAGCGAGTGAGCGAGCATGTGAGTGAGTTTCATGAGTGAGTGAGCAAGCAAGCGAGCGAGTGACCAAGTAACTGTGTGAGGAACGTGGGAATGTAGGGGGTTATATGATGACCTGTCTGCATGGCATCTTCCATCTGCAGGGTGGCCAGCTTGTCCATGAGCCACATGCACATATCTCGGCAGTATCGCTCTGGCACCACCGTGAGCTTCCACAGCCATCCCAGAAAGGCGGCCAGGTCCACAAACCCTTGTCTGTCTGTGCGTGGAGTCTTCAGGCTGTCTGCTAAATGCGGTCTCCTCAAGGGAACTTTGACTAATGCCTGCAGCAGCAAATGTGGAGAAAGTGATGCAAAAGTGAAATAGGCGCACAACTTCATTCTTAGCAAGTAAGGTGTCATGGTTTGCCTGTCTGACTCCAGAATCAGTCCAGAGAGTGTTCTGACTTGCCACATGTGCCGCATCGTGACAAGGCAAGTCATTGTGATAGTCACACCTTGAGCACTTTCTCTACACCTGCAGTGCTGTTTGCAACCTTCATAGCCCCCACACAGAGCCGTGCAACTTGTGAGTTCATGCATGTATACCAGTGGGGGCCGTGAAGGTTGTGAGTTCATGTACTTACACAAACCTGCCATAGCATTTTATTGTATAGTAAGCAGACAATGCTCACCGCCAACGCATCAGCCACTTGCGTCTTAGTCCCAGTGCCTTCTGCATCGTGCTCTGCTGCACGCAGAGCGCCCACACACTTGGACACAGCCTCCAGGTAGAAGGCATCGCTGACATCATTCAGGTCTGAAAGCCGCCCCATGGCGTCAGCACACCTTGCCATGGCTTGAGCTGCACCAAGCCTGCAGAGAGCAGCCTGCTGCCGTCAAGACTTTCATTAGGCACGGGGTTTTGAGCGGCAAGAACATTCAAACTGCAGCAGCATGTATGATAATCACTGCCAAAAGTGGAGGGATGCAAGCCATCATAGAGTGCAAACAGCACGGCATCAGTGCTGCTCAGATAGACATACGAACGGATGGACAGGTAGGACGCTGACAATTTGATCTGACTAACGCACAGTGAATAGAGCATAGACTGCATAGAGTGCACAGCATACAGTGTAGAGTGTAAGTTATAAAAGCTGCATGAATTCGGATGCTTGGAGCATTGTGTCGCATCTCCAATTTGCACCGGCTGCTGCAGACTAGTCCACAGCACGTATATGTTACGCTTTGCACCTGACTTGCTGGCATAGCAGCTGCAAGAGTGTATGGTGCGCATTGCAGCCTTAAGACAAATGCAAAGTGGTGCCATGATAGACTTTTACCTTTGGTATGCTTCAGGATGCGCCAGCCGCTCAAACAGCCTCCTCAATAGGGAAGCTGCATTCAAGTTTGAGCTGGCACTGGCACTGCTCACCCCGCCCTCTTTGGCCTTGGGCATGGGGATGTGCTTCGCTGACCACAACAGGAACTCTCTTGCTGCGTTAGCACACAGCTCCCTCTTTGCACCACTCTTCTCGTCACTCAAGCCACCTAGAATGGCTTCTAGCAGGACGATGGTCTCAGCAGACTCTCTGCATGTTATGCACAAAGTGTATGTTTGCAAGAGCAGAATTTCCAAGTCTGATTTCAGCTCAAGATGTAGTACCAAGCAAGGACTGCCTGAGTCATGTTCCCAAATCTCAACTCAGGCAGGCTGACTGCGTTGTTGTACATGAATATACCAGCAAGCTCTTCTGTGATCTTATTGGTGATACAGAACAGGCACATGCATGAAGGCATTGCACACACAGCACAAGGCATACCACTGGCTGGACGAGTGTTGCTAGGTCTGTGGACTGACCTTCTAGCAGAGCGTGTGAGCCAGTGTACCAAAGACATGATCAGAGGCTCAAACAACTGACGCGCTACTGACTCAGCTGCACATGCCAGGCTGAGCAGCACAGGGAAGAGCTTCTGCATGCTGGTGTGAAACTGCGTCGGGGGTGCGTCAAAGTCTGCCTCTTTTGACCCTTCAGGCCGACGAGCATTCACTCCTGCACAGCTGAGAGAGTCACACGACCAATAGACCTGTTGGACTGTTGAAACCAAGGCTCTGAGGCTGAGCAGTGTGCAGCAATGTACACGGCACTCATGCAAAGGTGAAAGACAGGAAGCAGTTCACACATGAACAGCAGCAAGTCTTGGAGGTGGGACAAGTGCTTCATGCAAGCTGACAGCACTCAGCAGCACCAAAGCTCCTTCCTCAATGATTCATAGCTTGCGTATCAACACTCAGGAGCTGCATGAGCAATAGTACGTCACACTCAGCAGAGTTTGTTGCCGAGGGCCAAGCACACAACAGTAGTGGCAGCAGCATTAGGTCTGTCAACTGGTTTGAGGTGTTCTGCATACCTAGCATCCACAGGGTGACAGCATGCAGGAACTCACAGGCTGCAACTCTTGTTGACCGGTCTGCGGCCTTCTCCGCCAGCTCGGACACCTGAACACAGTTGTATAGCTGCTTGGTGCAACAACAGCCCACATCACCACACAGATGCTGTTGCAGCGCTATGCATTTGGGCTTGCGTGTTGCTGCTGACAAGTCAAAACCTTAAACATAGGCAAGTGGCAGACTGTGAAGCATCAACATCAGCACTGATGCAAGATTGCACACAAGCACCATGTCT
>JAABUO010005648.1_pt1 | contig 14500 bp, 10 predicted proteins | sample 5559291 | NCBI WGS metagenome assembly JAABUO01 (sample SAMN10711878, study PRJNA513372) | rock metagenome | isolation source: Antarctica rocks | place: Antarctica: Victoria Land, Finger Mt sud | reverse complement strand
TTCAGGAACCCGGCTCGCATATTTCCCTCCAAAAATGACATGGCTGACGGGTACGAACGGGCGGTCTTCGAGCGTGGCGGAGAGAAGGCCGTACTCTTGTGCGAACAGCAGGGCGGCACGGAAGGTGGGGAAGCGGGTGGATTTTGAGAGAGGGGGGGAGGGGGCGATACTGTGGTCAATAATTGGTTAACATGGATAAAATCATAGGTTGGAAGGGAGTATGGAGAAGGATGTACGCTTGGTATTGTGGGAAGGATAGGGATAGGAGTAACTTACACATAAACCTCAAAGAACGTATCGAGCACAAACACGCCATCGTCCACCAAATCCGAATACGTAAACGGATTAATCTCCTTAATCTGCGCCGTTGGAGCAGCTGCTTCTTCCGATGACGGCCCGCTACCTCTTCTCGCCCACGAAAAGCCAGAGCTGAATTTCGACTTTGGCGTCTCGAGGTCTATACTGAACAGTCTCGTCGTGTACTTCTCGCACTGAGGCTTAAGACGCCAATTTTGTGCTTGCCCATTGGCGCTCGTAAACCGGTCTTTTGGCTTGCCATCCGAGAAAGACTCCCAGAAAGCATCTGGTTCTTTTCCATCGTCGATTTCCTCAATCTCGCCCGTCAGACCCAAGTCCATGCCTATTAGCCTCGCGCAGCCTAGCTCATCGGCGCTGGAACCGCTGCCCTTCCACAGATAAAGCTTCCCAAAACGTGCAGAGATAATGTAGGGGAAACCTGGGCAAAGGCTCTGTGGGTGAAAGTCAACTTCGTCGAATGCGATTTGACCAACATGACGGCGGCCACACAGCATATATGTCGCTCCTGCGCTGGAAGGTGTGTCGGCTTGACTGCTCGACCCACGGCGCGTGATGACAATGCCGCCTAGAGCTTCAAAGAAATTGGTGGTCTCTTTCCCTTGCTGGAGGATGAGAAGTTTACCGTTGTTGTCTTTGGCGACTTTCCTAGCGAACAATTGGGCATCTTCGGCGGCTGAGGTTGGAACACCATCACCACACCAGAGATACACTTCTGTGGTCCTTGTTCCAGTGGCGTTGCCAAAGACGTGAGTACACAGGTACATTCTCTCCTCAAAGAGGATATGTTCTTGGTGAGATGGCAAAACGACTGATTTGCCATCACCAGTGACTTCCCAGATTTGTTTTCTTAGCGTCTTGATCTTATCAGAGCCTGCGCTGGATGATCTTGAGGCAAGGACGGATTGCGTATCGATGTTGACTCTGCCACTAGAGCTAGGAACTTCGCTGAAGTACTCCGTAAAGAGGCTCCCTGCCTCCGAGATTTGTATAGCTGGAGAATTAAGGCGTTCAGGCTTAGCTTTTGGTGGAGGGGTATTAGACACCGCTCTACTGGCGATTGATGCGGGTTTCTTCGCAGGCAGAGGAGGGCTTTTCGGTGATCTTGAAACGGGGGTGGTTAGATTTCGTTCCAATGATGTGGCTACCTTAGATTCCTTCTGAGTCATCTCGATACCAAGGCCAATGGGCGCATTGGCTACTTCATGGCCTAGCCCAGCTTCCTTCAAAGCAGTCTCTTCATCCTTACGCGTGGGAAGCTTAATCGGTGACTTAGTACGGGTATGCCGAGGAGAATTCGAAGCCGGTGGCTGCTCCCATATAGCTGCCGCATTGCGAACGGAGGGAGGTGGCCTTTCATCTTCTCCGGTTTCATTGTGCTCGTTTTTCTGAGTTAGGTTGGACTTGGGTGCACTTGCTTTAGGTTCTTGGTCCTTAAGTGGGTTGGTAGGTGTTGGATGGAGTGGTGGCGGTGTAGAATTTGAGGTTTTGCGGATTTGATCACTGTTGATAACTGCTGCCGGTTTTGGCTTTATTACTGGTGAGCCCTTGGGGTTCATTTGCGACGTTTCCTTGGGCGAAGGAGATGGAACTTCCTTGATTTTATCGACGGACGCAATACTTGTAGATGGCTTTCGAGGAGTATTGGGCTGGGAGGCTTTGCGATTACCGTTGTTCGAGATGCTAGTGAGAGGGCGTGAATCAAACTTCTCAATAACCATCGGGGTCACTTGAGGCTTTGGTATAGAAGGACTTTTTAAAAGAGCATGGGAACGGTCTGTCTTCGGTTCTGGACTAGGCACTGATGTTGGTGCTTCTGCTCCAGCATCTTCAGTGACAACTTTAGGTAATCGCCGTTTTGGTCCTCTCGCTCTGGCTTTGGTCATGTGAGTCAAGTGAGGCCCACCAGCTGAATGATTATCGCTATTGTCTGTTGATGAAATCCCGAGATCGGACAAGACACCCGGATTCATTGCCTGACTTTGCTTGGAGCCAGCGGCCACAGGTGAAGGTCCCCTTGAGATCAAGCTAGCTAAAGAGTCATTGAAGTTGCTTCCTGATATTGATTTTACAACTGGCTCTTTCTGTATATTAGCAGGTGCGCTAGGCTTTATATCAGGTGGAGTCGGCTTCGGCTTGTCACGCAACCGTTCCAACTTAGCAATGGCTTCAGGCTTGGTTGAAGTCTTCTCCGCTTCAGCGCTTCCATTACTCAAAACACTGTCAGACCTTGATAACCTCTTATTCTTCGCAATAGCCTCCGGCGTTGGTGCATCTTCCTTTGCGGCGCTGTTACTACTGATTTTTCTAGAGACACCTGAGGGCGCCCCAGCTTTCATCGTCTCTTTTCGCTTCAGTATACTCTCCCTAAATTCGTCTTTGCGCTCAGTCTTTTTTGGTCCCCCTGTCGTAGCGAGTCCGGCCTTTCCCCTCAAGATGTTGTCCTTGAGTTCATCCGGCGCCACGTAATTCTGTGTTTGAGTACGCTTGAGTTTGCCAAATACATTCTTGAATTCTGCATCTTCGTTGGGCTCCTTCCCCGTAGAAACTTGCCGTGTTTTTAGATTCGATCTGAAATCCTTCTTTGGGGGTGTTTCCGGTTTCGGTTTAAGGGGTAAAAGGGCTCCCTTGATTTGGTTTATCGGACTTACTATTCTCTTAGATAGCGTAGGCTCTGCGGAGTCCTTGGTTCCGGAAGTGCTTCTTTCATTTTGATGCCGATCTTCCTTCTGCGTCGGCGTCTTCGCCGACCGCGAGGAGGCAGCCGAACCCCAAGATTTCTCTTCAGCTTTACTATCTTTAGCTGCGATCCCTACCGAAGCGTGGATTTCTGGACTCTCGGCTTCGGGCTTTGTTACTAGACCTGCACTAAAACCGATAGGAAGCCCTCCGATGCTAGAGGGCTTACTCGCTCCACCTAATGGCGGTGAGCGGATGAGACCGCCCGTAGCTACTTCTTTATGGGTCTCACCCTTACCAAAATCGACACTTCCCCGCTGCTGCTTCGCGCGGTTGATCTCAGCCATCCAGCTCGGCTGTTGTGGCGGAGGGGCTTTGTTTCTGGGCGAATCGGGTTTGTTGATAGCGTTCTCGAGCCAACTTGCTTTAGTGGGACTCCATCTCTTGTTGGGGCTTACTGGTGGAATCTTCTCTAAAGATGCTGTCTTTTGGGAATTTGTGCGTGCTTCCTTTACAGGGGTAATTCTTCTTTGGTGCGGGAGCGCAGGTTTGACGAATTCATTATGGGAGGAGATTTCAGGTTTTCTGCTGGTCAAGGACGATGAAGCGCCAGGTCTCTCGCTCTCGGTCTGTTGCTCAGTGACAGTGATGTTGCTTTGTCTCGATCCTGGCCGGGACATTTGCGTCGGAGAACTTTCACTACTGAGATTCCCGGGCCTTGTATCTCTGTGTGAACCCATGTCCTCCATTCTCGATCTTGAGCCATCATATCCACTTCGATTGCTCGCTATCGAATTTCCTCTGCTCAATCCTGTACCCGGCTGTGCACTCCATCTTTTGTTAACGCTATCGGATCGTTTCAGCATAGCGCTTTGCACAAAGCCCCCGAGGCCTTTGGTGGGGGAATTGGGTCTGTCGAAACGTTCCGGAGAAATCTTCCCTTGAGATGGAGACATAGCCAGCGTCCGGTCAGCCGTTACAATGTCGCCATCACGGGATAAGGTATTGTCAGGGGAAGGTGGCTCGAATCGCTGGGAGCTCAAAGTTGGCAAAGGTGAGCGGATTCCGCTTGCCGATGAGGTTGTGGCCGGGCTTGAGGGTCGAAGGTTCCGCCTAGAAGTACCTTGTATTGATCCCTCTCGAGAAGGTGAGGATGAGCGTATACTTTCCGGAGGCAGGCTCGTCTCTTTCTCGGGCTCCATGGAGGATTCTCTTGACATGCCTGACAAGCGCACGCTCCTCGTTATAGAGGTAGTATCAGACACATCTTCTTCCTGGTTTCTCGGATACCCAGTTGATCCAAGCCCTCTGTCTTCCGTTTGCGTGAACCAGGTGGGGTCTTTAGACGCCAGAGACTGTGCGATTTGAGCTCGTGGTGTTGCAGGTTGGCTGGCGGGCGCTGGATCTGGACTGACGCGAGGAGAGGTTGAGGCGCTATTCTGTGTAGCCATCATTGACAGCGGACGGCTCCGTACCCCAGTTGTAGACCCTCGCGATGTAGGTCGTTGCTGCCAGGAAAGCGTCCCTGAACGAGAAAGAGGCATCGCAGCGGTTGGTGATATATTCGAAAGTGCGGCAGGTTTGGAATTTTGATATGGAGCGTCTCGAATGCTTCGGGCATCAGATCTTGGTGGGCCATCATATGGAACGTGAGTATCACTGTCTTTACTTTGATTGTGTGTTTCAATAACCTGGACACCAGGAGAGTCGGAAAGCCCCTCTTGCATCGCCGTGTCCATTGTTGATCGCGTAGAATTGGGTGTGCCAGTGTTGGAGGAAGAACCTTTGATCGGAGATATTGACCTCGCACGCTCTGAATATTAATTACCCTGGGGTCTCACCTCACGATGATGGCTTAGCGTCACTTTAACCTACCCTCTCTTCGAGCTTGCCTTTCCTTCCGGCCTTGCAGTATTTCTTCCTCAAGTTTCCTCGTGCGCTCTTCGTCTTCTCTATCACGCCTATCACCAAGCTCACGAATCCTCAGTAGAAAATCGTTGACATCTTCGGATCCCTCGGTGTCCGAAACAACCGACATCGTGGTATATAAGGCTGGTAGTACCTAGCAATATTTGGGGATTGATGCGCGTTGTCGATTTATTATCTATTCTACGAGTCGAGGGAAGACTAAAGTTTTGCGCCGGGTAGGGATGATTCGATGGGGAAGTCGCAGAAGACTACAGCATACCATAGTTCACAGTATAAGTTACTTAGATGAAGGCAGAGATATGTAGTGGGTGTTGTATAAGAAAGCGCCAAACATTTCTTTCTTAGTAGTGTAATCCGTCTCCCAAATATTCGTGATAGGAGTAGAAAGTTACATAAAATGTTTTGCTTTCCCAAGGCCCCTAGTAATACAGAAAACCGTAATGAGTTTCACCACCCCCTGTGATACCATTACACCAAGCCAATCAATGTATCATCCGTTACACTTTTCCTAGCGGCTATTTCCTCGACTGTGGCCCCATAGACCAGTGGAAAGATATCTTGCCACAAATAAAATGCATGCCCTTCCTTGAATTGCTTATCGAGAAGAAGTTGAGCAAACTCTCCTGCCGACTCATGAGCTTGTTGATTCCGTGCCTCAATAAGCTAGAGTCTGTTTAGCAGGCTCTAAAGGAAGAAGGTAATTTCCATACCTTCCCGATATTTCGAAGTAAATTCCAGAACTTTGACGGAATCTCTAGATCTCGTAGTTGTGTGTCGGTGATATTTGTAGCGAATTGCTGTAGCCTTGATGTTGCTATATCATCCACCAGCTCGGATTTGTACTTTTTGGCGACAAGACGTGCGAGCTCGATAAGGGCATTCGCACAAAACATTGCGAGCCTATTTTTTTGAATTGTTTCTAGTGACTAGAGTAATAATTAGCGTCTCTAGATATTAATATCAGTATATGTATAAAATACCTGCATCCTGTGCTGAATACGCTCTATCTCCTCCCCAAATGGAATATGAACATGGATTTGCTCGCGGTCCTCTGGCATCAAAGCTTGTGTACGTTCACAATACATCGTCATAGTCAGATCTTCTTTTATAGCTGATGGATCGAGCTGAAGCCTTTTAGCTATCCCAGTACTAAGGCGTCTGAACCCTGCCTTTCTTTTCAGAGGTGATATCGCCTCCTCGGATGTTAAAAACGAAGCTGGTGACATTTTCGAAGCCGTAGAGCCCTTTGGGGGTGGAGTCAGCTTGCATACCAGGTGCAACATATCTGAATGAGAATATACCTTTGTCGTCAAATTATTATAACGATAACTGCTCGCGAGATTCTGTTTGAAGAAGGAACGAGTTGATGAAGCGCTTTTCACACTAGAAGAGTTCACCCCTCAACCGGCCAATCCGGCCAGCCCTATAGGGCTGTTGTAGAGCCAAGAATAGAACATCGCTGTTGCCCATTAGAGCCAGGCTTCTAATAGAGAAAGAGCCGGGCTCGAGCATCTTGCACAACCCACTCTAAGCCTTCCCTCAAATTCGCTCCTGTAATTGCACTACAACGAAGGATAGTCCATTTGTGCGTTTTGATTGCATCCAATTGAAGCCCCTACACTGTCAGTCCTATTCGAATCAGAATGCGGCCGGGATCATTGACTTGTCGGATCTCATCGTCGCTCATACAACCTCCAATGTCAGTTTTATTGGCAAAAACCAACAGGCTGGCTCCCATCAACCGCTTTATGGAATCAGTAATAGGGAAGTCTGACCTGGGAAAAAACTGACCTCCTCAAGTAGTAAACCTTCGAGTTCTTCTCTGCAATCCTGGATCCTAAGACGATCTGTTGCATCTACAACCCAAATGAGGGCGTCGGTCTTCTCGAAATAGTTTCTCCAATACGACCGCAAGGTTTTTTGGCCACCGACGTCCCCTTGATATCACTCCGGTAAGCACGACCGAAATCATGTCAAACGCAATTGCCGTCATACAGATATTGAGCTTGTAGCTATGCAGCTTCAGTCAATCGAATCGGTGATTAAAGCCGATCATGCCGAGAAGTTCTTCACTCACCCTTCATAATCAATAGTCTTGATAATGAATCCAAGAGTCGGGCTGACTGTGTTCACATCTTCGTTCATGATCCTCTTGACGATTGTCGTCTTGCCGGCGTTGTCCAGTCCACTGAACTCCTTTAGTAAAACGCATCAAGGCACCTCTCTTACCCACAGCATCAAAATCCTCATTTCCTTGTCCTTGAGTCGAGCTTTCCTTAGTATTGACAGCATTGTTGTGCCTTTAAAGTAAAGCCCCGTTCCTAAATGTAAACGAAGGCGGTTGTTCGCCAAGAAATTGGTATAGAAGTTGATCCTGGCGACCACCACTAGTCCGATTTCTCACAACCCCCGTCAAAATCAAAGTTCTTGTCCAAGCTTGTATTTGTAAACATCTTTAATACAAGATCACTCTCCATGTTTTCTTTGCGTATCCTGCGCCCAACCACTGAAGTCTTAATTATTACTGTGGCGAATTTTATCTAATCCCTGGACGTCTTGAGACTGTCTATCACATACCAAGGTCTGCTATAGCTCGGAGTTCGCTGAACGAGCTTAGCCAGTGGAAACATGGATGAAGCCTTGCCCGGGAGCTCTGGTCTAGTGCCAGAGCTGATGGCGGACCAGTGCCTTATCAATCGCGACGCCGCTGAGAACGTCGCCAGCATCATCATGCCTTACGATGCTCCAGGACCATACTCCGTGTTAGAGACGTTCACGCTGACGAAGGATTCTCCCGGCTTGTCAATCCTTGATACTGGTCCGAATGCACTAACTACGACCGACGCTGACGTCGTGTCCAGAATTCGTAGCATCCACGCCGACATGAGCTCGCCGGCACACGTGCATAACATGGATAATGACGTGGAGCAGCGGCTCGATCTTCTCATGGCCCAAGATATCGAAGACTGGACAACAAAAATGACAAAGGATACGGCTGACGACGTTAATGCACTGGTCACGACTGATGCCGATGTCGTGCCTGGTATTCAAAGCATCGGCGCTGACAACGACTCCTCGGCACAAGTGTATATCTCGGGTAACGACGTGGTGCAGCGGTTCAATGATGCGGAAGACTGGGCAACAGCGATGACGACGGACAAGGCTGGCGAAGTGAGAGTCTCACAACCGGATCTCCAATGTACCCCAAGGGCTCAGTTCTCGCCAAAGCACAGTTTTGCCCAATTCCACGAGGCTGGAAAAGGGGGGCAAGAATTGAAGAAGTACGACCCTATCCCCGATATTTGTCCAGAAAACTGCGAGACACGTGGCTCGGCGGAGAATACCAGGGGAATTACTTGTCGCGTTCAAAAGCAGAATGTTGGACACTGTATGCCCAGCTCTATCTCGGCACAGATGAATCACGCTGGCAAGATGGGAGGTGACACTGCGAATGCAAAGCACAGCGTACCCAACTCTCCTCCAGAACAGACAAATCCAGACGACAAGAAGAAAGGTAAGGAGACAAAGCCCCCAAAAGAATGTGAAGTTTACTAAGAAGAATGTAGCTGCAGAGGCACCCAGCGAAGAAATGCTAGGGAACTTGACCCTTACTGAGGAAGTCAAGAGAAACCCAGGAATGATGGATGAAGCTCCCATTACTACGCCAAAAGTTTATGCCTCACAGAGAGACACGAAACAGAGTGAGACGATATTTGAGCCTGTCAGAATCGACGTGGAAGTGGCGAGTAATTATATTCAGGAGATGACGGGAGTGTGGCTCGATCGCCCCATACTGACTGGAAAAATCATCGAACCAAAACTAGAGCAGGTCGATGTTCAACAGGAAGCGAGCCAGAATAATCTCGAGTCACCTGTGCTTGATAGCCAAATAGACCAGACTCATCAAGGCGTTCAGGTTTGTGAAAAAGATGTCTATTCCGACGTTAGTCTGGGACCAAAGCGGGCACACTTTGCACAACAAAAGAGTGATCTTAAAGGAACTGGCGTTGATATAAGTACGAAGCCGGCACAATTGTCTTCTGGGCAAGATACTGGTAAGGAAGTATATCTTGATAGCCTCTCTTCAAGAAATGCTGTGCAGCGAGAGGTGAGAGACAGTCATAGGGGCGAAGCGATAAGTTCGCGTGGGAATTCGGATGAATATAAACAACATTCATTTTGGAGTTCCCCCGATCACAACCTGGACGGTCTTCCACACCAACAACTCAACCCTCCACCAACTTCCATCACAATACTTACACCATCTAGATTGGACATTTTTGGCAAAGATTGGTTAGAATATTGTTTTGTATCACAGAACAAGCTTGTTGAAGATTGTTTGGCCAATATGAGCAGCGCAGGCTTCTTGCCTGGCACGGTGGGAATGGCGGGTAAAGGTAATTCAAAACTCATCCTGCATAGAGCCTGCCACAACCCATCCGCTGTATGCTTATATTTTGCTTCTTTATCTAGGCTCTAGTTCTACAGTGCACTCTCACCCCAGTCTATTTCCTCCTAATGTCCCTTCCTACTCCAGTCCGTCCTCTAAAAGCGTACACTCGCACCCTAATATGTTCCCTCAAGCGAGTCAAGAGCCAATCAAGCTCAACGGGTTCCATCAAGAGAGTCACGACATGACCAAATCTAACATCTTAACTCAAGAGAGTCATGACACGACTAGTTCTAGCACGTTACCTCAAAAGAGTGACAGCAAGGCCAACCTGACAGGTTCGAAGCCGTTCGCTTCAGTTGAGGAGCCACACGAATCGTCCAAACAGAAGACGCTTGATAGCTATTTTCGCCGTGCCAGCAATACGACCAAGGAGGGTGCTGATCGCAATCCACTCACTTCTGTTAGTAAGGTACGTGACGTAATCCATGAAAAGGTTGAGAATACAGCGACTATTCAACTTAGTCACGACCAACCTCAATCAAATTCCGATACAGTGAAGAATGCGACAACCACGAAGCCTCTCAAAAACAACGCTGAATCGCTCCATCCGGTCAGCAATATGAACACACCCAAGACCACTAGTCAAGATGATGCTGATCAAGGGCTGGGAGGTGCAAGTGATCCTAAAGTAACAAGCCAATCTTCAAATGCCGTCCAACCCGTACCTAACTTCATTGGCGAGAGGAATGTTCGAGGCATTGACTCTGAAGGTATTAGCACGAGTGCCTCTAGCCCAAAAGATAATCATGCTGGCACTAGCATTGTTAAGAAACAAGGTAGGGAATATCAGACTGGTATCGCAAACCCAATTCAAGGTCCCTCGCATCGAGCTAAATCGCGTACCGAACAGCTGTTCACCAATAGTAATGTCCCAACGGATTATGCTCTCGAAGGCTGGGACTCACATCACACTGGGCCTGGTTTTACCGAAAAGCCCTGGACTCCTAGTATCCTCGGTCCAAGGATCGACTACAACCATCTCCCTGTCTACAATTTCGGTAGGCCAACCAAGAAGCAGACCTATTCCAGTACTGTCCCTGCAGTAGAAGAGGAGACCGAGACCGAAGGCAAGAAGAACATCGAACTCACATCCTCTGGTGCTCATAAAGCCATGGACACAGAAAATCCTCCAGCCACGAGTAACATTGTCGAGAATAAATATCTACCTCCTCATCTCCGCACACCAGACAAGAACCAGGGATCTTCTACCGCCAAGGGGGACAAAAGCGCCAGACCAGTTCAAATGAAACCGAACGAGCAGCAAAACTATGTCCCACCCCATCTTAGAGTTCCGGAAGTAGCCTCGTCGACCGCGCGTTCCCAGCCAAAGGTCGAATCTATCACCAACGAGGATCAAGCACAAACCCAAGTCCACTCATCTAATGCAAGCATGTTGAAAAATGTCACTAATACACCGCGTCCTGCAAAGACTCCTCAGAACAAGATTGAGAACCACACTAAGGCTGGTCCTCACTCGTACAAGGATTCTTCTCACTCGGCCGCAAGTAACACGATGAGTAAACTGTCCGAGATCTCACACACCACTCCTGTTCCTGGCAAGGGGAAAGGAAGAGCTCTTGAACTCGAGGCGCCAATTGCCGGCTGGAACGGACAGAAGCCATTAGGTCCTCCCAAGTGGGACAATGAAGGCATGTACGACAATAACGACGGGCGCCAACGTAAACAAATGCAACAATGGTTGGATCAAAGTGTCGTCGAAGCTACTGATAGTCCTGTAAAGGTGGATGTCGAAAATGCTAGCTTCACGGAAGGTCATGCCCTCGCTGATGGTGAAGAAGAGCTGAGTGGCCAGGTGGATCCCGAAGAACATGAGACATTTCTTCCAACCGATCCATTCACTGTCGCCAGGGCGCATGAGACCGCAGAGGATAGGGCCCAAGCCTACCAGCAGAAGTTGCGTGATGAGGCTGTCGAATCGAAGGAGGAGAGGAGAATGTGGCGTCAGGTTATCAAGGACCGTGACGCCAACGAGGTTATCCCTCCCAATCGCCACAAGCCCAAAGCAAATATTTACATTCGTCCTGCCGAAGACCGTGACATGGCCCAGATCACGGAAATTTACAATCACTACGTTCGGACTGCTGTCGTTGCTTCAGAGAGGACGCCTCTTACCGTGGCGCAGTGGCGAACCCGCTGGCATGGTTCGATGGACGAGCACTATGCATTCCTTGTAGCTGTACAAATGAGTGCGAAGGGACCTAGCCACAACCGCCGTCAGGCTAATGAGCTTGTCATTGGCTTCGCGTACGCAGAAGATTATGGCGATAGTGATGGTGTTTATCGGTACACTTGCGAGTTACAATTCTGGGTTCACCACGACTACCCTTGTGTTGGTGTGGGGAAGACCTTGGTTGATCGTATGATATTTTCGTTGGATCCAATCTACTGTACTCGTGGCGGAACCCCCTTTGTCGGCGGCGAAGACGAGTTACATTACATGTGGGGCGGCCGGAAAATCGTCGCAAAGATCCTCATCCTGATTCCTTATCCAGCAGATGATGATTCCAATGTCAAGTGGCAGGAAAAATGGTTGGTCGGTTTTGATTTCTACCGTGTCTGCACTTTACCAGACATTGGCCACAAGTTTGGTAAATCGTAAGTAACCGTATAGCAGTTTGGAGAGTTTGAGCTAACGCTGTTTTCCCTAGTATGAACGTGGCCTTCTTGAGTAAGGAGACAGGGAGCGCACTTCCTGCAGGAGCTTGAGCGCTGGGCAATATCAACTCGGTCTTAAGCCATAACATGGTCTAGCGAAGCGGTAAATGCACAGATCGAAGAACATCTCATACTACAGCATCATTTACTCAGCATCAATATCGATGAGCAAACGGAGACAATGCTTCATGACTAGACAGCCTCCAACCCTTCCCGAGTCCGTGAGGGGTCAGTCTCGTATCCTAGCTCTATTATGAACCCAACATTAATCACTAGCAACTTTTCCTCATGAGCTTTCAGAGGGGAGATATCATCGGGCGACAACAATCTCCTTCACCATTTTCAAATTCGCAGAGTGGTCCGTGTCACGTCTCTTATCTTATGGCTCCTCTCTCAATAATAGCATCAACCAGCTTAACAGTTACAAGCGTGTGGCAGAGGTGATTTCATGAGACCACAATATTCCTGCCCTTCTTTGTACTATAAGGGTCTGTCTCTAGACTACTTCTTCCAGTAGCTCATTATTCCAAACAGCAGATAGATGACGATACCAATATGATAATGCTTTACTGAAACTTGTCTCATTGTCCACTTTTTTGGAGTACTCGTACGGATGTACTCTAGCGGCATTCATAAAATTTCCCGCATAGAACTAGCTGCGGAATCTTTTCCGCGAAAGCTTTCCATACTAAGATCCACAAATATCAATTAGCAGCCGGCGTCAGTAATTAAAGATGGCTCCCTTGGAAAGGAGGTCAAATCAGGAGGAAGATTTTGTCCTAACTATATCTGACAATGATTCAGACGTTCCTGTGCTCGACGAAGAGGAGAAGCCTACCGACGAGTCCCACCTCAAGAGATACCCCACCGGCAGAAAACGTAAACGTGAGGCCGATCGTCATACCAGTGCCAATGGCACCTCATTCAATGGCACAGATAAAGAAATACAAAAGCGCAAGAAAGCCAAGGCTGTTTCCGAGCCTGATACCATCTCAAAACCCGGAGACCAAATTTGGGCAGCGCGAGGCGAAAATGATGGGGCTATGGACTCAGACTTTGAGTTCCAGAGTGGAGACGCAGAAACTGGGGTTCTAGAGGACTTTGATATATGGGGAGTTGACATGTCTACGGTGGACACAAAGGGAGATGGGAATAGGAGGGGAGTGGATATTGACGAGTTGATTACAAGGAGGAGGGGAAATGGGGTGGGGCAAGACGGAGTTGTCAAGGATCTAAGTGAGGGCAGTGTGGGATCCAACGAAATTGTAGGAGGTAGTGAGGAAGAGGAAGACTTAGACGCGGAGGTAGATGGCTTTTCAAAAACCAATGACGAGACATTGGCAGAAGACGGATTTGGCATGGGCGCTACAGGCAGAGATGAAGAGGAAGACGGTGCTGAAGATGGAAATGACGGTCTAGACTCGGATGATACTTCGGTTAACGGCTCCATAGCTGAGCCAGTGGCCCATCCTGACGACCGAGACCTCAATGCTTCCTCGGTCGACGAGGAAGACAATCCTGAGACCCGTGCACGGCGTGACGCTTTCTTCGCTCCTGAAGAGAAGGTAAACGCTTCAAAATCCAAGGATCTACCCTCCAATTCATTCCAAAACATGTCATTATCCCGACCTATCCTCCGTGGCCTTGCTGCCGTGGGATTCTCGGAACCAACGCCTATCCAGAGCAAAACCATACCCGTCGCACTGCTTGGGAAAGACGTTGTTGGCGGAGCTGTCACTGGTTCTGGGAAAACAGCAGCCTTCATCATACCTGTTCTCGAACGACTGCTGTACCGCCCGAAAAAGGTCCCAACGAGTAGGGTAGCTATCTTGATGCCTACTAGAGAATTGGCAGTGCAGTGCTTTAATGTAGCCAAGAAGCTAGCCAGCTTCACAGATGTCACATTTTGCCAGCTAGTCGGAGGGTTCAGCCTACGTGAACAAGAAAACGTACTTCGGACCAGGCCAGATGTAATCATTGCTACACCCGGACGATTTATTGACCACATGCGCAACTCGGCGAGCTTCACCGTTGATACTCTCGAGATCCTGATCCTTGACGAAGCAGACCGAATGCTCGAAGACGGATTCGCCGACGAACTCAACGAAATCCTGACCACCATCCCCAAATCCCGCCAAACGATGCTCTTCTCCGCCACCATGACCGACCGAGTCGACAAGCTCATCCGTGTCGGTCTCAATCGGCCAGTACGCTTGATGGTAGATGCGAAAAAGCAAACTGTCGGAACACTTGTCCAAGAATTTGTCAGACTACGTCCAGGAAGAGAAGACAAGCGCTTGGGTTATCTCATGTATCTCTGCCACAACGTCTACACTGAAAGAGTCCTCATTTTCTTCCGTCAAAAACGCGAGGCCCATCGAGTACGGATCGTCTTTGGTCTCTGCGGTCTCAAGGCCGCCGAGCTCCACGGCAGCATGTCACAAGAAC
>JAABUO010005647.1_pt1 | contig 14500 bp, 10 predicted proteins | sample 5559291 | NCBI WGS metagenome assembly JAABUO01 (sample SAMN10711878, study PRJNA513372) | rock metagenome | isolation source: Antarctica rocks | place: Antarctica: Victoria Land, Finger Mt sud | reverse complement strand
GCGCGACCTCGGCGAAGCGGTCGACCTGGTCGCGCTCGGTGTGAGCACGGATGAGGATGTGCTCCGCATCGTCGGTGAGGACCTCTTGCCCGGCCTCCGTCCCAGGGCAGTCGTGACCAACCACGGAACCGGGACGCCGAGCAACGCGGTCCACCTGGCCGAGCTGTGCGCCAGTCGGGCTGTCGAGGTTCTCGACGCCCGGGTCAGCGGGGCGCCCCGCCGCCGAGGCGCGCATCCTCACAATCCTCGTCGGCGGCCCTGCCTCCGCGCTGGAACGCTGCGAAGCGGTGTTCGCCTCGTTCGCGCCGGACCCGAGCCATTCGACCATGGTCGAAGCACTCAAACTTGGCAGCGTCGACCCGCACCCGGATCGCCGGGCGTGGACCCTTGGCGTACGCGCAACACGGTGAAGAAGAGGAAGGCGGCCAGAATTGGAATGCCCGCCAGGAGATGCCCTGGTGTTAAGTTCGTGTTGCAAAATGGCGAAGTGCATGTCATGGTTGTGGAGTCAACCGCTCACTGTGAGTAGTCGAACCGATAGCTAGGAATGGAATCTTGATGAATCGATCAGCACGCGCCGCGGGCACCGGTGTCGCTCTTCTCGCCGCCTGCGCGGTGATCAACGGCGGGGGTGTTGCCTTCGCCGCGCCGTCGCACGCCAAGCCCGCAATTCACGCCTCCCATAAACCGGTCGACCACCTCGCCGGACAGCGCGCAGGTGCTGGTCACGCGCTGGCTGCCGACACCGCCCGGGTGACCCGGATCGCCTCGGCCGGGGCAGCCTCGTCGGTGCTGTCCGTCGTGAACAAGGCGGCCCTTGCCACCGCGTCCTCCGCCGATCTCGCGGCGCTGAGCACCGATAAGGGCACTGTCGCGAGCGCGACGACGGCAGCTCAGATCCGGGCCGCGATGCTGGCCGGCGCCCGGACCGCCCAGGGCGCGCAGCTTCAACTGCAGCTCCTGACCTCGGCCGACCAGGCCCAGCTCAGCGTCGCGACGCTCACCTCAAGCGCCGCCGCCTTGGCCGCCCAGGCGCAAACCCTGCAAGACAATGGAACTGACACCAGCACTGTCACTACTCCGCTTGCCGACCTCGCCACCGCGCTCGCCCAGGCCGACGCCGACATCCAGACCGCGACGGCCACCGCCCTCGCGGTTCCCGCGAGCCCGACGGACGCGCAGCTGCACACAGCCACCGTGACCGCCCGCCAGCAACTCGCCGCCGCAGCCACGGCGCTGGGCGTCGCGACCCTGGACCTGTCCACCGCCACCGACGCCCTCACCGCACTGCAGACCCCGACAGCCTGACCCTCGGGGCTACATAGGTCGCCGATCAGGCGGGATTCCCCGACACCTTGCCCCTGGTCCCTTGCTTTCGGTTCGGCTCGGCTTCGAGCCAGAGTCAGCGGGCAGGGAGCAGGGGGCCGGGGGTCAAAGTTCGGATGCGCGCGGGGCAGGATTCACGTGCCCTCGACAGGGGCCGGGATGAGTTCGCGCCGCGCACCTATCTGATCGGCGCGAGCAGCGCGGCACCTTGATCGCAAGTTGCAGGCGAGGGATTGGCACGCGTGCCACAACGCGTGGGCAACTACTGTGTGTGACGGCCGTTAGAGGGGTAGGTCGGCGGTTTGGCCCCTGGCCGACCCGCCCGGCGTCACGGAAGGTGACCGGGGATGCAGAGATGAGGCGATCGATGACCAAATGTGGTTGCTATTGCCGCCGTTTGCTGGTGGTCATCGTGACGTTCCTTATGCTGCTACCTGCGGGGGGAGTGGCGAGGGCTGCCGTCGCGGCGCGGCCGGGCACCAAGGTTGCATCGACTCATGCTGGCGCTGTTGCCGACAGCTTGAAAGGTCACCACCGCAGCCGTGTCTGCGCGTCAGCGGTAAGGGGACGGGCCGCGTGCCAGGCGGTTGTGGACTTGGATGTCACTGGCCCGGTTTCGGCGACGCCGGCCGGGTATGGGGCGGCCGACCTACAGGCGGCGTACCAGTTTCCGGCCAGCACCGCTGGGACGGGGCAGCTCGTTGCGGTGATCGACGCCTACGACGCGCCGAGCGTGGCAAGCGACCTTGCTGTATATCGAGCGCAGTACGGCCTGGCGCCGTGTGTCGTTGGTTGCTTTCTGAAGGTCAATCAGACTGGCGGCGTCACGATGCCGCCCGCAGACCCCTCCTGGGCGCAGGAGACGTCGCTGGATGTGCAGATGGTTTCCGCAGCTTGTCCGAAGTGCCGGATTCTGCTGGTCGAAGCGGAGTCCGCTTCATTGAATGACTTGGGAACGGCGGTGAACACCGCGGTCCGGATGGGGGCGGTGGCGGTGTCCAACAGTTACAGTGCTCCGTCGTCGGCTGACGACAGCCAGTACGACACCCAGTACTACAACCACCCCGGGGTGGCGATCACGGCCAGTAGCGGGGACACCGGTTACGGGGTGAACTATCCCGCCTCCTCCCCCCACGTCACCGCCGTCGGCGGCACCAGCCTCGTCGCGGACTCGAGTCTTCGTGGCTGGAGCGAGAAAGCGTGGGGCAGCACGACGCCCGGGGCGGGCGCCGGAAGCGGTTGCTCAGCCTATGACGCCAAACCCGCCTGGCAACGGGACAGCGGCTGCGCCACACGCAGCGTCAGCGATGTCTCAGCGGTGGCAGATCCAGCTACCGGGGTCGCCGTGTATGACAGCACCGCGAGCAGCGGGGTTAGTGGCTGGTTGGTGTTCGGCGGCACCAGTGTTTCGGCCCCCCTCATCGCCGCCGCCTACGCATTGGCCGGTTTACAGGTGCCGAGTACTGGTTATCCCGCTGCCTTTCCCTACCGAGCCACCATGGCGTTCAACGATGTCACCAGCGGAGCGAACGGCTCATGCGGGGGCACGTACCTGTGCACGGCGGTGCAGGGTTACGACGGGCCCACGGGAGTCGGTACGCCCAATGGCGTAGCTGGCTTCGTCGGTGACTGCGAGCGCACCGGTGTCACCTGCCGCCCGGCGCTGCCCGGCTCGTGCACCCACTACACCTCCCAGACGACACCCCCGGCGACCATCCGGGTGTACGTCCCGAGCGATACCCAGACCCCGATTCACACGGTGGACTTCAAGACCTACGTTAAGAACGTGCTGCCCAACGAGTGGGTGCAGAGCTGGGACGGCGACGCGCTCAAAGCCGGCGCTGTTGTGGTGAAGTCATACGCCTGGTACTGGGTAAGTCACTTCGGCGGCTACCTCAACGACGATGCCACGCAGTGTTTCGACGTCACCGACGACGCCGACTTCCAGGTGTACAAGGCGGCCAGCGCGGCCCCGCGCACTAGCGCGGCCGTAGACGCCATCTGGCCCTACGTCGCCCGAGACGCCCACGGCGCGGTACTGCAGACCTCGTACCGCGGCTACCTGATCTCCCCTTCTGAGGGCTGCGGCGCCTACGCCGACGGCACCACGCTGAGCCAATACGGCAGCCAGACCTGCAACGAGAGCAACACCGGCAACAAGTGGAACGTGATCCTGCAGAAGTACTACACCGGCGTGCAGCTCGCCACCGCGCAGCAACTGCGCACCGCGCACGACTTCACCTACTCCCAAACCAGCAGCCGCGCCACCTTCGCCGCCGGCCGGTGGGCGATCGACGACGGCTACCCGACCACGTTCAACTTCGGCCTGCCGGGCGACCTGCCGGTCATCACCGACAGCGGCGACGGCTTCGCACACGCCGCGGTGTACCGGCCGTCGACCGGCATCTGGTATGTCGCCAGTCCGACCGGGACCATCCAGTCCTCGGTGCAGTACGGGCTCAATGGCGATATCCCGGTGCCCGGGCACTGGAACGGCCGCGGGCGCGCGACGGTGCTCGCGGTGTACCGCCCGGCCACCCGCTACTGGTACGTGCAAGGCCGCTCACCGGTCCAATACGGCCTGACCGGCGACATCCCCGTACCCGGTGACTACAACGGCGACGGAACCACCGAACTCGCGGTGTTCCGCCCGTCGACCGGCGTCTGGTACGTGCAAGGCCGCTCACCGGTCCAATACGGCCTGACCGGCGACATCCCCGTACCCGGTGACTACAACGGCGACGGAACCACCGAACTCGCGGTATTCCGCCCGTCGACCAGCGTCTGGTACGTCCGCGGGCACAACGGCGTGCAGTGGGGGTTGAAGGGCGACGTGCCGGTGACCGGAGATTACACCGGCGACGGCAAGGTTGACTTCACCGTTTACCGGCCGAGCAACCACAGCTGGTACGTGTACGGACGCCCCGGTTCGGTGGTGTTCGGATCGGCCGGCGTCACGCCGATCGGGGCGGCACCGTACCGCGGCTGAGCGAAGCGCCTGCTGCGGACATCGCCTCGAACAGGATGCTCGCCCGTTCCGCGGCGCTCGGAACTGCGCTGAACAACACCCACGGCGACCAGCCAGCCGCGGACGCGGCTTACGAACTGCTAACCGGATACCGTCTCGATTCCGCGGAGCATCCTTACGTGCTCCGGCCAGCGATGACGGCCGGCGCTCCCAACTGCTCTTGCGGCCCAGCACCGACGAACCGACCGCGGTAAGTCACGCAGGGCACCGCCTTCACCCGGAGTCCTCGATCGAATGCGGGCGAGGAGGACACCGATAGCAGTGGGCCTGGCCTGACCCCGCACCGCCGAGCCGACCGTGATCCAGCTCAGTGGCAGCTGGCGTCAGCGATGCGGACGTCGAGCGGCCGGACCAACGGCTGGCGAAGCACCACGGGTGTGCCGGTACCCGGGGGCTCGGTGAGGGTCAGCAGGATGGTGCGTGCCGTGCCGCGGGGCAGCTCCAGATCGACCGTGTAAACCGGATGTCCATGCTCGGTGCCGATGCCTGCGGTGCCGGGACGGCCGTCGACGCTGACCGAGCGCAGCAGGGCCCCGCCGGTAGCCAGGTAGCTCACCTCGAGCCTGTTGTCGCCAGGCTTGACCGGGTAGGCGTGCCGGTCGCTTCGGCCGGTGACATAGGAGGACAGGCCACTGGCCGGCGCGTTGTTGGTGAGGGTGACAGCCACCTGCACCGTCCGGATGGTCCCGCACCCGGTCCGGGTCCAGACGAGCGTCCGGTCGAGGTAGTAATCGAGCTTGTTGCCGCCGTCGTTGACCACGGACAGTCCGACGTAGGGGGCGCTGGTGACCGGGATCGTCCCCGAGATGGCGCTGGGCGCCAGCCGTGCCTGGATCGCTGGGTCTGCGCTCCAGACCAGAACCCGGCGTTGGCCGGCGGCCTTCCCGAGGGCCCTGAGCAAGGCGGCGGTGTCGGCATGCACGTCGAGGATCTTCGCGCTTGCCGCCTTCGCCACCTGGAGCAGGTACTGGCGCCGCTGCGGGTTGTCGGCGACGCCAGCGGGAAACTTCGCGTACACCGTGCTCTGCGCGAGCTCGACGATGTTTCCGCCGGTCAGCTCGCTGCCGTCCGGCAGGGTCGCGGGGCCGGTGACCGCCAGCAGGTAGCCCAGGGTGCTCGGATCCACCGCGATGGCACCGTCCAACCGCTGCCCGCTCGCCTGCTGCCACATGGAGAGCCAGATCTGGGCCGCATACGGGAAATGCGGGCTCAGGTTGCTGTTGCCGTACATGGTGGTCGTACCGGCTCCCGCGTAAAGCTGCTGGTATGCCGGGCCGAAGTCGACATCGGCACTGTGGTGTCCGATCGCCTGGTCACTTTCGAATCTCAGGAAGCTGAGCTTGCCCCGCTGAGCCTGCAGGATGGCGAAGGCGCCGGGCAGACCCCCGGTGCCACGCGCTTCGGACTCGTTCTGAAACGCTACGAAATAGCGCTGGGTACGATCGGCTCCGAGCATCGCGGGCAGCACGTGCGCAGCCACGCTGGCGGAGCTGACCGTGGCGGCGACGGAATTCAGCTGGGCCAGGGTGTCCGTTCGAGCGGCGTCTACCGGCGCCAGCCAGCTGTGCGGCAGCCCGGCGACGGCGGCGGCCGCGGCGCGCACCCGCTCGTTCGCGGCGTCCAGTGTGGGGCTTGCCTGCGCGATCCGGGCGAGGTCGACGCTGCCGTCCGGCCGACGTAGCGATGCTGGGTCCAGTCGCTGGCTGGCACCGACCAGTGGCGGCAACACGTGCTGGCCGAGGTCGTCCAGGCTGAGGGTCAGGCCGCGCACCACTTTCAGGGGGCCGCCGGCCCCCGGCACCGCCGCGGCAATCGACCACGCCGGGCCGGTCGTGAGCTGATGAGCCCGGCGGGCATGGGTAGCGAGGGCGGTTGCGCTCGACTGGGCGGCGGCGAGATCACCGGCCGCGAGCTGAGCCCGAAGCTGGCGCGCTTCGGTGGTCGCCTGCCGTAGCTGGCCACGCGCTACCAGGCCGGTGACAGCGACCCAGCCGAGCGCGAGCACGACCAGTCCGACCAGGAGCCAGCCTCCGCGGGCTGCCCAGCGAATCCGCGAGCCGGCGGGCTGGACCCGCCGATTCGCGGCTCGGGACACCCCGTGGCGGGGCCGAGCGTGCTCGGTCCGGTCGTACGTCAGATGCGGGCCCGGCGACGCCCGACCACCAGGGCGAGCGCGCCGACTAGCAGGAACATGACGCCGAGCGAGCTGATGCCGATGACGGCAGCGCCGGTGTTCGGTAGGCCGCCACCGCCGCTGTTACCACCGGCGGCCACCGTGCCGGTCGAGGAACCGATCGTGATCGAGATGCTCGCGACCCGCCCGGAGATCTCACCCGTCGCGGTGATCGTGTGAGCGCCGCTGAAGCTGGCCGGCAGGTCCACTACGTCGGAGAATTGACCGGTGGAATCGGCCCGGACCGTGCCGAGAGAGTACGGGTCCGAGTGCAGCACCAGATCGACCGACTCACCCGGCAGGAAGCCACTCCCGACGACGGTGAACGCCCCGCCGCCCGTGGGGTTCTGCGTCGAGGCAGCCAGGGTGGGCTGATCCGAGTACGGTGCGGCGCTCACGGCAGTACTGAACGCTATCCCGCCGGACAGCATCGCCAGCAGGGCGATGGCTACCGCCAGCAGGCGGCGAACCGGTGTCGACATGGAACCAGCCTCTCTGTGAAGCATCAGTGTGCTCTGTGAAGCATGAGTGTGCGGATCGCGATCACGAATCGCTGCCGTCTCGCGCGCCTCGCGACTTGTCACCGTATGAAACATAGTGAACACTAACTGTGATCGTCACTTTACGATAGCTGAACTTGGAATTGGCGTCCAGGTCGGTACCAAAGCGCTACGCCGTACCCGAAGCCGTTACCCGAACCGTTCACCGGTTTCCCTCCACGATGAGGAGCTCCTGCGCATGCACCCCACCAGCCGGGCCGCTCGGCGCGGCGCGCTGGAGGTTCCGTACGCCTATGCGTTTCTCTTCATCGACATCATGGTCTGGGTGCTGGCGACCGAGCTTGCCGCCTTGGCTCGTTATGACTTCGATGCCGTCGGCGTCCGGTGGTCGGCGACCTCTGTGCTGGCCCTCATCCTGGCCGGCGGACAGTTGGTCATAGGCGCGCTCGTAGTGCTGTACCGAGGTCGCTACCAGGTCGGCAGCTTCGATGAGATGTGCGCGCTCGCCGTGTCGGTCACCGCGGTGTCCATCCTGGCTGAGGCGGCGGTATTGCTGGTGCGGCCGACGGGTATACCGCGCAGTCTGCCGTTCCTCATCTGGCCGCTGGCGGTCACCGGTATCGCGACGACCCGTTGCATCAAACGGATCATCAGCCAGGCCGGCAGTCAACCCGCTCAGGGAGCCGAGCGCATCCTGATCTTCGGGGCCGGGTCGGTGGGCTCGACGTTGGCACTGCGCATGGTCCGCGACCCGCAGTCACCGTTTCTGCCGGTCGGCTTTCTGGACGACGACCCGGTCAAGCGCAACCTGCAGATCTACGGCGTGCGGGTCCGCGGCAGCTTCGCGCAGCTGGCTGCCGTCGCCGAGGAATTCGGTGCGGTGCGGGTCGTGATCGCCGTCAACAGCGCCGACGCCACGCTCATCCGCAAGGTGTTTGACGCGGCTGACGCCGCCGGCATCGGCTGCATGGTGCTGCCCTCGCTGTCCGAGCAGCTGCACCGCTCGCCGTTGCGACTGTCCGCGCTCCGCGACGTCGACGTCGCCGACGTGATCGGCCGCCGTCCGGTAGACACCGATGTGGCCTCGATCGCCGAGTACATCTCCGGACGGCGGGTGCTGGTGACCGGCGCCGGCGGCTCGATCGGTTCGGAACTGTGCCGTCAGCTCCATGAGTTCAAGCCGGCTCAGCTGATCATGCTCGACCGCGACGAATCGGCGCTGCACGCCGTGGAGCTATCCATTTACGGCCGGGCGCTGCTCGACTCGCCTGACACCGCGCTTGCCGACATCCGAGACCCGCAGATCCTGCTCGAGCTGTTCCAGAACTACCGCCCGGAGGTGGTTTTCCATGCCGCCGCGCTCAAACACCTACCGCTGCTGGAGCGTCATCCGGTCGAGGCGTTGAAGATCAACGTGTACGGAACCGGCAACGTGCTGAAGGCCGCGGCCGCGGTGGGGGTACAGCACTTCGTGAACATCTCCACGGACAAGGCAGCCAACCCGATCAGCGCACTGGGCCATTCCAAGCGGCTGGCCGAGCGGCTGACGTCCTGGTACGCCCTGCGGGGCGGGCGCTACCTGTCGGTCCGGTTCGGCAATGTGCTCGGTAGCCGGGGCTCGGTACTGCACACCTTCGCCGCCCAGATCGAGCGGGGTGGCCCAGTCACCCTGACCGACCCGGAGGTCACCCGATTCTTCATGACCATTCCGGAAGCGTGCCAGCTCGTCATCCAAGCCGGTGCGATCGGGCGCCCCGGCGAGGCGCTGGTGCTGGACATGGGCGAACCGGTCAGGATCGCCGATGTCGCCCGCCGGATGATGTCGATGTCGGGCAAGCCGGTCGACATCGTGTTCACCGGGCTACGGCGCGGGGAGAAGTTGCACGAAGAACTCTTCGGCGACGGCGAGTCCGGGGAGCGCCCGCTGCACCCCCTCATCTCGCATGTCCCGGTACCACCACTGCCCCCGGAACGGGTCGCGTCCCAGCCGTGGGCGGTTGCCACCGCCGGCGAACCGCGGCTGGCGACGGTGCGCCACCTGAACTCGAGCGCGGTCTGAGGTGGGCCGTACCTTTCTCTCCGCCCCGGATGTCGGCGAGCTGGAGACCAAGTACGTGACTGCTGCGCTCGCCTCGGGCTGGGCCGCTCCGGTCGGACCCGACCTTGACGCGTTCGAGTCCGAGATCGCCGAGCAGGTGGGGGTGCCGCACGCGGTGGCGCTCAGTTCGGGCACCGCGGCGCTGCACCTGGGGCTGCTGGGATTCGGCATCGGGGCCGGCGACGTGGTGCTCACCGCCACCATGACATTCGCCGCCACCGCCAACGCGATCAGCTACACCGGTGCCCAGCCGTTCTTCGTCGACTCCGAGCCGACCACCGGCAATGTAGATGTCGGGCTCCTGATCGAGGCCGCCGACCGGGTGCGTGGCAGCGGTCGGCGTATCGGCGCTATCGTCCCGGTCGACCTGCTGGGCAAGTGCGCGGATCTGCCCGCGCTGAGCGCACTGGCAGCCGACCTGGAGGTCCCGCTGCTGGTCGATGCCGCGGAATCGATGGGAGCTCGGTGCGCCGATCGGCCGAGCGGTTCCTACGGTGACGCCGCGGTGCTGTCCTTCAACGGCAACAAGATCATCACCACCTCCGGCGGCGGGATGCTGCTGACCCGGTCTGCGGCCCTGGCCGACCGGGTGCGCTATCTGGCAACCCAGGCCCGGCAGCCGGTGGTGCACTACGAGCACACCGACATCGGTTACAACTATCGGCTGAGCAACGTGCTGGCCGCCCTCGGCCGGGCACAGTTGGAGCGCCTGCCGGCCATCCTGCGGCGGCGCCGCCAGATCAGGCAGGCCTACCGGGAGCTGTTCGCGGAGGTGGCCGGAGTCACGATCTTCGGCGGGTCGGACGACGAGCAGGACAACTGCTGGCTGACCTCGATCCTGGTAGACGACGTGGTGACGGGCTGGCCTGCAGCCGAGCTGAGCCGGTGGCTGGACCGGCATGACATCGAGAGCCGTCCGCTATGGAAACCCATGCACCTGCAGCCGGTCTTCGCTGGCTGCGATCGCCTGGTCCGCGGCGACGCCGAATGGCTGTTCGGTCACGGGCTCACCCTCCCCAGCGGTTCCGGGATGAGCGATGCCGAGTTCGAGGGCGTGCTGGCCACGCTGCGCTGCTTCCGGGACGGCCGGTGAGCCGGCCGTCCCGGTTCGATGCCCGCTACCGCATCCCGTCCGACCCGGTGAAACGAGCGATCGACCTGCTGGTCGCGGCCGTCGGGTTGCTGGCCGGTGCTCCGGTGCTGGCCGTGGTCGCGCTGGCGGTTGCGCGGGGCCTGGGCCGGCCGGTGCTGTTCCGGCAACAACGCCCAGGCCGGGATGGCAGGCCGTTCGTGCTGGTCAAGTTCCGCACCATGCGCGAGGTCGATCCCGCGGCCGGTTTGGTCAGCGACGCCGACCGGCTGACGCCACTGGGCCGGTGGTTGCGTAGCACCAGCCTGGATGAGCTGCCGACGCTGTGGAACGTGCTGCGAGGTGAGATGAGCCTGGTCGGACCGCGACCACTGCTGATGCAGTACCTGGACCGCTACACCCCGGAGCAAGCCCGCCGGCACGAGGTGCGTCCGGGTATCACCGGTCTCGCCCAGGTGTCAGGCCGCAATGCGCTGGACTGGAACCGCAGGCTCGCCGCTGATGTCGAGTACGCCGACCGCCGCAGCCTCGGCCTGGACCTGAGAATCCTGGCCCGCACCGTCGGCTCGGTGCTCGGCCGGCGAGGCATCGCGGCACCCGGGCAGGCCACCATGGCCGAGTTCACCGGTTCGCCGGAGACGGATCCAGCCGGACCGGCCGGGATGCCGGCATGAGCAGCCCGCTGGTGGTGGTGGGAGCGGGCGGTTTCGGCCGGGAAACCCTGGACGTGCTGGCGGCAATGGCGGCCGCAGGCGTCGGTCCCGGTTACCGGCTGGTAGGCGTCCTCGACGACCGGCCCAGCGCGGTCAACCTGGACCGGCTGGCCGCGCACGGCGCCAGCTACCTAGGTCCGGTCGGCGACTGGCTGGACGGTGCGCGGTCAGGGCGGCACGGGGCGGTGGACTATCTGATCGGGGTGGGTGATCCGTCCGCCCGGCGCCAGCTCGCCGGCCGATTCGACGACACCGGCTGCCATCCGGCGGTGGCCGTGCATCCGGCCGCGGTGCTCGGCTCGGCCAGCACGCTCGGGCCCGGGGTGGTCGTCTGTGCGGGCGTTCAGGTATCCACCAACGTCCGGCTCGGTGCCCACGTGCACCTCAATCCACATGCCACGATCGGGCACGATGCGCAGCTGGCCGACTTCGTCTCGGTGAACCCGGCCGCGACGGTATCCGGCGAGTGCCGGATCGGCGCGGCCGCGCTGCTCGGCGCGGGATCGATGGTGCTGCAGGGTTTGGCGGTAGGGGCGGGGGCGGTGGTCGGCGCGGCGGCGTGCGTGGTGCGAGACGTCGATCCGGACGTCATCGTCAAGGGAATCCCAGCACGGTGAGAGCAGCAGCACGGTGACGGCAGGGAGTGGCGGGATGCGAGTACTGGTAACCGGCGGAGCCGGATTCATCGGCGCCAACTTGGCTCGGCGACTTGTTGACGACGGCGCGCACGTGGTGGTGATCGACAACCTGAGTACCGGCTACCGGTCCAACTTGACGGACCTGCCGGTGGAGTTCCATGAGGCCGACATCAGGGATCCGGCGGCGGTGGCCAAGGCTGCGCGGGGCGTGGACGCCATCGTGCACCTGGCCGCGAGGGCCTCGGTGCCTCGCTCCATCGAGGACCCGGGCCTGACCCATGCGGTGAACGTCGACGCCACCATGAACGTCCTGCTGCAGGCCCGGGAGCAGGCCGCGCACCTGATCTTCGCGTCGTCCTCCTCGGTATACGGCGCCAACCAGCAACTGCCCAAGCGCGAGGACATGCGACCGCGACCGCTGAGCCCCTACGCGGTCAGCAAGCTGGCGGCCGAGTCCTACGTGCTGGCGTTCCAGCATGTATACGGCATCGACTCGCTCGCGTTCCGGTTCTTCAACGTCTACGGTCCGCTGCAGGCCGCCGGGCATGCCTACGCCGCGGTCGTGCCGGCCTTCGTCGACGCCCTGCTGGCCGGCACCGCACTGACCGTGTACGGCGACGGCGAGCAATGCCGGGACTACACCGCGGTGGATACCGTCGTCGGAGTGCTGGCCGACGCGGTGAGCAGGCGGGTCACCTGCGAGGACGCCGTCAACCTGGCCTTCGGCACCCGGACGTCGCTGCTGGAGCTGATCGAACTGCTGGAGGAGGTGGTCGGAGCGCCGGCCCGGGTCGAGCACCGTGACCAGCGCCCCGGTGATGTGCGAGCCTCGCAGGCCGACAGCAGCCGGCTGCTCAGCCTGTTCCCCGCTGCGCGTCCGCAGGAACTTCGGGTGGGCCTGGCCCGCACCGTCGACTGGTTCCGCACCGGCGCCGCGCTGCAGCGATGATCACGCCCGGTACCCGGCTGCTGGTCGCGACGACGATTCCCGAGACCGCCTGGACGATCATGCGCGGCCAGCTGCGCTTCCTGCGCGAGGCCGGGTTCGAGGTGACGCTGGTGACCGCGCCGGGACCGCGGCTGGCCGACACCGGCCGTCGGGAGGGGGTTCCCGTCCGCGCGGTTGCGATGGACCGGGAGCTGTCGCCCCGATCGGACTGGCTGGCCCTGCTCCGTCTGGTCCGCCTGGTCCGACAACTACGGCCGCAGGTCAGCTACGTGGGCACTCCGAAAGCGGGGCTGTTGGTGGGACTGGCGACCATGTTTGCCCGCACGCCGCGACGGGTGTACCTGCTTCGCGGGCTCCGCCTGGAGACCGAGGGGGGTTGGCGGCGCGCGATCCTGTGGCTGGCCGAATGGGTGTCGATCCGCTGCGCGCATGAGGTGCTCGTGGTGAGTCCCAGCCTGCTCGAGCGCGCCCGGCAGCTCCGCCTGCTCAGCCGCTCGGCCGGCGTGGTGGCCGGTCGCGGAGCCAGCAATGGAGTCGACCTGCAGGCCTTCGCCCCCGCACCGCAACTGATCGCGGCCGGGGGCCGGGTGCGCGCCGAGCTGGGCATCCCGCCGAGCGCCTACGTCTTCGGCTTCGTCGGCCGGCTGACGATCGACAAGGGTGTGCTCGAGCTGATCGAGGCCTTCAGCCAGGTTCAGGCCGAGCGGCCGGACAGCTGGCTGCTGGTAGCGGGCGCGCCGGAGCTCCGCGGTCTCCCCGAGCCGACCAGGCACGCCCTGGATCGGCTGCCCAACGTCCGGTTCACCGGCTGGCGGGAGGACACCGCCGCGATCTATCAGGCCATCGACTGCCTGGTCCTGCCCACCCACCGCGAGGGGTTTCCCAATGTGCCCCTGGAAGCGGGAGCCGCCGGCAAGCCGGTCATCACCACCACTGCCACCGGAGCGGTGGACTCGGTCCTGGACGGTGAGACCGGTCTGCTGGTACCGGTCGGCTCGCCCACCGGCCTGGCTGCGGCGATGTTCCGCCTGGCCGGCGATCCCGCGCTGGGACTCGCGATGGGGCAAGCCGGCCGGAACTTCGTCACCAAGTTCTATTCCAATCGGACTGTCTGGAAAGAACTTCTCGAGTTTCTCGATGTCGGCGGACATGACCAGCCCTGATCGGTCTGCCGAACGAGTACGGTCTGGCGTTGCCAGCTTGCCGTCGGCGGATGGAATGGAGTAGCTGTGTGCGGGTTCCTGACAAGCCTTGCCCCTGCCTGGCAGGACCGCGCCGGTCCGGTGGCCGGCGCGCTGCACGAGCGGGGACCGGACGCGCACGGCCTCGCCCACGAAGCTGGGGCCACGTTCGTGCATACCCGGCTCTCGATCCTGGGCCTGGGCCGCGAGGGCAACCAGCCGGCGCGGTCCGCGGACGGCCGCAAGGTGCTGGTCTTCAACGGTGAGATCTACAACTACCGAGAGCTCGCCCGGGCGCACCGGCTCGGCGACCGGATCGCCTCCGACACCCAGGTGCTGTTGGAACTGCTCACCAGGCTGGAGCCGGCCGACGTGGTGGCTCAACTGCGGGGCATGTACGCCTTCGCCTACTTCGACGCCGACCGGGCCAGCCTCGTCGCGGCCCGCGATCCGATGGGCATCAAGCCCCTGTACCTGCACACCGGGCGCGACGGCCAGCCGACTCTGGCGAGTTGCCTGCCGGCGCTGCTCGCCGGTACCACTCCTGCGATCGATTCGCTGGGGTTGCTAGGATTTCTCGCTTTCGGTCACACCGGCCCGGTGCGCACGGTGTACCAGGACGTGACCAAGCTGTTGCCTGGCCAGCTCCACCGTTGGCAGCGCTGCGACGACGGTCGGGTGACGGCCTCGGTGCAGCCGGTCGACTTTCCCGAGCAGCCTCGGATGCCGGTCCGGCAGGCACTGGCCGACAGTGTTCGGGCCCACCTCGTCTCCGACGTCGAGGTCGGCGCCTTCCTCAGCGGC
>JAABUO010005646.1_pt1 | contig 14503 bp, 4 predicted proteins | sample 5559291 | NCBI WGS metagenome assembly JAABUO01 (sample SAMN10711878, study PRJNA513372) | rock metagenome | isolation source: Antarctica rocks | place: Antarctica: Victoria Land, Finger Mt sud | reverse complement strand
TATGAGGTGGTTTGGTAAATGGTTTGGTAGGTGATTTGTGAGGTGGTTTGAAAGGTGGTTTAATAAATGGTTTAATGAAACCTGATTCTGCAGTATGTGTATTGTTAGTAAAAGCTGGCTTTAACGCGTGTAGATGATTTGAAAGATGTTTTAATAAATAATTTAATAAATAATTTAATAAATAGTTTAATTTTAAATAATTAAATTATCGACATTTATTTATTATCACAGAACATTTAACAATGTAAATCATGATGAACAGACAATAACTTAAGGTAAATGACGTAATTTAGTGATGATTAAATGAACCTTTCATTTAATTGCCTGCCAACGGCCTGTTAACGGCCTGTTAACGGCCTGCTAACGGCCTGCCAACGGTGCCAACGATGCTAACGTGATGATTAGCCGTAGGTGGTTAACTAATTAGCACTCGGGGATTTACCGATGTCTGTTACTTATTATACTAGTTAACATGTTAAAGCGTAAAACGATTTCTTTAAAAAACACTTTCGTTAGTTTTATAACATTAATTCGTATTATTATTAATATATATTTAATCATTTTAATATATTAATTTATAATTACGAATATAAAGTTATAAACGACTTTACGACGCTTACTTAATAATAAATTCGTAACGAAGTTTATAATAATTTCTTTTCATAACTTCGTAAATATAAATAAAAACTTAAGCTCATTATATAACTTATACTTAAGCACTTTAATTCGTTAATAAACGTTACAGATTTTAATATATGAAGTTATTTACTTAAAGTAAACAAGTTAATAATACTTTCTTCTTAAAAGTTTTAAGATTTTATTAATTTTAAAGTGTTCAGCTAAGAAATTATTATAATTTTTATTAATAAGCTTTTCTTTAATTATTACATTATTAAAAATATAAAAACGTTTGTTATATTTAACGAGACTTTTAAAGTTTAAAGCTTAAATTTTATTTCGCTTAAGTAAATAATAAAAAGACTTAACGAGTTTAATACGAACTTTATTCGTTTAATCGTTTTTTGTTTAAAACTTTTTTATTAAAAACTTTATAAATCTTTACGATTTCTTATAAAGACTTTTAAATACATTTTTAATCTTCTTTCTTAATATGAAAACTTAAATATTAATTAATTAAAATACGAAGATTAAATTATTTAATATCTTTTACTTTCTTTACGATAGCGACTTTAATCTGTTTATATTATTAAGCTAAATTTCTGCTAGTTAAGATACGAAATTTAGCTCATTTACTTCGTTTCGCTCGCTTTACGTTAACGTTTTTTCGTTTAATGACAGCGCTAGCTTATTTTATAACGTTAATAATAATTTAATATTAAAGAGTAATGTTCTCTTATAATTTAAACGCTTAAAAGATTTATTCGCGAGATTTCGTTTACTTAAACGATGAAAGATTTTAAAATTATAAGCAGTTAACTTCAGCGCTTAGCGAGCTTGTTTAAAGTTTAACTCTTTCTGCTTTATAAATTCTTTAAGATTATTATAATTTAATTAAATCTTAATAAAATATAAATTATCTTTTAAATAATATTTTTATTACTTAAAAGCGATTATTATAATTAAGAGCTTTTAATTATAAGTTTCGTAATTTTACTTCGTTAATATTATCTTTTATAATTAAAACGTTATTAATCGTTAATAATTATTAATATTTTATTAATTAAGAATATTTACGATTATAAAATTAAAAGCATTAATCTTCATTTTAATCTTTTTACTTAAGTTATAATAAGTAAGAAATGAAGTTAACATGAAAATATCGCGCAGTTAACGAAAAGTTTACTTCGCTGTATTAAATTATTTAAAAGATTTTAATTTCTTATCGTCTTTATTATCTTTTAGTAAACTAATAAGAAACGCTATTATCTTAAAATAACGATAAATAAAACGTTTATAAAAGTTAACGAAGCTTAAAAACATTTAAACTTCGCGATAAGTCTTCGATTTAAATCATTCTTTAATTATTTTAATTCTATTTAAATTCATTTTCATTTTATTTATAAATATTATAAAGTTTAGAAATTTAATCTTATTAATAACGAATTAACATTTCTTAAAATTAACATATAGCTGAAAATTTTTTAAACGTTAAAACATCTTTTTTACATGACGTTAATGTTATATTAAATCGTTATTAAAGATTAAGACATTATTTAAATATACGACATAAATAATATTAATTAAGTCTCTTAACGCTTTATTAATATAGGCTTAAAAAGTAGCTAAGACGTTAATTAACTTAAATGACATAACTTAATATTTAAAATGCTTATAGCGCGTGCGAAACGTCGTCTTTCATTTATTATCTTACTTAATTCGTATATAATAATAAACGTTCTTAAGATTTAACTTAATAAAACATTTAAATTCGTTTAATTAATTTAACGTTTTAATGATTAAAAATAGTGAATAATAATTCTTAATCGTGATCGCATTTAAGTTTTAATAATTAACGCATAAACGTAACTTATTATTCTTTTTAAACATAAAAAGTATAAAGACTTTTACTAACGAGACGAAATGCTTAATTTAATCTTTAAATAAAGCATCTTTAATATAGCGTTAAAGCTTCGTTAGCTTTATTTATAATAAATTATATAAAGACATGAATAACGACTTCGCGCTTTTTATTAAATTAATAACATAATTTTTTCTGTTTTACTTTAATAAAATATTAGTCTTTTTTACATCGTAAACATTTTTAAAATTTAATAATTTCTTTAAAACTTCAGATATTATAATTTGTTTACTTAACGTCTCTGTAACGTTAGCGTAAATAATTGTAAAGATTTCGCTTTGCTTAAAAAGACTTTTCGAAAACTTTTAAAATGTTAATACTTTAAGATTTTTAAATTTTATCTTAAAGCGTTAACTTATCGTTTACGAGTTTATAAGAATTTTTTAATTAATTAATATTAACATATTAAAAATAGTATTAAGCTCGACGTAATTTACAGCGTAACAAAGAATAATACATTTTTAATATTACTTTCAGAAGTTAATTATATTATATATAAACTTATAAACGTCGTAATAATAACGATCTTAATCATTAAGAAATTTTAATAGCGATAAGACAGCGCGTTTTATTAATTATAACTTTTATTATATTACGTAAATTTAATTAATTAAATTTAGCTTTGCTTTTAAGTTAACGAGCTTAAATAATAAACGCTTTTCGTTTAAAAGTTTAACTCAGTTCTTAATAATAATTAAGTTACGCGCCTTTATTAATCTTTATTACTTCGCTTACGCGTTAGCGAAGCTTAATTATTTTTTAAATTCTTATTAAAAACATTAGTCATCGTTATAACTGTGTCTTACTTATTCTTTTTAAAATAATTCTTTTTTTAATGTTTTTTTTCATCGCAGTTATAACAGTAATTAATTTTATTATTTAAATTAATTAATTTAAATAAACGTTTATTGCTCGCTCGCGACTCTAAATTTTTATTTAATTAATCATTTCTTCGTAAGTTTTAATTTTCTCTATCAGAAAAGAATTTCTAATTTTTTTAACTTACGTTAATTATTTTAATTAGTAGAATTCGAAGCGTCGTGATTACGCTTGCGCGATTTAATATCTTTTAGCATTATTACTTTTATTAAAAGATTTTTTTAATTTTTTAATCTTATATCGTCGATAACGAGAATCTTTTAACGCAGTGTCGAAAAAAGTTTAATAAAGAAATCATTAATTCTTTACGCTAACGATGTTTTAAGTAAATAAGCTTTAATATTCTTTAAATACGACTTAAAGCTAGTTATACTTTATTCTAATCTTTCTTTTACTTTCTTAAATTTTTAATAAGCTTTAAGCTTTAAATTAACTAAATTAATTATTAAATTAAGTAAGAATTAACGAAATTTCGTAAAAGTTTAATTCGTCGTCTTAACGTTTACATTTATCTCGTAAGATTATTAATTTATAAAATTTTTCATTATAAACTGCATGCATTAAAGAATTTTTATTACTCATTAAAAAAGTAATTCGAGCTTAATTAAAACTTAATTTTTATTTCTTAAAATCATTTTTTATGCTCGTTTTCATTATAATCTTTATAAAAGCGCATCGTCTTTAACTTAATAATTTTCGTAATTCGTAATTATTACGTTAACTTAATTAATACTTACGCTTTTATTTAAGCTTAAATTAACTACAGTAATTCGAGCATTATTACTTTTAATATGATAAATATAATAAAGTTAACAAATGATTATTTCGTTACTAAATCATCGTTAAAAGACGAAATTAATTAATTTTAAGATTTCGCTTATGTTTCGTTAATATGCGTAATAAATAATGTCGATTATAACTTACGAGCTTTAATTTTTAATTTCGCGATTTGTCGCAAAGTACGTAAATAATTATCTTTCATTTACGTCTTAATTAATATTCGATTCACGAATTCATTACGTAAAGTATTTTTCGAACTTTATTCTTTATTATTATTAACTGCACGAGCTAATAATAAGCCTGTTTAAGATCGTTTTAATGATCGTGATTCTTCGCTATTATTAATAATTATTAAATTATTTAAAGTAATCGTACTTAAAATATTCTGAGCTTTAATGTTAAGCTTTTTAAAGTTACTATCATTATTATAATTAATATATAATTTAAAGATTATTATAATTATACTATGTCTCGAATCTTTTTTTAAAAAAATTAAAAGCGATTAAAACTGTAAGATCAGCTTCGTTAATTATTCGCTAGCGCGTTTAAATATAAAAACGTAAGACATAATAAACTTATTATAATTATACTCAGTTATTATAATACTTATATATAAAATTAATCGCTGAAAAACATTAAGAAAATAAGCTTTAGCTTATTTAATATTCTTAATAACTTCATCGTTAACACTTCGTTATTTAATCGTAATAAATCATTCTTAATACGTTATAAAAGACGTTAGCTTATTAAACGACTTAAAATCATTTAATAAGTTATTTAATCTTATCTTTAGTAAGCGTTATCGTTAAGCTAGCGCTTATTATTATTATAAATTAATTCTTATATGCAGTAGCACGATTAAAGATTAATGATGTTAAACGTAATGTTAAGATTTATTAATTAAGTCATATATATATAATATATAAAGAAAGCATTTTATCTTTTAATGTACGACTTTAACGATTAAGTTTTTATAACTTTTAATAAGATAACGTTTAAAAATTAGTTTATTATTTTCACGAGTTTAAATAATATATAATTTATTAAACTGCGAAACAGATTCATTAAACTTGTAATGTTTACTTTAATATTATTAATTATTATGTAGTTTTTAAAATGTATAAAAGTAATCGAGTTTAACATTCCTTAATCGCATTTAATATTTTAATAATAATCGCGTTTAATATTTTAATAATAATCGTTTAAAGATTATAAAACTCGATTATTATAATCGCGATTAAGTAAAGTATATTTATATTTTATTTAATTAAGTAATTACATCGTTAATCTTATTAATAATTAATCGTAATAATTATAACGCGTACGCTCTTTAAGTTATAATCTTTATAAAGAACTTTCGTAAAATTAAGCTTTATAAATTATAATCTTTATATTCGCGATAATAAGCTTTAATTAAGTCGTCGTTATTAAACGTGAATTATTTATATTAATGTAAAATCGTAAATAAGCGAGCTAACATTTAAGTTTTAAACATTAAAAGTTAAGTTAACGTTTAAATTAAAGTATGATATATATGAAGTATTACGCGTTTTTTACATACGTTAATAACGCTTCTTTTCTTCTTTAAGAAAATATTTAAATATTTAAATATTTTATACCTTTATTAATTACGTTTATCTTTAAATTATTTATAATGTATAAACGCTTAACAAGTATAAAAAAACGTTCGAGTATATATTTTAATGTAAATAACTCGAACTTTAAGACTTATAATCTTTAAGAAAAGCGCACTTTTCTTATTTATAATCTTTCGCTTATTTCTTTTAATAATTCATAATAATAATATAATAAAAGCGAAGTAAATATTACTTACTCGCTTAAAGTATTATAATTTCGAGTTATAAAATCGTTAACGTTTAATAAACATTCTCATTACTTTAATAAATAAATTTTTTTAAACTTTATTACGTTTTATAAATGTAAAACGATCGTAACTAAGATTAATATAAAAGAATATAATTATCGATTTATAAAATAATATTGCGTTTATTTCTTTAAATTATTATTAATTAACACACATTTAAACATAATGTTAATTAAATAATCACGATTTTCTTAATGAGCTATTTAAACAAATTTATTTAAAAGAACGAAAATGAAAATCTATAATTATGCTCGAGCAGTGTTACTTCTATCGTTAAAGATTTATTAAATCGTTAAAATAATATTTATTAAGAATTATAAAGCTTAATATTAATTATATAAATTTTTTTATAATTTTAATAAGTTTTAATAAATATATTCATGAATGTTAAAGAAGAAAAAATGAATATAATTATTTATAATACAGGTTAATAAACTAGTAATATATCGCGTTTTCTTAATGTACATAAACGAAGCTATGTAATTTAAACGCAGTCGTTATCTCTTAATAAGTCATTAACTTTAATGATATTATTATCGTTTTTAAAATTATTCTTAATATTTTTAATTAATTCTGTTTCTTAAAAAGTTTTAAGCTTTAATGTTAACTTTATTAAACGCGTTTTACGATTCTATTTATCGTATATTAACATCTCGATCTTAAACTTTACGTAGCGTAAGCTATAAGTAATAATCTTTTCAGGTTATTTAAAACGATTAACTCTTTTCTTAATCTGTACTTAATCTTTCTTTATTTATTTTAAATTAATCTGAACTAGTCTTTTAATCTTGTATAAATTATAATTAACATTAATTAATTTAATGATGTTAATAATAAAGCGTAATAACTTTTCATTTAAATACTTTTATAGTTTTTTCGAGTCTTTTTAAAATAATTAAATTATGTTTATTACTTTAAATTTAAACATTAATTCATTTATTAAAGTTATAAAGACTTTAAGAATAAGTTAAAAGTATTACATAATTAAACGTTAGTAATCATGTTAAATATGTTTCTTTCGTTATGCGTGTAATAACTTTTAAGAACGATATTAACGAAAGATAAAGACTTTATTACTTACTTAGTAAAGAGTAAGTATATTCGTAAAACTCATGATATAAAATATAATCTTCTCGTTCTTATCTTAAACATAATTAATAAGCTCGTTAATTACTTTAATTTTAATATAATTCTTCTTTAAGATAATATTAAAAATGTGCTTTTCATAAAAAGATTTAACTTTCTTTAAGTTATAAAGACGATTTAATTAAAAGCGAACATATTTCTTCTTAAGATTTTCTTTTTTAAAGAACGCGAATAACTTTATTTTTAAAAGTTGTTTAAGACGCGAAAATGTACTAAGTACTTCGAGTTAATAAACTTTCATTATTCAGTTATTAATGTTAATTTCGAGCTTATTTTTAACGCAGTTATTTATCTCTTATTCTTTTTAATTCTTATTTCTTATCTTTTAAAGTTATTTAATAATTATTATTACTAAGAAATTAACAAGTTCGTTAAATCTTAATAAAAGCTCGTAATTAACATTTTAATGCTTATTTAATATTACATCTGTAAGAAAAGAGTTAAAAACTTTAATTAATTAACGTTACGTCGTAATTATAATGTATCGTATACGATTTCTAGCTATTTAATGTACGTTTTAATGATTTAATTATATAGCTTTTAAAGTTTAACAATTTTCGTATATATCTTATTTATTTCATTTAGTTTCTTAAAAGTACAATGCAAAAATTTAACTTAATGAGCGTCTTTTTCTTTTTACTTTAATATTTGTTCATTTATTATTAAGTTTATTATTAACGTGTTTATTTATAACGTTATTTATTTAAAAGATAATTTAAAGAATGTATCTGTAATAAATTACTTACAAAGTTTTTTATTTATAATTTTAAACAGATTAATGATTTTAATGATTTTAATTATCTTTTTATACGTTTCATTTACGATTAGTTAATCTTATTTTAAAGTAAAGAATTATTATATTAATCGTAATTATCTTGTTTTAAAACTTACTTTTAAAAAGATGAATTAGTTTTTTATTAATTTTATAACGCGAGTCTTGTACGTATTTATCGTAATTATACATATGATATTAAAATTAGCTTGCTTATGTTTTAATAAAAGATTTAAATCTGTTAATTTCAGTTTAATAATTAGCGCGTTTATCTTTTTATTACAATACGCTTAGCGAATTTATTAATATAATAAATAATTATTCTCGTTAAAATAAATTCGAATCTTCTTTAATTAGTTAACGATTAAGCCTGTTAAAATAATAATTAAATTAACTCATTTTAATATTATAAGACGTGTAAATAAGCTCGCGTTTATATATAAATACTTAATTCTTAATTTATTATTAAAAAAATACTTTATATTATTAAACTGAAACTTATTAAAAGTATCTTCTTTTAAATATATATTAAACTTTCTCTTAAGACGCGTACGATTAATCTCTTCGTACGCTATATGTAGTAAACGATTTAAATAATTTAATTTAAGCATCTTTATTATCTTATTAATAAATTAGTACGATTTATTTTTAATTTACTAATCTTTATATATATCTTTTTAAGACTTATATTATTAATATTATATTTTTCTTTTATGAACATTTTTATTTTAAACATTATAAAAATCTTAAAAGTTTAATATAAAAAGAGTAACGTTTTCATTCTTTGTAAATGTATACGTAACTAAGATTTAACTTAATTACGATTATATAAAAATAGTTAAGCGTAATTTTATTATTCGTCTTCTTTATAAAAATACTTTATTAACAAATCTTAACGAGTATTTAATCACGTAATTAATTAATAAATTAAATAATTTATTACTTTAATTAATTTCTTATTTTATAAGATTACTTTAACGTAATTAGTTACGAACGTATGCTTAATAGTTTAAATAATATTATTAATACGAATTATTAAAATAATACGAATTATTAAAATGACACGAATTATTAAAATGATACGAATTATTAAAATAACGTACTCGATAGTAAATGTTTCGTTTAATGCGTAATATTTTATCTTTTTTTAACATTAAATTAATCATTAAATAAATTAAATGATTAATTATTTAACTAGCTATTTAATCATTTATTTAAACGAATTATTAACTATGTAAAGTATTTAGTAAAAAGCTATAAAGAAAGCTATAAAAAAAGCTATGAAGAACGGCATAAAGAAAGGCATGAAGAAAGACATGAAGAAAGGCATGAAGAAAGTCATAAAGAAAGTCATGAAGAAAGTCATAAGAGAAGTTATGAAGAAATTCATGAAGAATGTTTAATAAAGCGTTTAGTAAAGCGTTTAGTAAAGCGTTTAATAAAAAGCTCAGTCGATAGCTTAGTTAATAGTTTAATTAAAAGCTCGATCGAAATCTTACTAAAAAGGTTAGTAGTTAGCTCGATAGAAAGATTAGTAGTTAGCTCAGTAAGTAGCTAAGTAAATAGCTTAATAAAAAGCTTTATTAAAAGCATTATTAAACGCGTGTTATGCGCTCGACTTACGCGTATTTTAAAGTATGTAAAATGATTAATAAAGCGTTTAATAAAGCGTTTAATAAAAAGCTCAGTAATTAGCTAAGTAAAAAGCTCGATTAATAGCTCAGTAAATAGCTCGATAAATAGCTTAGTATATAGCTCAGTAAAAAGCTCGATAAAAAGCTTCATGAAAAGCTTAATTAATAGCTTAATAAATAGCTCAGTAAAAAGCTAAGTTAAAAGCTGAGTTAAAAGCTTAATAAATAGCTTTGTAAATAGCTTTATAAAAAGCATTATTTAAAGCACTATTTAACGCGTGTTATGCGCTTAATTTACGCGTATTTTAAAACATGTAAAATGTTAAATAAAAAGCTTAATAAAATGTTAAATAAAAAGCTTAATAAAAAGTTTAATAAAAAGCTTAATAAAGTGTTTAATAAAAGGCTTAATAAAATGTTTAATAAAATGATTAATAAAGTCATATTTAATGTTTAATAAATGCTTTTTGTTAAGCTAATTAGCTTGTGTTATAAAGCATGTATGAAGCATATTATGAAGCAGATTATGAAGCATATTATAAAGCAAATCATAAAGCAGATTATAAAGCAAATCATGAAGCGAATAAAACGTGTTTAAACGCGTCGCATAAAGCATGTTTAAAAGCGAGTAAACTAATTAATAAATAGTTAAGTTAATAGTATTAAATATACGATAAAGATTTAGTTATATATGTATAATAGTAATAATAAACGATATCGCTAGCATATAGCGTGTAAATTATGTATTTAGTATATAGTAACTAAAGTATATATTAAGTACAGTTTGTAACGTACGAAGATACGATGAAAACTCTGTACTCGATACTAGTTTTAATAAGAATAGCTAACTACGTCGTACGCTATACGTCGTACGATGTAATAACTTTTATATTTAATAAATAATTAAATTAATAACTGAATTAATAGCTAAATTAATAGCTAAATTAATAGCTAAATTAATAGCTAAATTAATAGCTAAATTAATAGCTAAATTAATAGCTGAATTAATAACTAAATTAATAACTGAATTAATAGTTAAATTAATAGCTGAATTAATAGCTAAACATGTAAATACGTAATGTTAATTATTAAAAGATTATTTAAAAAATGAAAGATAAATAACTAACTAGTAAATTATAACTTTATTAGCTTTATTAACTTTATTAGCTCTTTAAAGATTACAGCGTATTAAACCTTTTTAATCTTAATTACAGAATTAAATCTTTATATTTTTCAATTATTTTTAAAGATTTAAATTTAGCTAATTCAGAGCTACAATTTTGTCTTTTAAAGTATGTAAGATAATTAGCGCGCATTAATTAAAGAAATAGCTACTGCTAGAAATTAATTAATTAGCGCATCGAACCTCTTTAACCTTAATTACTAGATTAAATCTTCATATTTTTCGATTTTTTTTAAAGATTTAAATTTAACTAATTTAAAGCTATAATTATGTTTTTTAAAGTAATAGTGTATAACGTAATTTAATTATTTATTAACGATGCTAATGTAATAATTAGTCGCAGATAATTATTTAATTATTTATTAACGATGTTAACGATGTTAACGTAGTAATTAATCGCAGATAATTAATTAATTAATACTCGAGAATTTATTAATGTTTATAATAGTTAGTAATATCTTCGTTATAAGTCTGTTTAATCTTGTTAGTTAAGAAATAATATTAACTTTAATATCTTAATCATCTCGCGTAACGCTTCTTTATATTCTTCTCATTATCTTTAATATCGTTAAGATTCTCGTTTAATCGTGCATAATTTAATTCTTTTACGAGATGTTTTATAACTGTACGATTAAAGATTATCGTGTTTTATTAAATTTTCGTTTACTAAAATAAAGATAATATAATTTCTTCGTGTTATTTAATTTAACTTGTTAAATCTTAATATAAGCTGTTAATATTATTATTTTTCGATAAAGAATTATTATTATTTAATTTAAAACTTATAATTATTATTAAATTAATAATTAAAGCTAAAATGTTAAGCTTATTTAAAGCTAGCGTTAACGTGTTGTTTTTTTAAGTTTATATCTTATCGTTAAACTTTCGTCGCTTTAAATGCGATGATTTAAGACTTTTATTATACTTTATAAAGATTATTTATCGTTAGCTCGCTATTTATATACATACTTTAGTAACTTATTAAAAAACGATGTTTAATTAATTAATAATAAATTAATCTTCTTTGTTACGAATACTTATATAATGTTTATTACGTTTTTCTTTAAATCATTAAATCTTAATCGCTTTCGTGAAAAGCTTAAGAACGTTTAAGTCTCGTTCGTGAAATTTTCATTCTTATTAGTTTAACGTTATTATTATACATATTTTTTTAACTTATTAACTTTTAATGTAATATTAATTATTAACGTGTTAATATCGTTCGTTATTAAAGTTATTATCTCGTTTACTTTAATTTCTTTCGTGTCTTTAAGTTTAAATTACTGTTAATTTAGCATATAAATTACTTAATTCTCGTTCGTAAAATCTTTATTTATCGTTAATTCGCTGTAAATATACATATTTTATAAATTTATTAAATTTCGCTATAACGCTAATTAAGTTAACGTTATTCTTTATTGTAATCAGAATAAATATATCATTCGCATCACTCTCTTTCGTACTATTAATTACTAATTGCTTTTAAATGATTTCATTTCTTTAATTATTTACTTTAATAACTTCTTCGCTTTTATTAACATTAACGAGTCTTATATACTTTTAACGAGAAGCTAAAATTAATAAAGCTTTGTTTATAAGTTTTACATTAATCATTAATTCGTTATTTATATATATATGTTTTTAATTTATTAAAATATAATGTAACGCGAATTATATTAAAGCGAGCAGCTTGATTAAATTAATTTAAGACGTCGCGTAAAATAGCTTAAAAAGTTTTATTTAAATTTATTTTAAAGAACTCGTAGTTTATAAAATAAATGATAATGTTTATCTTAATGTAATTAATATTTTCTTTACGAATTTAAATTTATATTAAAAATAAAACATTATAAAATTAATCTTCGTTTTCGTATAAATCGTGATTAAGTATATTTTTAATTAAAGTTAAGCTTATTTTTAAGATCTCTTTCGAAGTAATTAAATTCGAGAATAAACTTATTATTACACGAAGTTTAAAGTTTTTAAATGTTTTAAAGAATGATATAACTTCTTATAACTGTAATTACGAAAGCTCGAACGTAAATAATGCTCGTTAAATCTTTATAATCTTACGTATATTAATAAGTAATTAATCGTTTAAAGATAATGTAAAACTAGTTTATATACGAGTAAAAGATATGTTAATCTGTTTAACGCGTTTCAGTTTAAAACGTCTTTTATTAAAAAGCATTCGTTAAATTATAACGATTAAATTATTAATAATATGTTTTATTTTAAAGTTATTAAACATAAACGAATTAATTTAATACAGAAACGATGTTAATTACTTATTAACGATAGCTATTTTACTTTTAAATCTGTTATACTTAAGTATAAACGCGTGCTTTTTAATTTATTACTTAACTTGTTTTTTGAAATTCTTTTACTGATTCATATTAATATTTAAGATTTGTTTAATCTTTATCATGTTTTTAAAAATTAAATACTTGTCATTAAGTTAAAAATTTTAATATTTAATAATAATATTCTTTTTAAAACGTAAACTAGTTATTATAATAAGTTAATGAAATCAGTTTAATAAAATAAATAATGATGAAATGTATAAGAAATATTAATATTAATATTTAATTATATGAAATAAGTTAACGTAATAAACTATGCGCGTACTTAACTAATATTAAATACGCAGATTTAATTAATTAAATTAAGTTTAATAAACATATCTCGATCTTAATTATAATGCTCGTTATAAAAGATATACAATGTTAAATTATAATTTTATATAAATATAAAAGTAAATTAAAAGATACACATTAAGTATAATAAGTAAACGAATAAAAGATTAAGTTATGTTACATGTAGCGAATATAATATTATAAAAGCTAAAACATAAAGAATTTACTTTAACTTACGTTAAAGATTTACGCTTACATGATGCGTTTAATAGCTTAAAGATTAAGTTAGTTTATTATTAATTAAAGTGTATTATATTTATAAATTATTATGTTTTTATTTTAATATATATTACACAATAATTAATATTTTAATTTATTTAATAAACGTGAATTAATAATAAGTAAATAATTTAAACTTTGAAAAAGAATGTCGTCTTTTATAAAACAAGTTTATTAAGCGAAGAATTTTATTACTTAATCTTCGCTTAAGTTTTAATGATGCTCTTGCTCTTTTACGAAAGTTATTATTTTAACTTCGCTCGAGTTTTAATAATGTTCTTGTTTTTTTATTAAAATTATTACTTAAACTTTACTTAAGTTTAAATAATGCTTTTATTCTTTTACGAGAATTATTACTTAAACTTTACTCGAGTTTAAATAATGCTTTTACTCTTTTACGAAGATTATTACTTAAACTTCGCTCGAGTTTAAATAATGCTCTTGCTTTTCTGCGAAAATTATTACTTAAACTTCGCTCGAGTTTAAATAATGTTCTTGCTTTTCTGCGAGATTTATTATATAAGCTTTAATCGTGAATTATAATAATTTTTATTCTTAAAATTAACGCTTTATTTTTATAAAATTAATGAATTTTTATTAATTAAAGTATTCTTTATAAACTTTTTTAATCGAGAATAGATTTTAAAGATATTATATTATATATAAATAGCGAATATAATTATGTTAAAGTTTATTAAAGTTATATAATATAATAAACGAGTCGCGAGCATGATTATAAACAGTTAAAAGACGATTAAAGATAAATATAA
>JAABUO010005645.1_pt1 | contig 14504 bp, 26 predicted proteins | sample 5559291 | NCBI WGS metagenome assembly JAABUO01 (sample SAMN10711878, study PRJNA513372) | rock metagenome | isolation source: Antarctica rocks | place: Antarctica: Victoria Land, Finger Mt sud | reverse complement strand
GGCGGCCGCCTGTGCTGTTGGCTCCTCTCCGAGTGCAGATGCCAGTGAAGCTGAGCATTGGGCACGAGCCATGTCTACAGCATCAGCAGGCACAGGTCAACTGAGCTCCAGAGTCCTGGCGGCTGCTGCAGACCGTCTAAGATATCTGAGACGAACTCGCTGAATTGCATTCTTACCCGGATGATGTATATTAATTTGAAGTAAACAGGCTGGATGCTGCATCTTGCCAATCTGTCTGTACAACAGGTTCTGTGTTCTGTGACAGCCTGAAGCGACCATCACCTGATTTGTCATCAGATCCATGACAATATGTGTATCACCAGACAGTGAAGTTGTTTCCCTCCGCTAACATTTACAAGCCGGGGCTTGACGTGTAGCACAATCGACCTGAAAATCGCGGGTGAAAACCTGTCAGTTCTCATATATCAATGTAGATTGCCTGATGTGCAACACTACGATGTAATAGTGCGGGAAATGAGCATCCAGACACACTAGCAATGCGCCTTTTACTTCAGCACTGCTACACAAGGTGTCCAAGCCTGTTTGCTCAGCTATTCGATATAGCAAATGCATGTAGCCAGTGGTGCTATGCTACGCTGAATCCATCAAAATATTGTGTAACGTGCATCCAGGGCTGTTGCAAGCATGACACTTAATAAGTCATAATATGTCATGTATCATATTTGCAACTGTGGCAAGCTGTAAACATAACGTGCTTTTGCACCAACATATTGGTACCACAGGAAAATTTGCTTCTAGAAAAACCAAACACACAAGACCTGCAGGTTGCAAGTATTTGCTTGCGCTGCCATATGCTTGCTGAATGGTAGCTGCTCTTGTTTCATAGGCATATGCTTGCCTCTCACTCTATTCATTCCATTTCTGTGTTCATTTTCACCTTGGATCATGCGTTGTGCTTGTGAAAACATGCGGTAAACATTCATGTACCAGCTTGTAATGAGCCAATCCTGCTGCCTGACTCAAAGACGCCTTCTGGCTGGGCCCTTCCCTGCACCTCTCTTCTTCTTTTTCTTGACAACAAGAGTGAAGTCATCGTCGCCCAAGATGTCATCTTCTTCCTCATCCCAGTTGTGTTCAAGTATGTCAGCTGCTTGCTGCTTGGCAGGGGTGCCCCGGGTAGCATCTGGCTTTGCATCACCCCAAGAGGCGCGCACATGCTTCTGAGGTGTGTCAACCTGCACACTACTGTCAGGCACCACCTCCTTGGCCTCATCTGCTTGCAGCCACTTATTTGTCTCCTGCAACACACATCACATTTCAGTGTCTTGCAGTCACTGTGAACCCACCACAATGCGGTTGCCAAGGCAACAGCAGCACGTACAGACTTGTGGCTGAGTATCTGACGACGTCAGCCAAATGGCAGCCTAGAGCTGCTGCTGCTAGATCACATTATGATGCTGAAAGATGCAGCAGCAAGGCTTTGCTTGCCCCATGCCATGAGCTGCAGCAGTTTGCTTGCCTGGACAAGAGTGCGCATTCGGTCCAGAAGGCTAGCAAGTTGAGTGGTGTGGTCCTCCCAGGCATGCTCCTTCTCCAGACTGTTCATGCTTTCTTGCACCTTTGTCACACACTCCTGCAGCCGGAAGCGCTGACCATGCAGCTTGTTCGCCACCTGCACTTTGCACATGTCAGTCACGCTCAGCTTGTTCACAGTGTAACAGCTTGGCTTTTAGCGCATGCGCAACTTGCCATGCAGGCTTATGAAGCTTTGCTGCACAAAGTCGAGGACCTGTTGTATGAGTACATGCAGGCACAACCACCAGTACAGAGCTCAAAACCCAAGCTGAGCATGAGTCAGAAAGCGACAGGATGCATGTGCCCAAAAGCAAGGCCTTGCTGACACACGGAGTACAGCAGCAATGCCACTTCTTGACACCGACCAACGCAGGGCACGGAGGGTGGTCTACCTCTGCATCCTGGGCTGCCTTTGGCTCCATCTTCTGCAAGGCAGCTTCTACAACTTTCTGCTCTGCCAGCAGGGGCACCACTTGATCAGTGTAGAAGTGCTTGTATGCCTGGAATGCTGTCAGGCTGGCCTCATGATACTCTCTTTGCCTGAAATCAGCAGTAGAGTTTAGAGGGATGCAAGGACAGCACATGTACACTGCTCAGCATGCCTTATGATGTGCAATCAATGCCTCACAACTGTTTGTGTGGTCTTGATACACATGGTCTGTATCTAAGATACAAGCCATCCTTGCACATCATAGGCAGAAGCTTGACATGTTGTCAACAACAGAGCAGCAGCAGTCAAGATGCACATGAGACTCACGTATGCGGAACAAAGGGTGCAGCACTGGCTGCCATCTGCAAGCCAGCTGGAGCAGCAAAGGGGTTGTTGCCAGACTGCTCTTCATCATCTTCATCCTCCTCATCCTCGTCTTCAGCATCACTGCCTTCAGCCAGGCGCCTCTCAGCTGCCCTCTTGGCTGCTGCTGCCTTCTTGCCTGCACAGCAATGTCAAACAATCAAGTGCGTCATGACAAGACACTGCCACAGTCAACAGCTACCTAAGAGGAATGGTTCATGTCATGAGACACACTCATGGCTTGACAGCATAAGCTGTGAAGATGACTTGTCTGCAGACACTTAGTCAGGCAACATGGCTGGTGAAGCTGACCTGCATCTGAACGGCAGACTGGGCAGGTGCTGTCCTCAATGAGACGCTGGCTCAACCCCTCTTCCACCCAAGCCAGGCGCTGCTGGGCATTGGCCTGATACTGCTTGCGCCGCTCCTCTAAGGCCGCCACAGCTTCTGCTTCCTTTTGCAACCGCTTCTTTGCCCGGATATTCAACGTCCACCTGTGGAACTTCTCCCTCCAAAGTCGGCTCGCACGTAACCAGCGTATTTTTGCCTATAAACCACATATACGTATCTTGGTACATGACAAGCACCTTATTCAGCAGAAATTGCCAGCAGAGCATGTGTAAAACAAGCGTTTGATCAATTGTCAGCACAAGCTTTGAGGTGAAGCTAGAGAATAGGTGACAGACAAATGTGAGCCTGCCTACCGCAACAAGCTGGCGATGGCGGTAGGCCCTCCACTCTTCCTGAATGAACAGAGCAGCGGCTGCCAGCTTGGCACCAGTGTCTGTACTTGCTGTGAACAAAGCCACCTCCTTCTCATCTGGCATCAGCAGCAGTTTCCTGCGGTGACAATACAGGTTGTATCAGCTTGTGCAGGTCACACTGTCCAGCTCCACATTGGCATGTCACTCAAGTCAGCAGACTCTTGCTCCCTGATGACGATGCTACTGTGCATGGCCTTGATGCCTGTGCTTCTCAACAAATGCTGCATTCATTTCATGCCCTACAAAGCGTGGTCTTCATGCAGACTAGGTCAGAATTTGCATGGCCTGAATATACCTGACATCCCCCGTGGGAGCTTTCAGCTTGTCTGCTGTGTATGGGATACATGTGGCATTAGCCAATGCGAGCAGAGGCCTGACATCAGGGTCGGCTATTCTGAGGCCGGGAGCTGGCGCGGGCAGTCTGTCAAACGGCACCTGCCTGTCAACGCTGACTTGAGTTAAACCTGAGCACACAAGAAGTGTGTCACATTGAGTGGTTCATTTGAAGTTGCTTCAGACAAAGGCAGTCAAGTATCATGCGTGACTTCCTCTGGGTACCAACTTGAAGTTTGTTACATTGAGTGATTGATTGGAACCTGTTCCATTCCAAGGCAACCACGCAGTATCATGCATGATTCGGTCTGAATGTGAGTACCAGCTTGCGTCTATGGCTGACAGTGCCCCTTCACCAAAGCAAACATATGGAGTCAGGTAGCAGCAGGTGAGTTGCCAAAGCATGCAAGCATTGGCACTGCCCCCGCGGCCGGCTTCTCACCTGAGCTGAGCCTGTAGCTGACCCGCAGCAAAGCTGGCAGCATCTCACCAACCTTTGCTGCCTGGCGGCAAGCCTGCAATGCTTGCAGCATGCTGGCATCCTGTATGCAGCCCTCAGCCATATGCACCACCTGTGAACTTGCAAAAAGCAGTCAACCCACATATGCAGTTGCGATTTCATCCAGAATCTCATCATGCCAGGCGCAACATCACTCTGTTGTTTGCCTGATGAGAAGACAATGAGTAGATATGGTTAGCAGAACATGAATGACAAGGCATTACGAATGATGGTCTTTCATCCTTGGCTCTAGGAAGTTGGTGTGAGGAGAGCACCACGGTAGAGCCTTGTGCTCTTCCCCAAGTACAGAACCACTTCTGTGTTCCAATAGGAACTGTGTAATTTCAACACTGCAAGAGTTGATGCCAAGAACAGCTCACCCTCCAAGTTGCTCTAATGAGCTCTTTGACATCCGTATCAGGTGAGGCGTTGATGGCGAATGCAGTCAGCAGGGTGACAGCCAGAATAGCCATGCGGGCAGCAGCGCCCTCCTGGCATGCATCCTGATCATCAGCCCCAACTTTGCCTGAACATGGTCAAGATGACTGCCGTCATGCAAATGGCATAGTATGTGTAGACATGTCATGTTGTGACTCCATGAACTGAGGTGTTGGCAGCCTCATAGCAGGCAGGCAGGCTGAAGTGCAGTGCGTAGTGTACCACCAAACATGCGTGTGTACATTGTCCTTCCTGTCATTGTCAACAGGACATACAGGCTAGCTGCCTTTGCACCTGGAAGTGGACCCACGCTCATGACCAGCAGACTCCTGCTCTGGAAGGTAGTCTTGCCAGCAACGATGGTCTTCATGAGGTGGTGCAGCAAACGCACAGCCCGAGTGAGGAGTTTGAGTGCGCTAGTCACACCATCACTTTTGTATTGCAACCTTTTCAAAGCAGCAACACGCCTGCCTTCCTGATTAACTCTGCCCCTGCTGCCTGCCTGTCCCATCAGAGGGCTCCATTCCTGAAATTCAGTCCCAGACAAGACAGTCAGGGACACTGGAGCTAGCTGCACACTCAGACAGGATGTGCTACAGTGTCAGCTGAAGGACATCTTTGAAAGCCATGACAGAGTCTCTATCACTACACAACTTGTGCAAGCAGTGCATGCAGATGTGCAAACTGCTCAAAGGCAGACAGTGCAGTGCATGTGAGATTCTATCTTCACACAACGAGCAGATCCCCTTGACAGGTTTGCACATGCTTGCCTTGCTACAATACCTCCAGCAATGGGCATGTTTATGCTTACCAAGCAGTCCACGTACAAATCTGGCAGGAAAGTGAACGCCCCCAGGCTCAACAGTGTCACCGCGCTGACTGTCTCGATCAGGTGGAGATAAGCCTGCATGGCAATTCAATGTAAAAGGCAAATCACTTTCACCATCTGAGATACTGTACCCTGCTGACTTGGCGACAATCACTTGCCTTCTAGTGGCGAGCATGCTTACATGCATGATATTCAGTTGGTGGCGGAACTGCCAGTCTCTTGTTTCTACTTGTGACACACAAGCAATGCACTCTAAGCATGAATGTCCAGAGAGCTGTTATCTTGGCCACACCAAGCCAGCTTTTTGACACCTAACATGCACTGCGCACCCATTGCTCTATTGTCACAGCACTTGCATTGCAGCTGTTTCCTGGAATGCAAGCTGATTGGAAAATTTCCAGGAAGGCTGGGTTGGCAGACTCACCTCCAATGGTAGAGCATTGCCTGGCTCCTGATCAGGTTTGGTATCAATGACTGCAGACCGCTCCATGAAGAACAGCAGGGCGTGGCATGCATACTCTGGGCGATCTGACGCAAATGCCTGTACACCAAACAAGATCGGCAAACTGAGGTAACAGGATTGCCTCAATGCTGTGCTGTGTCACAGATTCACATAGTACACAATCCTCAAAACGTGGTCACTGAAGACGCTTACCTGTGAGGCCTGCCTGAGTAAGTCAAAGTCTGGCTTGTACATCTTGCTTATGTTCAGCAAGCTGTCTTTGGGCATCTTCTTCACAGCCCTGCAGAGCAGAAGTAGAGTTCAAATACATGTGCTTCCATAGGTATTGTGGTCATGACAGGTTTATGACTAAAGGCACTGCCAGGGAAGTTATCCCACTGAAATGTTGCTGGTAATGACCTGTCTTTGCGGACATGTTGCAGACAAGGCAACCAAGTCCTCGTTCATTGACAATACAGGGCCAGCTGCTTTTCTGTGGGATGCCAATGCCTTACTTGCTCATGGTGAGCTGATGTGCGGCACGCATGAAGTGGAATCCGTTTTGCAGGAGGACCGCCAGGCAGAACCAGGCTACAAAGCCTGCATTGCGGTTCTGAAGCCTAATTATGGCTGAGCCTGCACCCTTCTCAACAACAGCTTTGGTCATCAGCATGTCTAAAGCCACGTCTGGCAGGGCCACTTGCCCACGCTCCTCACTCAACCTGCATGCCAGGTAGAATTTTCTGCTCATCACTTAGTCCACAAACGTAAATACACCTGAGAACAGGCATTCTGTACAAGCTGAAGAAGTGTGCGTTGCCTCAGACATTCGATTTATGTGTGCTGTCAAGCATACAAAATTTATGTTGCTGAAACTGCAGCAGTACCTAAAACCAGCAATTGCAGCGAGTTGTCGGAATGAGCCAGTCAAGCTTCGGTGAAGATCAGTGACTGGAGAAATTTGCAGCAGCTGCTGTGCAATGTTGGCACACAGGGTGAGGCGCAGCTGCTGGATGTCAGCAGGCCTGGTGCCCAGCTCTGCTGAGTTAATGATGGTCATCTTGAACTGCTGGCAGGCTCTGTGCATCTTGCTGGACAACTCAACCAGCTGCATGGCCTGCATGCAGCGTGACACAATACAAATCTGCCAAACACATGAAGCATTGGTATTCAGAGCAGAGCAATCAGTCAATGCTGCATGCTCTACGTTTGTCGTGCATCAAAATGGCAAGGCATGCATAGTTGCTGTATGAGATACATGGCACAGACCTGGCAGGGTGCTCGTCAGAAACGGGCAATCTTGATACAAAGAGTTGTGAGTTCACCTGCCCAATGTGATTGATTGTATCCTCTACAGAGCTAGCTGACACTGCCAAGCTCCTGGCTGTCTTTGCCTGCGCACCACAATCCATGGTGTACATCACAAAGCTTGGTTTGCAGCTTGCACAGGAGCCTCATGCAATCATACAGCCTCCTGCAAGAAAGTGTTGATGCTGCACATGCTGAGTTGCTGTTTGACGCAAGATAGTACGATGCTGACCTGCTTGTCCTGAAGCGTTTTCCTGACTGCTGCTTTGCTCATCTTCAGGAGTACAGGCAGCACCATCTGCATCAACACCTTGGCAACTGCCGCCACAGCAGCAGACCTGGCAAGCTCAACAGTGGAGCTGGGTGCCAAATCAGGTTGCTGTAGATGAGCATTCACTGTCCGTGAGGCTGACACTCCTGCAAGTCAGCAGCTACATCACAGGCCTTGCAATGGCTCAAGTGCTTTATTTTGTGTGGCAGAGGTAATGCGGATGTGCTGCATGAACTGACACAGTAGTGCGCCACATCTGGCTGAAAGGCACACTCCTCAGGTGTACCTTTCTGCACTACAGCTCATCAAAGCAAGCCAAACACAGCAGCATTTTGTACTGTGCAGCAAGGACCACACACTTTAATTGCAGGATGTGTTCATTGGCCAGACCTGGAAGAAAATGGTATTTGCCATCGAGATCGTTGACAGCCTCGCAGATGGTCTTGTTGTGTTGCTTGTAGGACACTTTGTCAGAGCCTGACACCAACCCCTTCACAGCAAAGTAGTCCTCCAAATCCTGCAGAGCCTCCCTGTGTATTTCTGCCTTGCTACGCAGGCCCCATGGTGTCAAAGCCTCCATCATCACCTACACATGCACACTTCACAATCCTTCTTCTGAAATACAATGACACATTTCCTAGTGTCACACGCACAAATCAGCTTACAACATTTGCCATGCTATAACCATATGTGGGCACAGCAAGCTCCGTACAATGCAGTCCAGTGCTTGCCAATTCTCTGGTGAAGCATGGGTGCAACTTCAAAGCAGAGAAGCTGATGCACAGGCAACCACTCTAGAGTCTGCAGCAAACATCGTACCCCCCTATTCATCATACACCCAGGAGAGCAACTTTCTGGGATGCGTACATGCAGAGGAGTGTGGCACTGACCTGTGCAGCCCTGCTGTATTCATGCGTCCAGCTCAGATAGTTTTGAGCTCCACTGTCATGACCGTTTGCTACTGCCAGCTTGTTCTTGGCAGGCCATGGGAAGTCTAATTCCTCTTCAGAGTATAGCTCCATGCATGCAGCCAGGGCAGCAATGCATCTACATCCACTGACGGCATGCCTTTTCCTATATCAGGAACAGCCTCACTTTGGGCCAATGGGGCCAAGAACAGACAGAAGAGCTAGGGGGATGTGCTGAGCACAAAGCAAGTGCAGCTCTTGGCAAGACAGGTGTTCTGTGTCTCTGAAAGTCAGAACAGCATATGATTCTTCACGCTGAGTAAAGCACACTATGACTGAGATTGACACAACAATGACCATGGCAGCCGAAGGCATTGTAAAGGTGTGTGGACCTGTATGCTGTCATGGCTTTCAGAAACTGCTCAATGACAATCTCCTTGGTGACATCTGGTTGCTTCCCCAACAGCTTGCTCAGAACTCTGCCCTTGGCAATGTGGCCATCCCCTTTGAAGGGGTCCTGACCAGCATATGAGTCAACAACCTTGGTAATCTGCACCAAGCAACCAAATCTGTGGTCAGATCCAGTCCCCTGACTAAACTGGTGTTGTGCTTATGAATGTGTCTGTTGAAATCACTTGAATAAATTGATGTTTTGCTTGTGAGTTTGTGAGAAATGATGCATGTTCCTCAGAATTACAAGATATCATGACCCAGGCTGCAGCATACCCATGCAGGGAGGAAGCAGATGACCAGCCAGTTTAGGCACAAGCACAAGCAAACATGGGCCAGCAGTAAAGCTGCAGCTTACCAGCAGTGAGGCCTCGTCACTGGTGAGACTCATGCAGTAGGTGTACAGTTGGTTGAGTGTGGCCTCATCTGCCCAGGTGGGGCTGGGGCGCACACCCTGTTTTGCAGCCTCGTCCACAGGCCTCATCAATCGCCTGATGGCTGCTTCCATCTCTCCATGCTCAGCTAGCATTTTGGCAGCCATGCTATTGTCCTGCAAAAACAAGTGCGATGATACACAAATTTAGTCCAATGGTTCTGCGGATTGATGCTATGTGGAATGGTAAGTTGCTCAAGCAGGCTTGATGGTCCATGCTTTGACCAGCTTCACAATGAGAGCAAACTCAGCATGAAGGCCTCATGCCAGGAAGGCAAGATCTGAGGCTACCTGGATCTGCTCTGAGAGCTCCTTCCAGTAGCCATGAATGCGCAGTTTAGCCTCACGCCTAGAGGCACTCCTGCAACATTATCATAACAGCTTGATGAATTTGGAGGGGCATTCCTACTAACAAGCAGTACGTGTACCATACTGGGTACCATACATTGCTGTACAGGCTACACATACAGCAAAATACGGCCTTGAGCAGACCCAAGACAAAAGCATGTCTCACCTAATAAGGCGCGCCGCCTCAATGGCCTTCTCATGTTCACCTTGCTGATGTGCTGCTGTCATGGCAATCTCTGCTAATTCATCCACTTTCTGCAGCCCAACAGCTTTTCCATCAGATCTTATGCACAGCACGTCACTTGCCCTCTGCCCACAAGTTGTACAGGTTCAGTACACAGCTCACAACAAATGATGAGTGCAGATACAGCAACAGATGTGTCTGAAAGACAAGCGAAAAAGACTATGTGACAATACAGCAGCAGACGCTCACTTCTGGCGCCATGTTCTTGAAGAGGGTTGGATGCCTCTGGAGCAGCTGGAAGCCTTGCAAGTGTTGCTTGGCTTTCTTGTGGTGCCTGATGGCTTCCTGCAGTTTCTGCTCTGCCCTTGCTGGCTCTCTGGCAGCCAGCATGTGCGCCTCCTCCTCACAGGTCTCAGCAGCAGCAGCGAAATCGTTCAGATGTGTGCAGATTGCCACAGCAGCCTTGAAGTTGCCAAGCTCTCTGAACAGCCTGAGAACAAACAGCACAAGCTGCATTGATGGTTGTCAGTGCCCAGAACGGTGATGCATGGTACAGCTTGTCTGATGCATGCCCTCATTGCTGCATGGATTACACTAAGGAGGCTGGCATCTTGATATGCAATTCTGCTTGCCATTAACCTGATTTAGGCGCAGTTTTGGCTGTGCTCTTGACATGACATTTGAGACACAATACAAGTGCTCCTGCCTTGCTCGACAAACGTGCTGATCTCTTGTGTGCAATGACACCAAGGAGAAGTAGCAATACCTTGCAGCAATGTGTTTCCCTTCCGAGGTGGTCCTGAACATCTTGGCAGCAATGTTTAGCCAGTTCTTGCGCTCCGTCAGTTTCGCAGCTGAGGTGGCCTCATCAGCACGCCCAGCAGCAGTCAGCAAGTCATGCCCAATCTGCACAGCACCCAACACTTCACAGCGGGGCTGCAGTATGAAAAGGCAATGGCAGACCTGGAGACTGCCTGTAACTATGGGCAAATGCAGACATCAGCAGGAGGCGGTGGGGTGGGGTAAGGGAAGACATGGCAGGGAGCTTTGCTCGGCATAGCTTCAGTGGTAATCAAGAGCATCATGCCTGCGGCTTGCTCACCCTGAAAGTCTCCTGCATAGACTCAGTCGGTGTGACATTGCTCTTCTTGCTCTTCAAGGCCAGGTACTTGCCAAAGGCGGTTGCGACAGTGAAGCGCACAGCGTCCTCAGCGACCTTGAAGCAGTGGGCCGCCAGGTCATACAGGCGATTGTCCATAAAGTTGTAGCCACGCGCAACCCAGTCCTGACTGCTGTTCTTGCCTTGTGTCAGCACATGCCTGCTGTCATCAGTGTGGTCCTCCATGACAGACCTGCACAAAAGCATTCAAGCAGCAAGTGTGAGACCGTCGCCAGAAAACTGGCCTGCATGGATGCGCATAGTTGACAGCACTGACCAAAAGCGCGTGTCAGTCTGCAAGATGTGTACTGTCTACATGTAGCACAAGAGGCGGCAAAAGCCCCGTGCTGTGATCTGGGATGTTCATGTCAGTTGCTTGAGCAAGCTGCTGGATGAGCTACCTGCTGACATACTGAGCCATGCCCAAGCGCCTCAGATAGTTGAAAAAAGGAGCGCGCTTGGCTGTGTTGCTGTCAAATATGATGACATTGTTCTTGGCCTGTGTCAGAGCTGTGTACAGATACTTCAGCTCTTCACAGAGCAGCACATCATGCTGGTCTGCGGACCTGGCAACCCTGAGAGCACCCTTGTCAATTGGATCCACCTCCACCTGCAGACAACACGTTTTGCTGATGCTTGTCGGCTACCTGCATAGACGTCTTCTTTTTTACTCTCTGGACCAGCAGCTGTGCAGACAGGAAATGATTGCCAGCACATGTGTATTGCCGTGCACAAGAGCTGGTCATGGACTGCAGCAATTATCAAATGGCGAGCAATGCAGTGAAAACTTGTGCAGTGTGTTCAGCAGTGCCAATGCAGGCAGCCAATGCGCAGGAAGAGGGCACAGCAGCTCCTGATGATTGTACTTCACTGCATCATGCCAGGACAAATCGCTACTGCACAAGCTGTAAGCTGTGAAGCTCACATCTACAAGGGGTGTCCCAGCAGGCAGCTTCCTGGCCCCCTGTGTCTCCTCCACCTCTGCCAGAAGGGCCACATAGTTGTTCAGAGGGCGCCACTCTGCCGGGCTTCCATTGAAGAAGTCCCACAAGAAGACATCATCAAACTCCAGCCCCTTGGCCTGGGCAACTGTCATCTTGATGACATTGCTGTCCAGCAGGTGCTGTGGTAAGCTGTCCAGGCTATCTGCTGTTCTCCCCAGAATCACCTGATGCCAAAGAGACAGGCTATGATATGCAGCATAGGGGCTGGAGGAGGAGTGAACATGGAATCATCACACAGTATAACCATGCCACGCTTAGACAAAAGATTGCACACTGCTGTCTGCAGAAGCACGGACAGCCGATGCTGTGACTGCTGCAATGTGTGCGAGGCTGGCGGCGTGAAGTACCTGATGAGCTCCAAATTCGACTTGGGAGGTCTTTGGGTCAGAGCCAAGAAGCAGGAAGGTGAGGTCATCGGGACTGAGAGAGGACAGCAGCAGAGGGGGAGGCCCCTTGAAGAACGCCTTCTCACGTGCTAGATTGTCAATGTGCTGCAGTGCACACAAGACCGCAGGTGATGTCAACATCATACACTGACATGTGATGCTTTACTGTATTTGGTGAAGACCGTTCACCAAGTGCAGAAAAGAGTTTCTGAGCAGTACCACATATGGATGGTGTACAAGAGATGGAGATGTGGCCTTGCATAGCAATTTTGTGACTACCGGCCAACCTCGCGCAATGACGCTGGCAGCAGGTTTTCCCAATGCAGTTGAGGCTGAGTTGAGGGTGTGTATGTCACCATGGGGAAGTATTGCCTGAGCACGTCCACCACAGCTGCAGCGGCATTCAGGATGCCGCTATGGGTGCGGTAGTTGGTGGGCAGGTGAAGTGGCTTCTTGGGCACCCCCACAATGGTTGCTGCTGCAATCCCACCAGCATCCTGCAGGGAAACCGACAAAAGCACTGCCAAATGACATGTTCTGCGATTGCAGCCAGCACAGAGCAACTCAGCTACCTCTTTCTGCAAGGCAATGTGTATGTACAGTCACACTGAACGCACAGCATTTGACATATGTGCACATGCGGATGCATTGAATGTATCAATGCGAAAGCTTGGGTGAGTTACCTTTCTTCTTTGAGACTCATGATGGAACAGGGTACAGATGTCAGCAAAGCGGAAGACGATGCCTCTGGCAATGGTTTGACAGGGGTCGCCGCAGCAGAACAGTCCGTTAGCATCACACATTGTCCTGTATGCACAGTGCTGTGAGTATTGACATATTTCCCTCTATGCTTACACAACACGATGAAGCTGATTCGAGCTGACTTCAGAAGCTTTGCATTCCAGATACATAATGCATCACAGGCACTTGGGTACACCACCAACTAAACTTCGCATCACACATTGTCCTGTATGCACAGTGCTGTGAGTATTGACATATGTCCCTCTATGCATACACAACATGATGAAGCTGATTCAAGCTGACTCCAGAAGCTTTGCATTCCAGATACATAATGCATCACAGGCACTTGGGTACACCACCAACTAAACTACGCAGTACAAACAGCTCATTCCTTGCTAGGCAGCAACACCTACTGATCTAGCAGACATTACATACCTGCTGCCAGTATGTTGAACAAGAGATGAGCCACGTACCTGAGGTCCACCAGGAGCTCAGCCTGAGTGAAATCCTGCACCTCATCCCTGGTGATGTTGTGGATGGGCACCCTCTGATACCCATTGGTCTTCAGGCTGTGGTAGATGTGGAACAGCAGATCCATGTTATCATACCTGCAAGGGCAACAGAAGTGTAGTTGACTGTGGCTATCGCTCACAGAACAACACGGAACAACTTGAAGACGCAGACAGGGTCTGAGTTGTGAGTGTCGAAACCATGTGCAAGCGCTGGGCAGATGTAAGGCTGAGGGCTTGCCTGTTGAGCCGGAGCTTCTCCCTCTCATAGCGCTCAAATATGGGATACACCTCACGACGAGTGTCAGCATTGAAGTTGGGAGCCCTCTTGCGGCCCACATCCAGGTAGCCCTGCAGGGTTAGCCTGCCACCGGGGCTGTCCATAGCCTCTGCACTTCCCTTCAGGAAGGAGCAGATCTCCTGCATGCCAATGGTTGCAGACACCCATAGCTCCTGTCTTCACCTTGGGAACTGAAAAGCATGCATCCATGAGGCTCATGCATGGCCACTTGATGACGCAGGCTGTCAGCACAAGTGGCATCAAGCTGATGTAGCAGTGATGCAGCATAATAATGCGATGACGATGACAGTGATGCATCATGGCACAGCATTTACATGCCAGCTTGCTTGGTCATACCTGATAGACCAAGGCCGGGGTCATGGTCTGCTTCTCCTCCTTAGTGCTGATGTTGGCCCACATGACATCGACAAAGAAGTCATAGTCTGCCTCCAGCTTGGGACCCAAGGCCCCCTTCTTTTCAGTGGGAATGTCAGCCTCCTGGTGACCATTGACACTGTGGCCCTTCTCCAGCTGCTCATCATCGCTCTGCATGATTGCACAGAAGCTACGTATCCTAGATGATCAACTTTTGCAGACAACAAGCTCTCATTCACGTTGGCCAGCAGCATTGCAACGTAGACATGCAGCAACTGTTTCACAGGCTGACAACAGATGCATCTTGGCTGTACAGCCTGGATTGCGCAGTCACATGAGGATGCATAATAATAATTTACAGGCATTCCAGCTAATCGTTCTTGCCAGGTACCTACTAGGTGTGCCTAAACCCTAGTCCTGTCACATGGAGATGCATATCAGCACGTTACCTCATAGTCCTCATCCTCAGCAAAGCCAGGGTCCAGATCAATCATGGACTCGATGCCTCCCATCT
>JAABUO010005644.1_pt1 | contig 14504 bp, 10 predicted proteins | sample 5559291 | NCBI WGS metagenome assembly JAABUO01 (sample SAMN10711878, study PRJNA513372) | rock metagenome | isolation source: Antarctica rocks | place: Antarctica: Victoria Land, Finger Mt sud | reverse complement strand
AAACAACAAGGTCGTACGGTCGTCCATGCTCGTGGCCTCATCTACTGGATGCCTGAAGAACAACCAGCATGGCGAGGCCACGAGCCTCACCTACCTCACGACACCCCCGTCAAGTGCGGAGAGCCCCGAAGGGCAACCCCCAAGCCCAGCACGAGCCAAAGCCCCCACCATCCCCGAATATGGGCACCAGCTCGCCGACGGACCGCGCCGCTCGTCCGCGCTGGACCCCCCAGGGCGCGGGCATGCCCTGGGGCCGCAACGTCGGCCATGCTCACCCGGCGCTCCTGCCGTCCTCGCTGTAGGCACAACGGCTCCGCGGACCAGCCGTCCCGGTCACAAGGAGCCTAGTGTGGCGCCCCACCTACAGCTCCGCGTCGCTCATAGCTCATCGTCTACCAATAAGCAGCAGGGACTCCCCCCCCCTGCCACGGTGCGGTCCTGGATGATTTCCCGCTCGAACTGGGCCAAAGCACTAGACAGGTGAAACACCAGCCGGCCGCCGGCGGTAGTTCGTGTGGATGCTCTCCCGCAGCGAACGGAACCCGACTCCCCGTTCATCCAAGGCGGTAACCGTGTCGGTCAGGTGCCGCAGCGAGGGGCCGAGGCGGTCCAGGCCCCACACCACCGGCGTGTCCCCGGCTGCAGGGGGTGAAGGCGGGGGTGCTCAGAACGTGCACCGGTTGCTGGCGGAGTCGGCAGTTACCGGGGCTAGGTTGGCAGACGGCGCTGGGGCGGTGGTGCTTCCTGATGGCGCCTGCCCTTGGGTTTTGACGGCTTGCAGCCGGTCGTAGTCCTCGCCTAGTGCCAGCACGACTGCACCGGGGGTCAGGGTGTTGTCCTCGTGCAGCACCGAGCCGGGGACGGCTGCGGCTAGGGTCTGGGCAGCCTGAGCGTCGGCCGCGGTGTAGCGCACCTGCGTGGCCGCGGCCCCTGGTGTCAGGTCCGCTGCAACGGTGCTGCGGAAACGCAGCTGCGTGAGCCCGCGGCTGACCTGGCCGGCCAGCCCCGGCCGGGTGGTGCCGTTGCGGACCCGGACCCGTACCTGTGCGGGAGCCAGCCTCACGACAGGGGCCTGCTGCGCTGCCGCGGTGGGCGCGGGCGCCGATGTCTGTCCGTGTAGTGGGGCCAGGAAGGCGTCCAACGTCTTCTGGTCGTAGACGACGACGGAGCCCACGTTGGGTAGCTGCAGCAGGTTGCCCTGGCTGAACACGTGCGGGTCGGTTGGCGTTAGTTCACGTACCGGCAGGGTGCTGAACACAACCTTGGACGCGGCGGTGCCCTTGAGGCGTTCGGCGAGGGCTTCGAGGTCGGAAGTGGAAGTGTTCTGGTCCAGGCTCAGCGCGTTACGGACGCTCAACAGCAGCGACGTGACGCGAGCCGGGTTGAACAGGCTGCCGGGAGCGGTGGCGCTGCGGAACACCGAACCCAGGAACTGCTGCTGGCGTTGGATCCGGTTGATGTCGCCTTCGGGCAGTCCGTGGCGTTGGCGGACGAAGGCGAGCGCCTGCTCCCCGGTGAGGTGCACCGTGCCCGGGCCGGCGTGCCATCCGCTGAACGGATCGTTGGTGTTGGTGACGTGGATCGTTGCGGTGCCCGCGTCGTTCTCGTCGTTGCTGGAGAACGCGGACGGCTTCACGCACACGCTGACTCCGCCGACAGCGTCAGTGATCTGCCTGAAGCCGGCGAGGTCGACCGAGACGTAGTGATCGAGTTGCAGGCCGGTCAGCTGTTCGACGGTGGCCACCAGCAGCGACGGGCCACCGACGTTGATGGCGTTGGTGAACTTGTCCTTGGCCGCCGGGTGGTGGTTGCCCTTCGCGTCGGTGTAGGCCGGGACCTCGACGTAGGTGTCACGCGGGATGGACACCAACGTGGTAGTGCCGTCCTTGGCTAGATGAGCAAGGATCGTCGTATCGCTGCGCTGACCGGGGGCGTTGCCGTACCGGCCGCCGCTGCCTGCCCGGCTGTCGGTCCCGACCAGCAGCCAGTTGCTGGTGCCGCCGGCGGGGCTACCGCCGCCGAAGTCGATGTGCAGCCGGCCGATCGTGCTGTCGAAGTAGGTCGTGACCACGTAGCCACCCACGCTGACTATCAGCACCAGGCTGCTGAGCACAGCGAGCAGCAACCGGCCCAGCCGCCCCCAGGGGGATGCGGGCGGTGGGTGTCGCGGAGCTCGAGGATCGAGCTCGGGGGGAAAGCCTCGGTTCGTGGGAACCTGCGCCACAGCACCGCCCTCTGGTCGCAGTCACACAAGTCTGTGGCGGCGCGCCCGCTCACCCGACGATAGTCAGGTGCACCAGCGCCTAGGGCGCCCAACGGCGCGCATGCCGCGTGTCGCAAACGACTGCGAGGCAGACGACCGCAACGGGACAGGAGCGGCCGGGACCGTTCCGCTGCGGGGCAGAGCTCCCAGTTGCAAATCCTGAGCGGACACGATCTTTGGGGCGCCCGCGGCTCACCGGCTCGCCCAAGCATCCCCGGCTGACTCGGCCGACCTTGCCCGGGTGGCGTTCCGGCAGGAGTCCGGTCCATCTCCGACGGCAGCTGTCACTCTGGCGGGGGGGCGTGAAGGTAGCGCGGGGGGTCGGCCGGTGGGCGTTCAAGCAGGTATCGGTGCAGCGGGTCATGCTTGGGTGCGCCTTGGGCTGCGAGCCAGAACTCGGCGGGGACCGGCACCCCGGCGATCAGGGTCAGCTGCTGGCCGTCGCATGGGCCTCCCACGGCCTGACCGGTCCTTGCCGGCCGGCCGACGGTGCTGGCCCCCCGCCCGCGTCAGGGTGTGTGCCGCAGCTGGCGGTGTACCAGGGACAGGCACAGCACAGCACAGCGCCGAGCAGCATTACCGGTCCAATCAGGTGCAGCTGAGTGGCCGGGACCAGTCGGGCGGCTACCAGCTCGCCGACGGTTAAGGCGAGCGCCGTCCCGACGAGTTGCTGCAGCCCACGCCGGCTGTGAGCTGATGTCACAGCCAGACCCGCTCAGCCCGGCCCGGGACCATGTGCACAAGTACGCCACCATCTCATCGCCCACCGCAACTCATCTGGGTAGCCGGCCGGCCGAACCCCCACCGGTACCGGCGTGGCGTCCCCGGGGCCGGCGCACCCTTAGGCGGCAGTGGTTGAGCTCTAGCCGTCGCCGCAACCCTGGCCTGCCTGGCCTGGGCCGCTGCCGGTATCGCCGGCCAGGACTGGCTCACCGGCCGGCGGGTGGTGCCGGTACTGAGCTGGCTGACGCTGGCGGTCCTGCTGTGGCTGGAGGCGTTTGCCATCCGGACCGGCAGCAGCACCCTTGCGCCGCTTGTGGTCGCTAACGCTCTCGCGCTGTGCTACGCGTTGAGCGTCCGAGGACAGCTGCTTCACGCCCGGCTGACACGCTTGGACCGCCAGCGTTCACAGCACCGGGCACGGCTGGCGATCATCGACACCGCGCCGATTGGCACCGAACCGTCCGGGTCGGTAGCGCGGGTCGCCGTTCCGGTTCGGGTGACCAGCCTTGACGAAGGAGATCTCATGACCGATGACACCCTCAACCCCGCCGCCATCTTGGAACGAGCCGCAGCCCAGCTGCGCGCAGACGACCATCGCGATCTCGCCGCCTCCCTTGAACAGCTCGGCAGCTACCTCAGTCGCCCAGACCGAGGCCCTCCTCGCCAGCGACCAAACCCCCTTAAGCGAAGAACCGGCGGGGTACGCCGACAAGCCGTGAGCCGAAACGGACCGTGCTGCCTGGGTTGCCCGGACCGGTCAGGCTTTGCCCCCGGCGGGGGCATCAGCCCGGCCGGCGAGGGTAGATCCGGCCTGTCGTAGCCGGCAGCGAGCAGCGATAAGGAACCCCTTCATGGCAGATGCGGTCCAGCTTGCCCAGCCCAGCGCGCCTCAGCCCGGACCGGAGGCGCACGAGCACACCCACCGTGACGTTTCCGGCGGGTGGTTGCGCCCGTCGGTGTTTGGCGCCATGGACGGCCTGGTCACCAATGTCAGCCTGATCGCCGGCGTCGGCGGCGGCGGGGTCTCCCGCCACACGCTGATTTTGACCGGGATGGCCGGGCTGGTCGCCGGCGCCTTCTCCATGGCCACCGGTGAGTACACCTCGGTCGCCAGCCAGAACGAGGCGGTCTGCGCCGAGGTCAACATCGAGGCTCTCGAGCTCGAACGCCATCCCGAAACCGAAGCCCGCGAACTGGCCGACACGTTCATCGCCCGTGGCGTCCGGCCCGAGATCGCCCTGGCCGTAGCACAAGACCTAGGCGCCAACCCCGCTGAAGCGTTGCGCTTCCACGCCCGCGAAGAGCTCGGCGTCGACCCCGACGAGCTGCCAAGCCCCTGGACCGCTGCGGCCAGCAGCTTCGCCTTCTTCTCGGTCGGGGCGTTGCTGCCGCTGCTGCCCTACCTGCTCGGCCTCGACAGCCTGCCAATCGCGCTCACGCTGTCCGCAGTCGCCCTGTTCGCCGCCGGTGTGGTCGTCGCCCGGCTGACCCGCCGACCCGTCCTGTACAGCGGCGGCCGCCAACTCGCCCTGGGTGCGCTAGCAGCCGGCGTCACCTACCTCATCGGCCACCTCATCGGCGCCAGCGTCACCTAGCCACCCAGCAAGCCGGAGCGCTACGAGGTAGCGACGCCAGTGGCGTTAGCGGCGGGGTTCTTGGCATCCCGGACCGTCGGCGGCGCCCAGTTGCCGACCGGCCGGCCGCAGCTGGCCCCCAGCGAACGTGACCCCCCCGACCTGGCACTGTCGGTGCTGGCAGTCGGCGCCGGCTGTGGACCGGCTACTAAGGCGCCGGACGCACGGAAAGCAGCAGTGATTCAGCGCAGCCTTCGGCTGTTTGCTGGCTCAGCGGCCGCCGAGTCAGTTGGGACAGGTACACCTTCTGAGCAAGGCCTTCTGTCACCGATGGCCCGGTTGTCGGTTGCTGCGAGCCCGGCTTTGGTTCTGGTCCCAGTAAACCCAGCTCCGGCCAGTTGGGTCGGTCGCCGCTGCTGGCGCAAGACGGTAGAGCTGCTCGCCGTCACCGGCGGGCAGCCACAGCTGTGCTGGCAGTTCTCCGGTTAAGCCGGCTGAGCACAGCAGGCCGTCGCAGGGGCCGCCGACAACCTGAGCTGACCGCGCGGGCGGCGAGTGCCGCAAGGGTCCTGGGACAACCCGAAGGTGACGAGCTCGGTAGACGACGACTGCCCAGCAGGACGTGCCGGCGGCTAGTAGCCCGAGCCGAGCGGGGCGGCCACCTGAAGCGAGGCCGAGTGTCAGGGCGACGTTGGCCGATGCCAGGATCCAGACCAGCACCAGCCACCGGGCGGCACACCGGTGACGGTGCGGTGCTGGTGGGCTCATGGCTGGCCCATCGTCCTACGCCAGGCCGACCAGGCCCAGCAGGGTCTGGCCCAGCAGCAGCAGCGACATGGCAGCGACCGCGGCCACAGCGATGGTGGCGGCGACCCGGAAGCCGGGCTTGTTGACAGCTGGGCCGAGCACGTCACGACGGTTGGACAGGATCAGGATGTAGACCAGCACGACGGGGGCGACGATGCCTTGGAGCACCTGGGTGCCAATCAGCAGCTGGATCAGGTTCACCGGTGTCATCGCTACCGCGGCGCCGAGGAAGACCTGGAAGCTAAACAGCCCCAGAAACAGCGGTGCTTGCCGGAACCGGCGTGACACTGATCGTTCGACCCCGACCGCCTCGCTGATCGCATACGAGCTCGACAGCGGAACCACCGCCCCTGCCAGGGCGGACGCGCCGAGCAACCCGAACGCGAACAGCAGCTCAGCACCGGATCCGGCGACGGGGCGCAGCGCCTGAGCGGCTTGCTTGGCTGACTGCAACGGCCCTTGGCCGCCGATCACAGCACCGGTAGCGATGATGATGGTGATGGAGATGACGCACGCGAACAACGCACCTGAGATGGCGTCGATCTTGGCGCCTCGGTAGTCAGCCGGTCCCACCCCGCGGTCCACCACCCCAGCGGCGGCGTAGAGCTGCATGTAGGGGCTGACCGTGGTGCCGATCAGCGCCACACCCAGCAGCAGGTAGTCCTTGGACAGCAAAAAGTGCGGCAGCACCAGGTTGGTCCCGACCGCCCCCCAGTGCGGATGGCCCAGGATCATCGCCACCGGGTAGGCGAAGAACGCCAGGCTCAGCACCAAAAAGATGCGCTCGGCGTAGCGGTAGGACCCGAACAGCACCAACGCCCAGATCACCACCGCCGCCACCGGGATCACCGCATAGCGGCTCACGCCCAGCAGCTCAAATGCCGCCCCGATCCCAGCGAATTCGCTGACCACCAGCCCGGTGTTGGCCAACAGCACGCAGAACAGCGCCACCCCGGTCAGGCGTAGGCTGAACTGCTCGCGGATCAGCGCGGCCAGCCCCTTGCCGGTGAACACCCCCAGGCGAACCGCCATCTCCTGCACCAGCACCAGGGCGACGGTGACCAGCACCATAAAGAACAAGGTCCGGTAGACGAACTGGCTGCCGGCCGAGGCGTAGGTCGCGATCCCCGCCGCGTCGTTGCCGGCGTTCGCCGCGATCAGCCCCGGGCCGGCGATCGCCAGGTAGGCGAAAACCCGCCGGCCCGGCAACCGGGCCAGCAGCCGGCCGCGCGCAGCACGCTGGATTCCCGCGGGTGACGCCGCTTGGGTAGCCACCGGCTCAGGCAACTCGCCCTCGGCAGGCGGTGCGGCCGCTGGGGTGTCGGGGCGGGTCATGACAACAGCCTGGGAAAGTGCAGCCGGCTCTCCCCGGCACGCAGCGCGTCAAGCACATCGTCAGCCAGGATCCGGCCCAGCGGCCGGCGCTGGTCGTCGACGACCAGCAGCGAGGACCGGCGGGACTCGATCAGTGCCCCGGCCACAGTGTCGACGTCGGCGTCGGCGGTCACGGTCAGCGGCTCGGGGTGGCCGAGCCGGGTGACTAACTCCCCCAGGGTCCAGCCGTCGGCGGCGGTGAGCAGATCGAACAGTGCCAGGTCGGCGAGCAGGCAGCCGCCCTCGTCGAGGACCACGACGGCTTCGATCTCGCTTCGGTGCTCGACCAGAGCGGCCAGCTGGGCCCGGACGTCGGCGACAGTGCTGCTGCTCACCGCTTCGGCCAACGTGGTGCTCATGAAGCCGCCGGCTCGGTCCTGCCGGTAGCCCAGCAGCACCCGCAGGTGCTCGCCGGTAACGGGTGGCATCGCGGCGAGCAGCTCGTCGCGTTCGCCGGCGCTCAGGTCACGCAACGCGTCAACCGCCTCGTCGGGTTCCATCGCCGCTAGCAGCCCTGCCGCCTGAGCCGGCTCGGCCTCCCGCAGCAACCCCTCCAGCTCGCCGGGGTCCATCTCCTCGAGCGCGTCGGCGGCGGTGCCGGTGTCCAGCGAGGCGAGTAGCTCCCGGCGGGCGGGGCGGGCCAGGTCCTCGAGCAGGTCGGCGAGCTCCCCTGGTCGCAGCCGGCGCAGCGCCTGCTGGCTCTCGCGCAGCCGCACCGTCGCCGGTCCGTCGACGGAGTCTTCGCTAAACGGTGCTACCGCATCCCAGTCGATCACCTTGTCCGGGGTCGGGCGGCGACGCAGCCGCCGCGGACCGATCCGGCGCAGCAGCGACTGCAAGCTCACGTCCACACCGACAAGCCGGACCTGGTTGCCTAAAGGTGCCAGGTAGAGGTCGGCGGCGCGGATCACCTGCACACCGTCGACGTCGACCAGCTGGTGGTCGAGCACGTCCCTGGCCAGCAGCACCTCCCCTGGCCGGCGGGTGTAGTCCCGCAGGTCCAGGCGAGAGGTCCGCAGCCGCACACCGGAATGCTCGATAGTGGCGACGGCTGAGGCGTCGAGGAAGGCGCGGCGTCGCCCGACCCGCATCACCAACCCTGTGACCGGCGGGTAACGCTCATCGCCGTACAACCGGGCCACCACGTCAACCAGGTGCCCGACCTCGGCCCCCAACTGGTTGCGCACCGGGCTGCCGACCAGTCCGGCGACGGACACGATCGTCGCTCGCACCGACCGACTGGTGGTGACGCGCTCCGCCCGGGCGATGGTGCGTCGCCGCAGCGTGTCAGCGCCGGGCAATGAGGCACGCGGCGACGAGGAACGGACGGGACGGCCAGGCACGCGAGCCTCCAGGCAGAAAAAGGGCCCGGCCAGCCCGCTACCCTGCTGGCTTGGCCCGGCTGTCAGGACGAGACAGACGCGCGGGATGTCGGCTGCCACCGGCAGCACAGTCCCGGACGCGGGCACTAGTAGGAGGATCAGCGGACACAGCCGCGCCTCCTCATCCGCCAGTGGAACCGGTGAACTGCCCTAGCGGCAGCCCAACGCCCCGGCCAATAGCTCCCAAGCTGAACCGCCTGAGCCCAAAGCGGATAAAGCTACGCGACCGGGTGTCTTCGACACGTTAGCCCCAACACGGGCCCCGGCCGGTGCCGGCTTCACGGGCCCTGGGCCACGACCGCCCGGGCTAGCTGCGGCTGAGCAGGTAGCCGCTGCCTTGGCGGCGGCAGACGAAGTGGTACTGCGGGTACTGCGTGATCGCCTTCGCCGAGCACTGCTGACCCGCCGCAAGGCACTTGGTGGCCCCGTTGATGGTGGCCCGGACGTCGGCAGCGGGACAGGTCTTGGTGCCGCCCGCGGCGCTGCCGGTACCGGCGGTGCCGCTGCTGACAGTGCGCTGGGACGGAGTTACCGGGGAGGCGGCTGCGGTGTGCTTCTTGCTGCCACCGCAGCCAGAAGTCGCGAGCACAACCCCGATCGGCAGCACCAGCACAGCAGTCGAAAAACGAGACGGCATCACAGACCAGGCTCTTCTCGTGACCCCCCCGGGAAAACATCACAGTCCGGTCACAGCGGCTGCCAGCTTGCTGGAGCTGGCGCCAGAAGAAGACAGGGATGTCGGCTGGCTGGGCAGCGGGCGGGGTTGCGCGCCGGACCGTCGACGCGCCCGGGCTGATATAGCCAAACGGCGGCTTCCTTGGCCCCGGCGGTCAGGCTGGGGCTGGGATGCTCTGTAGTCGGGCGAGTAGGTCCTGGCGGGTCCAGGTGGAGTTGACCAGGATGCGGCGCAGGGTGTGCAGCGGTGCCTGGGGGTCCATCGCCTTGTCTGAGAGCTGGAAGGCGGTCGCGTAGCCCGCTGCGTGCAGCGGCGCGAAGCCGCGACTGTTCCACGCGCCGTAGGGGTAGGCGAAGTGACGGACCGGCTTGGCCAGCACCTTTTCCAGCAGTGCCCGGGGCTGGTCGAACTGCACCGGGTAGTCGGCCGGGGTGTAACGGTCGGCGCGGTGGTGGTCCCAGGTGTGGGCCGCCACGCTCATCCCGGCGGCGTCGAGGCGGTGCAGGTCGTCCCGGGTCATCCACCCGGGTTTGCCGAGTACGACTGTCATCACGAAGAACGTGGCGGTCATCGACCGGCGGGCCAGCTGTGGCAGCCCTTCGTTGATCTGGCTGGGTTGGCTGTCATCGAAGCTGAGCAGCACCGGCCGCGGGGGCAGCCCAGCCCCCGTCGTCAGGTGCGCCAGGTACTGGTCGGCGGTGATGGTGCTGTATCCGGCGGCGGACAGCGCGTCGAGCTGGGCACGGAACACTGCTGGTGGGCAGATCAGCAGTCGGCGGGCGTAGCCGGCGTCGCCGGGGTGCCAGTCGCGCAGCTGATGCCAGCACAGCACCGGCACCCTGGCCCGGGATGCGATCACCTTCGGGTCGGTGGTCGCCGCCAGCAAGTGTGGCCGGGGGCGGTGCGAGGGCTGGGGCGCCAGTCGGCGGCCGGCCGGGCCAGCGGTGGGTGTGCTCGCGGCGGCGCAGCCGGCGGCCAGGGTTGCCAGCGCGGCCAGCGAGCCGGCCAGGACTTGACGGCGGTCGGCATGTGGGGGCCCGTTCACCAGGTCTCCCCTCCGAAGGTGCGCCGCTGAGGCGCTGCCTGTGCATGTCTATCCGGACCAGCCGGTCTACCGGGTGAACGACGCAGGGCCAGTTGGGGTCTGCCGGGCGCGGTAGCCACGCCGGTGCATGGTGCTGCTGTGGTCCAGCATCAGCAGCCCTGGTGCCGCCGCACCGGGACGTGCCACGGCCCCCGCGGCGGGAGCCGCGGGGGCCGTGGGTTGTCTGTCCCGGCGGGCGGCTGCCCATTGGGAAGCCGGCCGGTTGCTGCCTAGTGCAGGTAGGTGACGGTCGTGGTGCGGGTGGTGTAGCGGTAGACGATGGTGCCGCCGGCGAAGTCGCTTCGCCGGCCGCCGGTGACGGCGTACTCGTCGGTGACGGGGTAGCTCAGCCGACTGCGCTCGTAGCCGAGCTTGGCGTAGCGACCCAGGATCGCGCCGTGCGCTTCATGCGCCCCAGTCCGGGGGGTCCAGAACATGATCCCGGCGGCGAAGACGCTGAACCGCCCAACCCGGTCGGTAGTGCCCCGCTCGTCACTGACCGGGTAGCCGAGCACTCCCAGCGGGCCGCCGATCTTCAGGTAGTGCTCCAGGATCGCCCCGTGCACCGAGTAGGCCCCGGTCCGGACGGTGAAGAACACCGCGGCGCCGTCGGCTCCGGCGAACAGGCTGACCCGCCCGATGCGGTCACGGACCGCCAGCTCGTCACTGACCGGGAAGCTCAGCAGCCCCGCTGGTCCACCCAGGGCCCGGTAGTGCGCGGCGATCGCGCCGTGCACCTCATGTGCTGCGGTGCGCGGGGTGTAAAAGATCGACCCGTACTGGAAGTTCTGCCCCCGCCCGCCAGCCACGGCATACTCGCCGCCGACCGGCTTACCCAGCACCGAACGGGCCCCGCCCAAGGCGGCGTACTTCTCAGCGATCGGGTCCCTGGGTACCGGCGCCCTGGGAATCACCCGGTTCGAGGGCGCTGAAGCTGGGCTGGTGCCCCCGCTGTTGGTGGCAGTGACGGTGAACGTGTAGGTGTCACCGTCGGCCAAGCCGGTCACAGTCGCCGACGTTTTCGGTGCTGTGGTGACCGTGCCGCTGGACGTGGCGCTCTGCCCCCCGCGGCTGGTCCGGGTCAGGTCCGCCGCCGTGACCCGGTAGGAACGCACCGGTGCCCCGCCGCTACTTGCCGGTGCGGTGAACATGACGGCCGCCTGCCGATCACCCCCAGTCGCTGTCACCATCCGCGGCGCTGAAGGTGCGGTCACCGGAGCAACCACAGCCCACACCGGAGCGGCAGCACCGCCAACCACAGCCACGGGCAGCCCCAGCAGCACCACACCTGCTCCCACACGACGAACCCGACGACGACCAGCTGACGCGGTGACAGTCATACAAACCCCTCCCAAAGACACGCAGGGTCGCGGGCGGGTGCCCGGCCCAGACCTGACGGCAGCACCCCTATCGGCCCCCGACAGACCCAGGAAAGCTCGCCACTACGGGCCTGGGCGCCGGTGAACGTAACCCCACGCATGGGGAGCGCAGCCAACCCCAGACCCGTGTCGACTCAGTGCCGGTCTCTCCGAACCCACCCTGGTGATCCGCGCCGGCCGGCCCCCGACCCGGGTGGCGCTAGCGCCCAAGATGCGGGCCTCGTTCGCCTACCGCTTACTCCACCAACCGGCCGGACGGCCAGTCCTGCGCCGACTATTCGGCCGCGTCCTACCTACTATTCACCCCACCTGATGAGACCGATTCGATCACCGCCCGGTCGAAGATGCGCCGTGCACCGCGGGGGCCGGATCGAGGTGAGCGCGGTGCGGCCTGGGACCGCCGGACCGGTCGCCAGCCGGTTCTGACACCGGCCGGTTGCCCCTCGTGTGGTCGGCGCAGTGCGAGGATCACGCCAGCACGCCAACCAGACGACGGGCAGCATCGGCTGCCTTCGGCCGGTCCCGACAGCGAGAAGAGCACCCGATGAGCAGCCAGACCACCGACCGGCCCAGCCAGAACCCCTCAGACCCCGCACCCGCAGCCGCAGCCGGCACCAACTCGGGGGTCCTGAGCCCGACCACTCATAGTCAGCTGGTTACCGAGCGGGGAGCGACGTCGATCGCGGACAGCGTCGTGGAGAAGATCGCCGGGACCGCTGCCCGCGGGGTTCCCGGCATCTATGCCATGGGCACCGGCCGGGCACGTACCTTCGGCGCGGTACGGGAGATGATCCCCGGTTCTGGCGGTCTCAACGCCGCCCAGGGGGTGTCGGTGCAGGTCGGGCGAACCCAGGCGGCGGTCGACCTCGACATCGTCCCTGAGTACGGCTTCCCAGTGGCCGAGCTGGCGCTCGCTGTCCAACGCAAAGTGATTTCCATGGTCGAGCGGATGACCGGGCTGAAGGTCCTCGAGGTCAACATCGCAGTCGACGACATGCACATGCCCGGTGACGACGACCATGACCAGCAGTCACCAGCCCGGGTGCACTAGAGCTTGCAATGCACCCGCTAGACGCTCCACGCCGCGAGCTCCCCGCCGAAGCGCGGGCTGGCCGAGGTGTCAGCGAGGCCGTAGACCCCGGGGTGCACCTCCGTCGGCGGCACCAGACGCACGGCCGGCAAGGTCAGGCGTCTGGCGCTGGCAAAGGACTGCGGTTTGCCCTCCTCTTCTTTAGTAGCCCTGCCCCTGCCCCTGCCCGCCCTGGCCGTAGCCCTGCTCCTGGCCACTGCCCTGGTCGAACCCTTGCTCCTGGCCGCTCTGGCCGTAGCCCTGCTCCTGGCCACTGCCCTGGTCGAACCCTTGCTCCTGGCCGCCTTGGCCGTAGCCCTGCTCCTGGCCGCCGCCCTGCTGCTGGCTGTAGCCCTGGCCGCGGGAGGTGTCGAAGTTGGGCTGCTGGTCGGTGTAGTTCCCCCCGCCGGGCTGGTATCCGGCGAACCCTGGCTGCTGCTGGGCGTCGAAATGCTGCTGGTAGCCCCCGTTCTCCAACTGCTGCGGGTCGACCCCCAACCCGCTGAGCATCCCAGCGTGCTGCTGGGAGTCGACCTGGCCCATACCCTGCAACTGCTGAGCGGCCTGCTGGTGGTCACCACCGAGCTGACCAACCAAGTTCATGATCGTGGAAGGGTCGAAGTTCACGGCACAGCCTTTCCGTTGTGGTGGGTTCGCTACCGCTCCAGCTGGCACCCGGGCCGCTGACCTACCAACTGCCGACTACCGACTACGTGAAGCTGAGGTCGGCGCGGGGCGGCGCTGGGCCAGCCACATCCCGGCTGCGACCAGCCCTACGACGGGCCACTCGACCACCCCGGTGACCGCCAGGGCACCGGCAGCCAGATACACCACCGGCATCGGTGCACCGGCCAGCGCCTGCTCGGCGACAGTCACCGGCGCCAGCAGTACCGCCTTGACTGTCGCCGCTGACGGTCCGGACGGGGCAGGGCCGTTGGTGCCAGAACCGGATGGCGTGTGGGCGGTTGGCGCTTTCGGGCGTGGCGGCATGCCCCACCTGTGCCCACAACGGCCGAAGGGCTACCGCACCCGCTCATGCTCGCCCTGAGCCCCTGCCGGCAAAACCCTGCCGGAACACGCTCGGACGGCTGGACCAGGGCGGCCTGGGCGGAGCCAGACCACACGTCGGCCACCCACAGCTGCCAGCAACCCCGCAGCCTGCTCGCGGCCGCCGCCCCGGTCCTGTCCGGCCGACCCCGGGCCGCTCCCCCGCCGGGCTGATGGCACGATCCGCGCCCGCCGGGTCTGCTGTCAGTCGCGGTGCCCCGCGGGCGGTGACCCGACGGCGACTGCAATGTCGAGGGGGTCGGGCAGCAGCCTGGTCAGCGGCGTCTGGACCCAGCTGCCGGCCAGGTCGACCAGGGTCGCGCTTCCCGGGCATACCGCGCGACCCGCCACGGCTGGCCCCCGGCACGGCGCAGCACCAGGCTGCCCGGCACCGGCAGATGTCCCTCCACGCCGGCCGCAGCCACCACCTCAAGGGCGGTGCTAGCCGCCGCGTCGGCCACCAGCCCGGCGGCGTCCTCAGCGTCGGCCTCGGCCGGGACCGCCAGCGTTACCAGGACGGTCACCAGCCGCTCCCCCGGCGAACTCACGACGCTTCCTGCGGCGCCGCTACCGGCCGGCGGCGCCGGGCCGGCTCTGCTGGCTGTACTGGCGTCGTGTCCACAGCGGCCTGCGCCGGGGCGGGTAGGGCGGTGTCGAGATGGCGGTAGATCGTCGGCCGGGACACCCCGAAGGTGTCAGCGATGTGCGCCACGGTGTGCTCCCCCGCGTCATACATCGCCCGGGCCTGAGCAATCTTGGTCGGGGTCATCTTGAACTTCGGGCCGCCGAGCCGGCCCCGGGCCCGGGCCGCGGCCAACCCATCGGTAGTGCGTTCGACGATCAGGTCGTGCTCGAACTCGGCGATCGCCGCCAGCATGTGGAAGAACGGCCGCCCGCCTGGGGTCGTGGTGTCGATCCCCTGAGACAGGGCCCGCAGCCCCACCTGCCGCGACTGCAGCTGATCAGCCAGGACTTTGAGGTTGCGCACCGAGCGGCCGAGCCGGTCGAGCTTGGTGACCACCAGGGTGTCGCCGGCCCGCAGGTAGCCCAGCGCCTGCTCGAGTGCTGTGCGCGTGGCCAGGGTCCCCGACGCGTGGTCGACGAAGAGCTTCTCGCACCCCGCCGC
>JAABUO010005643.1_pt1 | contig 14505 bp, 4 predicted proteins | sample 5559291 | NCBI WGS metagenome assembly JAABUO01 (sample SAMN10711878, study PRJNA513372) | rock metagenome | isolation source: Antarctica rocks | place: Antarctica: Victoria Land, Finger Mt sud | reverse complement strand
CCGGCTCCAGTTTCGTGAGAGGGTTTCCCGGATGGTCTGCGCTAGCTGAACCCTCTCTATTTGATCCCGCTTTCGTTCACGCTCCCTCGCTTTAGCGCGGGCTCGAATATAGTAACATACTATGCCGAAAATACAACTAAGAATAGCTAAGGCGACGATCGCGATAATAATAGTAACACAAGATCTTAAGCACGTTATCAAGGTTACGGTGGTTATTATTAGATCCTCGGCCATGCTCTAAGGAACGGGTTTAGCGTTTACGGGTATAATAGTAAGGGATAGGATACCGGATAACGTTTTAGATCTAATTAGAATAAGATATTTAGACGACGTTAAGGCATAAAGCTAATGCCGAGTGCATGGTCTTATTCTAGGAAACGCGTTTCTTTTCTTAGACTATCGAGGTATTATAAATTATTTCTTATTTTAGATAAAAGCATAACGATATAGTGACGGTAATTATATATATATAATCTCGCGAAGATTATTAGACCTCCTACCTCTTTAACCTTTCTCTAGTCCCTTTGGTTGCGGTACTTTCGTTTTAGTCGAGATACCGTTAGAATTATCCCGAATATCTAAGGATGAACTGCCTAATACTATTAACGGAGATTCTGACCTAGATATACTCGTATGCTGTTTACGAATAGTTAGACTTCGAGGTACTGGAGTTAAGTGTCTATAGAGGTTCACGGGGAGGGCCGGACCCTTTAACCCGAGTATACTAGTATAGTCGGGTTAGTAGTAAGTTAGCCTAATTATAGTAAAGATCCCTGCTAAGATATAGAACCGCAGGTTAGTAGCGATCTATTATAAAGTACTCGATGATTAAAGAATTAGAAATATAGCCAAGCTTAAAGTTTAGAGTAAGATTCGAATATACCTCGGCCCAAGGAAATTTATTTATAATAAAGCTCGCGTACTATTCCGCCAAAGCTTATCTGCTCGGAAAGATCTATTATAGAATGACCAGACTCATAACGAGTAACGAGGGAGTCTGCCTGATAGAGCGGCTCTACCCCCAGCTTTACCGTCCTTTGCAAGTGGAAGCATTATGCGTTACAGCAGCCCAGAATAATTACGGCATGGTAGAATTCTTCGTGGAATAGGGAGTGGATATATAGGGTACCTCTCCCTCGGTCCCTCTTAACTATTGCTTCGAAAAGCTTCGGTATTTTTCATAAGGAAATCTAGACGTCGTAACCGATAGCGACTTTTTATAGTTTCCGGCAGCTGCTTAGGTAATACCGTTATATGCAAGCGCATAGTAGGGAAGCGAGAAGATGATACGGCTACTATTATAGCACGGAGCTTCTCTAAATTCCGTATCGTTTAACTATAGACAGACGGCCCTCTTCGGTATTATTCGCTTTCTACCACGGTACGATAAGGACAAGACGACTCACATTACTAATATGCTCGTAAAGATCCGCTTGCTCCTTAATTATCACGCAGACTTAATAGCGAGAGGTAAATTTAATGAGAACGTCCTTTACCGCGCGGCTAATCGTGGCTATACCGAAGTGTTATAATACCTACTTGACGTAGAACCTAGACTGGGAAGAGCTCTTTATAAGGGTCTAAATCTACTTTAAAGAATAAGCTTAGGTAGTTATTCTACCGCGACCTGAATACTTCTTGAGAAATACATCCTAGACGTTAACTATATTAGTCCGGAGTATTTAACAAGGGACATGTGTAGCTATAGCGCTTTAAGTCGTGCCGTAAGCGGGTAGTATTCGAATACCTTTCACTCTAACGAAAGTCGTAATAGCATAGTTCAGGTACTCCTTAAATACGGCGCCGATATTAACTGTGCTAAGTAGAAAGTTTCACCCTTACTTCTTATAATTAATCGTAACGACTTAGGCATCGTGCACATGCCTTTATAAGCAGGTACAGACGTAGAGAGAATCTTTACAGGCGGTTATATAACTCTCGAAAGCTGCATGGCGAGCGTTCTTAGATCTGAGATAAAGCTCCTTATACTCCATTTATTACTGCAGTTTAGGGCCAATCCTGATAGGTACTATAGTTTTGGCACGACGCCTCTAATTACAGCCATAACGTCACCTGGTTATGGCCGCGCTGAGATAAAGCACGGGGTCCTAGAAGTACTCCTTGACCACGGCGCTAATCTAGGCATGGCGGACACCGAGGGAAGGACACTAATAGACGTACTTAACAGAGTGGGAGAAAGTTCTAACGAGAAGCTCGGAAGTCTACAGGTACTATAGCTATATAGTTAGAGGAGGCTCCGGTAAAGCTTTAATAGTATAATCAGGGACTATTAGGCTCAAGTATAGGTTAAAATAAGATAAACTTCTAGGTCCTACTAAGCGACGACTTAATAGCGAAGGAAATAGTCTACCACGTCGTCTCTTATATATAGTGTATCGGTGTAGCTCTAAACTGGAATACTATTATATACTTAAACTCTAATACCCTTAGAGCTTTTTTTCGGCATAGGTACGAAGGTATCACGAACAGCCTTAATATCTTCTCTAGTAGTCCTAACTAGAGTGAAATCGAAGCGTCGTAATATTACTACTAAGATAAGGTAAAGTTCTATATAGGCTAAGTTATAAGACCTGTTAGTAAGGCTATTAAGGGTTTCCGATATTACTAACCTACTTCGCGCTAACACAGGCTCTTGATCCCCTCGAAAATACGAGCGAATCAGGGTAATCTGCTCGTCCCAGCCAGCGTTCTGGAAGGAATATATCCGGTTCTAGGAAGAGCTCGCCGTTTCTATTAAAGGCTAAACTGCTTATACTAACGGCGGTTCCGGCTGTAATCGCCTGTCCTCGATAGAGCAAGTCTTAGTCCTGTATAATACGGATATGACGGGAGGTATTACCTCTAGATATTCGTAAGCCTTCTTATATTACAGCGGTTAGAAATTCGAGGTTCTCGAGCTGCTAGTATGAAGTACAAGCGGGGTCTAGTAAAGTATTAAGCTTACTCTTTAATCGAGCTATCTTAATTAGCGTCTCGATTAATCTATAAATCGTGACCGTAAGTGTGTTTAAAACTATTTCGGCGCCTAGAACAAGCAGCGACTAGGCCTCCTACTATATTCTATCGACGCGTTTCTCTCCGGCAGGAAATAGGCTGCGGGTAATCTTATAAAAGACCGTAGTACCCGTAGTATTAGGAGATTCTATCGCCTACTAAATAGATCTTTAGTTGCTCGCCTTAAAGTCAAGTCCTATTTTTATATCAGCTGAGTATACAGTTATAACTATATTCGGAATAGCACGAATAATATACTATAAGAAAGGGAAATACTTGAACTACTAATAATTAAGCAGCTAAGTGGATAGATTCCTACGCCAGGACGGAGATAGATCATGGGTTAAGAGGAGTTTATAAGACTAGGGGAGCACGTAGGCCGTTATAATATCCGTAGCGAAGCAAGTAAATAAAAGGCGCAGGTCAAGAAGCTTACCCTAGTATTAGAAGTCGCTGAGGCGATTATATATAAGCTCGACCTTCTGAGATAGAGTACTTTCGAATGCTCTGACCCGTTTCCTGGAGAGAAAAATATCCAGTGGAGCGCGTCGAATCTCGTAAAGATTATAATCTACCGTATTAATATACGCTCCTAGCATGCTAAGGGCCTTTCCATGGGACCTATATCTATCTCGCCGGCTAATGGGGCTAGAGCTGAAGTAGATACGTGCGTACTCGGGGTCGTCGATATCTAGCTGATTTAGGCCTATACGTATAATTAGACCTGAGCGATATTAGTCCCTTTCTCCGTATAATCGAAAGTGAGCGATATTCTAACCGTATTACTTATGGAGTTCCGCAATTTTCCACGGGAATTGCCTACTACGCGCGAGGTCGTATCAGACTTTATACCATCCCGTTAGTTTAGCTATTGTTAGTCCGGGGAACTCCGTAAGAGGTATAAGATATAATCTATAAATATAGTAATAAGTAAAGTAAAGACTATATAGGCTAGCTATAAGCCAGGCTACGTGGATTATCTTCGCTGGTATCTCGAGTTGAGCTTTAGTTATGGAAAGAGGATGCTGCGACATATATAGACGGCCGAGGCAGCGCTAACGTAGCTCAAGCAGGGACTTCGAGATCTAATATGGTACGAGAATAGCCATCGTATATATATATCAGCTTAATAGTCCTCTACGATAGCGTGAATAGTTCTAGGATAGCAAATCTAACCTTTTCGAGGTACTCATAGACGGCACATCGTTGTCGCTAAGAGCGGTATACTCTAGGCTTAGATCTATGCTAAGAACCTATATGGCATAAATAAAGACGTGGATACGTAGATATAAATTAAGCGACGATGTTACTATCCACGAAGCCTGCGGCCAATATAAATTACCAAGCCTCGGTCCTATAAACTTAAGTAATAATATATTAATAAAAGAATAATACCTACTTTCACCTAGTAAACTTTATTCTACGATATCGATAAGACTTCCTGTCTATTTGAAACTACTCCAAGGGCTTCGTTAGTACGTAGTATATGGGTTATACTTATGCCATGTTAGACTTTAATTAACCGTAGACTAGCGAAGGAAGTAGAGTTAGTAACGTTCTTCCCGGACGGCGCCTTATCCTAGCACTAGAGAAGGCTCCTGAATCTCGCCTTCCTCTAATTCTCCCGTATATAAGACTTCCTCCTCTTCCTTGGTTTATATAACGTCTCCCGGAATAGATTCGGCGCCTGTATTATCTACTTTCACTGCCGCCTCTACTTTCTTCGAGTCGGCTTGCTTTCCCCGACCCTTTTTTAGCTTATCTATTAATATATCTCTTAATCTTCGAAATTCTGTAAGTTACTTGTCAAGTATTACGTGATCCTTTAATTAGGATGTTTTTAGTCGTAGGCCTAGAGTACTCCTTGTTAGCGTAATTGTATTAAAGTATTATTATACCTTACTTACTATTCCGATTCTACTTTATGAATCCTTCGTGCTCTTTATTTCCGCCTGTTCCTGTACTTCTCGTCTATAACTGTACCCGACTTTAAAGGGGCAGGCACTCTCTTTACTCGAGAGGTATCGTTCGATAGGGTCTTTTTCCATGCCGCTCACCCTAAATCCACACGCGAAATATATCAGAAGTGGTGGGCTTATGAAAGGCGTAGCGTTAACCGATTAGCTAAAGAGCCCAGCTTCTACCAGCTCTTAAATTAATTGGCTATTATAGATATACCTATCCTGCTTATCGGCCTGTTTTAGGAAAGATACCACTCGCTTAACGTATAATAACATGTTTTTACGGCGTGCCGTATCTTTATTTTATAGATGGTTAAATTTTGTATAACTTATTATCTCTTTCTAGAGGGGGACTCGTCGCGTAAGAGTATCGGCGAATAACTTTAGCTAAGTAATAAAATTTTCTTTATCAGACTGGCTCAGATTAAGTGGCCCTGGACCTGGTATGCCCTCTAGGAGAGTCAGATCGTTTTCGAGAGGGAGCTCCGATGGATGACCAGGGGATTAAGGGTAGGCTAACTCGACTAAGACTACTTTAGGAGTGTAGGAAGCGACTATATAGCGGCCATCCTTATTCCTTGACTAGAAACGCTCTATATACTCATTAATAGAATGGCCCCAGCGGGCGTTATATCGGTTCATGTCCAGCATTATAGTATTTAGATCGTAGGTACCCTTTCGGATTTTATATTACTTATTTTACAGGTTTAATTACTAAAGGATCTAACTATGGTCTTTAACTACTAATTAGGTGCTAGTACCCACTTTCCTAACGACCTTGCTTTAGCGCTATTTTTAGAAACTAATATTAGCATTCGTTATTTATCCAATTAAAGATACTATTTATAGTCTTTATTTAGATCTTAGCTTTAATTTAAACTGGTCTACCTAGTACTTCGACAGCGTAAGACTAATAGGTATATCGTCTCGAATCTCGACTCTTAGCGTAAGCCTTATCGTTCTCCTTTACCTACTTATAATATGCCGCTTAGCGTAATCTAAGACTATACTAACGGTAGTAGGATAGACATAGATTATAAATTAGAGAAGGAAGATCACGTAGTCGCTGCTTTCTATTATATTTAATGGTATAGCTTAATCAAGTGAAGTCTAACGGTCTTCTAGAGCTTGCTTCTACTAGATAATACAGGATGCACTTATAGGGCTATATAACGGCTATAGAAAACGGCCTGTATTAGTAAAGGAGTATTATATAGGTGTTTTATTTTACGTATTACGGGCCTGGGCCGGACTAATAGCCATGCTTTGAAGCAACGCCGCTCGTGTGTCTCGCGGCATGGTCTAGAACATGCTCTGGAACAAGCTCATCAGCTGTTACGAGCCCATTTGAGCTGCAGCTGGGGTCGCAGCCGCGGGCGCTACACCTGCTCCTGGGGCGACTGCTAGGGCGACGGCTGGGACTACCGGTACTGGTGCTGGGGTGACGGCCGGGGCTACCGGTACTGGTGCTGGGGCGACAGCCGGGGCTACCGGTGCTGGTGCTGGAGTGACGGCCGGGGCTACCGGTACTAGTACGGGGGCGACGGCTGGGGCTACCGGTGCTACTGCTGGAGCGATAGCTGGTACTACCTCTATAGGGGCGGGATCCAAAGTAGCTAATGGCGCGGCTGGGACTTCCACAGGTGTGTTTAACAGCGTGGAAGTCTTTAGCGTTTTAAGGGCAGGTAAAAGCTATACGGTCTTCTTCCTTTCCCTTTTTGAACTCCTGTAGAACACCCGCCGGTCCTGGTTATAGTTCTCTGCCGCTAGCCACGGCATTAGTTCCTTCTCGTTCTCGGTTAACGGATTACTAGTATCGGGGTTCAGGTTATTCTTCTAATACTATTAAGAGTATTCGTAGTTTTTCTTACTTTATACCTTAATTCTCTATACCGTATCTTCGAACTTGGCTTTATTAATAAGTTTATGAAGCTAGGTCTTAGAACAAAAGTACTTTTCTCTAGTAGGTACGATCATGCTCTTCCCTTCCAGGAGGCCTTCGCGACGGTTCCCTTTCGCCACCAGGAAATATATGTGGTCTCCGTTAGCGTATATTATATCGTGGACAATAGCTATATTTCGGTCCTTCTTCCACTTACTCTACTTTGGATCCCGCTTCTTTTGCTGCTTTAGCCATTCCTCGGTACATCCGACATCGAATACGGATCCAGGGTGAACGTCATATACTGGGTATTTATCCGTCCTAGAGTTAATAAAAACCCGAGTACCCCAGCTATACTTTATTATATATACTACTTTCCTATAGGTGGTTAGTCCGTTACTATCGTTATTAATCTTGACATAATTACTAGAATTACTTAGCTCCCGATAATCGGCATTTATATCCATTAGAGACTCATCTAATTGAGTATATGGCGAAGGAGGGGCTGATTAAGTATATGGCAAAAGACGCCTTGGGATCTTGGTATAAACAGATTCGGGTATCCACTCGTAAACAGGAAAACCTTCCTGAAGGAGATATCTAGCAAATGTCATGATTTTAACGCCCGCTAAATCCCTCTTTACCCCCCCCTGCCTGAAGACTGATTACATGACCTTTTATAGCTGCTTGATAGGAATTAACTGGCCGTTACCGCAATTCTTAGCACTAAGGCGGTCGTTAATATTAGAGAGCTGTTGAAACTTCCTATTATTACCTAGATTATCCCATATAGACGGTATAATCTTTCCCGCCTCTGTATACGTAGTACTTAAGATAAGACTTTACTTAGTCGGCTTTCTATTCCCTTCCGCCTTAAATAGTTTAGTTATCGCTTAGATAGCGTCCGTCTTATCCCGCGCATTCTCTTCTATAATCACGGCCGCTTCTTTGTATATATACTTCTCGATCGGGATCTCAAACATCGTGAATTTTATATTTAAGATTATCATCTGGGACTTAATTATATCCCGGCATAACGGAGCCCCAGGGTCGTCGGAAACCCTGGCCAGTAGATGTCGTTTAAGTATTCGGGCATTATTTTTTACTATTTCCGTTTCTACCTAGATCGATAAGATCGGGATCTTATCTAGATCTTTTTCCCTATCGTTAGTTTTGTTAATCCTTTATATCGCGTCGTTAGCTTTATATAGGTGTCCTTTCGCTACTAGGTTATCAGGCGAAAGCTAAAGGGTTTAGAAAGCCTTGTAAACTACTATATTATAATAAATATCTATAATCTCTTTAGGGACTAGCGCCCGCGCTTATAGCTGCTCTAACTCCTCTTACCTTCTCTTCTTATCCGTATCGTCCCCGTCTATAGATTCATCCTCTTTAAAGCCTTCTTGTCCGGCCACTAGGTTAGTATTATCATCTAGTGGCTTCCCCTCGTTATTAATAAAACTGTTTTCCTTAGTTAGCTAAACGTTTATAAATCTATTAGGACCTTATAATCGAGCTAACGCCTGTAGATCATTTTAATATTTAGCGGATGCCTGCGAAACTTAAGACGGTACCGGCGTATTCGTATTAGCGGACGCTTTTATTATCTTACTCTTCTTCATTTTTGTCGCAGCTTTTAATAGTTCCGGTAGCCCAGGCTGGGGTAAAGGCCCTTCAGCAGCAGATATTATAGCTCTCAATCGATTTAATACAATAAATCACTATGTTAGTAACTCTAGATATGTAACTCTATAATATAGCCTTTAAAGTGAAAACATGCGAAGTTTATATTCTCTAAGCTGTCGTAATAAAAGGGTACCATAAATAATATACCGTAAAAAATAGACGCTATCCCTATTTATAGAACGCTCCGTCGTTAGTATTATAAATCTGCGTTACTCTAGAAAGTAGGGCCGAAGACCCGGAAAGTACTACTTTATAATCATCTACCTTATCCTATAAGATATTACAGGTTAAGATATCTACTAAGAGACTAGATCCTTTCTGCATCTTATAATAATCATAGTGATGTCTACTATACCCTGGCGATTCGATATGTAGGAGAGTGAGCCACGGTCTATAGTCTCGCCGGTCGCGGAAGGGAGTTAAAGTCTTATTCATACTATAACGGAGAGTAATAGTAACGTCCTCGCAGGCGAGGCTTAGGTAACAACTTAAACGTTACTTTTAACCACGTTTACCGCTACTACGCCTGTTAAGTCAACGAAAGAATATTCCAAGACCCCTAGGATTAGTCTAAACGCGTAGTTAGTCCCCCCTTTCGAGAATTTATAAATAAGTCCCTTACTAAGCCGTACGGGCTTCGTAATAAGATTTAACGACAATTATAGTATACTAGGTCATCGACCGACGCTTTTAAAGAGTTAACCTTAGACTAGTATCTTAGTATCGAGCTTCTCCGTGGGCAAGTCTTATATATATCTGGTTTAAGCTCTACTACTAATCGCTTAGTAGTACCCTCGGATGTTTTAGAATTTTCGGAGATATCTCCACACCCGATTAGGCTAGCCTCGATAACCAAGCTAAGCGCTTTAACGATGCTAGTATCGCAGCCTCTATACGCTTTTACCCTCGAGCTGCATGCGGACTTCTTGACCTTACAGGAGCAAGAGCAGGCGACGGGAATTCCGATCCTCCTAAAAGTCGATGCGGATGGTTATACCCGTCGACGGTTAGCATAACCGCTTTAGGTATTATCTTACGATAATTACACCTATTAAACCGGTGTTAGTTTTACGGTAGCCTCTCCTAGCGCGACTTAGAATACGTTCCCCCGGTTACTACTAACGGGGCTAATACCATAACCATTTTCTAGCCACGTATGTAATAGCATACCTTTAATTACCCTGCTATGAATATATATTTTACTCGCTACTCTTTATTTCTATTATAGAACTTAATTAATCGTAACTATATTATAATAGACTAACCCGTCTACTAAGACCTATAGCTTGTAAATAACTTCTTTAGTACAGGACCAACCTTAGGCTGGGTGTACCATGCTAATCTTATCGAAAGATCTCCGATTTTAGTATCCTTACTCCTTATAAAAGCTTTCTATTTTTCCTCGTAGATGTTAAACTACTCTTGTTTAGTGGTAAGATCACTTAGAAGATTCTTATAGTCCCGCCGTACGAGTAATATTTCAGCATCCTATCTAGTTCTTATAACCTCGCTCTCTATTCTCACTCTATCTAAGTCTTTCTGGAGGGATCCTGCGAGATTTATTTTTTGGCTGAGGTTATCCTTTAGCTCGTTTCTCTCGTACGTTAGAGCGTCTTTTTAACGGTATAGATTTAGGATATCGACCTCTTTACCATCGATAATTTAATATCGTAGAAGCCCGACTAACTCTAATACGGTAAGCTACTACTCGTTCGATAATCTATTAGTACGTGCGTGATCTATACTAAAAAGCTTTAACGACTCCTCTAGGGTATCTACTCTCTACTACTAGACTACCAACGCCTTTTCGGTATTTCGCAGCTTGAGTTCCACTTAAGCCCTACTAGTCTTCTCCTCGTTCGCTCTTTCCCGCTCCTTTTATGCCATGTAACCAATCTCTTTAAGTCTTCGCTGATAAAAGACAAGCTGTTGGTCTACTACGAGGGGATAAATATTGCCATACAGCGGAGATTAGCGACAGGGATAATAGCGATCTTGACTTAAGACGTAGTTATTACTCGATTATAACGAGGCTACATGAGAGCCCTGCGTCATTATAAGAAAGTAGTAATAGTATACGCATAAACGACTTACCTACGATATCGGAGAAGGAAACATAAAGACGACAAGATACGTGATATCGGAATCTTGGTATAGAACGCTGGTTGTTAAGCCTTATTAAGTCTAAAAGAGACCTAATATCGTATAGTAAGGCTCACTTATCTCCCTTAGCTTTAACGTGAAGATTTATATTTAGTTTGGCTAGTATACTCTAGATATGTCTTAGGAACGCTATAGTTGTATAGGGTATATCGATTAGAAATAAGCCAGTATTAGGGGTAATAGAAGTATCTAATTATAAAGATAGCCTTTACGCTTAGACCTATGCCTTCTAATAGTTAGCGTTATTACGGTTTTAATCTACTCTATACTATCGTCATTAACCTGACCTCCTCTTACGAGATCTACCCCTAAGTTAATCACTTCCGCTATGTCTAGTGAAGGTACCGAAACGGAGGGACGTAACGTTAGACTATCTACCTGCTCGTTAGGGTCATCCTGCAGGACACCTAGAGGGGAACTAGAGATATATTCCGTGGAGGTACTATCTAACCTAGTACTAGCTAGATCTATCTTTATGGTCTCGATAGTTTAAAGGCGCTGAAACGTTACTACCTTATTAAAGTGAAGTAAGTCTAGATCTATTACTAAGGGCTCGTCCTGAACGTTTCTATATGGTGTAGTGCTAAAGGATGATGCGAAATTTAAAGGCTCGTCGTCCTTATTATCCTGATACGGAGAATTAAAATCTAAGTCACTAAGATCTTTATTATCGACTTCGGATTACTTTTTATAATAATCTTAAGGGCCTTTACGTTCGATCCTTTAGAACTTCTTGGCCTAGTATATATGTCAGCCAGATTCTTAATGACAGCCGGTATACCCTTATACGAGAGTTAGTAGCTTAGAGTCTTTACCTGCGGAATTATAGCTATAATATAAGTCGTTACGTATAATAATAACGTAGACTAAGGTATCGGTAATCTTAGATAACTAATCGGCTATAATAGAATATAGGAATATTAGGACCCTAAGCTTATTACACCCTTTCTATTAGTTAATAAATACCCCAGTTACCCCTCTAGGACTAGCGCGAATATTAAAATTCTAATATTTCTTCCTATTCTTCCTATATTTATACTAATACTCTATAATATTTTCTATATAAATTATATTACTTAGCTTACTTAAAGGTACTTAATACTCTAAAATTCCTACCGCGTTAATAAATTTTTCTTCCTACCTCTTTTATATTTTTAATAGTATAATATAGATATTAACACCTCTCCTTATAATCTATAATATATAAATTATACTAGCCGCCTTTAAATAATATGGTATTACCTATCCTATACTAAATTTAGCTTCTCTAGCTCCCTATTAATACCTTTTAAGCGCCTAGCTCTTTCTAAGCTACACCCTAATACTATTAATAATAGGGTTAGATCTTATAAGACTAATAGTATAAGGCGTATTAAATATCCTAAGAAGACTAATTTAAGTACTTAGGTTAGATCTAGTAACCCTTTAGTAAACCCTAGAGATATTACCTTAATAGAACCTCGCCTTAAAGAAATACTATTAGGTACTCGCCCTTATAGTAACCCTAATAAGGGTGTTACCCCCTAATAATATATAGCCCTTACTAATATTATTATTTAAGTAGTTATTCCTCCTAGAAACCCTAAATAACCTACTCCCCTTATATTTCTAGACGCCTCCTAAGAAATTACTTCTTAGCTAGCTCTAGAATACTATCCCCTTATATATTATCGGCACGCATACTAATAGGCTAATAAAGATGATAATATTAAGTACTAACCCCCTATTTAATAAGGCCTATACCGGCGCTAGAATAATATATATTAGGGGTAGATACTAGGCTAAGGATATTAAGTATATAGGGATCCTTATATAATAAGAGATATAATACCCTACCTAGTTAATAGACTATTTAACCTCCTTATAAATAAATATCTATAATATAATATACTATTATAGAAAAATGAATATAGTAGTATAGGAGATAGTTAATAGCTATATTATAATAGTAGGAAGAATAATTAGCTAACTTCTAACTAGTTATATAAGCTAGCTAATATTAACTTATTATCTAAAGGGCTAGAAAAGGAGGTAGAGCTTAAGGTATAAATTATTAATAAATTATTTAGCGACGTAGATAATATTATTATTAATAAATAGTTTATAAGAAGAAGGACTATATATAATAAAGAATTTTTAGATAATATTATTAGCTATAATAATTATCTCTCCTTTACTAGTAAGGGTATAACTAATATTAATACTTATATCAGTTAAACTACCTTCTAGATCTAAGGGTCTATTTATTATCTTATAAGTCCTCTTATTACTAATAATAGCTTTAGGCTAAAATTCGCCTAGATCTATATACTAGATAGTATATAGGAGTAACTAGATACTTACTATTAATATTTTAATAATTTAAATTAAGATACCTCTACTTCTACTTAGTATACCCTCTAATCTATTAACTTATATATCTAGGGGTTTAAATCCTGTTATAATCGCCTTAAGGAGGATAAACTATAATATCTTATTAATATTATAAGCGTCTATATTAAATAGCTGAATCTTAAATAATAGGATAAAGGTATCTATAATTACCCTACTTTTATAGAAGTTACTTATATTATAATAACTCCTAATAATACTATAAGAGGCTAGATTAAGTAGGATATTTATATTAAAACTATTAAAGGGGGCCTTATATTAATCCCTAATTAATATCCTTCTTATATAGCCCTCTAATATCCGCTCCTATTTTTATTTAGTAAATAATTATAGTATAAGTACCTCTTATTAGCTAGTTATTAGCTTCTAGGTAATTATCTATTATATATATTATAATAGAATTATATTACTAGTACGCTTACCTAGTATGTCTTAATTAGTAGCGATAATAAATTAGACTAGGAAGAGGAACTAAACTAGAATATTACTAGTAAATATATACCTTAAGGTTATAATAAGTCTTAATAAATAATAAAATATCAATTTTATATAAAATAGATATAAGTAAGACTATTTAATATATTTCCCTAGTTATTTTCTAGACCTGAATCCGCTTAATTATAAATAGTATTAAATAATTTAGATAATAGCTAGGAGATAGTTTATATAATTTAAATAATTAATTAATTAATATCTAGATCTAGCCTAATTGCTTTAATTATATTATTAATAGTAGATACTTATTTAGCTATTAGGTTACTAATATCTAGATATTAATAGAGCTTAATAATCTAAATTAATATTATTAGAATTAATAGACTATTTAGATAGACTACTACTCTAGCCTAATAGATAGGCTTAACACTAATCTAGATAATTTACTTAAAGATATTAGTGATAAGGTAACTATCCTCCTATTAATAATACTAGGAAGCCTATGTGCTATAAAAGTAAGAATATAAGATACTATAATAATAGTCTAAAAAGGGGGTAAACCTAATTTTTTTATTACCTTTATATATAATCCTAAGTAGCCTAATATTTAGAGCTTACTAGTATCTAGTTAGATATTAAAGTACTATTATAACCTAATTACCTATATCTTTAATTAGAAGCTCTAGGAGCTAATAAAAGACCTCCTTAAGTAATATATCCTTAGTATTCATATAGCCTACTATTATATTATTACATTTTAGTAGTATAATCTTCTACACGCTTATATTCTCCTTATTATACGGGAAGAGGATTAGATCTAGATAGTTAGTAATATTAATAATATTATTTAAGTAATTATCTCTACTTAATATAAGGATAGTACGCTATATAAGTTAGTCTTATAATATATAGGTAATAATTACTATACTAGCATCCCTAGTAATAGATATTTTAGTTAGGAGAAAAATTACT
>JAABUO010005641.1_pt1 | contig 14506 bp, 12 predicted proteins | sample 5559291 | NCBI WGS metagenome assembly JAABUO01 (sample SAMN10711878, study PRJNA513372) | rock metagenome | isolation source: Antarctica rocks | place: Antarctica: Victoria Land, Finger Mt sud | reverse complement strand
CCCCTCCAAAATTGGGGGGTGGAGGAAGGCCTGGGGGGAGGGCACCAGCACCTGCAGCTGCTTGCTGGGCTGCTATCTTCTCTGGCTCAGGCTTGAAGGGAAGCTGTAGCGAGTACACTTTGCTGTCCTGATCCCTGAAGGTGCAGGGCAGGTTTGAGGCTTCAAAAGCCATATATAACATGCTGCATGAGGGCTTCAAGCCAGATGTGGGAGCCTATCAGATGATACAGGCTGACAGCAATAGTAAAGTGTGTACCAACATTGCACACATATCACCAGCCAGCCTGTGGGTGGAGCCATACAGAAGCACATTAGGGAGCAACTTGGTGACAATACGTCCCATTTTGGTCCAGCCTGACAGACCAAGTTGTGACTGTGCTCTGACCGCATCACAACCAAGTGCCTGTCTGGCCATTGTAGAGGTATGCAAAGGGTTGCAGCTGCTGCAGAGCAGGCATTGTGTTGTATGGAAACAACAAGTCAAACAACAAGTCGAGCTGTTATGCACAGACAAATGATTGAGCAAAACATTACCAGTATGAGAACAGGCGGTCTGATCTGTCCACTTCGCTGTTGGGTATCTTGAATGCAATGACTTCATAGGGGTCAGCTGCAAACAGCAGGAATTGGTACTTCTTATCCTGCGCTTCCTTCCTTTGCTCATATGCAGACATGAAGCGATGCCTTGGTTTCGTGCCTTCCTCAATCTCAGGATAATCAATCTGCAGGCAAGCACAGCCATCAGGCCCAAGTGTGCCTCTGTCCTGGTCCACAAAACAAAGCAGTCGTCGTTTGTGACAAAGTCACAGCATCAAGTGCTTGCAATCTGCCTTGACCTGAGGCCATATTGATGCAGCAATGCCAATCAGCAAATGCTCTTTCAGCAAATGTGTAGCTGCTTGACGATGTGGGTAAAATTATGTCCAGCGCAAAGCATTCTATGTCACCTACGTGTATGCCACTGTCCGTAAAAGCAAAGAAGTGAAATGCCTACTCCAAGCATGCCTGAACCTGCACCCCCCTTTGTACCTGAAAGAGAAGAGACCGCTGCATTGTCTCTGGGTCATACTGCTTAGTAACCTTGTACCCAGGCCGCCCAATCTTGACGGTCTTCTTTGTTGTAGCACGCCTATTTGGCTGTGGCAATGCAGGCTTCTCAGCAGCTTCCCTTGCAGCACGTTTAGCAAGGTTCTGCTGATGCCGCTTTCCCTATGTATTCAAAAGGAACAGTCATTGCAAAGGCTGTGCAGTTGCGCCTTGTTTGTACAGCACAACTGCAGATTGTAACAGCTTCACGGCATAGATTTTGGCCAGCATACCTGAGTATGAGCAAGGTAGTTGCCTTCATTGTTATGCAATGTGAGACATAGTCTGCATTCATACTGTCCCAGATGATTTCGCATAAAGTACGGGTCTTTCGAAAGATCTATAGTTTCCAGTGCCAAGCGTCGCAAGCGCTCTCGTCTGTCAATGGCCTGCAGAGGTGCATGGCACGTCATTGGACATGACGCGTATATGCACATCGGTATGTTCTCATATTGTCACGGACTGGGTCCTGACCTCATTTTGCTGACTGGCTGCCCCGCCTGATCCAGGCTTGGAGCCAGCTTCCCTGGCATCCATGAAACTCATGGTGGGAGCCTGTAATTCGTCAACAGATCAAAAAACGATGCTCCGAGTAAGCCTCCGTAGGTTTTCCAAGACAAAAGCGACAGGCGGATGTGAAGCGCTGGCCTATCAAGTCGCAGTCCAACAGCAGCTGAGTGATAAGCCGGAGGAAAACACTAACGCAAGTGTAAACTTGATACGAGAACGGCCAAATCTGCAAACCAACTATCCGCAAGTTCACGGTGAAATCAGTCGCAAGCTACACTGCACTGCATGCTTTGCTAGGGTCTTGGCAATTTCTTGGCCCTAGCCTGCAACACAGAACGAAACAGTCGCTACAGCACCGGAAGTGCTGTAGATCCAGACCGACGGAATTGAAATTTGCTCGTGAGTGCATGCCGCCAGAAGTGAAGCAATCATGTTGATGTTTGGAAGCACCAGCTCGTGCGTTATGCAGGATCCCCGAGCCAACTCAACACTGCAGGGTCGGGCACAGTAAACGGAGCTAGGTCAGATGCAGGCTCACAAATCCCGTTTGCCGTTTCCTGCAATCCTGCAGCGTATGTATAGCCATGGCAAAACGTTGCATGAGACGCTGCTTTCCATCACTTCTGCTACAGCAGCCGCAAGTCAGCTGTCGGCAAGTTTGATCACTCCCACCGATCCAGGCGATTACGCCGAGACACTGATGACAAAAGCCTTTGCCGTCGTGAACATTGACTCGCCAGAGATCAACAAGGATGTCAGGCTGGAGCAGCAATCGACGCAAGCCGAGGTGACCGCAAATTGCTTGTAATTTGACCAGGCTTTTCTGCTCTGTCCCTACCAAGCTTTGGCCCTGTATCTGCAGCTGGTGCTGAGAGCAATAGAGACATTGATCTGCTCTCAGGCAGACATCAATGTGATATGCTTTGGCTTCAGAAAGGTGAAGCTCCTGTGTAAAGGGCATTTTCTTGTCAGGCTGCCTTTGATATTCCTACGTCCCTCATGAATGTTGCTCATTGTTGTGCCAATTTCTGGGACAGTAGCTTTGTGTTTGCTACAGAGGCGTCCTTCATCAAAGGCACAGTATTTGCAAGGGCTTCATAGGACAGAGGCATACTATCCCAACACCACCATCAAACAGCTGAAACAACCCTCTTGGCAACTGCTGCTGTCTCGCATTGGAGATTCCCTCATGCTGCATCTCCTGATGCATGTTACTATCTTTGTGCCCCTTCCAAATGGATGTTATCTTCAAGTCACTGGCCTGCCTGCTGCTCAGGTATTGTTTGCACTCTGGTCCCTATCGTTAATACATGAGTTTGCTGCAGGCATCATCTTGCACACAGTCCTGCAAGCAGGTTTTCAACAAGCATGACTGTTCATTGCATCTGCTTGTTACAGCACAGTACAACTGTGAGCTGCAAATCTTGAAGACACATGCAACAAACACTTCTTGTTTGCTGAGCATTGGCATGCAACAAAATAGCCGTTGGTATTTGTCCAGTAACCATCAACTTCTCAAAATACAGCCATAATGTTATCTGTGCAAGCTATGTGCTGTGCAACATAAAAGCATATCAATATGTAAGTTTTCTAATGTACCATTGGCACAGCTGCTTGCCCTTCAGGTGGCCAAGCAGCAGAAGAAGGAGCAGCTGCCAGGCATGCTGTCAGTCACGGCAAAAACCCTGCCTGTTGCCTTCCATCATCCAGCAGAAGCTGCACAGACAGTTCTGCAACCAGAATCGCCATTGACGCAGCCAGCATCCTGCAACAGCTTTGTGGCAGAGGCCCGCAAGCGTGCTACAGCGGCTACAGCAGCCAGGTGCTCAGAGCAGCTGCAGGATACAGCCATTTCTTCTCAGGCTGACATCACCTCACAGGCCTTGCACAAGGTCAGCGATGCGCGTGCTGCGGATCAGAGACATGCTCAGGTTGTGCTGCAGTCTGAAGACCACTCAGGCAGCAGCCATGACGCTGCTGCCTATGTAAGGCAGTCTAGACAAGAGCCAGTAGGAGCAGGCACAAAGCAAGCATCTGGGAGTTGGGAACAGGCAAAAGGCAAGAAGGGCAAGCCTAGGCCCTCCAGCTGGCAGCGCAAGAAGGCTGCAAAGCTGCGGCAAGCTCAGCAGCTCCTGAATACCGACGCTGCACTGGCAACAGCAAATGAATCTGGTACCACTGTGCTGTCTTTTAGCTGATGAATGTTGCCAATGTACGCATCATCACTGGCTGTGCTTGAACATGTCCACAGGCCCAACGTATGTCATTGATAAACACTGCAACACCGCTCACTAAGGCTGTTGCTCCTGCTATCGAGTAAGCCATATGCATGCATGCAGGCATGGTGGTTGAGACACCAGATCAGAAGAGGTGCTTTGATGAGCAGCTGACATCTGATAGTCAGGTCCGCCTGACGCCCTGTCTATTGGGCATCTTCTGTATTCAGTGTCAACAACTTTTGGCTGTGACAGCCTAGCTGACATCTCAGGACACAGCATACCTGCTGTCAAGATCTGCCCCTTGAGATGTCAGCACCCAGCTCGCAGCTTACAGCATGTATGCTGTTCTTGCTTAAATGAGATATATCTCGGGGTGGATTTTCTGCTGAGTACAGGCCCCTATTGCAGGCAACCACTGCTCAAGCCGCCCGTCATGACCCGCTGACCCAGGCAAGGCCTGGACACCCACCTGGAGTCACCCTCAATGTAACTGCAGCTGGGTTCTCCAGGCTTGGCAGCATACATCAGCCAATACATCATGAGCAGGACACGAACATGCATGCTGGTCCTGATAGTGACTGTGGACATGAGACTGCCCTCCACTCTGATGTTGCTGAGGCTGTTGGTATGGACACCGTGGAGCTAGCTAGTCAGATACTGGGTGATACAGCAGTGGGGCTGTGGGACTTTGACAACAGTGCCGTTCAAGCTGGAAGGCGTGAGGAGGTGGACTGTGAGATGGGTAGCAGCCATGAAGCTGCGCAGGCGTTGAGAGAGCTGGAAGACTTCTGCAAATGTAGGCTCTCAAACAGACCAAGCTTGAAAGTTGTGTTGGGCCTTGCTGATAGCTCCTTGTGCCTGTGCTTGCCTCAGCAGACTGTGCATTGCGAGCTTCTGTTGATGCACACGTGCTTTGCTTGCAGTGCACCACCAGAAATTATAATTGCTACTTGCAACACATGCTTATGCTGGTGCGCTTCTGCTGTGTCTGCTGTAGCTACTGTTGATAAGGTATGCTACACAGCTTGCGATGTAGCTTTACAAGCCATCATCACCACTCAGCATGATTACATGCTTTCTGGCCGGGGTGCAAGGCATGCGTAGGCATGCAGAGACAAGATCAAGTTGACCTGATCAACTGTCTTCAAGCAGTTCTGTGTTTGACAATCCCAGCCCACCATGTATAGCTGCGGTTGCAGGCCTAGACCTGGAGAATGACGCTACAGCTGCCAACTGTCAGCCTGTGATGCAAGACAACTGCCCTTTGCTCACTAGCAAGTCACCTGTACAGCAAAGGCAGCATGTATTGTCACAGGCAGCAGACCAGCAGCTAGAGGACATGCAGCTGCAAGTTGTCCTAAAGCAGCAGCAAGCACAACAACAGAAGCAGCAGCAAGCACAGCAGCAGCAGCAGCCTCAGCAGCATCAAGGGCCAGTGCCGGGACAGTCGGATTGCAGGCCAGGGCAATATGGCTTGGCTCCCAAGAACTGGGTAAATCCATCTCAGATGATGCTTCACAGAGCCGGCATCTTCTACTGCAGCTCATTCTTTGCAGTCCCTGGGCTGCCGAAGCATAGTGAGTCTCTTGACCTAGTCGCTGTTTGAGATCTGTAACCAGCTGGTGCAGGCCTGGCATCTCCTTTTGCTCCCCCAAATGTTATGACTTATGATACAGTCAGTCTTGTACACCTCATCTCCTCAGCTCCCTGTATACAATATTCTCACTAACAGATAGCCGTCAGTTGGCTAATTTATCACAGTATGCCCAACTGATAACATGCTGTGTGCAGCACTGACGCATACCACAAGCTCCACTGACGTATGTCACACTGTGCAATTTATGTCTGCTGCTGGGTGACAGGTGTTTCTGCTTGCAGGCATCTTGTCTCAGCTTGCTGGAGAGCCTAACGGTGCGCAGGTGCTGTACGCTGCTATTCTACAGCAGAAGCCTGACTCTGGCAGTGCTGGGATGTACCAGAGGGGAAGGCTTCAGAAGCAGGCACCCCTGCCGTCACCCCCAAGGAGTATTCCTCCTAAACACCATGCCTTTGTGACAGCTCTGGGACAAGTCATTGGTACAGCTCTAGCACCAGATCACGGTTCACAGCCTGTCACAACCAAAGAATAGAACATGCCACCCAAAGACATCTGCATGGCTGGTGCATGTGCAATAGGGTCTGCATGGCTGGTGCATGTGCAATAGGTGCATTGCATGAGCCATGCATTAGCTTGTGAATGGTGTGGTGCTAAATGCAAACACCTGAGCCTGAGATTGCCCCTGTTGGAACACCAGCTTGCGCTCAAGCTGCATGATGAGCTTATGTGATGATGCTAGGCAGCTTGCTGTGAGCCAGAAGAAGCAATCAGCAAACAGCATACCAGGTCTGCACATCAGCAACACAACTATCATAGAATGCAGGCTCAAAGCTGATTCCCCTTGTGCTTGCAGGCAGAGCGAGCAAGTGCCCTTTTGCCCTCCTACTCAGGCATCACTGCCCCCTGCCGGCAGCCCTTGCGCAATCAAAGGCCCGCTCTGCACCACAGCTTGTTCATCCCCCTTCAGCAGACAATCAAGCTGGCATGCAGCAGCAGCAGCAGCAGCAGCAGCCACAGACTCAGCAGGCCGCAGATCTTGTGCATCAGCCAGCACGGCTAGGTCAAGGATCAGCAGAGCATATGCCCTCACAGGAGACGAACGCGCTGACTGTGCCCTCAGCAGATCTCTCGACTGGCAGCGTACAAAGTGGCGACCAGGGCATGGGCATCACAAGCGGTCGAGAAGATGCAAGCTTGGGCACACCTGATACAAGTCCCTGCTCCATGGAGGCACATCCCATGGGCTCCACTGTGGGTTGTGCCAGCGCATCAGATCATCAAAGTGGCCATGACGCAGGTTTGATAACTACTGAGGCCATGACTCAGGATCTGGTGATTGCTGATAGTGACACTGAGGATGATGGGCGGCCTGTATTCTGTGATCAGATCAGCGTAGATGGGGTCAACACTCCAGACACTCTGGTCAATGGCCAGCTGCTCAGCCCTGCCTCTGATGGTTGCAATGCTCGGACGCTTCAGCTTGACCTCTCGCCAGATGCATCTCCATCAACAGCTGCCTGCACTGCAAGTCCTGCTACTGGCATTGCAATGGAGGCAGCATCTGTCAAGGCACCAGCGTTGGCTGTCGATGCTGGGGCATACACTGCTGATAGCGTGCGACATCATCTGCAGCTCCTGACCAGACCAGAGACCGACTCCAGCAGCCATGCTGCTGCAATGTCAGATTCAGCCCATGATGATGCCCCAATGGCTGACACCCTTCCTGACTCCTGCCCAGATGCTTTTGGAGATCCTAGCACTGCCATTGCTCCCTGTCATGCCACCGCAGCTGAAGCCAGCACCTGCAGGGCAGAGCAGAACACATGTCTACCATCAAAAGCCAGTCGGTGGGTGGCCTCTGTGCTAGCTGCGTCTGAAGCTCATGTCACAGGTCCCAGTGCTGCTGCCACAGCTGTTTCACGTTTGCCAGCTGCCAGCATGCAGACAGCTGTGGCCACTGCTGATACTTCTGATGAGGCAACAGCAAGAGCTGCTGCTGCTGCTGCTGCCAAAGTCACAACATTTGCTGCTGCAACTGAAGCCTCTGCCGGCACGATTGATGATGCATTGGTTGCTGCTGGATTGGCTGCTGCTGGGGATCATGCTAGGGATGGTGCTGGGGATGATGCTCAGAATGCTGTTGGAGGTGCAATACAGAGTGTTGTTCCAAAACATGAAGGAACAGCTGATGGAGTTCTCAATTCTGCTGACCCTCGCCAGTTGCAGCAGCTCTTGCTGCAAAGCCATGTGCCACATGCAGCTGTCACGGCCTTCGTTTGGTCAGCTGTGCGTCACGTTGTTCCACAGGTGTGTCTGGCACTGCATCACACTGGTCACTTGCTGGGATCACACATCACGTCGTTTCAGACCAGACTCGCATCTACCTCAAATGCTGTTTGGCACACTGAGCTGGCATGAAGACTGCATCAGCAATGCATTGACCAACATGCTGTTGAAAGCAGTTGAGATTTTCACTGCATGACTGCACGTCCTCATCAGTGTCAGCCTGCATGTCAGTCTGCAGGCTTTGTTGGGCGACAAGGCGAGTTGCAGGGCTATGCGACAAGCAATACATCATTTTGTTTCCTTGCGACGGTATGAGCAGATGTCAGTGCATCAGGCCATGCAAGGCATCAAGCTGGCTACCGTTGCTGCTGTACAGCCATCCATACCTCGTGGTATGTATTATGTCTCACTCTGGTCAGTTGTTCTGCACTCAACAGCCCACCTGAAGTGTTGACTTACCTTTGACGCACTGTACGTGATGCCACAATGCTACTCACAGCTTTCTATATTTGACCAGCTCCTTTGCATCTACACTGTGCTTGCAGTACCCTGGTGACCTGTTTGTTACTCAGCAAATCACATATTGCAGCTTGTTTTGACTGATGCCGCCACATGTCTCTACAATTATAGGCTCATTCTTTTCATCTGCTTGTCTGACATGACATTGTGACGTGCAGGCAGCCAACCGCCATCACAGATGGCAGCTCAGGCTAGGCTGCTAGCTCTCTGGACCCGGTGGCTCTACAACGAACTGGTCATTCCTATGATCAGAGCCCACTTCTACTGCACAGAGAGTGAAGCATACCGGCAACAAGTTCTGTACTTCAGGTTGGCACTTTGTACTGCAGTGTATAGAGTGAAGCCTGCCGACAGTAAGCTCTGTACCTCAAGTTTGCACTTTGTACCGCATGCTTTGATGCCACTCTGTGCTTGCCTAGGCCTCAGTGTGAATAACACAATGCTGTGCTTGTGTCAGCTGGTCACCCACAGAGGTCAATCAGTGCTCCTATGAGCCTTGCTCATATCAAAAGTAGTTTAGCCATCCCGCTTGCTTATGCCACAGCTACCACCCGAGCAAATGCGCTTAGGGCCTTGGTCATGTAATTCCTCAATGCATGCCAGCGGTTGCAAAAACACGCACTTCACTGCGTTGCAGGAAGCCTGTCTGGGCCAAGCTGAAGAACACAGCCTATGAGGGTCTCACTGGCAAGATGTACACATCGCTGCCTGCTACAGCTGCTCAAGCATACCTGCAGTCACGCTCTCTTGGTGTTGCCAAGCTCAGGCTTCTGCCCAAGAAGACAGGTCAGCCACGTGTAGAACTTGGGGCGCTCAGACTGTCTCTGTACCATTTGTGTCCTTGTTTGAAGCACACGCACTCGACTCAGCACACACATTAGGACTCAGCACACATGCATCTTTGGGCATAACCCCAGAAGTGCCACCAAAGGCAGTTGTTCACTAACTGTGCTTCTGACTTCAGCTCCGTCATCTCTGCTGTTACAACTCTGCCCCTGTGTCTCTGCAGCTTCACCTCATCAAAGGTTTGGTAGTTCATCATCAGACTTCCTCTGCACTTTGCAACATTCAAGCCCATTGTGACATCCCAAACCCCCCTTCTTCTTGCGATACAACCAGTTTGTCTTATTTAGGCCCCTTGGCACATGCATGTGAAGATGATCACGCAACAATACGCAAGTTTTACTCTGTCAGTGTTCTTGGCCTATGTGTGGTGCATGTATAGGTTAGATTCACCACATACTGTTCATGCTTGGCCATCATGTCTTGTGTCTGTAGGCCTGCGCCCCATTGCCAACTTGGGCAGCAGCTCGGTGGCTGTCTTTCCAGGATCCCAGTCACGCCTGTCCTGCAAGCGACCCAGACGGCGTGAGAAGGTCAAGCTGGTCTTCAAGCCAGTCAACAAGCAGCTTCAAAGCGTGTTACAGGTGATGAGTCATCACACAATCTTGTGACGCCAGCAAGTTGTCCGTTCCTTTGCTAGGAAAGCAGTTGAGACTGGATGAGAGTTTCCCCTCAATCGGTGCGACGTTTTTTTGACGCTGTCTTAGAAAGTTGCCGCATCAACTCAGCTGTGACAGCATTGCTACCACCTTGACAGGTGATTTTGCTTTGCTGGCTTTCTCTGCCACAAAGCATTGCTAGTTGAATTTTTGCATGCAACTGAATGCAAAACCGGATCCAGTTGCAATATTTCATAATGTTGACCCTGACATGTACAGGTGCTGAAGTTTGAGACAAACAGGCAGCCTCAATACCTAGGTGGCTCAGTGTTTGGCTACAATGATGCCTATAAGCGCCTGCACTCTTTCCTGCGGCGATGGCGAGCAGCCAAACCACCATCACGCAAAGCATTGCCACCTCAGCACCAGTCATCCGCCACCCACCTAGGCTCCCCCCTCACACAGCAGACCAACGTCCATGTGAGCATGGACCCCCCAGAGGTGGCCACAGCTGCAGACTGTGGCAGCCAACAGTGGTCTGATAGACTACCAGGGGCACCATCTAAAGAAGGAGCAAACAATGCTGATGAGGGCAGTGGCAGCAACACAGCAGCATGCGCTGCGCCGTACATTGTCAGTGTGGATGTGTCAAGGGCGTTTGACAATATTGATGCTGGCATGCTGTTGGGGATCATTGAGCCGCTGATGCGCAGCCCAGAGTATCTGATCATCAAGTATTCTGAGGTATGGCCTCTGAGTGCTGCATGATCTGCATTGTTGCCTCTGTCAAAAGCAGCTACATGCCCTTGAAAGGCTTCACCACATATCTGTGCTGAACATTGTGGTGTACAGCACAGATATGTATGTCACCTATTGTCGTATGCTAGCAAAGAATACACTGGAGACACTTTTTAACCAAAGCACAGCAATTTCAAAGCAAAGATGCCTTTCTTGGCGTCCAACGCCCAAGGAAGTGAACACCGGAGCTGAGCTCCCCGTCAGATGCTGCATGCTGTGCACTTTGTGCTCTGCATTGTTGCTGTACCTGGTCTGCTGGTGACCATGGAATTGTATATGCATTTCACAAGAGCCAATGCCCCCTCAAGGGGTAGGGCCTCAGCCTTGGCAGAAATGTAAGTATATGCCGGCAACCATTGGGGTATGCCATGTACAATAGGCCAATCACGACTAAATAAAGAAAAACAAATTGTACATGCAGTTGGCGCCGCACCTGGGAGGGGTTAGGACACGCTACAGGAGCGCAGCAGTGGACGCCAGCTCAGGCTTTGCTGGCTTCCCACACTTCCTGCAAGCCATTGCAAAGGCATCCAGCCAAAGAGTCTTCTCTGATCAGGTCAGTTCTTGAGAGCTCACACAACAGCTTGTGAATATCGTGGGAAATATCTATAGACTGGGCTATGAGGCACAGATGCTATGCTGCCGTTTGAAGTGTCACTATTACAGCATGGTGTACTAGCATGATGTGTCAGCAGGGTATACTTTTAGCTAAGTACCATTGCGAGCCACTCTTCAGCCAAGTCTACAGGTCTTACGTCTTCCTGATTCAATCATCCTCACTCAGCAGCTATCAGTCCCTCCGAGTATCACCCCATCTGCTGCAATAACATCCACAGCAAAGCCAGCAGGTTGAGATTGAACAACATAACAGTGGACATCAGTGCACTCACACCAGCATGATTTTGACATGAACCTGTGGTAAAGCGTGTCTGATCTGCCTGAAGCAACCTTGACCGTGCAGGTGGTGTACAGCAAAGTGGCTCGTAGCGCGGTGGTCGGGTTGCTCAGAGAGCATCTGCAGAGCAACATTGTGCGCATTGGAAAGCAGTGGCACTTTCAAAGCAAGGGGATTCCTCAGGTGTGTTCATACGCATCTGATTATCCAACCATTGCTTTCATGACAGAGGAAGATTGAAGGGTACTCCACCCCAGAACCTGGTTTGTGGCATTGTTTGGAGACCCACAAGGCCTCCCGCTGACCATAGTCAGCAGGCAGGGAGATCGGCGGGTAGATCAGACGTGGGAAAAGGGGTCAAATGAGGCCAGGCCTTCATGAAAAAGTAGTATTGGAGACATCAGTTCTTGCTCTTGCACAGTGCCAAGCATGTCTGGCGCTGTGTCTGTCACTGCACAGCTTTCAAGTAACCAGCCATGTGTCAAACCTTTGCTACTGGCAACAGCAGCCAAAATCCTATGAGTCATGCATCACAGGGCAATGCGGTGTGACTGGATTGTGTTGTGTGCAGGGCTCCTGTTTGTCATCATTGCTGTGCAGCATCTTCCTAGCTGATTTAGAGTCCACCCATCTCCAAGACCTGCTGCCCCAGGCCTCCTGGCACCCTTCTGCCCGTGTGCAACCCCACCTTCACCCCAGCCAGCCCACCTCAGGTTGCCACCCTGCCTCTTCTTCAGCCGCGCATCTGACTGACCTGGCCCAAGCAGCAGAGAGAAATGAACAGCCTCTTTCCGAGATGTGTCTTGGGACAAGGCCGTCCCAAAGAGGAGCAGATCTGTCCCAAGACACAGGAGCAGCATCCCAGGCTGGCAGAGGTCCAGTACCTGCCCAGGAAGGATATAGCACAGCCAGAGAAAGGCTGCCTCAGGCTGACAGCAATCTCGATGAACACATGGATGAAGACAATGGAGAGCAGTGGCTCACACAGCCATCACAGACAGATGCAGAGCCTAGCCAGCACAATTGCAGTGATGGCAGTTGGCTTCACGCGTTGCCAACAGAGGTACACAAGGAAGGGGAAGCATGGAACACTCAGTCAGCAAGCCAAGCTGGCACTGGCAGCGTGATGCCGCTGCTTGATACTGACCCTGCTTGCTGCGATGATGAAGCAACTGAACAGCAGCAAGACTGTCAGCAGCTGAAGAGACAGCGTCTGACACAGATGCCTGCACTTCTCTCCCCACCAGTGGACAACACTCTTCCTGAACATGAGGCCCACCAGCCTCCAGCTTCCTCAACAAAAGGGGGATCATGTCGGCCCCCAGGGCACAAAAGCAATTTTGACCAAAGGGGCGGCCACAAGGCAAAGAGGGGCCTTGTTGCAGCAGCAGGGGTTGCAGGGAAGGGCTCAGACAGGAGGGCGCCCAGGCTGCAGTCCCTGCTGATGCGCCTGATTGACGATTTCCTGTTCATCACACCCTCACGTACAGCAGCAGAGGCGCTCGTCAACAAGCTGCTGAAAGGAAAGCTGCGTTTTCTCACCTCAACACTCACATCATGCTGCACATTCAGCACCAAGGCTGAACAACACATAATGTGACCTGATGCCTTCAGAGTGCATTTGACTGAGGCCCATGTAGAATTTGCACAAGCCATGAGCAGATCTATGCCAGTGTCGCACCTGTGTTCACCAGATTGCTTACCACAAAGGCATCAAGCACATTGCCTGCTGCAGATGTATGCAGGGCTTTTACACAAATCAATGCACACCCTGCTCATATGCACAGGTGCTTTCCTGCATGCAGCAAAACACCAGCCTAGCTTGCTACCTCCGGAACATGAGCTATGTTCCCTTACATGGCAAAGGGCATGTTTGCAGGATTTGCAGACTACGGAGTAAACGTGAACCCCTTGAAAACTTGCCTCAGCTTTGACATGACCACTAGTGATGGCACACACCTTCAGGCATGTTGCAAACTCACTTGACTCCCCTAGTGACCTCACCAGGTGCAGCTGCAAAGCCTTGCCTAACTTCTGACTGCAATCTGCTCTTGACAACTTGCAAACACGTGCCTGTTTTGCTTTTAGTATACCTTGTGTTTGGCTGACCGCCAGCTGCTTCTTGAAACTGATACGGAGCACTACTGGGTTACAATTGTATGCACCTTGAAAGCCGTTCACCCAAAACAGACAAAATGCACATTGGTAGGCATGGTGCCAACCCCTGCTTTGCCACATCGTACGTCTCAAGTCTGATTGAGCAGAAAACTGATCCGTAGCAACACATGACAAAGATTGTTGGTGCTGCAGAGAGGGACATATTTAGCTGGAGATGGGTCAACATTTGTGAAATGGTGTGGCCTGCTCATCAACACCAGCAACTTGGAGCTGCAAGCTGACTACACCCGCTATGCAGGGCTGCCCTTGTCAAGCACTCTTACAGTGCCCCTGTCCAAAGTATTGTCCAGTGACTGTCCCTGACTGCTAGCCACTTAATACAGCTGCCCTTTCACTCTTTGTGTGCAGGCTCATTGCTTTCCTGCTGCTTTTCTCGTGTGCAAAACAACCCAGTTTTAATCTCTGATCATGCATTTACACTGCCTTACCTTGCAAGCCAGTCAACAAATGCTGAGCACGGCTCTTTGCATTCTGCCATGGGGACAGCATTTCCACTGCAAATGACACCCTAGCATTTTGACCCTAACGCTGCAGATTTGACCCTATTGTTTGGACCATATCATTTTAACCCTAGCGTCTTGACTGACAGTATGCTTTGCCTGCAGAAGCCAGGGCAGCAGCTGTGTCAGAAGCTGTGCCACTACCTGCAGCCCAAGTGTCACCCTCTCATCCTGGATGTGAGCATCACATCATCCACCACAGTGCGCCTGAACATCTATCAGGTATACTACATGATATGGTATGCCCTCAAGCTGTGTTGCCACACACTGAAACTTTGTCAAGTTTGCCCTGGGGCAGAGCCAGGCTGTGCTTGCCGGGTCCTGGTGTTGGCCTGGCATGACATAGCTTAAGCTCTTGGATGCTGTCAAATGAGACAACGTCTCTTGTCTGTGTGACAGCATGTCTTTTGCAGGCACCTTGGGACGATGCTCAAGGCACACACTACATGTGTTGGCTCATTTACACTGTATACAAT
>JAABUO010005640.1_pt1 | contig 14508 bp, 20 predicted proteins | sample 5559291 | NCBI WGS metagenome assembly JAABUO01 (sample SAMN10711878, study PRJNA513372) | rock metagenome | isolation source: Antarctica rocks | place: Antarctica: Victoria Land, Finger Mt sud | reverse complement strand
ATCCCTGTTGTACGGATATCGTACTCATAACAGGGGTTTTGGATGATTTGATGATCGGGAAGGGTTGATGGTGAGAAGTGAAGAGGGGAGTAAGGAGAGGAGAGGAGGGGAAGGGGGTAAAGTGGAAGGGGGTGAAGGGGAAGAGTGTGGAGGGGAAGGGAGGAAGGTAGGGAGTTTGGTTAAAAGGGTGAGGTGTGTTAGTAGGTGTGATGGACGGGGGTTTCTTGTTTGCAGAAAGGTGGGGTGGGATTTGAGACATTTCTGAAATGGCTAAACTATCATCCCTAATACGCAGCAGGCGTGCCAAACTAGCATCAGCCTCTGCGGAACTCCGCATACACACCACCACCAACCCACACCCCAACGGCCTAAAACCCCCCTGTCTCTTTTCTTCCATCCGTTTCCCAAAAAGCATTCCCTTAAATCACTAAAACGCAAGGAATGAGATAAGTTCCGATGAAGAACTCAGTGACAAATATAAACAAGAGTAGATTTCTGATAGTAAGTTTTGATAAGCCTATTCGAGGGGAGAGCTCTCTATTAACCTATACCAACCCCCTTCCTACCCAAAGCTTTACCTACCTCCCTCTGTATCTTTCTGGAATCTTTATTGTGGGATCACCATAGAACTTAGGAACCCCACAGGGTTGTGGTGGCAACTCCATAGAGCTTTAACGATGGTATCTAGATTTCGTAAAAGTTGATATAACATCTAGAACCTACATATGCATGAATTTAATTTGTCGATTTTGGAATTGCAGATTTTGGTTTCTGTCGGTAAGTCCATAACAGTCTGCCGTACAAACAGACCTCAAAACACCCTTCTTTTGCTATAGCAACCCTCTCAATCGCTCTACCAAAAACTCCACACCATGCTCTCTTCCCATACATACCCTAAAGCCCTCCGCACGAATATCGGTGAATCGAGATCCAGCATCTCTAGAGCTATTTGACGCCCTGCAATGCAACCGCTAAAGGGGAAAAGTTTTTAAAATGGGTGAGATGGGGGTTATCTGTTACTTCTCTGGACGAGGGCCTAATGGGTTGAGTCAGCGGTTGCCCGAAGGTTTCCTTTATTGTTTCCGGAAGGGGGTGGGATTTTCTTACCAGAAAAAACTGCCTGAAGCCCTTGAAATCCATCCCGCATAACGCCCCCAAATACTCTTCTACACTCCCCGCACCCATCCCCATGCCCCTTAACTCCACCTCCCTCAACCATGTCAAGTACTCCTGCCCGGTCTTAGCATAGATCGCCCTTTGCAAGCCTGCCGCCTCAGCCAGGACTTGCTTGCCCTGGGCATCTTTGGGGTCGAAGTTTGGTTGGGGTGGGAGGGCCCAGCAGAGGGGGGAGAAGCGTTCCATCATGAAGCGGTCGAAGCCGGGAAGGGTGGGTTGGGGAGACCCTGTTGGGAGGACAACAGGGTTGTTGTTATTATTGGGTCCTGGGAGTGCGGGTTGGGGTTGGAGGTCGGGGCCGCCCCAGGTGTAGACCATGCGAATGAGGACGGCGAAGGCGAGTTTAGCGGTTGGGTAGTCGGAGGGGTCTTTGGCGAGGTGCTCGATTGTGGAGATGACGGCGTCGAAGGCGGATTGGTTGGCTGGTGTTGCATTAGCATAGTGGGGTAATGATCAAAGAGATGGAGAGCATTTACTTTCGCTGACAAGTACGGATGCGAGTTCATTGTTTAGGATAATGAGAAGGAAGTTGAGATACTCGCGTTTGAGTTCTGCAAGCTGGATCTCGTCATCCGTTCCTGTTGTCGGCTCACTCATCCCGGCGAATACTCTTTGCAAAAACGGTGTAAGGAGGGCATTGAGAACCTCGAAGATCTCAGACTTGAACCCATAGACAACTTGGTCGAGCAAGCGGAGAAATAGGGCCATCTCATCTTTGGAGGATGTTCGCGATAGGAGACCATCAATCCACCTGGGAAGCTGGGGAAGTATGCGGTTACCCAGCACACCAACAAGCCTCGAAAAGGCGAATCTTGCAGCCGTGCGAATATCGAACAACGAGCATAAGGTTTCTAAGGCTACGAGTATGGCTTCAGAAGTCCGTGCGAATTCCTCGGACACTTCTTTAGCTGGAGCTTGAGCTGTGTTGGATGTACTGGCAGGGACCCAGTCCGAGAATCCTTTTGCAAGGGTGCCCAAAGCCATGATAAGGTGATGTGCTTGTAGAGTTGCACGATCATCGCCGGCCTTGGCCAGGCTAAGATGGGTCTCAAGGTCTGTGAACAATGGAGTGATGACGGATCTAACGTAGAGTACCTGGTTGTTTACAGGTACAGCGTGGATTGAGCAGATAGAACCGACCGTCTCGTACAGGTACAGCTGACTGGTGAACCTTGTGCTCACAGTTTGCTCGTTCTCATCCGATGACATATCATCGTTGTTAGAAATCTCGTCTGGTAGCTCCGCTTTGATAGGCAAAAGGTCACCCAGAGCCCGAATGACATTTTCTGCAATGTCCCCGATATGTTGTCGCAAGTGCTTTACGAATCTGTGGAAAAGGTACCAAGATCTGGTCCTGACTTTGACATGGTCATGGTGCACAAAGTTAACGAATTTTTCTAGGGCATGGTTGACGAACTGTGGGTTTGCATCGAAGAACGTATAGTATCGTACGCATATTTCCATGTACTGTAATTGTACAGCCGGATGTGGGAATGCAGCAACGTCTGCCCAAGATATTTAGTGAGCTGTCCAGCATGCAGTGAAGAACAATTTACCTGACTCGACCATTTTGTGCATCATACCGATCAGTCTTTCAGCAGCTGGTGAAACTGGCTTTGTTTTGCTGTATAGCCCACCATTTTTCAGAGCTAGCTCTCCGAAGAGAAACATCTCGTACATCGCCAGGTCAATATCCCTCCAGTTTAGTTGACCACTTTGATTTTGGAATAGGTCGTAAGTCGAAATGACAACAGTAGTGATCTTGTCTATATAAAGCTGCTCATCAACAGCCGCAATTGCTTGCTGTAACACCTGCAATCGTTTGCGTAGCTCTTGGAACTCGGCCTCATCTGTCTGTGCATCCTCATGACCCCATAACGAAGTATGGTCGTACTTCATCTTTGCAATGACAGCATCAAGGACTGGAGATAGCATAACTCTGCCTTCCGTATAGAAACTGCTATTGAGTTTCGCTTTCTTACGGAAAAGCGCTTGTAGATCTGTAAGACAGGGAATGACATTAGAGCAAATCTCATCGTACTCGTCAGAAAAGTAACGGAGAACAAATGGCAGAAAGGTATTGAGTTGGGTGGTTCCGCGCACAGATGCTGAATCGCTATCTTGCGCACCATCTATGGCTTTTACTATATCATACACAGTGTTATTAACTAGCTTAGCTACCGACTCTGCTAAGTCGGTGTCGTAGCTCGAAGTAGACCGTAATTCTCGCAATGCGTAGCACTCAGTCAACTGGGACACAATTTCCTTGATCTTGAGGACATCAATAAGCTCTAGCTTGTCATCTGCGCTCATTTTCTTCCCCAGAATCTCGATGAGTGTATCGATGGCAGCATATAATCTGGCGTCTGCTCTAGCCTCGACCCCATTGAGATTTCCGGGGTATAATCCAGCAACTTTAGTAGTCGACTTCGAAGGAGTGACAAGTTCAAACAAAAGATTGAGAAGGGTATCATTGAGAACAAGAGAAATGTCAGTCCAGGAAACCCATTTACCAATCACCGTCAAACACTGTTCAATGGTCTGGTTGGGTGTGGATCTCCATTGAGTTATGAGTTCTTGCCAAGAAAAAGTAAGCATCTTCGCATCTCTCTGCCTTACCAGGTCTTTGAGATCGTTGTCCCTCCTTTGTTCATCGGGCGATCTTGGTATCAGAATATCTGCAATCTCATCATGCACCGAAACTAAGACACGTAAATAGAGAGTGACGCCTGGTTCGTGATCCCTAGACGAAGAGCCGGGGCTGACAGTCAAGGCTAGTAGATCGTGGAAGAACGTTGGCCAGTCAGTAGCATACAGCGCCCTGAAAAGATATGTGATCGTTTGCGTAATTTTATTTTGTATGACTGTCGAATCCAGCTGTTGGGCGCCGTTCCCGCCAGCGCCATATACATTCCGCAGATGGCCCAGTAGATTGTCCCGTAGAACGACTAGGCCCTGGGAATCGATATCTTTCGCCTGTATTGCATGGTTGATGACGTCCAGTGAAACATGGCGAACTATTTCTGAAGGTCTCGGGTCCCGTATGACAAGGGAAAGGCAAACCTGCCAGCCCTGGGGCTCAGATCGGAGCTGGTTGAGGAAGTCCAACGCTTGCGATTTAAAGTCCTGACTTGAGGTGGGACTCCAGGCGGTTTCGATAGCGGTTTCAACCTAGCAAGTCACAGAGGTAAGCAGTAACTCATATGCAAATAAACCGAGGGTTAGGATATTGTAATATATTGGACTTGAGTCATACATACCTGTGCGTCCATGCTTTTCCACTTCTACGACACTCTCCTGGTAGGGGAAGGGGGAATGCTCCCAGAAGGAAATAATCCGCTTTATATCCCCTTTGCCTATAGATTTCCGCAGTTTTTTCCCAAGAGGCTAGGACTCTGCTATCGAGTCATAAGTGCAAATATTGCCTGCTAACTAAGCAGACTGTGGAAGCCAATAGGACTCCGATAGATCTTGCGCATTGATTCTATCTGATTTATCCTTTCTGGGACTCTTAGGAACAGTTCTGTGACGTTGTGGAGTATTTCTGAAAGCGGTGATGTGAGGTCTCAGTGAGGCGTTTCTATCGCCAGCCGAGTCACACGAGTGGGAATTTGATCCCACTAAACGATTCCTTTCAAAGCATGTACACAAATTATAACACGTTGGTCTGGTAATATGCGATTTTGGGGTTTCTAAGTATCTAAAGCAAACTCAGGCTGTGAAAAGGGTTGCCAAGTCTTCACCGAAGAGCAGGATCAAGCATGGCAACGTCTTGACCATCTTCCTCATTTTCTCGATCATAATCTCCTGCAATAAGCCGATCCATTTCCATTTCAACGTGTAGCCAGTCATCTTCCGCATTCGTTGGCTCCAGCGAGTGCCCACCGAGCCAGAACTCCCCTCCTTGTTCGTCTCCATCCTCAAACGCCTTATTAACGGCCCCAAACCCAAATTCAGCATCAAATTGAGTGTCCAGAGCTCTCTCGGCTTTCATGTCCTCAGCTGTAGCATATACAGGAGAGCCTTCGAAGGTTGGGAGACTCGTCAAGTCGTTCCGCTCTAACATCAAATCCTGGACTGCGTGGTACGGCAAGCCATGGCTAGATTCTAGGTGGATCTCGAGATCGTAATCCCTCAAGAAACGGAATTCGCAGTCTGGTAAGAAACAGGGAATGTTCCGGCCAGTCTCTTCTCCGTATCCAAAGCCCGTGAGCCGCGTAAGAGAAGTAATTTCCTGTTGCCTGGATGAACCTCCTTTACTGCTACTGTTCGCCTTCAAGGTTGATTTTGCTTTGCGCGAGTGGTCAAGGCCCATGTGTACAGTACGAATGTGCTCTACTAAGTTAGCTTTGGTTGACAAGGCCTGCCCACACGCATTGTGTCCGGTCCAGTCCCCGATATTTTTCAAAGTGCTCAGATCGATTCTTCCACACACAAAGGACTTATTTCCATGCCCCAAGCGCTGGTGGATGTCTAGGTTGCCTTTCTTGGTAAAGCCTCGCCCACAACCTGGCTCTGGGCAAACATGAGTTCTTCGTTCGTTGACCCCTAAGACCCCATGCTGGATCTCTACGTGGCTCTTCAGAGTTGCTTGGGTACTGCACTGTAATCCACATTCTGTGCAAGTGGGCGGATGCTCGCTTTTGATATGTTCTTGTAGGGCCGCATAAGTCGAAAATGCGAGTTCCTGTTCCGGTCCAGAACTATCCACCAGTCCTTGGGGATTACATATTGAACACCGGAATCTCTTGCCGCCATGCACCCTCCCTTCGTGAGTCTTCAACTTCCCCACCGTGTCAAAACCTTCCCCACATTCCCTCCCTTCATCGACTTGCCGTGCGCAAATGAATCGTTTCTTCCCTTTGTGTACTGTCGTTATGTGCGCCTGTAGTGTTCCGTGTTTGCGAAAACTCTGCGCACATTCCGTACACATGAACTTCTGTCTTCCTTCATGAGCAGCATGATGTCGCTTTAACCTCGTACAGGTGATGAAAGTCTTTCCGCAACCTTCCAACTGGCAAACATAATCACGAACATCGGAATGGGCCGACTTGATATGATGTTTCAGGTGCGAGTCGCGAAGGAAGTCCTTTGTACACGGTGGGTGAGGACAGACAAACGGGCGATCATTGGTATGAGACCGAATATGTTGAGCCAGCTTAGCAGGACGGTTGAAGGTTTTGTCACAGCTGTTATAGGTGCAGGCGTGATTCTTTAGATCCGACGGCCAGCGAGGTGAAGGCTTGGACGATAATGGTGTTAAAGGAGTCTGAGTACTTGAGCGTAGAGTTGTATCTTCTTCCGAGTCACTAGGCTCTTCCGAACTTGCGAATCTAGAGGCATCCGAATCTGGACAATCTGTTAGCAGGAATTTGACAGTTGTGAATCTTCTGGATCATACCTGAACTCTCCATACGGCGGATCTTCTTTCTATTAGCATGACGGTCGTGTATTGCTTTCCTCTTCACACTACGGATTGGCATGTCAAAGGTATCAGGAACACTCTGCGCCATTGGCTCCATGATTTCTCCCTTTCTCAGGTAGCACAGACCAGAGCCCGCATGGCAACAATTGCTTCCCTCAACTCGCAGGTGTGCGAGCAGGATTCGCGAAATTCGGCTAATTTATCAAAAGATCTGAGCGCGCTAATCAAAGACCCGCGAAATAATTCCACTAACTCGAAATCTCGCCGCAACCTGCCTCCCACCGCCCAGCTCTGCTCTAACCCAACCAACCCAAGACTATGTCCGATTACGGTGGTGACGACGGCGGAGACGATGGCGGGTAAGTCCTCCTCCCCTCGCGGCTCGCCTCCCCCCTCTAAACCTACCCGAATCCCCCACCCACTAACCACCCTCAACAGCTACGACTACGAGCCCGCCGAACCCGCCTTCGACGACGAAGAACCCGAATTTGAGCCCGCCGACCCCGACGATGTCGAAAACCCCGACGGCTCCGCCCGCACCCCCGGCCTCAATGCAGAAAACCACGATGACCCCAACACACCCTTTGCCAACGGTGCTGGGAACGAGGACAACGTGGTAACGGTGGATGCTAGCGGGGCTGCAAATTCGGGGAGTGGTGGGGGGGGAGGGAAGAAGAACGCGGTAGTGGGACTGAGGGAGAAGAAGATTGCGAAGGAGAAGAGGAGTACGACGCCTTATATGACAAAGTATGAGAGGGCGAGGGTGTTGGGGACTAGGGCGTTGCAGATTAGGTATGTGCGCTTTTAGTACTGGGGGTGTGGGCATGAAGTGGGTTGCGGTTGGGGCGGGAGGCATGTGCAGAAGGCTGAGATGAATCATGGTGGAGACGGTATGCTGACGTGAATTTGACTGTGTAGCATGAATGCGCCGGTTCTGGTCGATATTGAAGGCGAGACGGATCCCCTGCAGATCGCGATCAAAGAGCTGAGGGAGAAGAAGATTCCGTTGGTTGTGAGGAGATATTTGCCCGACGGGTGGTACGAGGATTGGACTTGTGAGGAGCTATTGTGATAGGGCGAGAAAACCTGTGACTCGTGGACGATATTGGTTGTAGCATTACTGGATGTCATTTAGCAAGGCGATAGGTGTTTAGAGGGATGATTCTCCAGGAAGCATTCAGAAAAGGTAGGCCTCTTCGAATATCAAAAGTATTTTTATCCTTTTCCAGCCTTCTATCGGATAACCTTGCCTGAGCAATCAGGCATGCGACGAAGGAAGTATGCTCGGCATCTATCTGCTAAATCCCCATCGATATCACAAGACTCCAGCCACGGAACCATTGAACTCATTACTTTTTGCTTTGCACCTCCCTCAAAACCTCCCTCTCCACCGCCTCCAACCCCTCCACCCCAACCGCATAGTTCTCGAAAATCCCCCTTTGATACCCCTCAGCCACTTTCTTCACAAATACCTCCTCCCTCCACCTTCCTCCCACAAACTCCTCGAAAGTCTCTCCCTTCCTCCTCTCCACACCCCAAACAGCCTTATATGCCGCCCCAAGCGCACAAGCATTGCCCCCTACATCCAACCTGTACACCCCCTCGACCCCGCCAAGAACCTCCCCTGCGATCTTCGCTATAGCATCGTTGTGGGAGCCGCCACCTACAAGGTAAATGCGTCTTGGCTGAGGAGGGATGTCGGCCGAGCCCTGAGGAGAGGAGACGAGATCCTGGGAGCGAAGGCGTAGGGAGAGGAGTTGTGATTCGAGGATTGCGCGGGAATCATCGTGGGGAAGGGACCAGGAGTCCATAGAGGAGGAGAGAGCCTTGGAATTTGTTGAATAGATATAGTGCCAGGTCCCGGCGGGCACGTTTGGGACAATTTCGGGGCGGGGAAAGTAGAGGGCTAATTTTGCAGGATCGGTTTGAGGGTTTCGTCCCAGAGGGGAGGTACTGAGCGCGAGCTTATTGAAGTTGTCCCAGGATTTGTTATCGGGGAGAGAATCTCGAATCTGTTCGCGGGCGAGCCCCCCGTTTTTGTAGCAGAGCATGAACATATAGAGTCCTGGAGTCGTAGGATGATTCATAAAGTGAACCGAAGGGTCGGGGGCGTAGCGTGGTGTGGACATGAGGAACGTTGTGGAGGTGCCAAGAGAGACAATTGCGTCGAGCGGGCGGAGAGGAAGGGCGAGGATAGTCGAGGGGTTGTCGCCTGTAAAGGGCGTGATGGTGCACACAGAAGAAAAGTTGTAGCGGGCAGTGAAATATGGACTGATGGTTCCTAGGCTGCCGCCTCCATCCTCAGGCACGGAGCCAAGCTTGCGTTTGAGATCAGTGGTGTTGGTGGAGCCGGCTGTCAAAGATAGAAGCTCTTCATGCCAGGTACCTGCTTTAATATCCCATAGGTTCATTCCACACACGTCGGATATGTCGATCGATGCGACTTTTCCAAGAAAAATTGATGCGAGGAACGATGAGACGAGGGAAATCCGTGACGTCCTCCGATACTCTGCAGGGTGTTTGTGTCTGAACCGCAGTATCTGGGGACCAGTAAAGCGCTGAGAAGAACAAGATCAGCCTGGCATCTCTCCAAGTCTTTGAGAAACTTTTACATGGTGAGCCTTGCTACCAGTGATCAAGGCTAGCTGATCAGCACCACCGAGATGCTCGTCAAATGCATCACACTCCTTCTGTGTACTCGCATCTTGCCAATTTGGGCTAAAAGGATAGGAAAATGCTCCATTTAGTTGGTCTGCGAGAGATTTGCTCTTGTCGAGACATTGCAGGGATGTCTGTCCTTCCTCGCTCCAGTAGACACTCCCATGCTGTTGGCCAGCACCGCTGATTCCTTTAACCCTGTTGAAATCGATCCCTTGAGCACGTAATCTTTCTAATACTCTATCCAGCGCCTGGAGCCACAGTGAGATGGGCGCAAAGACTTCGCGCTCCTCCTCATTCGTGAACACTCCTTTCTCGACATTGAAGCCTGTTGAGTCGGCGTCAAAATCAAATTTTGCTTCGTAGACAACTTTGAGATCTGAGGTTACCGCGAGACCCTTGAGCTGTTGGGTAGAAAGATCAAATCCAAGATACAGAGGGTTTGTTTCAGCCATTGCGAATCATAATGAATCACGAGTTGAATTTTATGAATTCTTGAGGTTTTCAGGAAATCTCTGCGACGTTGAAATGAAGAGTACTACTCCATACAACATTCGCGATTTGAGTATGACGTCAGTCTCCCTTCGCGATATATAACAAGAGCAATGTATGTTTAAGAAGCAGACACAGGGAAAGGGAAATTTTCAGGCTTCTGGTAATATTTTTGATCGAGCCTTGTAATTTCGAGGCTTCAAAAAGAGGTTTGACCACCATTGGACTAACATTTGTTCCTCGAACCTTCCCCAACACCGTGTTTTGGTATCCTCCCGTTTATCCATGAATGAGGAAGGTTTTCCGCGCCCACTTATCTCACAAAAATCAAACGCCGGCCATATAAAGAGTTGGCTTCTCATGATAACTACCAAAGCGGCAATGCATCAATTACGTATCATACGGGTTAGCGTAAACCGAACTGAGATCCTAATGTCGTTTCTTGACGTCGACGTTGCTATACAGGTGGTCGTGTTTGTGGTTATGCTCGTGCTCGTGTCTGGCTTCCTTCTCATCTTCCGGTTCAGTGCTGCTTCGAGGACTAACGTCTGCTCCAATGAACTCATCTGCAAAATCCGTCTCTCGGTCTTCTATAGGCATGAACTTTGTTTTAACTCTTCGGACACCTCTAATTTGCGAGCCAACCCTCTCGCGTACAACGTCTTCAATCATGCGTGTTTGCTTCATCGTGTAACTGCTTGGTACACTAAGTGCTATGTCCATGAGATAGTTCTGCCCAGCTTTAACGCCTTGTACGTCGCGCACTTGGATCTCCGCACCAGCGATCCCGGCTTTCTGAAACGATTCTGCAGACAAAGCCTTATTGGCTGCCTTACGAACTGAGCCTTTCATCTCTTCGTCAATGCCGACGTCAGCTAATTCGAGGAGTGCGGAGCCAGTGTTTCCCCAGCCGGCTTTAATGACCATCATTGAGACAATAAGGCCCCCAACCGGATCAAGCCAGCTTGCCCCGTTGAATAGATGTGATCCACCGATGGCGACAAGCGCAACAATGCTCGTCAGTGAATCGATGCGGTGATGAACAGCATTTGAAGCGAGGACCGATGATTTGCGTTCTTTAGCTATCTTCATGGCTGTTGCAACAGAAGTCAGTAGACGCTAAGTGAAGAAGTCATGGTTAAACTCACTTGCTCGGTACAGATATTCCTTCACAACAATTGAACCTGCGGCGAGCCAGGCTGCATTGACATTAGGCCCCAAGTCTGACGAGCCATGGCTGTGGGAGTGTCCGAACATTCCACCATGACTGTGACCGGCCGCAGCAGCAGCATCGACAAAGAATTCGTGGTAGAGCACCTCACAGGCATTCAAGCCCATGAGAACACCCCCGGCAAGCAGCAGGCCACTAACACCCAGTGAACCCAGGCTCTCCACCTTGCCGTAGCCACTGGGAAACCGAGGAGTTGCAGGCTTCAGAGACCATGATACAGTGCCAAGAGTCATAAAGTCCGATACCAGGTCTGTAAGAGAATGGAACGCGTCGGCGATCAGCGCTTGTGAATTGAAGTAGTAACCCCCAGCCCCTTTCGCTAAGGCCATTATAAGGTTGACATAAAGCCCTATACGCGTTATTCTTACGCCCGCATCCTTTTTATTGGTAGATGTAAGGTATGTATTGTCGTGGTGGTGAGAATGGGAGTGACCAGCATGCAATCGATTCTGATTTAGGGAGATCATGACGGGCAGTAGATGCTGTCGGCGAACGCTACTTGTGAGAATCAAAATGCTTGAATAAGATGCGGTGTTCGAGTGGGAACGCTTGGGGTCGAGATGGAGCTTCTGTGGTGACTGTAACCGTGGTCGCGTGTGTAGGTGATGTGTCTGGAGCAGTGAGCGGCAGAGGAATCCCGACCTGCTGCGCTGAAGACCGAGCTGTGCGCCCCGCAGGGTCTGAGGTAACAGCATAAGGAAACACGGCCGGCGTTAACACCTTGAAGACAAGAAATTACGACTGATAGTTCTCATTCTGACAGTAGCAATATTATCCGACGTTGAGCGTGGGAACAATTTTCTATGCAGAAACCAATTCATTCATTCTCTCTTTCCAACGATCAAGCAAAATTTAACGTTTTGATGCTTGTGTCGATCGTCCAGCCTTAGCCGTACGGTGGCCGGCCCGGTTCCAGAATGACGTTGATGATCTTGAACGTCTTCCTTGACTATCCCTCGTATGTAAGTAGTAGGTATTGACTGCCACTTTCCCCCCATGTATTTTCCATGCAAAAACCCTTTATGCGAATACCCTATACGGGCCCCTTACCACCTCCAATAATCATTCCAAAAAATGCCAATACACCCACAGGCGCTGTCTATGCTCTTTCTCAATTCCTCTCTGCACCTAGATCTAAGCTTCTGCCCCAATCGGCACACGCCCACAGCTCGCAGACCGTCCTCCTGACTGGGGCTGGGATATCTGTAGCCTCAGGATTAGCTGATTATCGCGGAACGGCGGGTACATACACGCTGAATAAAACATATCGACCCATATATTACAATGAGTTCACAAGTAATCACGAGGCAAGAAAGAGATACTGGGCGCGAAGTTTCCTTGGATGGACCAATTTACACACGGCGAGGCCTAATAAGGTCCACCGGGCGGTGAAAGAGCTGGGAGATCTAGGGATTGTCAGCAGCGTAATTACTCAAAGTCCGTCATTTCCACTGCAATCTCCAAACCCATGATAGAAAGAACCTAAATCCATCTCTAGGAGATTTTGCAAGATAGTTTTAAAAGACTGATTCTTGTTACTCTTAGATGTGGACTCTTTCCATTCAGTGGCCCATCCAGAGCTTCCGACACTAGAACTTCATGGCTATCTTCGTTCCTTGGTCTGCACACACTGCCATAATCATCTTCCTCGAAGCGATTTTCAGAAGTCCCTTTCTTCGCTGAATCCAAAATGGGCAGCTTTCTTGGCAGAAATGCTGGAAGCTGGAGCGCTGGACTCGGAAAACCCCGACGAAAGACGAAAGAAGGGCCTCAAAACCAATCCTGACGGCGATGTAGATTTACCAGATGCCCCGTATACTACCTTCAGGTATCCTCCGTGCCCAATGTGTCTTGAAAACCCCCCTTTGCTACCAGATGGCACAGGATCAAGGGTAGAAGTTGACAGCATTGGTGCTTGGTCCCCTACCTCAACGGCTGGCGTTTTGAAGCCCGCCGTGATTATGTTCGGAGAATCCATTCCTGCCGATGTCAAACTTGCAGCGGAACGAGCAATCGATGAAGCGAGTAGAATTCTTGTAATCGGAAGCAGCTTAGCTACCTACTCGGCTTGGCGATTGGTGAAAAGAGCCAAAGAGCGCAACATGCCGGTTGGTATCTTGAACCTTGGAGGAGTTCGGGGCGAAGAGAGCTTCTTTGCTGGTATTGACTCCGCAAACATTGGCGAGTCAGGCATCAGGTGCAGCGAAAGTGCCGACAAGGTCCTACCCAAAGTGGTTGATAATTTGCGTGGGGCGATTTCTCTTTCCTTTGAGAGTACCACATTTCAAAATGAAAGAACCCTGTCTTCCTAGATTTCCCACAGAGCTCCGCTTAAATTTGCTTGTTTTGCCAAGAGTTGTACGGGTATAACCTCAAAATCTTTTCAATAATACCAGTGTATCTAGATTTCCCCACATCTCCACACTCTGCTCACACTGTGACTTTCCTTAGCACAAGTATATATAACTGTCAGTTGTCGGACTATCATATTCTCCCATTGTGCTTCTTCAAGTCCCTAGAAAATCACGATTACAAGGCCAATCGACTTTCCCGTTCTTGTCGAGTGCTGAGTACCAAGCTGCTATTGTGATTGACGGCACTCCGACGGCACTCCGACGACACTCCAACGAGTATTTCATATAACATTCCAACTATACGTTGAATGTCTACGGATTAGGCAAAGTGAAGGTCTTACGGTATCTCCACATCGACAAATCTGCAATACAATATGTACAAGAATCCGGATACCCTGATCTGCCCGGTAGTGGTGGAAGCCCACGATATTTGCTTGGAGACTGCAATCACCATTCTCAACATTCGTGGCGCTCCTACCTGCCTAAGCTCGCTAGGAAAGGCTTTCGAGAACCTCGCAAATTCACTACGAAAACTTGATTTTGCGTGGCATCACAACGAGGAGTCCTGTTTTGAACTATTTGATCAAGATGCAAGGCAGACTCTCCTCGGTGCCTTACAAGATTCTACCAAAGTTTACGAAGCTGTGCCCAATATCCTCAGTGGGCATGTGTGCGACACACAAGTACCCCTAATTTGAGAACTTTTCACGAAGATAAGTGCATGTGGCAAGAGAAAGAAGTACCGGAACTCACCCAACAGACCGATGCCTACAAGTTGATAATAGATAGAACGGTACTTCTGGCGCTGTAGTGAGTGTGACTTACACCTTGATAGTACATGCTCCATTGGCTTACGGAACGCCAACAGCGGAAAGACCTGGATGACTTGTCAACGCCTAAACCTCCAAGATCGGACTTCAGATACCATGATGAGACTCATTAAGAGCCTTATACTTCCTAAGCAACCCACCCTGACATCGAACACGGCTTGGCCATCAGACTTGGATCTTGCTGTTTCAGAATTGAGTATGCGAAGATACACCAATGCAGTCGTTACGTCACAAATAAAAGCGAGAAGCCGCTCGCTTGGCCTGGATCCTGAGCCCATGCGTGTGGGACCCGGTATTTCGTGCATTGACTATTGCTGCCTTGCAAAAAAATCTACCTCCGTC
>JAABUO010005639.1_pt1 | contig 14508 bp, 19 predicted proteins | sample 5559291 | NCBI WGS metagenome assembly JAABUO01 (sample SAMN10711878, study PRJNA513372) | rock metagenome | isolation source: Antarctica rocks | place: Antarctica: Victoria Land, Finger Mt sud | reverse complement strand
CTTGATTAGGGAACCTCGTCACTCTAGAGAGGCCATTTTCGATAACCACTCAGATGATATTCAAGCAGATATAAATCCGGACATTACTTAGACTATATGCACCTCTTTGGGTGAAAAGTGAATCAGGAAATATCATCATAGATTCAACCCCCATTGAGTCTGCTTCTGTGGTCGAAGGGTCGATTCTCGTCGCTTCTCGCTTAATCATATTCGTTTTCTCCTGCGTCCAGCAGCACAGTTCAGGGAACGCCAGTTCTTGTCCAGCTTGGGAATAGCTGGAGGACGAGCTGCTGTGTTTCTTTGAGAATCGATCGGTGGTCCAGACTTGCTTTTGGCAAGTGCGTCCATGAAGCTGATAGAGCAACAAGGGCTACCAATGCGCATCTCCTTTGCATGTCAATCTTGTAGGTGAAATCGCAATGCTTACTCACAAGCTGAGACTTGGAATTACTAAAGAAACAATAAATATGTCGTGCGGCTATCGATGCAAGTACTCGAGCTGCGTTGATTGCTTCTAAAATGGTAGTCGTTTGAGTGAGGATAAATGTCATATTCGTCTCTGTGTGCTCCTTCTGCTCACCAAAGCGGTCGGAATCTCCATGCTCCCTTCAAAAACTTACTCTGAGAAGCAATATGTCCATTGGCTCTCCCGGACAACCTCCACCAAAGTCAATATGCGCGTTAGAGCACTATTCTCGGGATTTAGATACTCGAAGGACGGGACCGAATTTATCCCTGGCCAGATGAACCATGATACTGAATCCTTTCTTTGGACGAAGAAATTGCCCATGTTCCTCCCAGGCGAAGCATCTCCTCCCTGGGTGATCCTTTTGAATACTCTTGCTTAATGCATATGGCTAATGATAATCATATTGTAGCTCTTGTAGATTCACGACTGCAACCCTTGAACTGTTTTTCTGGCCAGTCCCCGATCTAGTCAGCTTATCAAACATTACGGATATTGTAACCAGCGGCTTTATTTCGTAAGTTCAATAACTAAAAGGCTAATACTTTGATCCCTGAGGTACGATGCATCGGCGAAGAGGCGCATCAACTTTAGGATAAAACGCAGCACGAGTCCGCTATCAATATTCATTTAGACAAGCCATACGAGGACCATCTTTGGAGAGAAATACGCTGCATGCATTATTGATTTGGCTGGCTGCGTCTTTTTCCAAATCTTTTCGTCGAAGTACCTACGTAGACTGTACTTATCTATCGATAAATCGGCCCAAATCCACAATCATAATCTACAGCGGCATCGGAACCCCTATTATGCTCTAAAGTAAATACTTTCCACAAGGACCAACCCCATTATACGCGGTTGAAGTTGGAGTGTATGGGACTACCGTGACTGGCTGAGCACAAGTTTGAGTTGGATTCAGGGTTGTCGTAGCACTGTCAATTTTATAAATGTCGCAATTGACCTTCCCAGATCCATCCTGAAGGTCGTATTCCGAATAGACAATGCAGTCCGGGGTATCGAAGCAACGCGCGCAGCACGAAACCTTGACGCTCTCGCCGAACTCAAAGAGGGCCACTCCGCCGCGATAGATGCTGAAGCCATCCATGTTAAGTCCGTAGTGATTCGTGGCATTACATTGAGACGGTAGGGCAGCTGTAGCTGTTGCCGTTGATGTTACTGTCATTCCCTGAGACAGACCTTCATAAGCAGCTATGGACTGCGCATATTTCAAGCATAGAATTTTCTTACGAGTAAACAAGAGCATCCGCTCGAGATAGCGGTAGGTGCTTCCGTGCATGCCGAGGGGCTGAAAGAAGTGGTTGTCCTTGCGACAAGTGCTTCATCTGCAGCAGAGCGCCGCTGATAGAAAGTAAGGGGAGAGTCCGAGTAAGCAGGGATTGTGGTGGTGACTGTGATTGTTTGCGTGCTAAGCCAGTACTCTTTCTGTACCTTATTTCCATCAATGCGTCATGGCTTACTTGAAAGGGGCACCACTAAGATAGCTGCTGCAGAATGGTCTTGCCATTGCTCTGCTGTGCTGTAGTTGTCGAAGACAGTTGTCTGCATTGCATCCTGCTCGTCTCTGTACTGCTGCAGGATTACCAAACACCAGTTGGCTGAAGGCAAGGAGCAAAGTTACAAATGTCCAAGCCATATCTTATAGAGATGAGATGACTTAGCGGTCGACAACAGAAGTTCGGAAAACGGAGGGGGTAGATGAATTATACGAAATTGCAGGCTGCAGTTTTTCCAAAGCGTCTTGGATGATTCGAGATTCCATTCTAACAACAGTGTTCACCTGCATCGCCTTCAACTGCCTTTTTCGCTTCCGATAGATACGAGGCAATACGAAGTCAACGCGATGCATTCTATCTTTTCCTTAATGACTTAAATCAAAGATGTCGAGTAAGTGCAGCCATTATTGAAAGTGGCGTTGAGTAAGCAAGAATATTTCCGAGAACGTAGAGGGAGAGGTCTAGACCTTCATACGCCTATCGGTCTACTACCATACACACTTATTTAGTAAAGGCTAAGACTGCAAGTTAAAGAGACGCGAAGTGGTGAAAAGCAGGCAATCCGGCAGCAGATTACCAAACGCAGGGGTAGTGGAATACATCTGGCAGAACTGCCCAAGTATAGGCGACAATCGCCGGACGATACTCAAGGTGTGGACGACTGAGTCGAGGAAAGGGCAAGTTGCCACAATCTACAATCCTATAATCCACGATTCTAACCCCGCATCATCTACTGATGATAGTTTATGGCCTTGAAGATACGAAGCTCCCACATGGCATTGTGGGACCCTTCCTAGAGCTTTGGTGGGAGGTTCCATATAGCTGTAAAGGGAACTCTTGTAAAGCTTTAATGGGAACCCTCAGAAGCCTTAATGAGAGCTCATACGCTCCGTAGGTCCGCCACGAAGAAGTTTCACACACACTCAAAAGGTACAGCATAGAGAATTCAGATATGAAGCAACTATAATCCTCTCGCTTTTGCAAAACACCAGATTCTCCCAGCTCTTCTATATCTAGCTGGTTTTCCCTTTCGATTCAGCGTGCCACATAGACCCAAAAGCCTCCCTTGCCGCATCCATCTAGTCACGCGCCTGGTCAGCAAGCCACGACTTGCTGAATTCTGGAAATGTGAACGGAACCTTGTCATCAAAGGCATATTTCAGAAGCTTTTGAAGAATCCAAGAGCGACAGATAGTATCGTCGACCGCAATATCAATAGCCTCCAAAATCTGTGACAGTCTTGTATCGTCCACGGAATAATCTGCTATAGGTAGCTCAAGATCCGCTAAGGCCGCTGCGTATTCGCGACAATAGCTAATGAGCTGTTCCGGAGAATCCTCGTCTCGCGAATCAGGGATATCGTAACCGTATTTCACCGGGTCCCAATCTCTCGTAACCCAAGAAGGATATCGCGCAAAGCTCAAGGCGCGGGGCACAGTGTGGACGCCGTCCCAGTCGATAACGCCGGTGATATTGCCTTCGTCATCAACGAAAATGTTTTGATAATTGAAGTCCGGGTGTCCCAGAGCAAAGTTTCCATCTCTATCCAAGGACGGTGGGATGGAGTCAATAGCTAGACGGAGGAGTGTGAGCTCTGCTTGTGTTCATGCTTGCTTCTCCGGGACCTCTGGATTGTGGAGCCTATCGAGGAGATAGGATCTAGTTGATTTGAACGGCCCTGTAGTAGAAGCCGAGCCCTAGACCTCTTCACCATCCATCATCTTCAACATATCCCTGTCCACCTTCACCATATCGCTAACATGTGAAAATCCTCTATCCGCGTCAAACAGAAGAGAGCCGACTTTGTTAAAGCGGAAAGCACGTAACTTTGACATGGCCCTTACCAGATTACTCAGTGTGCTTATTCTTTTAGCCTCCGTTGACCATGAGGAATCGGCCCATCTTTCTGACAGTGTCGTCCCTTCCATGAATAACTCGAAATGATATGGTACTCCGACTGGATTGTCTGTGGTAACGTCCCATGCGAAAACTTCAGGGACCGGGATAGAAGTCGTGGAGCGGATAAGTGTAGTCGTTTGAATATCCGTAAGTAGTTTTCGAGCTTCGAGAGGCCCAAAAGAGGAGACACCGCTTCCAGGTATACGTGCAATCCATTTCACGTTGTCTGAGAAATGGATCACGAAAGCGAGATTGAATGATCTAACCAGCGGTGGTATCTGAACAGTACAAGATAAATCTTATAGATTCTCTTCAAGAACTAGAGTCTTTTGGCTGTTGCTACGGTTCGATCTAGCATCACGAGCAGCCAAAGCTAGCGCCTCGAGGTTGGTGGCATGAAGAACAGGAATGCAGATATCGGTGTCTGAGCCTTCTGAGCTCTGGGAGTCCATGACTCAAGGTTTGACGAGGGGAAAGCGTTTCTCACGAATTCCTCAATGGCGATAGTGCTTTTCTGGGAGAATGAGACTCAAACCTGGGGCGTCAGTTGAGAATCCGCCGATATAGGGAATTCAAACCGCTACACTATTCTCAAGAAGCTACTGCGTGCTATTATTGCCACTCCGCCAATCCTCAATTTCGTGTTCCTCGCCTTTAGACCTTATTGTATTCTAGGATGACAGGACTAAAACTCATGGATGGCACACTGCCAGCAAGATTTCAGCAAACACACTAAGCAGTATAATTTCGACAAAGAAAGCTTGCTCTTCCTATACTTGCTCGATGAAGCTTCCAAAGTAATAGAGTAGTCAACCAATATAACGCGTTGCTAATGGCGACGGAGTCGCCAATGCTAACAGAATAATGAAGCCTACTCAAGCACACCAGAGAAAACCAAGGCTGACGTTTGGAGATAAAAACAAGCCTGTAATGGTATTAGTATTCTCATCACATAAAGGTTACTTAACCGTAGTCCCACTGTGCTATCTCATGTTGCTACGAGAAACAAGCTCTTTCTTTACAGCTCGAGTACTCTCACATATTCATCGATGTCACAGCCTGGCTGATCCCGAAATGTATATATCTCTTGATTTCTTCCTCAGTACTTTGATCTTTTGCGTCAACAGTATTTTCATGGGACGTCTTGGACCCTCGTCCTGACATACAGGACTCAGGGTTATATCTCGTGATACGAAACCGCTTCAGCCGCCGAATTCCTCGAGTACCCCAAATACAATTCTCCCAGTTTGGATGGCGGACTATGGATTTAGGATACTTCATTTGCATCTCCAAGTTCTCCAAAGCCTCCAACCCCGCTAAAATCCGCCAAACCGTGTCATGGCGATCCATGAACGGTACCACGAGTTGCACAGACCTCATCTGGGAGAGGCATCTTCTTGGGATGTCCTCGCAAAATGCTCGGAGCGTTCCTAACGTAAAGGTGAATGTGTTCTTCCCATAATACAACGTATGACCATCATGGTAAGCTTGTCTCGAAACCATTAACAACGCAAGCCGAGAATGCCCTAGAATCCGCTTCTCAGCCGATGGTTCTTGGCTGCGGTTGACGACACGGCCAGCTGGAGTTCTCCGCTGAGGCTTAATATGGCTTTCTGTGTACCACAATAGGTATATGATCGGCGACCACAAGAGTCACTATCTCGTTACGGATCTCGGGTGGAAGGTCAAAGAAACGAAATGGAGCCGTAGGATTGTTGTAAATGTGGGTTTTGCAGGGACATCTTGAGGAGGCATAACGAAGCGACTTGACGCAATCTGAAAGTTTGCATTCAAATCAATATGACGCCTCTAACATTTCTAGCTTTTGCTACGTTATACAAGAGATACGCAGGATCTCGTGACGCTGGCGCCGTAATCCCTTTTTTTCCTGCCACGCGCATTTTTGCAGGGAAAAGAGCATCACGTCGCAAAAGTTCATCTTGATGCGACCATGTGGGATAGTACTTATAGTCATCTCTCAAAGTTGCCGCGACCAAAATTGATATTTCGGAGTGTCCAGTGACGGGACTGGTCATGCCGAGCTAGAAATGTACGTCATCCGATAGGGCTGAAGATCGTCGCACCGGTTCACTTGTCAAAGCATCCACTTCGACTTTTCTCAATTCGATATGATTTTATACGAACACTGATCCTTGAGACTGCTCTTTAGCGAAAGAGAACACTTGGTCGACTTAATCCTTAGGTCATGCCTCATGGAAAGGCTACGATAGTATTCAGCCATACGACGGCAAGACTAGCTGCCTGCAGCGAGTCCAGCAAGAAGTAGCTAATATGGGTGATCTAGACGACCGTGCGCTCTATAGAGTAGCCTCAGCCGCAGCAGCATACGATTTAGGGCCTTTTCAAGAATCTCCTAAAGGAGCTATACATTCCTTTGATCCTCGTTGTTTGGCAATGCTAAGATTCGGTTTTGCACAAAAACATTCTTCGTAAGCTCCACTATATTCGCCACGTTCTTGCTGCAGATGCTCGCCATGTCTCCAATTGCTGCTCGTAGCCCTGAAGATGGACCTCTTCTCGCCGACCTCACCGCTCTCCAAGGTTGGGAGGTTAATGCATGGAAAGGTCGGCTACGGATGTCTACGTCTCCTTTTCCGCCCGGCGCGCTTTCGCAAAGGCGTCACACCCTGACACATGATAGCTGACCTTGGCAAAGCCGACACGGTCGAATCTATGCTATCGGCTGTAGATCCTGAGGCAGTATCTAGGGTAGCTCAATACAATGCGAGTACGACGGTCAGACAGCCTTACATTATGCAGCGCAGAATGGCTATATCGCAGTTGCGGAAGCAATATTCGCAAGCTCCAACCTAAAGATGTGGTCGCGAGGACAAAGTATGAGGGGTAGACCGCACTGCATTTAGCAGTAAAGGAAGGCCACGAGGATGTTGTGCGGTTGTTATTAGGCAAGATTAGTAGGGAAGATATTGCTGCTCAGGACAGTGGACTACCTGGCCCTAGCTGTTTGTATGCGGCTATTGAATTGGCCTGCTAGGAAGCTTTAGAGAGCATCCTGCCGGAGCTCGGGGCAAGATTTCGTATACTGCAGAATACTAGGGCTTATGAGTGAAACATGTTGGAGATGGCAGTGGCAGGAGAGACTGGCTCGTGGAGCCGATGTACCGGGTCTTCTTTAAGCCGCCGGTCGTCTAAATTGTGGCCTTCGCTTTTGGCTGAGGAAAGTTCTTGAAATAGGTTGGCCAGCCTATAGTTCCCCCTAACGTACATACGACGGTGTTTATCAGAATCAAATGCACCCAACGGAAAAGTCTTCAATATGAGTTGAGTTAGCAAAGAGATCTTTAACAATCAGCATTCTTTCCGTGGTACCTTAGGTCCGCAGTCATCAGTCGTGATTTTTGAATCATGATTTAGGTCTTCGTTTTGCAACAATGCTTTTATAGCTGAATTCACCACTACAGGGAACCTGTTCCTTCCCATTGAGCTCTCGTCTTGAGTCCTATATCAGCCATACTTTTTCGTCCTTGGCTTGAGATGAACGCAGATACATACCATGGCTTCCCCACCTTTTGGCATGCCGTAACGCTAGTTAGCGGAACGTGTAATCAAGGCGAGTTTGGATTCGTGGCGGCCTGAAATTCCGGAGGAGACCGCGAAGGGGCTACCGAGAATGACGGCGCTGCACTAGGCGTGCAAGATGGGACATCTGGGGGTCCGCGAAGCTGATGCTGGCAAATATGGACACGACTGCGATCAGGAACCGATTTGAGGGCCAGACGGCGTTACATATACCTATTTTGAATCATTCGGATGAGATTGCGGAAGTGCTCGCTCAGAAGATGCGGGTACAGGATCCGGCTATTCAGGAAACAGGCATGGTAATGGCTTTGGTGATGGACATGTTTGGGGAGATGCAGGACATGGAGAGCCTTCTTGGAGCTTATCGTAGTGTCGTCGAGAAGGTAGGCAGAGAAGGCATCAGCAAAGAAGAGGGTATAGAGCAGAGGACAGCACTATATATAGCTGCGGGGTTCGGGAAAGCTGGGCCCCTCTATAACATATACTAGGGATCGCTTAGAAGGTTAGACGGCGTTGCACTACGCTGCGAGAGGTGGGCATGCAGAGGTTGCACGCGGGCGACTTGAAAACGAGGCGACGAATTACTAGCAATCGAAGACTTCAAACAGCGGAACACAGCGATCTTCTACGCAACGGGCAAATTCTGTTATGAATCCGCTAAAGCAAAAGCTGTCGAGGTGGAAGGAAGCTCTCAAACCTTGCTGGCAGCCAAGGCTTGCGGCGAGCTCTACTTATAGCGCATGACACCAAGGCACACGACGTCTATAGTCTCGGCATTGTAATGCTAGAAGTAGGACTCTGGCGGCCGCTGGAACGCTACGGGAAGGGGTTACTTGACCCGGTTGCCGAGAAGCGGCAAAAGCAATTGAAGGAGTTAACGGATGATGTAGCTGTTAACATGGAGAGGCGGTACAAGGAGCTTGTGTGCTGGTGTCTTAGCTTGTGGGGGATGAAAGCATGGGGAATTTGAGGTTTGCGAGGGAGTTGTTGGAGAATTTGGAAGATATGGTTTCGGCGCTGCGGTGAAGAGATATGACTTTATGGCTTTATGATCCCGATTGCGGATCGGTAGATATCTATTAAAGGAATAGCATTTTTGAAAGATTTTCAATTGGAAAGGTCAATAAGTTGCTTTGTCTTTGAAAGCTCGATATGTCCAATTCTTACTATCGATCATACACGGTGATAACCTACTGATACAAGCAATGTCCTACAATCCTCCAAAACACTCTTGGAAATCACATTCTCTCCATTTCCTACCTTCTGTCGCCAATTATCATGCCCACGCTCCGAAAACCAAACACCAAAGTCGTATGGTCTTCTCCACAGATTGCCATTCCGCCACAATATGAGTCTTAGGTCACCAGAGAGCTCGCCATCCGATGCTGATCCATCTGGAACATGTCTTGATGAGAATTCTCTTTGTTCCGGAGTCAATCATATATTGAATTTTATTGGTCTCACTAGAGAAACCTCCTTTCCATTTAAAAAAGTGTCTAGGTAAACTTGATCTTAGCGAAGGGACTATATTTTTATGCAAAAGGAGACCTTCATCTTGTACATGTTCGTTGAAAAAATATATCCAGCCATAGGTGTGTTTCCCTCTAAAAACCACCAACCTAGAACTTTGAACCCCAAGCAAGGGATAGGCCAGCAAATTCCTAGCGTTTTCTCTAAAATCGTTGGTCGTCGTTATCGTGTGTCTTCATCAACCTGCAGTTCCTGCAGGACGAGATGCTACGCATATACATATCCATAAACACCCCTCCATCAAGGTAAACGGTACCTTTGAATTGTGCATCTGAGTGCATTGACTGCAGGTTCCCGTACGTACACTGACAAACCTTTGTACAGATCAGCGACACAGGCATTTATGTTGGTAACTGTACTTTGTTCTGTCCTACCTTGCCTCCTCACCTTCCTATCTCCACTCTCCTGGTTCCGTTCGCCAGACTCTCTCTTCTCTGTTGTAGACTCTCTTGACTGACGGGTCTCGCCGGCTGTAGCTTCTCCCTCGTATCTGCCGAGTGTGAGATTGGTTTCACTGTAGCCTCGTTCTCAGCCATTATTGTCAACATATGGTCTTCCTCAAGAGTCATCAGGACAGGAGCGGCCCCGGGAGGGTCTATAGGCCCGTGGGATGGGTTAATGCGGAAGAGACACATTGCTTTGATTGGGGCGGACTGGCGTGGTGTGGGGAGGAGATTGCATTGGAGCGGGTGTAGGATAGTCCATAGATAAGCTTCAAGGATGGATGAACAGTGGCGTTGTGGCTAGGTAACGCTGAGGCGTTTGACCTCGAGATTTCTACCAAATATAAAGCTCGTATTATCTCCTGGCCTTCCAGCTTCTGCAACTGCAGACTTACGCGCAGCCTGTCCCCCACAGCTGACAAATTTCGACGAGCCTTAAAGACGCAAGCAGCCGCCATCACCGAGGCTCTCCGGCAAGGACGGCAAGTTGATTGAGATTTGCAACGTCTACGCTATCCGCCGAAGTCAGCAGAGATCTAAACACAAATACGACTATTTGCGACGCTGAAAATGCACGGCATCAACGGGTACCGGTGTCAGCGTTGCCTTAGTTGTTGAACGATGACCACGAACGGAAGGCTCAACCAGGGAGCTGGATGGCGATATGTCAACAGAGCTCCACCAGACCACGTAGCAAAACCTCATTTTAAACCAAGGTAAGTCGTACTGCAGTCCGTCAATGCATGTAAGGTAATCACCATCTCCATATGCTGGTCACAATAAGGTAGTAACCCTTTGAAGTTCTGGCATTCGGTTGGTCAAGGCATAAACGAGGATCCGGACTGTACGTACTCCAGATACCCAATGTAAGGTAAGGTAGGCATTGCTTGAGTAGTGCTCGTAAGAGCTGTGATACCTATGACGTGGAAGTAAACAAAAGCTTTCTTTACAAAGGAGCTGCCGTCGCTGTGATGTAGTAAGCCTTCTTGTTTTTGCTCAATCGCAATTGAGAAAGAGCTTCTTCTTAAATCTGGCACTTCCTCCTTATATACCACCTTGCACCACACGCACTCCGGCCCCTCATCGTTGTCGCTCGTTATCAGTCCAATACAGCCATCAGCGAAAGTCAGTGTAAGTATGTTCCTGTTGTCATTCTTAGCAATTTCACTGCTTTCAAGCTCCATAACAGGCAAGCAGTGTGTCAACATCACCATTCCTGTTTCCATTTCTGCACGTCAAGGAGTTTTCAATGTCCCAACTCTTCAAATGAACCTGGATGCAACAGTCTTTTCTCAGAACTTCACCAGCATCAAAGCCAACTTTACCGAGCAAGCACTTACTGGTTATGCCACAATCACTGGCGAGTACAACATCAGCGCCAAATTCTGCAAGCCTAGTGTGATGTATGGGACCAAGCCTACAGTACAAGTCCTTACCCATGGCATTGGTTTTGATAAGACGTAAGTGCGGTGTACAAGGGATCTGTTTACAGCATAATATTTGCTCCGATTGCCGCGGAGAAAGCTGCTGACGGCCTTTTGTTCCTCAGCTACTGGGATCTTCCTTATAATAACTTCAACTATAGCTATATCGATGTAGCTGTTGACCACTATGGCTTCTCTACGCTGTCAATTGATCGGTTTGGCATAGGTAACTCCTCTGTCGCAGATCCATTGAGTATAATCCAGGCACCAGCGGAAATGTCGGCTATCTATGAAATCACAAAGAAATTACGAAATGGCACCGTACCGCATGTTCCCCAGGCCTTCGAGACAGTTGTTCATGTCGGCCATTCCTTTGGGTCAATTCTTACCTATAACATGGTTGCTAAATACCCGCATGCTAGCGACGGTATTGTTCTCACTGGATACTCTCAGAACGCTTCTTTCCTCTTCGCGACTATCGCAGATTGGAACAGCAAGCTTGCACGTCTCAATCAGCCCTTGAGATTCGGTAATATGAGTTCTACTGCTATGAAGCAGGCCTTATCGATGATCATCAATCCCACGCTTAACAAAACTTTTGAGAAGCCTCTATGGATATACAACATCACAATCGCAGAAATTAACTCCGTTGTCCAATCCTCTGGGCTCGGAGACTTCATTACTGGTTATAATTCGATAAATCAAGCCAACATGCGAGACCTTCCGACAGGATATCTGACCTGGGCAGATGCCTCTTCAAATCAATACACCTTCCTCTATCCAGGCTTCTTTGATCCTAGCGTACTTAATTTTGCTGAATCGACGAAGATGCCTTACACTTTGGGTGAGCTTTTGACCATTGGCAGCTCGCCAAAAATCAATATGTTTAAGGGACCCGTGCAAGTTGTAACCGGCAGTAAGCCTTCACATCGTTACTGATCCTTGGGCTAGACTGACAGACGCAGACGAGGATGCAATATTCTGTGGTGGCGACTGCCTGAACACCGGTGATCCAGATCTTGGATCGATCCCAGCGGCCGCAAAGGTATCATTCCCCGCAGCGAAGACTTTCGAAGCTTATATCCAGCGCAATACCGGACATGGCCTCAATTTCCACTACAACTCCACTGGGGCTTTCAAAGTTGTCCAGAATTTCTTAATCAGTCAGGGACTGGCGTCTGCTTGAGTGAACTGGCATAAACTAATTAGGGCTTTATACTACTTTCATATGGGTTGGAGTTCCTGGATGGCTAAGGATCCTTTGGGTTGATAAAACAGCACAATTATTGATGGGCTGGCTCTGGGCCCCGTCTCAGATGTTTCACAACCTCAGCTTTAGTCATATCACAGAACTTTCTTCTTTACTCTTACTAGAGCTCGTGAATGAATCTTCAACGAGACAATGACACACAGACCGTCTCTTACTCCTGAAAATCTGGTCCGAGCCATTTCTTTCTACGCCAATACGAACGAAAATCATCCTTTTCTTACAGTCTCTACGAAATATCTCGATAGCTATCACTAAAGCTACTTTTCTAGTCAAAATGGAACAGCGGCTGGGATCCTCGGATATCTTCCTCATCATATCTCGTACCGACAGGGTAATCCTCCTTGACGTTCGACCTGCAAAACAGACCGAGCAAGCCTCAAAGTGCCTGTTCTATTTATAGAGATTCGTACATAACTAAGCCTGCAGAGCAGTTCTCCACGGCCTATCAAACTCTTACCAACCACAGTACGACGCTGGCGCTGCACGATCGCAGACATAGCCTCTATTTCCCAGTTCCTCGAGCTACCCGGAGAGGTTCGCAACAAAATCTACGGCTATCTCCTCGACGTAGAACAAATTGACCGATCTGATGAGGAGCCCAGACGGACAGCCGGATACTACAGCTTTGAGATTCACCGTTGTAGGTTCCAATGGATGACCTACTACCGCAGCGATGGAACACCGATACAGAAGGTTGCGACGTATGGCTTCATGACTGCGATCTTAGCTACAAATCGTCAAATCAACAGAGAAGCCTCGAAGTACTTCTACGGGAACAACTTATTCATCCGTATCAAGTCTAACACAGATGCATTAAGGCAACATCAGCAGGGCAGAATGCAATGTTGGGTACAAAGATCACAGTGCTTGACTTCATAGATGGTGAGAAGGCTCTAGACCTAGAGAGAGATCTTACGCTATGACAGTTTATTCCACTTGGTCAGGAGTACCCTGTACATCCGTACATGAGTTCATAATCGCTTACCAGGACCTACAACTGTTTCTAATGGTGTTATGGAAAGCGAGCCTTAGCCAACAAGACTTCCTGAAAGGATGCCATTTACATTTGGAAGTCCTCAACACTTTCGGCATGCGAGATAAGCATGTCCAACATTGCCTTCTAGACCCTTGGAGGAGGGTTGTGAACCTCGAATCTGTTTCAATCACTGGCAATGTCCAATCTCAGTACCCGGAGGAACTAGCTGTCACCATGATGTCCTCTAAATCTAGTCTTGACATCCTGCTACGCTGTACGCACACAATCGAGGAGATGGATTGTATTCGGGCAACGCAAGGCCTTATGTCCGACGCCTCTTTTCACTGGCATAGTGCCACTCTTCTATTGGGGAAAAAGACTTTGTACTGAATATTATGAAGTGGGTGATGGAGTGGAATCGCGAAGGCCCTCCATTGGAGGACTGGATCAAGGCACGCGAAAGCGTTCATATGGATGTGCAGAACAGAAACATCAATGCAGACGGACCGACAATGCTGAACCAAGCGGAGCTTGCGCGTTGGGCGGACACGTCTTTGCTATTATTAGCACCTGCCTTCTCCAAACCCACATAACATTTTTAAGGGGAGGAAGACTGATATCAGAGCCTGTCATGAGCAGTCAACAACTATCTCAATGACAGCTTGATTGACCCTCAAGCTTTGATCCCTCACAGACCTCATCAAAGAGCCCATAATTATCAACCTCGACGAATCAAGATTGTTATCCCAAGCCCTCACCCCTTACTTCCACACCGTTTAATCATACTTGCCACATCTTTTCGTAGGTATATACAACATCGATGATAAAGGAGAATGATAGTGGGATTTGCTTGTGATTATTTTGCGATATCTTAGTAATTCTGAAGCTTCTTCATCAAAGCACCCTTCTCGGGATTTCCGAATCCTCTTCTCAGGAGATCTCACCAATATCCTGACCCAAAACACGCAATACTCCACGTCATCTAATAGTACTCTTAGTACCCATCCTCAATCATCCACCTCCGCCACCAACAGCTTTCCTCTGTGCCTAAATCTACTATCAAGAACCCCCCATACCCACCCCTTACCTCTGACCATCACATCCGTCCCGAAATCTCGCAGTACTCGGGAATCACAACAACATTACCAAGATCTAGCATATGTCTTTTGCGAATAGAATAGCTCGGTCAACCTCCAAGCTTTCCTCCTCTAAAATACGCTCATCAAGGAAATCCACAGGATATCGAGCTCAAGGGAGAACCAAGAGGAAGCTCCACCAGGCTATTCTGATTTATGTGTTGGCTTTAGTTGTCATATCTAATGATGCGGGTGCTTGGGATAACGCGGGCGGTGACGATGTAGTGGGCAGGGTAGAGGACTTTGGGGAGGTGGGCTGTGTGGGATGGGTTTGGGGTTGAGTGGATCC
>JAABUO010005637.1_pt1 | contig 14511 bp, 28 predicted proteins | sample 5559291 | NCBI WGS metagenome assembly JAABUO01 (sample SAMN10711878, study PRJNA513372) | rock metagenome | isolation source: Antarctica rocks | place: Antarctica: Victoria Land, Finger Mt sud | reverse complement strand
AACGAGAAGTCCCTGTATACACCCGCAGTTGGGCTGCTACTCCATTTTCCTGTAAGCAGCTCGGATCCACACTCGGTTCTACATGCGTTCAGATCTGTACCTCTGTGATAAGGCAACCGCAGCAAATGGCCAGTGCTACATCTGATTTGTGTCAGAATTTTGCTCAAACATTCAGCTTGAAACTGACATGGCGTCAATGACCCTTTCAGGAATTACAAGAAGGCACAGACATCAGCCAGGCCCTGAAAGGGCTTGTGGAAGATGGGCAGCTAGGTTTAGCTCAAAGATTGGCATACACCTTGCCTCACTCGTTCCAGATTGGCCTGATCAATCACTGTGTCAATGTTGACCGTCTCAAGGAAGCTGTGAAGCTTGTGCGGCATCTCAAGCTACAGCAGGTCAGCAAGAGTCCTCAGCTGTTCAGCTGTTACCACTCTTTACTGTAAACCCCTGCTTTATGCATGCCCACAAAATGCTTCATGGTTGCCATATCATTGAATGGCCAATCTGCATTGACTGCTCTACCTTACTGAGTCATTTGTTAGCTGGCCTCTTTGACTATTGTCATGCCCGATTCACAAGATAGCTCCTCTCCAAGTCGACTCACTTCACAACCTCTTGCGCAACAGCATCAATGTGCACAGATGGAAGACATCCCAGTGACATTGTGAACAGTCTGTCCTCTGACGAGTGTCAAGCTTTGGTCATGTGCTGCAGACCTTTCCAGACATTGATGAGATGTACAAGCAGCGTACCTTGGCAAGACTGATAGAGAAGGAGCAGTGGGCAGTGGCAGCTACATATGCCGGCCAGGATAAGAATTGCCAGGTGTCCTATGTTTATTCGCTTGTGAGGAACACCATCAAGGCTAATCCTTCCATGTCAATGCTTTTGGGGTGGGCTGCATCTTGACTGTATGCTGATGGTCTAGCTTGAGCTGGAAACTGCCTGCATCATGAGCCTACATGACATTGCATCACTTTTTTACGTGTTTAGGTATCATAGTGTCACAGGCTTGCCTGCGTTTACACACGTGACTTTGCTCAGCTGCTGTTACAGACTTGCTGACATGCAATTCTGCGGTATGCATACAATTTATGAGGCTGGCAGTCAGCTATGTCTCTATGGCAGCTGATCAGCGCTTCAAGCAAATGAGCAATGTTGCAGGAGCAGGTGGTGAGAGCCATGGCATTAGCAGGGCAGCTTGCGCAAGCTGACGAAGTGAGAGAGCAGTTTGGCTTGAGCAAGGACGTATTGGACATCGACTCTGCTGAAGCTGATGCACAGAGAGCTGCTGCAGCAGAGGCCTACCTGCCTCTCAGGCTACCTGCAAGCTCAGTGTTGTTTGTTGACAATGAAGCCATGGTTTCAAGGTAGCCTGTTTGATGACCCTCACCTGATAACCACAATATGGCCTGCTTTCAGATGCCTTATGTAATTGCTTTGCGCACAGTTATGAAAGATGCCATCAGTTCTGCGGTTGCAGAACAGGATGTACAACTACACTGCATGTGCAAGATAGGTAGCTCGTTAACTGATAAACATGGCTTCGCAGGGCCAGAGACATCTTACAGGGTGTCACCATGGTTGGATTGGATGTAGAATGGAAGCCCAACACCAGTGGGGAACAGAACCCAGCAAGTATTTTTCAGGTGTGCTTCATTGTTTGCCTTGACAGCCTACGTGCTGCTGCAGACTTTGCAGACCTTCAGGCCTGTCTTTTTACAATCATCAGTAAAGTTTTGTTGTCGACATGCATTGTCATTGATGGCACCGCACAAAGCATTAGACTATGCTGCTGCGGCTATGACATGTGCAGGTACCATGACAAGCAGCATGAGCAGTACAAAACACTTTGCAAGCCAGCATTGCCATTAGCTGATGTAATGATGCACTGTGCTGTGTGGACAATGTACAGTCTAGTACCATCAGGGATACGCACAGCCGGTGTATTGAGAAAGGCTCCCGTTCTGCTTCGTGCAGGTAGCAACGCATTCTCAGGTCCTGCTGTTTGACATGCTCAAACTGCAGGAAAGTCAGGCCTTGGACACCTGCCTGACTACTCTGCTGCAAAGCAGTAGTGTTGTCAAGCTGGGATGCCGGCTGTCAGATGATGTGAGCAAGCTGCACAGGTCGTATCCAGTCATGCAGGCTTTCCAGCAGGCGAAAGCATTGCTGGATCTGACTGGCCCCTGGTCATTGTACATGCAGACCTACAACAGCCAGGTGAGCCTGGTTGGTGGATTGCTGCAGCAGCGGTCTGCTGAGCATATGCAGCACAGAGCAAGAGTGAGCACAGCCAGCATGAATTATGCAGTGTTGGGAATGAATGCACTTCTGCTTTGAGCCATTTCATTGATATGAAAAGAGCACATGTTGTAACAGCCTTTTAGCTTTGCGCTTGCTCATGTGAACTGGTGTTGCTGTTGTCATCGTTGCAGACCACCTCTCTGTGCAGTCGTTATGACGAGACGACACTGTTGATGTAAGCATGGCAGGGTCTGGTATGGTAAAGTGCTACTTGACCCTGCAGGGGCTGCAGGGTAGACGCAGGGGTGCACTTGTGGGTCTGTCCAACATGGCACATTCCCTGTTGGGCAAACCTCTCAACAAGGCAATGCAGGCAAGCCCTGCTGAGTTCTGCAGCTCTCAGCATTTGGCTTCTGCATGAGGCTGCATGCATGCATTCACTGCTGCTGAGCATGTGGGGAGTGCAAAGCAGCATACAGTGAGTGAGCTGTCAGGAAGCTACCAACCTGGACCTGATCACATGTCTGCAAATCCTTCATCACTTTGTTCAATCATTTGGAGTACAACACCACCACACTTTGTTGTGTACTGCAGATGTCAGACTGGGAACGGAGACCGCTCAGCAGCAAACAGACCGAGTATGCGGCTCTGGACGCATTTGTACTGCTAGAGCTATATGATGCAATTGCAAAACCCAGCCAAGGCCTCACCCAGCAGCAGCTTGTGCCATTTTTGTACAGCTTTACTGATCAGAAACGCCAACAAACAGGCAGCATTGCGAGCAAGCCTGCCAAGCAGCCATCTACATCTATTCAGCAGCACAAGCAACATGCCCTGCAGCCAGATGCTTGCAATTCAGCTGAGCACACCAGTGGACCTCACCACGGTGATTCAGCAGAAACTGCTGATGGCAACTCATGCCCAGCTGATCAGCTCAAGTCCTTACAGAACAGTGGCCTTGATGGTCCTATTAGTACATCTGCTCAAGTACTGGCACAAAAATCAGTGCAGCCACAGGCACCATTGGCAAACGAACCTGAAGGACAAGCAGTTGCACTGTCAGCAGGGTCGCCTCTGCAGCAATGCTTGCACAGACATGGTCTGGAAGGCGTTGTCAAATCGTTTCCATCAGGGGCAGGTTGACCTTGTACGCCACATGCTTTTGCTGTACATGCATGACTTATGCAATGTCATGCTGAGACTTCTGCTTGCCTGCTGGCCCCTTGCATGTAGCCATGTCTTGAGACAATTGTGTACACAAGTACTCTCAATGATCCAAGAGGCCTGAGGAATTCTGCACGTCTCTTTGCAATCCGTGTGAAGGCAGCATGCTGCTTGCAACCATGCATGTTCTGCACTGGTACTGATTTGATAAGAGAGACTTTGTGAAACTCCCAGTGAACAACAACGCCTGTTGCAGGGTCCTTGGCCACAGCAGCAAGTGCAGCATCAGCTTTAGGAGTGTCCCAAAGGCAGATTGCCAACAGCTTGGCATTTGTGGCAGATATACCAACAGCATCACAGCGATGTACGCCAGTAGTGCTGGTGCTGAGAGGCAACCAGCGCGTGGACACACGCAAGGCAATACCATTCACTCTGCAAAGTCATGCCCACTACCTACTCCTGTCCCGGCGGCGCTGCCGGCTAGGCTTTGTGCCTGCAAGGTGGCCAGCCTGCTGTGTGTCACCACATGCTGTCTTGCCTCGACACTTCAACCTCGCTCGCCTGTTGCATGCTTCTGGTGTGACTGCAGCAAATCTTTTGTAAGTGTTGCTGTACTTCTATGTTGTGTGGTTTCATGCCTTTGGACATTTGACCTGGTATATTGGCTTTGGACAGCTGTCTTCCATAGATGCCTACAGAGGCCACATCCTGATCTTCATGTATGGTGCACAAGCTGGCAAAATCAATTCGTTGTTGCTTGCTGCTGCAGTTGCTGCTGCCTGCCTTCCGTCTATCTGCATTTATGGCTGCATCCTGATCAAGGTGTTCACGAAGCAAGCTGGGCTTGCAGGTTGCTGACCACATTGGTTGCAGTCGCCGTGCGCTGAAGGCAGCCGTACCCGAACATTGTCAATCTATCTTTGGCTATCTTCCAGGTAGCATCCTAATTTCCACTTTGTATTGGTTGGCTCAGCAAGACGTTGCTCATAGATTCTTTCTAGCTTCGTTTGTTCAGTCTTCATTGTGTTGTGCTTTGAACATTCTACATGCAGTCTCATGGCGCAGCTCATGGCGCACAGTACATGTCCAACACAATCACATTCACCAAGAAGCAAAATGATTCACGACAGCCATGCATGCAACTGCAGGGATGCTTCCACCTTGCGGTCATGCCTGCCAAGCTACTGTGCTGGTTGACGAAGGTTTGCAGCAGCCCCAGATAGATGTGTCTGCTTTTCCTGCTGCAAATACATGCAGCAGCATCCATGAAGAACAGCGTGAGCCAGCAGAGTCGTTGCAATGTATTCTAGCACAACCCAATCAAACGCAGACACAGCCAGGTTTGCGGCAGAGTTCAGCATTGGAGATGCAATCCCAGTCCCCAGCTGGTCTGCAGCATCAGTCTGTTCCTGGTCAGAGCCCAAAGGGCATGACTGTTAGTGGTCTGCAAGATGAGTGTCATTGTCCTCAGGCGCAAGCAGATGCTGCTGCAGCTATGCTGTACTGTGGGGCAGGTCTACCAAACGCTTACTTGGCCATCACATTTGATCAGCTGCTGCTCCTCAGCATGGGTCGGTCCGTGGATTTGGTACAGGACAGTGCATCCTCTGCAGGTACTTCCTGCATCATTTGCAGGGAATTAATGTGCCATGCCCTTGTAGCCAAAGACAATGTCTACGTCATCTGTTTCTGGCTGCCCACACGTGTCACAACCTGTGCTTTGTTGCATTGATGTCTCAGCTGACAAGTCACAACCTGGGCCTTCAGCTCTTGCCTCGACACAACAGGTGTTCGCATTTTGGCTCAGCGCCATGATGGCTGAGCGTGCTGTGGCATGTTTGCTTACAGGCAGCTGCAGTCATCATGCAGGTCAGATACAGCACATGGCAAGAACAGATGCAGCTGCTTGCACATTTCTTTTGGACTCTATGTGTGGCAGACTCTGTAGATGGCTCAGGTTAGTTTGCATGTTGCAGTCAATCTGCAAGGCATCACTGCATGCAGGAGACACAATAGTCACGCTGGTGTATACCAAGCATCGGTCACTTTTGCCATCGTTACGGTTGGGCGGTGTAGAAACACAACAATTGAGCTGACTCTGTGTTAAAGTTAGTGTCACAGCCACGAGAAGTTACAGACCCAGCTGCACTTGCTGGCAGGTGTGTAGGAGTGGACACAGAGCTGCTAGATGCAGATGTACAGCGTAGCCAGGTGGCGCAATTGAGTGACCAGGCCAGCAAACACGGGCGAGTCTTTTTGACTCGGGACCACAAGCTGGCAGAGCAGCGTGGCTTGAGCGCTGTGTATCTTCTAGCTTGTGATGATGCAAAACAGCAGTTTCAGGATATTCAGAAGCGCTTTGGGATCAGGTGAGGCCTTGCCTATGTTCCTACCACCATTTGCAGCTTCACACTGCATTGCTTGCGGTGAAACTCGCATGCGTCTGTGCAGGGTGGATAAGAAGAAGCTGCTGTCACGCTGTTCACAATGCAATTCTGCTGCCATCAGACGGGTTGAGCAGGCAGAAATACAGCATGTAGTGGATGCCAAGGTCTTCAAACATGTCAATCGTTTCTGGCAATGTCAAGATTGTGACAAGGTGTTTTGGGTGGGACCAAAATCAGGTGCTGCGGTGCAAAATATACTTGGCATGATGCTGGACAAACAGTAAGAATGCGCAGTACTGGACAGCACATTGGCATTCTGAAACTGCCATGCACACAGCAATGCAACTAACATTATCTGTCACTGAGTCCTGAAGCTTCCCTGCATTGCAATTCACACTCTGTATAATCAATCGTCTTGGACCTCCGGCCAGACTGACAACCAGCTGTCTGTCTGAGCATGTGTACAGCTGAGCATCAGCCTGCATGCTGGCCTGACTCGTTGACGAGGAAGATTTCACAGTATCGGCATAGAAGACCAGACATTCATTTTTGCATGCAGAAACGCATCGCATGTGCCGTGTCATCGTGTGAGCCCTGCCGTATCCTCGGTTATTCGGAGTGATCGTTTCTCAGCTTTTGCAGCGCTTGGCACGCATGACAGATGATTCTCTCAAGCGAAGCAGGGACGAAAGCATTGAGGAGGACGTGGGTGTGGAGCTGCCGCCACCCATCGCAGCAGATTCGGTCGAGGCAGAAGAGGAGGATGGCGATCTGGTTGGACCTGTGCTACCCCCGCAGCTGAAGAAGCGCAAGGTACGGTTTTCTGCTGAGAGCAGCAAGCTCTTTATAGAGAGCATCTACTTGACTGACCGCCAGTGTGCAGGTACTTGAGCATGAGCAAGCATACCTGGCTGCTTTGCCAAGTGCGCAAATGTATGAGAAGAGCTTTATGCACAGGGACACAGTTACGCAAGTAGCTGTAGCCCAGGATCAAGATTTTCTAATCACTGGAAGCATAGACGGGCATTTGAAGTTCTGGAAGAAAACTCCTACTGGCATTGAGTTTGCAAAGCACTACAGGGCGCATGTGGGGTCACTGGATGGTAGGTCATACTTGCATATTGACCACACAGGCTCTGCTCTTCACACGCATGCAGTACATGGCTGTAGCCACACTGGTCAAGCATGCAAAGGCTGCATCTGAGTTGTAAGCTGCTGGGATATGCAGGGCTGACATTGAGTCATGATAATTCTATGCTGGCCAGTATATCTCGAGATAAAACTGTCAAGGTCAGGCATGATGTTCACGTGCCAGGAGTGTGCTTTTCATCAACGTCATTCACACCTTTGATGTAAGCTTACATGTGACTCACTTGCACATCAAAGGCATGTGGCAATGCAGGTGTTTGATGTCATCACTTTTGACATGATTGCAATGCTACGGCTACCTTTTGTGCCATCCTGTGCTGCTTTCACCTTCAAGGTTAGCTTTTTACCTTGCACAACCTGCCACCACCTGCTATTCCACAGCATTTCCATTCGCCTCCCATCAAAAATGACTTTTTTGCCTTCATGTTGTCAAGTCTGGCCGCATTCCTGCTGCAGTCTCCTCAGCATGATACTGCATCACAGGCCTTCCTCAATCCTTATTTTGCCCTGCAAGATGTCTTGGCTGGTTGCTGATCTACGCTGTGGTCTGCTTCACACCAGCTTTCCCTGCAGCTAATGCACATGCGTCTTCAGCGCACTTGGTGTGGTGCAGAAGGGACAGGCACAGGCCAAACTAGCCATTGCAGATCAGGACACACCTGACATACACATCTATGACGCTCGAGGCGGCAGCAATGAGCCAATGGCTAGCATCCAGCCACACAGGGTGCCGGTCCTGGCCATGCGCTTCAACCCACACCACGACACTGTTATCTCTGTTGATGCCAAAGGTAAACTTGGCCATTGCACTGATGCCTCTCAATTGTATTGAATCTCTTGCAGAGTGCAATTGTGGTAATGTGTTCTTGTCTTGGATTTTGTGGTCTGCGTGTGGACTCTTGCGCCTGCTAAGGCATGCAGGTTCACCAAGCGCTGTTTGCTGTGACCTGCCAACAGCTGATGCCTGAGGCAGTTGTGTACACCATACCCTGTCATAGACCAACACTTGCAGTGCCAAAGTTCAAGATGCCAGCAGCCGCTGTATTGCTTGTGGCAGGCATGTACTACACTGGACTGTAGCTGCTGTACCTTCATGCAGGCATGATAGAGTATTGGTCAGGCTCTGACTACACCTTCCCTCAGGATCAAGTTGCCTTCAAAATGAAGCTGGACACAGACCTGTTTGCGCTGGCCAAGGCGAAAACCACTAGCAAGTCATTGGAGATCAGCAAGGATGGCAGCCAGTTTGCAACATTCTCTACTGACAGGTAATGCGGTTGCCATCTTGACTACATGCGCATATCATTGCGCTTCTTGCGTACAAGCAAACTGTTTGTATGTGGAATGCAGTCACTTCAGTGAACATGCAGTGCTTGGCCTTGAATGCTACACCTGTGTCCATGACATGTTACAAATGGAGCGCAAGTTGTGCAGCGGGTCACAAAAATTTGTCTTGTTGGACTGGACTCAGTCAATCAATGTCCTGCACAGGATCATCCTGAAGGTGGCAAATGGCCCTTGCTGTACTCATTGAACAGAATGTATGTCTGATCTGGCCAATGCCTTTGCATACTGCAGACGAGTGAGAGTCTTCAGATTCCAGACTGGCAAGCTACGGAGAACCTATGATGAGTCTGTAGCAGCAGCCAACGAGCTGCAAAGAGGGGAGTCTGAGCTGTACAACCTGGAGCCCATTGACTTTGGGCGACGCATGGCTGGCGAGAAGGACCTGATGGCAGACCCTGAAGCGCCGCAGCCAAATGCCATCTTCGATGAGAGCGGCAACTTCATCATCTATGCCACTCTGCTGGGCATCAAGGTGTTGGCTGAATTTTGCAGTACCAATGACCTGAGCTTTGCAGCAACCAAGTCCTGCTTGTCTGGAGGGCAGCCCTGTGTCAGTTGAAGTGACTAGTCATCCTTTGACCTAGCAGTTGTAGCGTCCAATCTTATCTTCTTCTAGAGTGGTGATTGCATGATATTGGTTCAGCATTGTTTACAGCATCATTCTCAATCCTCCTGGTGCATGTGCATCAGCTATGCTACCTCATGGTGTGTGCAATACAGTGAAACGAAGTTCCAACACGGTTTGTCCTCACATGTCTGATGTCGCGATGTGAAGACGAAGCTGCATGGTGGCTGCAGGTGGTGAATCTGGTGACAAACCGGGTGTCTCGCATCTTGGGCAAAGTGGAGAACACGGAGCGCTTCTTGAGGGTGGCTCTTTATCAGGGCATTCCCAAGCAGGGCATCAAGACCCAGCGCCAGCTGGCAACCACAGAGAGCAGCAGAGCTGTGACCAGACAGCCCACGCTGCTGTGCACTGCCTTCAACAAGCAGCACCTGTACCTCTTCACCACACAAGAGCCTGATGACTCTGACCAAGCCAGCAACAGCAGGTACACCTTTGCCCTTTTTGCCATTTCCAGCCCAACTCATCCTGTTGTGCACCCTCTTGTGGCCGTACCACCAGGTTTAGCAGTCAAGACTCTTGAGCATAGGGCATTGCCACGCCCAGTGCAGGTGTGCGAACAAGGCACCTGATCCAGCCAAGGCAAATACACAAATTGTCACGGGCAAGTGTGCCACCCCCTAGACAATTACGGTGCTGTTTTGCAAATTGGTTGAGCTATGTGAGTGTGTCATCAATTGTGTCTGCAGAGATGTCTTCAATGAGAAGCCAACAACAGAGGACATGCTGGCTGCGGGAGGGGCGGGGGTGTCAGAGGGGCAGGGGGGCGCCCTACCCAGGACAGCTGTCATCCACAGCACAAGAGGGGACATACATGTTAAGCTTTTCCCGGAGCAGTGTGCCAAGACTGTGGAGAACTGGACCACACACTCCCGCAATGGCTACTACGATGGTGTCATCTTCCACAGGGTCATCAAGGGCTTCATGCTGCAGACAGGAGACCCTCTGGGTGAGCCTTGATTCACTATGGCCGCCGCCCCCATACACCATGTTGTCGGAGGATCATCACATTTGCGGACGCATTTCTACTGTGCATCCGAAGTGTCTCAGCATGTGGCATGCATGCTCTGATATCAACTGTCAGGGGTGCATTGGAAATATGAAAGACATGTGTGGGGCTAGAGAGCATGGAAGTCTGCATATGAGCTGTTGCCAGGCAACTGAGCCTGCAGTGTAGGCACACATGCTGATCAAGCTGCATGGCTGCTAAGCAATACTGTTGTGGTTCACATAGAAGTTCAAGTGAGCAAGCTGGGTTGTATTCAGGGGATGGGACAGGGGGCACCTCCATCTGGGGAACAGAGTTCCAGGACGAGTTTGACCGCAGCTTGCGGCATGACCGTCCTTTCACTCTCAGTATGGCTAATGCTGGTCCCAACACCAATGGCAGCCAGTTCTTCATCACCACAGTGCCCACTCCCTGGCTGGACAACAAGCATACAGTCTTTGGCAGGGTATGCCTGCTGCCAGCCTTGCATCTTGTCAATCTGTTCCCGCCATGTCCGTCACACGTCAAAGCCTTCCTTGACCCTTTTGCTGCTGTTGTGCTGCCCATGACAGTCCCTTGATGTACAAGGTGTGTTGCACATGATGTGCTGCAGCTATCTTGTGTTCAACACATGTATGGGAACATTGTAGGTGTTCCTTTGCTTGTAGGTGACCAAGGGCAATGATGTGGTGATAACAATCGAGAAGGCTAAGACAGACCGCAATGACAAACCATTTGAAGATATCAAAATTGTCAACATTGAAGTGGAGAAAACCAACTGAAGAACGCTCTGCATGTTGCTGGAGGTCCTGTTGGTTTCAACAGCATGTTCTGGATTGTTTATCACAGATGCCCTGTGTAATTGGCATCGCATCATGTGCTGAAATTTTGAGTTCCTAAATGACGTTGGGCGCCTTGATCTTCTCTGCTTTCCAGTTGGTTGATGATGTTGTCCTGCAATTGCAGTGATGTGACCCGCAGCTACCTGCCTTTTGCGGCAGCCCTCTCTATCTCCAATTACCCCAACACTGATTTGAGCAGTTTACAAACCAGCACATACGAAAGGATGCATCCGCAGCCATCCAAATGACGAACTCCTGGGCTTGATTTCAAACCTCTCAAGGCTCTTGTTAACAATGTTATTATTGATGGCAATACACTTGATGATAACCGAGCAAGTGCGACTTTAAAGAAGCCCTGAGGGCTGTGATGCGTCAGGCATTATACATTTACTCTGCAAACACTTGACTGGTGATGCTTTTACACCACCACTCCTTGCAACAAAAAAGCAAGAGCATATGCGTACTGCTCATTCCACATTGTGTCACAGCAGACAGTCTGATAGTGAGTACCTGATCAACTGTTACTTCCCAGTCAGATGAGCTGAATGAAAGCCTGAATTTGCCTCTAGGCAGATGCGAGAACGCAGCAAAGAAACAGAACGAAGTTCTGTGCAATTAAGTTCAGCCTTGACAAGGTGTGAAGAGGCATATCAAAACATCCCATAAGCATCAGGTGATGGAAATAAAGGTGGAAACAAGGGGATCTATACATGCAGGATTTAAAAATAAAACAGTACAATACTCTCTGTAATAAACCATACGCTGGTGCACTTATGAATATATTGCATACGACCTTGGCATCATGCAGACGACGTCACACACATCCTGGGTAAAACACATACCTAAAACAAAGCCATAGTGATGAAAATCAGGTGAAGCAAGCATATGCTTGCTGCCACTTTTTGCGTGATGGTACAAACCGTACTAGCCAGAAAAGGCAACATGTTGGCCTGTGAACCAGTCAGTGTGCACAGTTTGATAATGCCACACACAGAGTACAAAGTATGCTACTGGCATCTAACAACTGCTGCGTGAGATTTGCTTGCGAGGCTTCTACGCTTTAATCTTCTCATCAATCACAAATATAGACTAAACGCCATCTCCGAAGAACATCAACCTGTCAAATAAAACAGCTTGCTCTGCAAATCAGATTGGGTCATGACAAAGCCCCTGGCTTCACCAACACATCTCCCTCAGAAAGAGTGTGTACTGGCTGCTGCATACACGCACAGAGTCTGCCTTGAACACTGAGCAGCACTCCCTGTACATCCTGCCAAGGTCTCACTGAACTCTTTGGCTTGTCATGGCGCAGTGACTGCTGCCTGCACAGCCTTCACAGCAGATGCAGTGAGGAGAAAGCCCTCACACTGAGCCATGACTACTGCTAGGGCTGCTGCTGTCCCCATTCCAGCCCTTATGCCATTGCCTGTTCAAAAAGCTGAAACTAAACCTGTGCTGTCCAGAGGATGCTGACCGTGCCTCTTCGCCAACCTCAACCAGGTGTCCACCAATCTGCTTGCATGCCTCTTCAACTTTGTCTTTGTCAGGCGGCGCGCCTGTTGCATCCATGACATAGAAGGTGTGCCCGCTGCTCTGATTCACAGCAAAGGTCTTCACCTTGGCCCGCGTGACTGCCAGGCCGCCTTGCTTGAGAACATCTGTGAGGGATGCTAGGCAGCCAAACCTGTCCACAGAGTGCACGTGCACTTTGAGGCCGCGAGGGAATCTGCGCTGAATGGAGGACTCCATCATGGCTGCCAATTTGGCTGCCTTCAGCTCGTCCAGCTCTGCAAGCCATCAAAGCAAATGAGTTGCAGTGTAACGCACACAAAAGCAATTACAGCATTAGCATTAGTTGGTCTGACTTTGTTCGACCAATATCAAACGCAGAGCAGGTTTGGCTCAATTCTGAGCCATTGTCTTTGGCAGTGTAGTGGCAGATGGAAAGATGCCAGGCAGGCGCATTGTTGAGCAAAGTCAGACTTGCATCAGCTTTGTTGCTGCAAACAGCTTAGGAAAGCATCATCACAGCTGGCAAAATGAAACACATGTTTATTGGATGGACAGCTTGGATTGCCTTACCAGGCTTGCCCAAGCGAGGCCTGATGTAGTACTCTTGCATGGCAGCCCCTTTGATGCTGTCAATGGTGGCATGGAAGACGTCATAGTCCATATCTGCTAGTGTGCAGACAGTGTCAAAGAGCAGCTTGGTGCGGTCCTTGCACTTGATGGTGACCAGCCAGTACCCATTCATGCTGCTGTGGGTGATGCTCACATCTGGGCGGCTGTGCTTTGGAGACCTGCAGCCAGCACGCTCCTATGCATGGGGACAGGGCAAGCTGCAGGAGGCCCCACTTACACTTCATACAGCTCAGACAGAACATTCATTGCTATGTAACCTATGTGACACAGCTACCTGAGGCAGTAGAGACATGTCAAAACAACGTCACTAAAGCTGCAGCTATAAGACACAGGCAAAAATGAGGTGTTGCACATGACAAGACTAAACCCTGACTGCATACGGAGCAGATCTGGGAGCAGCCCTGAGCAGGAGAGGGTATCAGTATGTGCAATGGAGCAGCAGCAAAGCACATTGCAGCCACCTGAAGTGGGACAGCTGGTCGCTGTCAGCATCAGGCAGGTTCATGTACTCAGCATGCATGGAGCCAGCGGAGTCAGTTGGGGAGGCGGCGGCCTCCCCCAGGGATGAGTTCCAGCGCATGTGGTAGCGAGGCTTGCTGTGGCCCTGCTCCCATTGCATCTCCTCCTCCCGTAGCATCAGCACATGCAGCCGCCGGTCATGGTGTACTTCACCTTGCACCTGAAGGACAAGACCAAGATCCATTGAAGCACGAGTCAGCATGAGATCTAGTGTTGAACAACAGGGTGTTTTTGACATGTGAGGGAAGGTATGTAAGTTGTGCTCTGGTTCAACAGCATGTCCATCTACATGTCCATCTACACTGTTCATGCGTTTGCACGACAGTTGAACATGAGCATGCCAGCAGTGGTCAAGATAGATGCCCGATGCAAAGCTGCAAGGAACAGTTGATTGAGGCTGGAAATGAGGCTGGAATTACTGAAAGGCTGGAAATGAGGCTGGAATTACTGAAAATGTACCGTCTTGATGTTGACAACGCCGTTGCCATGCTTGTCCATCATGGTGCGTAGCAGCTGCTTGAGCCTCTGCAGTTTAATGCCATCGCGCACTGGCTGCCCCTTATCTGTGACACTGAGAACAAATGCTACTCTGTTCTTGAAAGTCCAAACCTGCGAGCACGCAATATCCCATCTGGAGCAAACCACGTACATATGCTGTGAATGATACTTAAATGCATGCAATAAACACAAGATTGTGATACCTGAAAGCACAGGCTTTTTAGCACAAATGTTTACATGCTGGTACACTCACCGCTGCTGATCGCACATCACAGCCGTTAGTTGTCAGCAGATGCGTCACATCTGCTAATAGGCCAGACTGATCTTCACCAGCCAGTTCAAATACTGTGGTCACTATGCGGTGCTGGTCATCTGTTTCATCTGCAAACACAAAAGAGGACTATGCGTGTGCAGACTCCTTCAAGCAGCCAGAGCTGAGCTCATACACAGAGTGCAAGCAAAAGAAGGCACATGCAAGTACCTGCATTACAAGCTGGCACTTCCTGTCCGCGCAGGTGTATGTTTAGCATCTGCAACAAAACAGACTTGATAAGAGCACAGCTTATAATTTCGGCTGCACATAGAGCCAACCACTCCATT
>JAABUO010005634.1_pt1 | contig 14517 bp, 10 predicted proteins | sample 5559291 | NCBI WGS metagenome assembly JAABUO01 (sample SAMN10711878, study PRJNA513372) | rock metagenome | isolation source: Antarctica rocks | place: Antarctica: Victoria Land, Finger Mt sud | reverse complement strand
TGCAGCACCGGCACCAGCAGCACCGCCAAAAGCGCTGTGCTCAACCAATTCGTCTGCGTCGTCACTTCATGCCTCGTAGTCTCATTAACCTCGAACCCGAACTTCGCCACCGCAGCATTCAAAACCGCAAAATCAACCCTCAACCCTCGCGTCGTCTTCACCTTCTCCACAAACCCCACCACACTCTCATACCTTGCCAAATCCAACTCCCACACCTCAACCACCGCCTTCCCTTTCCTCCCCATTATACCATCATCCAGCCCTGCCAAAAGCATTTCTTTTGCCGCTTCCCCCTTCTTCACATCCCGCACGGCGAGTATGAGGCGCGAAAGCCCGCGCGCGAGCAGCTGTGCGCTGGCGTGGTAGCCGAGACCGGTGTTGGAGCCTGTGATGATGCCGGTTTTGCCGGCGAGAGAGAGGATGCGCGGGAGCGGGGCGGGCGTGAGAAAGAGTTGGGAGTAAAGGAAGAAGAGGTGGGAGTTGGAGAAGGGCATGATCGGTTCTGTTGGGTGTGGGGAGTAGGAAGCGATTCGCGTAGAGTTCTTTTTGCGTAGAAGGGGACGTGAAAGCTTAGACGGATATAGCAAGGCTCGCTCGCTTTCTTGCTTGTATCATATATAATATTGAAAGATTTCACAATCACTGTAATACTTCTCAATCCACTCTTCTTCCACCTCCCTTATATATATCCATCCCCTGGACTTGAACCCCCGCGGACATACCCCTTGATCCCCCAAACCCCGATTGATTTCGGGCCAACCTCGGGCAGGCATGAAGCCTTCGGCATGGGGGTCTGCGCTTACGCGTTTTTTGTGTGGTTGCCTTGTCCGGTCGGGATCGGGGGAACTGGATTTGAGGGGGCCGTATATGCGTGGGTGGGTATGGGTATGATTGATTAAGATGGAAAAAGGTAGAGGTAGAAAGATGATTGGTGAGGCCAACAAAGTACGAATTTTTTCAACAGTTTACTTTTTGGGAGCCGTTGGATTTTATAGATGGATGAGCCGATTGTTTGTATCGAGGGATTCTTTTATTTCTGTTCGGGATTGAAAGATTGGACCAGTTTGATGAGGGGGGTGCGTTCGAGGTGGTTGAGTAGTGTTTTTGTTAATTGAGAGTAGATTTTAAGAAAGGCTTTTTGAGATCAAGGCATTTCTTCTCTGGAATTCAGTAGCAAATGCAAAGGGTAAAGAATTTTCTTAAATTTTCAGGAGTTGAGGCTGTTATCGAAAGGGATTTTCTCCAATCAGTAAAGAGTATTCGAAGAAAATCGGTCTTCGCGCACAGTCAAAACGCAATCTTTGGTGCAAGAATCGGTGGAAAGGCCCGCCTATGGTCCTTCTATACCATTCTACGTTCAGTCAGACTTATTGCACCCGATCCTCTTTGAATTCAGAAGAACCAATAGATGAGATATCCAAGCGGTAACCATACACCTTAACGACACCGTCTCTCCATCTAAAATCGTACCGCGCAATCACACGTTCCCCTACCTGTGCGGCGGCGGCCACGGGCTCTCACACCTCGAATCCCCAACAGGGAAATCCCCCCCGGACAACCCACCTGGCAAGATACCTCAAAAGGACAAGTCTGCAACCACCACTCGCCACACGCATTCGATATCTTTCCGCCATTATACGGGCATTCACAAGCTGGTTGCAACGTTTAGGTCGAGACCTACATTCGTGAGCAAGCCTAGTAGCAGATTCGCCGTAGCTCCGTTCCTAGATTTGACATACTTATCCATCTAGGTTTTGTAGTGGCTAGCCCAGCCGAAGTTCGATTGTGGAAGGCCAGCATGTTGGCTAAGATAGGTGACCAAGTCCTGGCTGCAATGGGATTAGCATCTAGTGAGTTTTTGTGCTTGAAAGGGATAATTTACAAGGATTTGTAAATCCTATTGTTGGTCTTCTGCATACGAGCGATAGTATCATCGGCATTGATAATCAGACCCCGCCTCTACCAATATGTGCGCAAGTCTCATTTTGTTTGTGATCTTCCCGATGGCTTCTTTCCAGCTGTCGAACGAGTCGTAGGTTGGCCCCAGAACATAAACAGACGGTCAGCATAAATAAAAGCATCATAAAATATTGACACCATGGCCTGAAGATTTATGTAAATGTCCTGAAAGAATTTCGTTCTCTTGGACTTTCACTCCAGAATGCATAGACATATATGAACTCTCCCTTGAAGCTCCAGAGCTGATCTTGTTGATACGTAGCCTTGCCATTTCAGAGAAATCTGGAATGCTAGCTTGAGAATACTCAATTTTGTTGTTATGGCCTAGATTTGTGATTTTCTCCAATTGTTTAGAGCCAAATGAGGTTGGCGGTGAATCTGCAGTTTCTGAAGAACAGGCTTTAGGTAAGTATTATAGTCCCGAGTTCTAGACAATAGCGCTCACCTAGATCAGTCACACCTATCACCATACCCTCATTCAGATCTTCATCACTGTCGAAAGCGAACTGGTCACCCTCTTCCTCGGGAGAATCGTTCAATGTCAAACTTAGCCCCTTAAAAGCGTGTGCGACTATAAGGCCCATGGAACGTTATCGACGAGGACGATACCGCCGAGAATGGTTTTTGTCTCTGCAGGAACAGATTGGAAGCCAGGAACAGGCATAAAGATAGATGCCCCACAAAGGTTCCCCAATCTAGTGTGAGCGTAGATGGTTGTCTGACTCCAATCAGTGAGTCTCGACTATATGCCCGTATAAGAACGCTATACTCGTACCAAAGCACGGCCGGCAGAAGCCCTGATTGAAACATGATGCAGTTAGATATCACAGTTGTGTCAACGTAGGACTACAGAAGCGATACTGAAATTACGAAGATTGGCTATCAAATTCATGAGGTACTCTCGGGTTTGGAATACTTCTTGGCGTATCTCTACTATGAATTAGGTATGTTTGGACGTAAATACAACATGCAAGAGAAGGCTCACTGAGATTTCGTAGCGCTCTTAGCCCAGGTGTATTTCCAGACCTCTGGCTAAATCAGTATCAATTCGAGTACCACTCATGAGTGTAATGGGATATGCTGAAATAGATGACCGAAAATGGTGATTTACTAGTGTTCTGATCAAAATCTGCGTGATAATAATCATTCCATTCTGAGTCCCAAGTCCAGTAACTTCGATATTCTTGCTTGCATTCTCGAGGTCCTCGGGCGCACGTCGCAAGCTTCAGACCCGGATGCTCTTTCAACGTCCTCTGCCATATGAGACTGTTTTTGATAAAGTTCTTTGCTTTACTTCTGACAGTCGAGTTTTCACTCTCAATAAGTAGGGTAGGGCGTACGGAGGCACTACTCCAAACCAAAGTTATCATGTAGAGGGTGAAACCAATCGTTTCGGGATACAATTTGGCCTTCGTCTAAGTCATCACTCTCGCGACTCAAGGACTGCCTTGATGGCATCGGCAATTTTCTCGAATATTTCTCTAGCAGGGCCTTTGACTGTCCAACACCGGTAACAGTCCTTCAAACGCCACATGGCTGGCTAATTGAATCTTCCCATTCAGATCCTGGCATGAATGTCGATTTTGGCGGAGACGCGATCGTTTGCGTTTTGGAAGAAGTCATTCCAGGCCGCTATGTTTACATCAAACAAGGTAATCTGAATGAATTGCACTCTTGATCATATTGATCTTTCATTCTCAAAGATGATGTGACAGTCCTTTCAGCGTTGACCCACCCGAGCTCCTGCAGCCCTATTGATCTGAGGCCGCATCAACCAGGCTATGCTTTTCTCTACCAATTACTGTTATCACTGTGTCCAGCCTGATCAAAGTGGCTGCCTTAGACTCACAGCCTCGATAACGAATTTCCAGCGCGACAAGCGTCGCGGACGATACATCGAGATCCAATAAGTTTTTCAGAGGCAGTGACGGTTACGATATGTTTTGGCCACTGCATACCGGTAGTCGTAGCCTGGGTCAGACTCATTCACCACTATTTTTTCAAGGCGCGCAATCCGCAAAACCCTCTGGGATGATGAGTACACCCTTAACCAGCAGCGAATTTTGATTGATGATCCGTGCGATCAGTACTTTTCCTACTATGAAGCCAAGTGCGCGAGTATGGCGCGCCATGGAGGTCGAGGGTTTAGGGTCCCGAATGACGAGATTTTGTTGAAAGTCATCAGCTACGTAAAACCGAGCAACGAAATACGAGAGTCACTTGCTGGGAAGCTTCGCGAGCAACGACTTGTCGCCGACGAGGCATCGATCGAAGACACAAATGCATTAGCTGCACGCTTATTGTTGATGTTAAACATTGGGAATCCAAAGCACTGCTTGACTCCGGGTCAGACAAGGATTGACTGGAGGAGTGGAACTCTCAAAGAGCTTGTTGGGGACCAGTTTTCGTCGATACCTGTCTTGAGTGACCATGTGAAACTTCCACGGCAATTTAATGCTCTTCAGCTTGTTAAGACTGCAGGTGTGAAAGTTGCATGGACAAATAACCTAGCGGACCATTTCTTGCTACAAGAAGATGACACCAAATTATATATCTTCCATCATGCATCTTTTCTGCAATGCCATAGAGATGGTGACTGGTGAGTCTTTTGACGGAAAATTCAGCTATTTGATACTAGCTGAATGTTGTTATCAATCAAGCGAACTCTATGAGGAAGCCTTCATAGAAGAAAATTTAGACACACTTAGAATACTGCTTCCTGAGCATGATAAAGACAGAAAGTCATGGTTCCGGAACCAACTGCAACAGTACCACCTCGATCCAGCAGCAAATCAGAACAGTCATCTCAGTACTGCGTCCCGTCAGATCGAGCTTTTCCGCTGTTGGAGGGACCGTTTAGTCATACTCAAGCAGGTATTTGATGACTCGGAGCCACAGACCATTAAACAATGGTGGAGCGACCGACGCAGTGGTGTGCGATGCGCCACTTTCTGGGTCGGTTTCGTTGTGGTTTTGCTGACTATCCTATTCGATTTGGCACAATCGGTAGAGGGAGCTTTGCAGGTGCACAAATCTTATCACCCTTGGAAGGCCGCCTAAGAGCCATTACTTTAGTATCGCCTGTGTAATGTACTTAAGGTTAGAAAGCAGCTCTATCGTGGTCATACTGCCTTTGTTGTTGATGATCATAAATTGTTCTGGATCAAAGAACGCGCCTTAGGTACGCGTTGGTTAATTTTCCATTCAGATGAATCGGGCCTATTAGCGTGTGCAGAAAGCTGTGGAATCCTTGGCATCGCAATTGTCGCGCCCCCCCTCACATTTACTATTGAATCCAGACATCGATGTCATTAACGCTTTCGCTTTAGAAAAATTAATCAAACAGATAAATATGAAGCTATTCAGATCTAGTACACTGCTGACATCCTTTTAGCTATGATAGATTAACTGACTTCGGTCCTTCGCTCGAGAATATTACGTTTTCTGTTATTACATTAAATCTTCTTCGTCATCGTTAAAGAGATTTACTGTTATTAAAATATCGTTTATATTATGTAAAAGAATCTTTTCATGTATGATTCTTTCTTTAAATCTCAGTTTCGTTCGAAGAACGTTTCTTAAAAGATCTGTTCAGTCGCTGAAGATTCTTTAATCATATATTTAAAGCAATAATTATAAGTCATGTAAAAAGAGCTGATATGATTTTTATAAAAGAAGTAAGATATACATGTTCATAGATTCACGATATTCAGAATTTTAAAGAAAAGAAGCTAAAGTAATAAAAAGAATCAGCGTGTAAGCATCAGATAGAACGATGAGCTGCGATTAAATTAAGTCGTTAATTTACTTCGTTTAATTATTAAATAACTTGTTTTCGTTAACGAGACTTTCTTTAACGAGATTACGAAGTAACGTCATTAAGCTTATACATTAGTTAATGAGTTAGCTCGTTATTAAGTCTTTAGAAAGAAAGAACATTTCTGAAACGTTCTTTTAGCGTATATAATTAATAATTATTTACTTTGTATTAATATTCGTAAAGATTAATTTAATAACGAAGTTTATTTTCGATGAATATTAAATAAATTATTATCTCATTATAACGTTTTTTTAGCAGCTCGAAGTGTGATCGTCATGAATAACGTTAGCATATACTATAACGCTCGTATTAAGAAACTCATTATTTTACACGAGTGTAAAATACGATATTTACTTTCATATTCGTCGAATTTTAATCTCATTAAGCTTAGTTTTAGTATTTTAAAGATCTGAGTTAAAAGATACTTTTATGAAATATGACTTAGCTTTAACGACTTCTTCGATGAGTTTCTGTAATATGCAGTAGCTAGAAGTCGCTGTAATCGATTTTTAAAGCAGCATTTTAAGCATAGCGTTAATAATTATATATTTAAGACTAATATTAAAGCGTTAAAAAGAGAATTAAAAACGAGTAACATAAATTTTAATTTTATTTAGATTTAAGCTTGTTTTATATATAAAAGATTCTTTACCTGACGTCATTAAGGCTTAAAGATTTTAAGATCATCTCTGAAGCTTTTAGTTATTTCATTTAAAATTTCTAGCTGTATAATTATTCGATATATAAATGATGTAATATTTAACATCTCTTTTAAGTTATTAATGCTTCACATTTAATTATTAATAAATCGTTTAACTTTAATTATTTTATTCTTCGCTGCTTAACGTGTTATTCGAGTTATCTTTTATAAAAAGAATTATTTAATCATTATTTTTTTCTCTTTAAATGATTTAATAAAACTAAAACGCGATGATTAAAACGATAAAGCGAAAAATAAAAATAATATTAACGAAGAGAATGAAAAAGAAGCTTCTTGTTAAAAGATTAACTGCTGTTATTATAAGTACGATGTCGATTAATATGCAGAATACGAGCTATTAACGAGCGACGATTATTACTGCTGCGAAAACTATTAAGAAAATGAAGAAAATAAAAAAGATGAAGAAAATGAAAAAGATCTTTAACGAGACATTATTCTTTTCATCTGATCGATCATAATCTTAACTAAACGCATTTTCATTTATTATTCGTTAAATTTTATAAATTTACTTATAAAGTTCTTCGTTTCTTCTTTATCTGTTCGTGTCTTCAGCTTTTTCTGATACGTCAGTAATCGTTAAGAGTTCTGAATCATTTCTTTTTATAAGTTAATTTAAAAGCGATAAAGAAAGATAAAAGATCTTTTAATAATAACGTCATCATCGTTAATAACGATGACTTTGTTTTAAAGTAATTGTTAAGTGTAATTTATATTAAAGTGCTTGTTTGTAAAATTAACGAAACATTAATTATTAAAGTTTTAACACGCTTTATTAATGTATTATTAACGATGAAGTAGCTTACGATCGAAATTATTAACTGTAATTAAATAATTAACTCGTATATGTGCACGATTAAGTAAATTATTAATGCGAATGTTTCGTACTTTAAGCGACGAAGGCTTTAAAGAATTAAATGATAAAACATTTAAGAATCGCTTTAAAGAATTCTTTCTCTTTAAGAATTCGACTTAAAGCTTTATTCTTACATCATACTTAATGACGCTCTCTGAAGTAATAATTTTTAACATCTTATTTCATTCTACTTTAATGAAATCATTAATGAATTATAACTTTCGAATAATCTTTAATTAAGAAGCTCGAATAATTATCATTTAATGAGTAATCTTTCATTTCTTATTGTTACGATTTTAGCCTTCGAATTTAATTATGTTAAACTGAGTTAGTTTAATATAAATCACGTTAAATTATTATAAACTAGCTCAGAGCTAATGTTAACACGCTAGTAACCTAGCGCGCCTTTGAGAATACAAGACTCTTCGCGTGTTACATTTTCTTTCTTTCTTAGCATTTATTTATTAGTTAAATGATATCTTTATAACTCGCTTTAGGCTAATTTCTAACAGTAAATAAATGCTAATTAACTACTCTGCTATCGACGTGTAAACGATACGAAACAAGCTACTCATTAGAAAAATTTACAAGAAATTCTACAAATTTGCAACATCATCATTTTAGGCCGTAAGGAATTCTTTAATTTTATTCTTATTACTACTTTTATCTGCAAGAAATTCTTTAAATAAAGCAGTAATTAGTTATTTAACAGCAAAGCAAAATTAATCTGCAAGAGATTTTTCAAATTTACATTAAACAAATTAAAACATTAAACTCTTATTTTACATTTATTACAACAACTTTTATCTTTTTATTATTATTATGACACGCGACGCTAAGTCAGTTAAGTCTCGAATAGCTCGCCTGCTTAAAAGCATTGTTAACAGAAAAGTCTTACTTTTACTCATCGATGTTTTAATCGAAGCTAAAGAAGCTATAACGTTATAAAACATAAACATTAAAGAATAACTGTTTCATTAAGTTAATAATTAACTCGAAGAGATTATTAATATGCTGAACGAGCTTTAAAGTTAACGAGATTTAACTTTACAGCTTAACGAGCATTAAATTCTCGTACAAGACGATCATAAAAAGAGAGCGAAATAATTAAAGATCGCTTTTAAAAAGAACGATGAGCTAAAAGAAAAAATTAATCAGCTACAAAGTAAGCAATTAAATTCTAAAGCGGAATAACGTTAAGCTAATTAACTCATGTTTCGTTAAGAAACTTAGTCAGTCGAGCATTTAGTTAATTAAAAAGAACGCTCTTAAAGCTTACGAAAGTCATTTACTTTATTTAATAACGATTATTACAAGTTAGTTAAATTTTCGAATTCACTCATCTTCATTAAAACAGATAATTTTATTTAAGAAAGCTGAATCATTAAGATATTTAACAAGCTCGACGTTAACGCGAATTATTATTTTACTAAAAAGCTTCGTATTATTTATGTAGTAATCAGATTAAAAGACGATGCTAACGAGTAAACTTATGCAAAGCGTCGCATCGATGTTTCTTTATCTTATTAATCATTAATTAAGTTATTAAAATATTTAAACGAAATATATAATAATTAAAATATAAATTAAAAGTGTCGTCGCGAATACAATGCACTAAAGCAGCTCAGCAAGCCGTTTAGCACTTTTTATTTCGAATTCATAAAGTTATTTAACTTTCTTAATTACAATGATCGCATATTAATGAACGATCTTTAAAATAAAATTAATAATCGTTTACAGAACGCTTTATTTATTAATCTTATAAAGTTTAAATCGCTTAATAAACTTAAAACTTTTCTTCAGAAAGTGAATAATAATTAACGAGTTAATTATTAGCTACGTGACGAGTAACGAACAAGCAAATCGATAGCAGCTTCGAAAAAACGTTTTGTTTCTTCGTTAATCTTAACATTAACATTAGTCTTAATTACTAGCTATGTTAAGCCGATTATCTTTTTCATATCTGAGTTTATTAAATTATTCATCGTCTGTTACATCTGTAAGACTTTAAATTACTTGTTTAAGAATTACTTTTAAAACAAGATTAACATTTCTGTTTCTCGTACTTTCATTCTTCGTTTATATAAAATCGTCATTTCAGAAAATAAAAAGAATGAAGAAATGTTTAACGAGAAGAATGAGATAAAAAACTAGTGACTTTCATTAAAGACGCGGTGAAAGAGATGTTAATTTCTTTAACGACGAGCATGTTAAACGATTCTTTTGCTTTTAAATCTTTAACTACTGAATGTGTACTTTTTAGTAATGAAATTAGTTACTCATTAAAGTCATTAATTAACATTAAAGCTATTAATTATTCGTTCATTAATGAAATAATCGCGCAAATTATATGTAATTAGTTACAAATCGAACTCTTAACTTTAATTAAAGTAAAGTTTATACGAGAATTCGACGGCCATTACGCAAAAAAACTCATTACTCATGTCATTTATTCGAATTTAACGGTTTAAGATTACACGATAAACATCGCTTTTATGTTAATCATTCGATTAAATTAATATTAAATGATTCTCGAAAAAACATGAATGAATAAAATCGATCTAGTCATTAATATGCGAACCGACTTTCTTCGATTTTCAGATACTACTTCTAGTCAGAAATCGATTATTTTATTCTTAAGTACTAAATTAATCACGAAATTAAAAAGCTTAGCTTTTACTCATATACTGAAGAGGTTTATTACTTTCGCTGCTTCTTAATTCAGTTCGAAATCATTCTTCTTCAGTTAGTTAAAAGAGAAATCAGTTAATTTAATTAAACAGTTAAAACCGTCTGAGACGGCTTTAACTAGCGTTAAAATTTCTAAATTAACGTTAAGTTTAACGAATTCGAAATCGATGAACTAGTTCATTAAACCTATCTCTGTATTAAAGCAAAGCACTTAACTTAATCTCGATTAACTTTCATTTCTTTAACTTACTAAGATCGAGAAGACTGTTAACATTAAAATGATAGAAGCAGCGACATATAAAATGTTAGTTAAGCGATTAAATGTTAAGATCTTTACTGTTATCGTCTCGAAAATTAATTAACTAATAATTATCGTTAAGAATAAATCTGAAGAAGTGAATTTACATGAGTTCTTTCACGTCGAAGCTCTCGAGCAAGTTAAAGTTAAGCTTTTCTCTGAATATTACGACTATTTAAACTTGTTCGATCGAGTAAGAATTAATAAGCTATCGTCTCATCGTTTTTACGATTATAAAATTAAGCTAATTAATAAGAAAACGTCTTCTCGAAGTAAATTATATCAGATGTTTAATTACAAGCTTCAGAAAATAAAGAAGTATTTAATTAAACATCTGAACAAAGAATTCATTTCATTAAGCTTCGTCTTTTACGTCTCGCTCATTCTGTTCGCTGAAAAGAAGAATGAAAGTTTACGTTTCTGTGTAAATTATAGAAAGCTTAATGCTTTAATTAAACGAAATCGCTATTCTTTATCATTAATAAACGAAACTTTCGCTCGTATACAAGAAAGTAAGTATTTAACTCGATTAAACATAATCGCTGCGTTTAATAAACTTCGCATGCACTCAGATAACGAGAATTTAATTATCTTTATTACTTTTTTTAACTTTTATAAATATTACGTAATGTTATTCGAATTAATTAACGAATTAATCTTTTATTAACACTATATGAACGACGTGCTGTTTAAATATCTGCATTAGTTTTATTAAATTTATTTAAATGACATTATTATTTACAGTAAAACTTTAAAGAAATATAAGCGACATGTACGATTAGTCTTAAATAAATTACGAGAAGCTAATTTATAAATAAACATTAATAAATGCGAGTTTCATGTTCAGAAAATCATCTTCTTAAAACTTTTAATATTAATTAAGAAACTTAAGATGAATTCACGAAAAATACAAGCAATCGTTAATTAATTTACACTTAATAATCTTACTCAGATGCAATTCTTTATTAATTTCTGCAATTTTTATTAACGCTTTATTAAGAACTTTTCGAAGATTATTCGTTTAATGATTCGACTTACTTAAAAGAAAGTCATATTTAAATGAAATGAAACTTGTTAAACTGTATTTAATTACATAAAGAAACGTATAACTGCGATCTTTATACTTCGTTACTTTAATTAAACTCGCGATTTTATTCTGAAAACTAACTCATTTAATTACGTTAACGATGAAGTTTTATTTTAATATGATGACGAAGAAGTTTTACATTCAATTACTTTCTATAATAAGAATATGTTTTTTACTGAATGTAACTACGAGATATACGATAAGAAACTACTAGTCATCATTCGAGCTTTTAAACATTAACGTTTCGAGCTAAAGTTAATTAACATTTCTATTAAGATGTTTACTAATCATTAAGCACTCATTTCATTAATGAAAGATAAAGAGCTAAGTAAACGTCAGATGCGCTGAGTTTAAAAACTAGCTGATTTTAACTTTAAGATAATGTATTAATTTAATAAACAGAACATTAAGATTAATGCATTAACTCGTCGAGCTAATTTCGTATTTAAAGATCTCGATGATGAACGCGTTCGCTATTAACGAATTATTATTCTAACGTTAAATTAAATAAAAATAGCTAATTTAGAAAAAGATGACAGTGAGCTTATTTATAAATAAATTCTTAACGCAAATAAAATTAACGAGAATTATACGTTACTTCGCGAAGTTATAATTAAAAACGAAACATAATATAAAAGTATAAAGCTTAAGAATTATTAAGATTAAGATGAAATCTTGTTTCATAATAATCAGCTATGAATTTCGTTTAACGAGCTTTTATAAATGAATCCGATTCGTGAAATTTACGATTAATTATTAATTAATCATCTCGATATTCTTAAAATAATGAAAATCATAAAACGAAATTACTATTAGCCTTTCATGCGAAAAACGATAAATCGATATATTCGAAACTACTATATCTGTTAACGCTTAAAAACATTTAGAAATAAATTAAATAGCTTGCTTTACTCTTTATTAATATTTAATTAACGTTAACGTAACATAATTATGAATTATGTTATTAATTTATTTAATTTAAACGATAATAACGCGATTCTGACGATAATTTATAAATTATTAAAGAAAAAACATTATATTTCTTGCTTCATTAATGACGAAGAAATCACAACGAAAAAAACAATTAAGTTATTACTTTAATGAATATATCGAACTTACGATTTATTAAACTTGATTATATTTAATAAAGATTCTTAATTTATTTTCATTCTTTAAAAGTTTCTTTGTAAACGACTGAGCATTTTTCTTTAATTATTCATCGCTTATTACTTACAAATTAACGATTAAAGCGAACGAGTTAATTAAAATGTCGAGCGATATCTTTAATTCTTTTATTCGTATATGTAGAATGATTAATTTAAGTAATTATTAATGATCGAGTTTGTTAATAATAATGCTTTGTTCTCAGCAATCTTTATGACTTTCTTCTTCATGAACAAGAGCTTTCATTCTCGTATAAGCTTTAACTTTAACATCATCGAGTATGAAAGCATTCGCGAACGCTTACAAACTGCACGAATTAAGAATATATTCGATCACATAAATAAAATATTAATCTTCGCTCGCGAGACTTTAACTAAATCTCGAGAACAAATAATAAGTCAGGCTAATAAGTATAAAAAGAAGATTAATTACGAGATCGAATTAAAGATGTTTTTAAACGAACGAAACATCGTTATAGTAAGGCTCTTTAAAAAGCTGAACGATAAAATGCTTAAGTCATTTAAAGTTACAGATTCTGTAAGCTTCTTTTATAAATTAAAATTATCAGAAATAATGCGTATACACGATGTGTTTCATTTAAAGCTTCTTTAACCTGTCGTTAATGACTTACTGTTTAATTAAAAGAATAAATCTTCGAAGTTAATAATAATAAACGATGAGAACGAATAAGAAATTAATGATATATTAAATTCTTAACGTTATCGAAGACGACTTTAATATCGAGTTAAATGAAAAAGTTACGATAATGATCTTAACTAATATAACGCTAACGACGATGAATTCATGAACGCTTAAAAAGTAATTAATAATTTTTATATTAAATATTTAGTAAAAGCGCACTAGAATAATACATTTATGCGAACATGAATAATTAAAGAAAGAAAATAATGTCACGATTTTAGTCTTCGAATCTGATTATGTTAAACTAAGTTAGTTTAACACAAATCACGTTAAATTATTATAAACTAGCTCAGAGCTAATGTTAACACGCTAGTAATTTAGCGCGTCTTCGAGAATACAAGACTCTTCGCGTGTTACATCTTCTTTCTTTCTTAGCATTTATTTATTAATTAAATGATATTTCTATGACTCGCTTTAGGCTGGCCCCTAACACTTATTATGATCGTCTCTTTTACTGATTACATTCTTTAGTAATTACTCGAAGTTTCATATATTAAAGAAATTACTAGCCTGAGTTTTTATAAAAGTTAATCATTTAAATCGTTTATTAACTCGAAGACAGACGAAAATCTTAAGCGTTAAATTAATAATTTAATTCTTTAACTTTATAATCTTAATATTCGAAGTAAGAAGTTCGTCGACGTTGTCTTTAACTTTTCTTTTCTCTTTACGACGACGTAAAGTCTTTTCTTCATTAAATTAAGCAATCTCTGCAGATCGAGTCCTTTTCTCTTGTGCTATCTGAACTTTAACACGCTCTGCAGCATTCGTCCGTCGCTGAAGCTTAACGACGTGAGCCTCGCGTGCTTTCTTCGCTGCTTTGAAGTTATTAATGATATGTCCCTTGAAATTGCGGAGATAATTGGCTTTAACAGCAGCGCCTGCTGTGTTTGCTTTGGCTGTGTTTGCTTTGACAGTGTTTGCTTTAATAGCAGCATCTACAATGATCCTAGCAGCGGCGTCAGCTTTGGCTTTACGAGCAGCGTCTGCTTTGGCTGCTTTGGCTTTGTCAGAAGGTTTCTTCGATCTTGATGAGGTGCTTGAGATGAGTGAATCCTCTAGAGGTAGGTTCTGACTTCGGCGTGACGACGGCATGATGACTTCGGGGGTGGGGAGGGGCTAAAAGGATGTCAGCAGTGTACTAGATCTGAATAGCTTCATATTTACCTGTTTGATTAATTTTTCTAAAGCGAAAGCGTTAATGGCACCGAGAATGTCTGGA
>JAABUO010005633.1_pt1 | contig 14517 bp, 18 predicted proteins | sample 5559291 | NCBI WGS metagenome assembly JAABUO01 (sample SAMN10711878, study PRJNA513372) | rock metagenome | isolation source: Antarctica rocks | place: Antarctica: Victoria Land, Finger Mt sud | reverse complement strand
GCACCTTGAAAGCGCTGGCTGCACGGATTGGACGAGCAGCTGGCAGGAATGCCTTGGTGGCAGAAGGTGCCTTGATTGATACACGGCGACCGCCGACACGGGTCATGGAGGTAGATGCGCACATTGTAGAGGCCATTTCTGCGAGTCTGTGATCGAGAGTTGGAAGCAAAAAATGGAGGCAGATGCTTATCCGAGCTCGCTTCTGTCAGACACAGGCTACAGGATAACAAATCCTCACTGGTCCAAAAGACTGCTGGATTAGGGTCCATCTAGTACTTTGTCCACTTAAAGAGCCCTAGTCCTGGCCGTTACTACGACGCGCCCCTGTTCCTGCACCGATGCGCCCTGCAGGCTGTTGCGACCGGTGAACGTGAGGTTCATCCTCTCAAGGAGTCATCCGGACATAGCTCGTTGACGTGCCACAAAGATGGCGTCGCACTGCGTAGGGATGTCAGCAACAACGACCAGATGTTTGCATAGCGCACGTGGAACAGCTTCCGCCGTCGCACCTTGCAGATCGCTAGGTCGTAAAGCTTTCAACGGCAGCTTATCAACAGTGCAGTTCAGCGTAGAGCCGCCAGAACATTGAGAACAGCCTGCAGAGCTGCTGTGGATGTCACCAGTGGCACTTTCCCTGTGAGAGTCTTTACAACTTGATACGCAAGGATCTGCTGGATTAGGTTTAAATCAACTAGCAATGTCATCTATTGTCTGCAGCCCCCTCTGGTCGGCAACGAAGCACCCGACTTTCTGGCTCAAGCCGTGTTCGATCAGGAGTTCGTCGAGGTCTCACTATCTCAATACAGGGTGAGCATCAGAGTGTTTGACAACTCCTTCACATGTCAATAAGATTTGGATGAAGTTGATACTGCTGTGCAGGGCAAGTACGTTGTGCTCTTTTTCTACCCTCTGGATTTCACCTTTGTCTGCCCCACAGAGATCACAGCATTCTCTGATCGTCATGGAGACTTTGAGAAGCTAAATGCTGAGGTATGTGAAGTTGCACAGTTCCAAATGCTGTTCCCACCATGCATCCAGCTTCTAGGTCCTTGTCCCAACTTCAGTGAAATCTATGATGCAGCAACACTAAGCTTAACGCCGTAGTCATTCCATCTATATGACGTGGCTCTGCAGGTCTTGGGCGTTTCAGTAGATTCACAATTCTCTCACTTGGCCTGGTGTCAAACAGGTATGCATTTTGCCAAGTCACAAGTACTTCTTGTGCTCACACCTGCAGCATTGCACTCACTGTCTATTCATCGACCCTGCAGACAGAAAAGAGGGCGGAGTCGGTGAGTTGAAGTACCCTCTGGTGTCAGACTTGAAGAGGGAGATCAGCAAAAAGTATAATGTTTTGACTGAGGATGGTGTTGCACTGCGCGGTCTATTCATTGTTGACAAGGAGGTAGGCCCTCCAGCTGTCTCAGAGTAGCTGTATTTCCTTGTTACTGTGTCACAAATTGGCATTTGTGACCTCCCCAGTGTGGGATTATGAGACAATGATGTCCAGTCATTGCAGGTTGGCACTCACTATGTACTTGAGAGACTTATACATCACTCTGCCCTGCCATGTTTGCAGACGCTGTTTTCTGATCAGCATTGACTGGCTTCCCAGCTCGCACAAGCCATGCTTATTATTGCGTGGCTATTGTTCAACTCATGATGTTGTCATGCCTTTGCAGGGCATCATCCAGCATTCCACCATCAACAACCTGTCCTTTGGACGTAGTGTTGATGAGACTGTACGCACGTTGCAAGCAGTGCAGTATGTCCAGGAGAACCCTGACGAGGTTTGCCCAGCAGGATGGAAGCCTGGTGATGTGACCATGAAGCCCGACCCCAAAAAGTCAAAGGAGTACTTTGCTGCCATCTAACTTTATTATGAGAACAGCTTTGTAACTTGATCATTCCACATGCAAGGGAGACAACAGTGTAGTTTGTCACATTCTGATGCTGTGTTCAAGCAAACCACATGCCTATTCTCATGCTGGACCCAACAACTCTGCCTGTGAGTTGATGTCTATGTCAGACCTTGCATGAAACATGTTCAGCTACTCTGAGGCTGATGCCTTTAGCACTGTTGCTATACATGGTGCATCCAGCCACAGATTCAATTTAGTAGTCTCTTGGCATTTCAAGGAAGATATTGGTACATAAGTGGGCATACAAGCTGAGGTATATGATTTGAGCTGACAAGTGGGCATGCAAGCTGTGATGCATCAAATCAGCTCATCAATAAAATCTCTGCTGCTCTATTGGTGATTGCATCTTTGCCACGCACATTCTCCTGTATTGCCCTTCTCAGAGCGGCCATTGCTGTCCCGCGGTCTGTATTGCTCAGCTCACAAAGTTGTGAAACTGTCTGAGCTATATCCAATGCAGTCATCTGCAAACAAAGCAGCACTTTGCTGTGCATACTACAGATTTGAGCCAAATGACAGTGCCAAAATACAGAGCAAACAGTGCAACTCTGTCATACAACACAAAATAAGGCGATATATACACAGCTTATTGAACAAGCATCATGCTGGAACATAGCAAATGTCCAGCACTCTTAGCAAAGCAAGCATGTTGCCAGGCTGTATGCTTTAGTTTATATTGATGAATTGCATCCCAGGTTGCAACAACTCAGGAAACACAGTACACACTTCACCAAGAAAAGCTTACCCCTGCGGCTGTTGGCGGCAACTGCTGCTTCTCTTGACCAGCATATGCTGCCTTTCTGTGCAGCTGTGGCTGCGGGTTCAAGCCGGATGACACAGCATGCTGCACATCTTCCCTCTCATGCACTTGTGTGGCATATGACAGACGCTGTGCATGCTGGGCAGTGCCAGCTGGCAGCTGCGCATGTGAAGCAGCATCAGTTGTAGGCCCAGCTGTCTGCTGGCCCTGCTGAGTCAGCCCTTGCTGGGTAGATCCCCAGTGGTACTGTGCAGTCCTCTGGGATGACATTGCCGCTGACTGCTGAGTGGCTGACATTAGCAGCTGGCTCGCGTCATCAGCCTGTATGCAACAACTATGTCTGCTCAGCATCAGCATCATGTCAGTAGCTGGGCAGTACACATTCTATACAGCGAGCTATATGACCTGGGGCTAGGCGCTGAAAGTAACAAGAGACAAGAATGATGGCGGGGCGGGGGAGGGGGGAGGAGGGTGGGGAGGGGGGTTCACAAGCCCATGCAAGTACCTTGGCCTGACAGTGTTTCCAGTCGCACACAAGGCATTGTCAGATCAATTGGTTGTGACTGACAGCTGCAGCACTGAGGCAATGCTGCACTGAGGCAATGCTGCACTGAGGCAATGCAGCATGCAGATAATTTTACACTGCACAGTGCAGCAAATGCCAGGCTCTGCCGATCAGTGCATTTAAGGGGACATATTTCAAGATCGAACAGGTCAGGAAAGTGCAGCAAAGCCCAGTTGTTGAGGCAGTCATAGGCACCGATCATCTATCCAAAAATGTGACTTTTCTGTATCCCACAGAGCTGCTTGCCTGCACAGCCGCGCTTTGGTCAGCTTGTGAGCCAGTCTGGTGGCGGCTCTGAGCAAGAGTGTGCAAGGCATAATGCCTGATCCTGCTGGCTGCTGTGCCGTTGCCAGCTGGATGCACCTGACTGGCTTGAGTGGCATGCAGCAAAGCCTTCTGTTTGCTGACGGCTACATTAGTCAGGGATAGGATCACGGGCAGCTCAGGCTGGGCACCTTGCTGACTAGACACGATGCTCTGGGCCCTGCATTGCAGACAGCACCCATACTGCCTTCTTTTATTTGGTCAAAAGCACTATTCGTTTTCTGAGGCTACTGTCGTAGTTTGTTGAAGGTGTCAACCAAAGCTGTTCAAGATAAGGCAATATAGAGTCCAAGTCCAAGCTGCGTGTACCCAGGCAAAGTTATGAAATCAAGCTGTCAGCTTTGCCAGGTGTTGTGTCCAGCCTGTGACAGTGAAGAAGAAGGTGCATCATCATGCTTTGCTATGCTGCTTCAGCTCAGAGCCTTAGGAAGAACCTGTAAACGAGTTGTCATTTCAGTGTATTGGTCAAATGGTCATAGTTGACCCCAATGACCTTCAGACTCTACTGAATATACATAACAACAAGGCAATTGCTTGGTCAGTGGTCCACTCTGCTGCATGCCTGAATCAGCACGCACTCATACCTTTCTTTGATGGGCCCCAGACAGATGACTCTGATACTCGCACCCTGATCATCCTCCAAATCCAGCAGCAACACTGATTCACCATTCTTGCGCATCTTAGTGGAGGGCGGCCGCCTGAGCCACCCTGTCAACCCCAACAGATCACCCTGCCAACAGCAGAATCAAACGCGCCCTTCTGGGAAGCAGCAACAAACAGAAGCATTAATACAGGCAGTCAGGCAGTGATGTCATCTGACAATACATTGCAGAGGTGCATCAGGAAGCAGTCTATCATCTGCCGCCCGCCAAGACTGGACTGCAAATGTGCACTAGAGGTGTGATGTTGAGAAACAGTCTGTGCTGATTGAGCAGAGCAGCAGTTTGTCAGCTGATGCTCTGCCCTGATGCTGGGATCAAGGATGCATGAGTCCCAAGGATGCATGAGTCCCAAGGATGCATGAGTCCCAAGGATGCATGAGTCCCAAGGATGCATGAGTCCCAAGGATAATACCAAATGCCAGCAAGCGAATCTAGTCCATTTACTCTCTCATTCATGACGTGTCTTCCCCAATGATCAGGTACGTACAGCTTCCTATATGAGGCCCTGTTTTAGTTCCAAGAACATGGTGTGGTGATGTGTTCTGAGCCAGACTGATCAACTTCACACCAAAGTACGCAACTATGCCCACGGTGACTGTCTGCCATGCACCGACCTGTCATCAAGACCACAGTCGCAAGGTCTGTCCATACACATACCCTCAAACAATGCATAGCTGCAATCTTACCGGCTGCAGACTTGCAATGGACTCAAATGGCACATCATGCGCATACACTTGCTGCCTAGGCGTAGCAGCCTGCCCCTCAGTCTTCACTACTACTGGTGCTGCAGCAACACCTTGCTGAGGCATCAGGCTGCTGCTGCTCAACCCAACATGTTGCTGCTGCATAGGTGCCTGCTGCTGATGACACGCCTGCTGCTGATGCAGCTGCTGCTGGTGCTGCTGATGCAATTGCTGATGCTGAGGGGGCTGGTAGCAGCTGTTTTGGTGATGACTCGCTCCTGGAGCCGGCTGAGGTAGGTCGAACTGTAAAGTGGATATGTTCTGGGTTTGCAGCACTTCCAGCAGCTTCTGATAGGCTGGCCTACATATAGTGAGACAGGCGCAGTTGCAGTCAGATAGGCCAACGCATTGAGACAGTCTAGAATGTTATCAAGACTATACTGTCGTAAACTCGGCTGGACTGACAGACAGACAAACAGGCAGGGGCCTTTTCAGCTTGAGCCTATGTGAAGTCAATGTACGCGTGCACCTTGAGCTGTGGCCAAAAGCAGAATGTGATTCAAGCTGGTGTGGTGCATCATTCAAAGCCAACAACAGCTTGCTGCTGCTGCACATGGATCTGTACTGCATGCCATCATGCACGCACGCGCACACACACCCCCACACACACAGTCCATTTTGCTTGAAACATAGCTGACTGCCTTCGTACACAGCTGTGGTTGACCGTCACATTAAAGTATGATGTCTCACTCTCAGGCGACTTTTCAGTCGTTTCCAGCTATGGTCAAATTCTGATTCTGGTTGACCGAGTGATATTTGGCACAACAGCTTACCGGAGAGGTCTGGCATGTGCAGGGCTGTGCAGCATGGCTTGGTGCAGAGAGGGGCAAGCAGCACGCAGCCAGTGGTTGCCATGCTGGCCCAGACTGCCCAAGGCAGCCAGGAAGGCAAGGCCTGCTTCTGCTAGCCTCCATGGGAAGTCAGCTGGCCAGCAGACCCCACTCCCTGCTGTGGTGCTGCCTGCAACACTAGACTACGGTCATGCCCACTGGTATAATAATAATAACAATAACAATAATAATCATAATAATTTACAGGCGTTCCAGCCAATCGTTCTTGCCAGGTACCTACTAGGTGTGCCTAAACCCTAGTCCTGTGAGCCCACTGGTATGATGTCAGCCGATGGGTACTGAGAGCAGCACCAAAGGCAAGAGCTGCTTGTGCTAGCCTGCGTGGCGAGTCAGCTGCCTGCAACACTGGAGTGTAGTCATGCCTGCTGTCAAGCAAGTAGAGCTCACTATGTGGTGACTGATCCTACCTGGAGCAGCATGAAAGGCAAGAGCTGCTTCTGTTAACCTGCAGGGCATGTGAATCTGAACATGATTAACTTGTTTCACTGCTTGCAAGGACGAGGTAGACAGGCAGCTTTGCTGGGTCCATGTGCCTGCTTTCAGTGGCAGCAGTTTCCTGAATGCTTGACTTGCGGCTAGAGCTATGGTGAACGCAGTTTTTTGGTGTGCGGTCTGACTATTCACAGGCTGTGCATGCAGCAACAGCTATCAACATGGTCCTGTATGTATAAGCAGCTAGCCAGATGCAGCTGTCAGCTGCATGCCGTCGCTAATACAGGCACCTGAGTGCCGATCCTGAAACCTCATAAAGGTACTCAGGACAGTACGTACCTGACCCTAGGGGAAGACATATGTGTAAGAGTCGAGCGAATGAATGAACGGATGAACAAACAGAAATACAAATAGGTGGATGCATACATGCGTGCATGAGTGAGTGAGTGAAGCTTGTTAAAGACTGCCTTGCCTTCCTAGCTGTGCACTTACCGTGGCTTATTACTGGCTCAAGTAGCGCAACAGTTTGCGTTTTGTTCCCCAAGGGGAAGGCACATGAGAAACAAACGAATAAATGAATGAATGAATGAATGAATGAATGGATGGATGGATGGATGGATGGATGGATGGATGGATGGACAATTGAATGAGTGGATGAACGAATGCATGCATGAATGAATCAGCATGCATGTTGCTTACCTTGGGCCGTGTTGTGCGCGGAGTACAGGGCCTCTACGCCTGCTAAGCTCCTGGGAGGCCCCAGCACGCTGAACAGGGTGCCACACGCAGAGCTGCATCCCTGCACACCATTCATGCATGTCTGGGATGATTCCGTTCACTCAGTGGATTGCCTGTTTTGTACTCTGCTCATCCTATGCTTTGCTTCTTTCATTGCACATGCATCGACCCTATTGCTCACTCATATGCCTAGTCACACTGTGTACACAGGCAGTGCTCAGAGATGCTGCAAAGCTTGTGGGTAGGCAGCTGGTGCAGAACAGACGCTGCCATACCACTTGCATGCCAACTAGGCCAAAAGCAAAGCCAAATATAAACACACCACAGCAGCACAATATTACCATAAGACCGACAGTTTCTTGTTTACTGGATACATGATACTGGATCCATTCAGGTACCTTTTAACGATTTTGAGCCTGTTTTGAGCACTGACCTGCTGAGTCAATGAATACAGATCCTGGCTGCGGCTTGGATGGTCTGGTGATTGCATAGCTGGCATGCCAGCTGGAGCACACAGCTTCCATACACATGCCAACACATCACTGCAGACAGCTGCCAGGAAGGCATGCATTGCCACCTGAAACCTGCAGGCATGGCTAGCTTCACACTGACAATCAGTTGCTGTGTAATTGGAAGCATGTGATGGAAGCACTTGCTGTGCTAAGTGAGCATCAGGATCACTGAGCCCTGCAAGCAAGACTGGATGCTGCAAACCGTATTCAACAGGACAGGTCCTGGGTGGACTGTGTTTGCTGTCAAGCATGCCAGCTCTCATCAGTTCCATGCTGGTGGCAAAATTGCTTCAAGCCGCGGCAACATGATCACACGCGTCAGTGGACATACTGGCTGAGATGCAAGGTCCTAAAACCTCTATGCACACAGCTGGAATGCAATGCTGCTAACGCATATAAAGATGGAATGCAATGCTGCGGTGGAGGCACAAGCTGGAGTGGATGACCTGTCCAGAGCAACCTGGGATCCTGTCTGAAGGGGTCCATTCTGAAAGTGGGTGCTGCTTAGGGGTGCTGGGGTGTCCCTGGGTGGCACCAAGGTGGGGTTGTCTGTGAAGAGGCCTTGCAGGAAAACATACAGGGCATGCTTTGTGGGCAATGATGGCATGCGCTGCAGACCTGGCCTGCAGACCAGGGGAACTTGTCAGCTGCAAGTGACAGCTGCAAAGACACAGCTCAACATGGCTGAAGGCTGCGCAAAGACCAGGTTGCCTTTTGTGATATGCAGTTGTGTGCTATTCATAGCATGGTTGCAAGCATGCATGCACGTCTGCAGGAATGGTTGTGTAAGTGCACTTTGAGATGCAACAGCACTGCATGTCTCCACCAAAAAGCAACAAGCCCTAAGCATATGCTTGGGCATCCAGACTCACTGACATTGCATACAGTACTCTTTTTTTGTTTACTTTGGGACCAGAACATGGAGTTTATTTGGTTGTCTCAATTAGGCAGCCTGGGGGTATCTGCAGCTCTTAACGGACAACTTTGTTGTGATGGGTTCTGTGCCCAAGAGTATTCAATGCAGAAGTTGGTGTCCAGTGTAGCAGCTCAAGCAGGGATGATAAACCCAGGAACTGGTCAGCACATGTCAACATCAGTCATCAGGGTCAAGGGCCTTACTCCACAGGACAGAAGGCCTCCAGGATGGGGCCCAGTAGGGGGGGGAGCAGGGCCCTCAGTGACCCCTCGCCTCCCCTGAGGGAGGGCTGGGTAAACAACCTCTCCAGAAAGCGGACAGCGTTGACTGCTGGCCGCTGATGAATCACATGCCCAAAAGAAGACCTGCAACATGCACAATAGATTGTGTGGCTCTTGTAACAGTATGGTGGCTGCAACACCATGCATGCATTGCGCAAGTCTGTGACATCTTTATTGCCAGCATCTGCTGACGTGCATTCCATTTGCATCTGTTTGGACATGCATCTGAAGATGCCATGAGGCTTGCCTGCAAAGGTAGCGCCGCACGTATGTGCCTAGCACCAAATGCAGTAGCTGCCGCTGCAGCTGCTCGCCATCTCTGCTAGGGACAGCAACCGGCCAGATGGGGATGCTCCCATCCCCAGCTCTCTGTTGCTCTCCTTCTGCGGGAGTTCTGCCACAGGCAGGAGCCAAAGCATCTGCCAGGGTTTCATATAGGGCCACATCCAGTGAGGTGGCGCTCAAGGCTGCAGTGGGAATCTCAAGGCAGGCGGTGATGAGGGTGTGGAGGGGGCGCAACAGGGTTGGCTGGGATGCTAGGGTTTGACTCGGCGACTGTTGCCCTACTTGGCTGGTGCAGGCCTTGATGATGCTCAGAAAGACGGTGCGCATGTGTGCTAAGGGGCTGCCCTGCATGAAGAAGGAGATCGCGTTCAGTTGAGCAGCCAGGCTTTGCAACATGTCAGAAAGATATTGTGTGATCATTGGAATCTTTGGCAGCAGTTGCCGCCAAGGCCAAGTGGCATTTCTGCAGTGCTAGTAGGCTTTGTAGCATACTGTGACGCTCTTTGCATACTTACGCTGATGGGTACACATGGAATGCTACATGCTTGCACTGTCGCAGAACGTGCGTTTACAGATTGTGATCTGTTGATGAATAGGTTGCGACATGTGTGCATGACTCGCGGCAGCAGGGCAGTCCTGTTCAGAACTTTCTGCACCAAAGCACTGTTGACATCCTCCACTTTCAGTTATGCTTTGATAGCTTGCATGCAGCAGTGCGCCCATTTGTCAGCCCTGAACTTTAGCTTGTGCGTACTGCGCTAGTACATGATGCAGGTCTAAGCCCCCTCATATATACCGATGCCTTTCGGGGCCAACCCTTGATCCTAGAGACCATTTTGTGCCCTGGCATAAGATTTTCACAACTCCCAGCTGCTCTCAATTGTAAAGCAGTACTGGCAAGATTTGAACCCCCAAGCTGCGTGATGTGACATTTGCTGTTCAATGCTCCAGGCTGCTGCCTGAAGAGGCCCCCGTTATGATCGCTGAAAAGCGTAAACTTTTCCCTTTTTTTTCTTTGCTGTTCAGCCAACTGCACTGCTGGTGTACCTGCAAGGCTTGCCGAGCCTGGGCAATGCTGTTGAGCTCGTGACTTGGATCAAGTCCCTCCATGTAAGCAGCGCTCACAGAGCCTTCTTGAGCAGCTTGATGGCAGCGCTGCAGGTATGAGGCAGCACTGGCCATCCAGCCAGCCATTCGTTTCAGCAGCAGTGAGAGCGAACTGGCCCCACTTGTCCCTGCATGGCAATGGTTGCTAGGGGATACGCATGCATGAAGCAGTGTCAACATGTAATTGCTGGTAGATACATGCAGCAGTGTCAACACATGTTTGCTTGTGAGAACATGAAGCAGCGTGCCAACGCATGCTTGCTTGTAAAGTTATGACAAGCAGCGTCAACACATGGTTGCACTTTGGATGCAGTAAGTAGGTTACAGCCATCAGACCCGCCAACTTTGACATTCAGACTAGCCTCAACATGACATTAAAATGACAGCGCTTGCATCTCTAGCATGCAACTGAACAGCTGTTTGATGCTATTTAGTAGACAGGCGCAGCTTGCTTGAAGGCTGACGTACTTGTAAGCAACTGCAGTCTGTGTTTGGCATGGAAGTGTCCGTGGGAACATGCACAACTGTGATGACAACTGAGAACCACAATGATTGTGTTACAGTGCTGACTGCTGCGTATGCTGACTCCTGTGTATGCAACAATGTATGGAGCACCTGTCTTGTGTGCAGCAAGCAGGTGTCCAGCAGCCTGAGTAATGGCTGCACAGATGTTGGTAGCTGCCCGTTCCCACCTGCACAGTTTACAACCATAGCATTCACATCATGCAAACCTACATGCATGGCTTCCAACCTGCACTGCATGTGTGACATGTGCATGTTTTGATGTTTGTCATGCTTGTAAACACTGCTGTGCTTGGGCATGTGTGGATGATAGTGGCGTACGCTTGCAGCAGGTGAGACAGCACAGGTATATGTAGGACTATAAGCTGACAGCCGCGTTTGTTGTGACCAAGATCCCAAGATGTCAACATGACAACATGGATGACCTGTCATGCAGACAACCCGATCAGGCCCAGGCGTCTGCACTGCTGTCATGGGCAATCCTGATGACAGTCATAACCAAAGGCATCAGCAGTCACTGCAGTCATTGACATCTGTGGTTATTTGCAATCGTCACAGTCATTAGCGTCAGCAGTCATAAGCAGTGCAAACGCTGCTGGAGGGTTAGTCATGATCACTCAAACTGGTGTGCTGGCACAGCTGACACCTCACGCCCTCTGGCAGCCAAGATGTCATCCAGGTCATTCACCAGATCCACCACATGACTGCGCCACTGCATCACAGCCATTTTCCATTGATGCTTGTTTGTTTCCATAACAAGCAGAAACCTTTTGCCATGCATTGAGTCCATTCATACATAAACATGAATGCTGGATTCAGCCATCCAATCGCATTGCCAGAGTGCAGTTGCATTGTACATTGCAGCGTCACACACAATGTTGGCATCAAAGTGGCATTTGCGCTCTGTCCGTCGTGAGTGATGGTGCCACCAAGTTGCAGCCAGTCAAATGCAAAGGTACCAGCAGCAGAGTGGGATGAAGGATGAGGGATCCCTTGCTACAGGTGCATTGGGTGCACAGTATAGCATCAACAAACTGTTCTAGCATGTGAGGCACAGGCGTGAAAGTGCAGTGAGCAACTCGACCCACTAAATGGAGCTCAGGATTCAGCGCATGAGATCCACATGTTGCACAGTGAAATTCATGGTCAGGATGAGTCCGGTGCGCACTCACTATGCTTGCTGCCATCAGTATGACAGCTTGAGAGAATGACTACGTTGGCCCACCTGTGGGTGCATAGCAGCTTCTTTCAGCACAGCAAGCACAATACTTGCACGCACAACACCAGTCTGGTCTGCCAGCAGTGCTTGTTGGGTGTGTGTGACATGTCTGAACAGAGCCCGGGTGTGCTGGTTGCTGGCAACTACCTGTCACAGTGTTTTCAGTCAGGCAAATGCTTGAAAGCTATAAGGTATTGCAGTCACAACCCTCTTGCTGCATGACCTGCTGCAGTACCGGGTGTACACATGTACTGACGTGTGTACACGTGTAATGACTGACAGGCAAATGAACTGCATCAGCTTCAGGTGTCATGCTTGTCTTGTGCGTCCTGGTGAGGGTTGTGTCAATCATCAAGCTGCATACTGTCAGCAAGGGCGCACAGGTTGTGTGTGCCGGAAGCAGAGTGTTTGGTTCTGTGTACTGCAGGCCAAGTGACTGTGTACAGGCAGCAAGATTGCATGAAATTAAATGTAAATAGAGGCAGCAAAACATGTACTGCGGCAATCTCTGCAGCTATCAAGCACACAAGCAGCAGCAATGACTGATCTGCATGAGTAGAACACGATGCATCGATGCTGCATAGGTTTGCACAGCCAACAGCATGATAGGCATGCTCAGAATTTGCAGTGTGTATTGCTTCATTCATGCATTCATTCTTTTCTTCATTCATGCGTGCATTCATTCATCTGTGCATTCACGCATTCATGTGTCTGTTCATTGAAAGTGTGCTTTCCCCTGGGGTCAGGTACATGCAGTCCTGCGTAGCTCCCTGTACGAGATGCTTTTTGGCAGTCTGCAGTGTGTGCTGTCTTACCAGTGTGAAGTACTTGAGGGCATTGCGCTGTCTTACCAATGTGAAGTACTTGAGGGCATTGCGCTTGCCATCATCCAGGACAGTCCTAAGCCACATGCTAAGCAGCTCAACTGCTACTGCTGTGAAGGCCGCTATTCTGTGGTTTGCCTGCAATGCAAACTGTGCACAATGACCCTGTTTGTCTGTTTTCTGGTCGGCCTGCAACTTACCATGTGAACAATGACCCTGTTTCTCTATCTGACGTGGGCTACAGTCTGCGTGAATCTTGCACAGTGCATTGAGGGCTGTATTGAGGAAGTGCTATGATGGCTTGCCATGACACACATGCACATATTCTGCTTCAGGGTGAGTACACCCATGCCAGCAGTGCAGGTGCACATTGTTCTCAGCATTTGACCGCAACATGCTACACTCAATGCATGTATCTCTGCATTGCTCAAATGCTCCTTTCAGCCCCAAAGTGTCTATTTTAAGTCAGAAACGTCATCCCTACACTAGAACTCTAAACTCAGAAACGCCTGGGGACAGTTAGAAAGCGTTTCTACATTGTGAATATGTTTTAGGAAGCATACAAGGAGCACATCCCCTGGTGAGTCCCATGTGTGTCGAGCCCAAGAGAAAGGTGACATTCTTGGCCTGATGTCAAGTAAGAAACAGACCTGAGACAACTTGTGTCCACCATGATTGTGATGTGATAGTGTGTTGACATGAAAACCCAATGCCAGGTAAGATTCATTTCCGCATGGGAGTTACCTGCAGAGTGTGTGCCAGGAAGAAGACAGCAAAGTGGCGGTATAGGGTGTTGGCATGCTTCCAGAAGGTGCGTGGATGGAAGGGCTTCATGGCAGACATCTCAATACGGCTCCAACCCATCAGGCCTGACTGGGCTAGCAGCGCATGGGCTCGAGCCAGCACCTCCACCTACACCACAGCTACCAAACCATTCCACTCCATTCAGTAGTCACAAGTCTCAGGTGGGCAGCCAGTTGTGACTCATCAGACATCCTGGCCTGAAAAGCCCAAAAAAGGCCATTGCATGCATGCTTTCAGAAGGTCTGCAGGACTTACAGCAAAGACCTTGATTTTGGCTGTTATATCTGTCTGTAATGACTGTCATGTTGGTTCTGAGCTGGCTGTCAGGGTCAAGGCAGCATCATTACTCACACTGTGCCAGCTGCGTTGCATGCTCGGCATATTGCCACAATAGACATCTGCAGAAGATCAGTTGCAGCAAAAATGCTGACAAGGCTGCAAGCCATCATGCCTTTCATGAGCTACCAGGCGTTCGGCTCAAGCAGCAGTCATTTCTAAGGACACATGCATCGACTATCAGGTCTAAACATCAGCACAATAGCCTCAGAATGTAGCATTTCAGGCTGTTGAGTTGTGCACATAATATACGCATCAGGGCTGGCACATGAACCTCCCTTGCCTCACACTAGCAGCTGATCACTTGACCAGCTTTTCACAGCCCAGAAACCTGGCAAGTATACCCACCTTCAAGGAGACACTGACTTCATCCAGCTTGAAGGCAACCCCGGGGTCATCTGCGTCAGCAGCAGGCGGGCTGCGCAGAGGATAATCAACTAGCAGCAGTTGCTCAACTGGCTGCATCAGGGTTGCTTGCACATGCTCTGCAAGCAGCCTCAGGCTTCCTGTGTCCCCGGCTGCTTGCCCACTCTGCAGCATGACATGTTACATCAAGCCTGTAGCAGCATGCTCACATGTGCTAGTGCTGGTCTGCTGCAGGACTGTCATGCCATGCACGGTGTATACATGAGATGGCATATCACTGTAACACAACAATAAAACTGGTAGTTATATGTATGAGGTGATATAATGTATTAAGAGTGTCATTGTGTG